>JADMIO011403818.1_pt1 | contig 107497 bp, 95 predicted proteins | sample 8958161 | NCBI WGS metagenome assembly JADMIO01 (sample SAMN16585339, study PRJNA669376) | soil metagenome | isolation source: Crop rotation soil | place: USA: Cullars Rotation, Alabama | collected 2011
CCCGCCGGCACCGACACGTCGACGCAATCGATCGCCGTCGTTCAGCCCGATTCCGTTGTTCAGCCCGACTCTGTCGTCCAGCCCGAGACCGCTGCGGAGCCCGGGTCCGGTGACAACACGTCAACCGCCGCGATCACGGTGGTCGACTCCGCGTCCCGCTAGCGCCTGCTGCCGGCCGGTTTAGGTGTAATGCCCCGGCCGGCTCGTTCGGCGGCCTTTCTCCGGCGGGCTGACATCGGTTAGGCGCCGCTGAACGTCGCCGTCCTCCCCAGCGCCGCCGCCACGATTTCCTCAAGCTTTTCCGCCGTTGCGAGGTCGTGGGGGCGGACCACCTGGTTGTCGGCCACGTAGTAGAAGGCGGCCCGGACGTCCTCCAACGGGACTCCCTTGAGCCGGGCCCAGGCCAGCCGGTAGACGGCGAGCTGGACTGCCTTGACCTTCAATTGGGCCGCCGAGGGGCGGCGGCCGGTCTTCCAGTCCACAAGATCCCAGCGGCCGTCGGCGTCGCGGAACACGGCGTCGATCCTGCCCCGGACCACGACGTCGCCGATCCGTGTCTCGACCGGGACCTCGACGTGGGCGGGGGCGCGGTGGGCCCACTCGGACTGGCGGAAAGTTTCCACCATGGAATCCAGGCCGTAGGCCTCGTCGATGTGGTCGTCAGCGCCGGCGGCCTCACCCAGGTCCAGCATCCCGGCGGCGCCGAAGTATTCCTCCACCCAGGCGTGGAAGGCCGTGCCCTTGCGGGCCGACATCCCCGGTTCGCGCGGGATCGGCCTGCGCAGGCGGGACACAACGGAGCCTGGGTCATCTTCCAGGTCCACGAGAGTCGACGCCGAGATGTGCCCGGGCAGATGCACATCCTGGACCACCGAACGCCGGGAGCGGCGTTCCAGCAAAGTGGCCGCCTCCTGCGCCCACCCGGCGGCAGGACCGCGCAGGACGGGACGTTTTCCGGCCTCCGCGCCGTCCGGGCCGGCGTCCATTGCCTGCAGGACGCGGGCCGCTGCGGATTCCATGGCCGCCCGCCGGCCCGGGACAAGCCGCAGCCGTTTTCCCGTCCGGGGGTCATGCGGGCCCTCCAGCGGGTCATAGGGCCAGGCGGCGACTTCGAGTTCGGAGGTCAAGGGGCTTTCGGCCGGCAGCGCGTCCTCGCTGACGGACAGCGGATGGATTTCGGCCGCGCCGTCGGCGGTAAGGCCCTCGAGCCCGGCAAGGAAGGGAGACATCTCCGCCAAACCCGCCCGGGACCCCACCCACGCCGCACTCGATAGCCAGAGCACGTGTTTGGCACGGGTGTACGCCACGTAGGCCAGGCGCCGTTCCTCGGCCTCGCCGTGCGCCTGGACGGCAGACTTGAACTCCTTTTCGGCGTCAAGCCAGCCTTTTTGGTCCGGCTGGTCCAGATCCCATTGGGGCAAGTCGGTGCGGTCGCCGCGCAACGGCCACGGCAATGCCGCACTGCCGCTGCTCCACCGCGAGTCCCGGCTGCTGGGGAACGCCCCGGAATTGAGCCCGGGAACGAACACGACGTCCCATTCCAGCCCCTTGGAGGCATGCACGGTCAGCAGCTGCACGGCCTCGTGGTTCACCTCCGGCGCTGCGGCATCCAGACCGTTTTCCTCGGCCGCCGCGGCTTCCAGCCATGCGAGGAACGCCAGGACGTCGACCCGCTGGGAGGTGTGCAGGAACCCGGCCGCTGCGTCCTGGAAGGCGTCCAGGTTACGGCGGGCCTGATGGATGCTGATCCCGGGCCGCGCCGCAACTTCGATGTCCAGGAGCATCGCCCGTTCGACCTCGCCGAGCAAAGTGGTGAGGTCGTCCCCCATGTAGCTGCGCAACTGCCGGAGCTCGTCCGAGAGCCGCTGCAGACGGTCCCGGGCCTCCGGGCTCAGTCCGCGTCCGTGCGCCGAGATCCAGCCCTCGCGGGGCAGCCAGTCCAGAGCCTCGACCAGGCTGGCCGAATCGGTGATGTCGCCTTCAATCACTGCGTCGTCGATCGCGTCCTCGGCGGCACGCCCGTCATCCCCGGCACCCTGTCCGGCGTCTCCGGCGTCCAGGCCGCCGGGGCGGCCCCGACGGCGGGCCAGGAAACTGGACCAGTCCCGCAGGGCCATCAGGTCCGCCGGGCCGATCCGCCACCGCGCGCCGGCCAGCAGGCGCATGAGGGAGTCCGAGCGGCCCGGGTCGGCCAGGACCCGGAGCGTAGCGACAAGATCGACGATTTCCGGCGTGTCCAACAGCCCGCCGAGCCCAACGATTTCGTAGGGAATGCCCCGGACTTCGAACTCGCGGCGAATGCATTCCATCTGTGCCCGGCGCCGGCACAGGACAGCCATGGCCGGCGGGACCGGGTCGGCGGAGTGCGCGGCGTCGAAGTCCGTCACGCGAAATTTCAGCACGTCGCTGGCGATCGCCGCGGCCTCGGCTTCGTCCGTGGCGAACCGTCCCATCACCACCCTGCCGTCCACCGCGGCCGGGCTGGGCTGCAGTGGCGGGACCTCGACGGCGTCGGCGCTTTCCCGGGCGCCGGCGGCCCCGAGGTTCGCCGCCGCCTTGCTCAGCGGCGCCGAAATGAGGTTGGCGGTGGCCAGGATGTTGCGTCCGTTGCGCCACGCTGTAGTCAAGTAGGAGGTGGGCGCCACGGCAAAGCGCCGGGCCTGCCCGCTGCTCCGGTCCCCCTCGCCGCCGTGGGCGGTGTCGGTACCGTCGCCGCTGACGAGGATCGGGAATTCGCGGACGAAATGGAAGAGTTGCCCGGCGGACGCGCCCCGGAATCCGTAGATGGACTGGTTCGGGTCCCCCACCGCGGTGACCGCATGGCCGTCGCCGAAGAGCCGGGAGAACAGCACCAACTGGGCGTGCGAGGTGTCCTGGAACTCATCGAGCAGCACCACCTTGTAACGCTGGCGCTCCGTTTGGGCGGCGACCGGAATCTCGCTGGCCACCCGCGCCGCCAGGGCCACCAGGTCACCGAAGTCCAGGGCGCCGCGGGCGCGCTTCGCCTCGGAATAGCGGCCCACCATGTCCGCGACGCTGGCCCGCGTGCGAAGCATCGCGCTGAGCTCGCCCGCGGCCTGGGTGGGGTTCTTCCTGGCTTCTGCGACGTACGGGAGCGACTCGAACTCGGCGACCCGTTCCAGCAGCCAGCCACGGACCTGGGCCGGGTCCTGCAAATGCTCGGAGCACTCTCCCGCGAGCTGGATCACGGCCTTGACGAGCGTCGATTTGGCGGACCGGAAGTGTTCGTAGTCCCCGTCAAAGGCTTCCACCACCTCGCTGGCGAGCTGGAACGACTGGGCGCCGCCGAGCAGCACGACGTCGCGTTCGACGCCGAGGCGGAGACCGTAGTCGGACACAATGCCGCTCGCATACGAGTGGTAGGTCGAGACCTTGGGTTCGAGCGCATCCGCGCTCAGCAGCCCGGCCGGGAAGAGCGTGTTCCCGGTGTCGGCCGCCGCGATGCGCGCCAGCGCGGCCAGCTTGGCCCGGATCCGGGAGGCGAGTTCGCCGGCGGCCTTGCGGGTGAAGGTGACGCCGAGAACTTCCTCCGGCCGGACCCAGCCGTTGGCGACGAGCCACACCACCCGGTCCGCCATGGTGGCGGTCTTCCCCGAGCCCGCCCCGGCGATCACGAGCCGCGGCGTGAGCGGCGACGAAATGATCAGGGACTGTTCGGCCGTGGGGCTGTTCCCCTCCCCCAGCAGTGCCGACAGCTCTTCAGGGCTGAACCGCGGCGCGGGAAGGGGAGCTGGTGCCGGATGCGGGTCGGTCGGGCCGCTTGCCGGCGCCTCGGGGCTCATTCAGTAACCTGCTTTCCCCGCACGCACAGCGGGCACACTTCAGGGAGCCGGCAGCCGTGGCCGCCGTGGCCTCCCTTGGACGGATCGTGGCGGGCCTGGAAAACACTGCCGGACATCACGCGGGCGGCGTCGCCGACCATCTCCAGTGCCCAGTTGTCCTGCGGATCCAGCGGCGCCTGGGCCTGGATGCCGGGGCTCTTGGTTGTGGTCCCCAGCTGGGCCAGGACGGCGCCGCCCGGCAGCGGCGGCGGACCGTCGTCGGGACCCGCGAAGCCGCCGGCCAGCACGGCGGCCTGATAGGCGCCGAGCTGCGGGTGCCGGTCCAGATCCGCTTTGCCGGGCTGGCGTTTGCCGGTCTTGAGGTCGATGATCACCAGCCGGCCCTCGGCGTCGACCTCGAGCCGGTCGACCTGGCCCCTGAGCACGGCGGGCCGCGCCGGACCGGTGCTCCCGCCGTCGCCGGGATCGGATCCGGCCTGTGTGGAAGTGGCCTCCGCTGGAACGTCCGGCAGCTTCACCTCAAAGTCCTGTTCGACGCCGACCAGGCTCCGGCCCTCGCTGCGCATTACGAGGACATACTGGGCGAGCTTGCGGACCATGGACTCGGCTCGCTGGAAGTCCAGTTTGCCTTCCCAGTTGTCCTTCATCCCCAACGTGGGCCAGCGCCGGACGAGTTCGGCGACATACTCGCTTCCCGAGGCGTCCGGGAGGTCCTGCGCGATGGCGTGGACCAGCGTTCCGAGGCTGCGGGCAAAGTCAGTTGCGGCTTCACCGCCGGCGGCTTGGACGAACCAGTCCAGCGGAGATTTCTGCACGGTTTCGACCTTCGAGGGCGACACGAACACGGTACCGCCCGGCGGAACCACCGCCTCCTCCGAGGACAACTCCGCCAGACCCCACCAGCTCGCGGGGTGCGCGCCCGGAACCGGCGGCTGCGCCGTGGCCAGGCCTCCCAGCACGGCCGCGGCTTCCGCCGATTCGGCCGCCCTCGGGTCGAGCTGGGCGTATTGCCGCAGTTCCGCGACCAGCGCCCGGAGGGTCAGCGGACGCTCGACCGGGGTAAACCCCCGGCGGTCCTGCCCCGGCTGCAAAGGCGCCACATAGTCCAGGAACGAGGACGGCTGCTCATCCTCCGAGGACACCGCGGTGCAGATCAGCACCTCCCGGGCGCGGGACACGGCCGTGGAAAAGCTCCGGAGCTCGTCATAACGGATTTCACGCAGCCGGCTCTGCGGATCCAGTCGCAAGGCATACTCCACGCCGTGCTCGACGGCGTCGGCGAACAACGTGCTGCCGAGCAGCTCGCCGCGCAACCGGGTGTTGGGCCACACGCCTTCCTGGAGTCCGGGCACAATTACCACCGGCCATTCGCGGCCGGCCGCGCTGGCAGGGGTCATGAGCTCCACCGCGTCTTCCAGTTGCGCCCGGGCGGCCAGGGTATCCATGGGAAGTTCCTGGCTGAGCAGGTATTCAAGGAACTGCTCCGGGCCTGAACCCGGCAGCTGGTCCACAAAACGTTCCGCGGTATGGAACAGCGCCATCATGGCATCAAGGTCACGGTCGGCCCGGGCACCGGCTGATCCTCCGGCGAGGGCGGCATCGGTCCAGCGGGAGGCCAGGCCGGTGGAGTGCCAGAGCGCCCAGAGCACCGTCTCGGCGTTGCCGCCGGGGGCACCGGCGGCGTCCCGGCCCGCTGCGATCATCCGGGCAATCCGGCGGGCCGAGTGACCCTCGATGCCCAGCGTTGCGAGCGCTCCCGGCTCCAGCAGGGCTTCGACCAGCAGCGCGTCGCTGGTGCGGCCGCCGCCGCCCAGGAGTTCCTCCCGGCGCAGCGACTGCCGCAGCCTCCGCAGTTCAATCGCGGTGGCGCCGCCGATCCGGGACGTCAGCAAGGACACCGCTGACTCGGGTGTGAGCACGGCAGGGTCCAGGGCCACCGCATAGGCATCGAGCAGCGGACGGACCGCGACCTCGTCCCGGACGGCGGATTCGGCGACGGGAATCCGGACCGGGATCCCCTGGCCGGCCAGGTACCGCTGCAACTGGCTGAGCTGGCCGCCGTTGCGCACGATCACGGCGATGTCCCCGAGTTCCCGGTCGTCGTTCAGCTGGGCTTCGAGGATCCGCTGGGCCACATACCGCAGCTCGTGGACCGGGGACGGCAGCAGATGGGCCTCCACCGTCCCCGCGCGGCCGCCGGCGGCTCCTTCCGGTGTCGGGACAGGTTGCCCGTCCGGCGCCGGCACTGGTCCGGGCTGTTCGAGCCGGCGGGCGGATTGGCCGCCGGACCTGCGGGAGATGCGCCCGGCCACTGACAGCCATGCTTCTGCCACGGCCGGGTCCTGCCGATGCGCCGTCCACAGGGGCCGTTCCAGGATCGTCCCGTCAGGGGCCAGGAGGCCGGGAAGCTCCGCCACGAGATCGGGGCGTGCCCCGCGGAAGCCCTGAACCACGGTGTCCGGCGAGGCGGTGATGATGGCATCTTTGCCGGCGGCGATGTCTGCGAGCAATTCGAAGACCGCCGGGTTCGCCTCCTGGATGTCATCCACGAGAATCAGCTGCAGGCGGTCGCGTTCGGCGGCGAGGAAATCGGGTGAGTCCTGGAAGATCTGGCGCGCGGCTGTGATGATGCCGGCGGGGTCGAAGGCCTCGGGCATGCGCAGGTCCAGGACATCGCGGTACTCGGAATACAGGGCGGCCGCCGGAATCCAGTCCGGCCGGTTGCACTGCCGGGCCAAGGCCACAAGGTCCTCGGCGGTCCGCCCGGATTCGATGATCCGGTCAAAGAGCTGGCGTACTTCCTGCCGGAAACCGCGGGTCTGCAGGGCGGCGTCCAGGTCCTCGGGCCAGGGCAGCTCGAGGCCGGGCAGCGCATGGCCCTCCAGCAGTTCCTTGATGATCAGGTCCTGTTCCGGGCCGGAGAGCAGCTTCGGCTGGCGTGGAAGCGGCAGGAGGCCTTCGGCCTTGGCACGGCGGATCAGATCGAAGGCATATGACGCCCAGGTCCGCGCCGGCGTCGTGCTCAGGCTCCGGTCCAGGCGGGCAGTGAACAGGTCGCGGAGCGTATCCGCGGCGAGCCGACCGGGAGCCAGGATGAGCATCCGCTCCGGATCAAGGCCATCGCGCAGGGTGCGGCGGACGGCGGCCTCGACAAGGACCGTCGACTTACCGGTGCCGGGCGCGCCGGGCACGAGGACGGGTCCGGAGCCGGGCGGGACCTCGACGGCGGCGAGCTGGTCCGCTGACAGCACCGGCACCGTGCTGTGCTGGGTCCGGGGCGGCAACAGGCGCAGCCCTGTTCCCGTTGCGCGTCCCGCCCCGGGAAGGGGACGGGACCCGGACCGCTGCAGGCTTGGTTCGAGGTGGCTGGGCGTACTCACACAGTCATTTCATCATCGGGTACCGACAATTTATGCGACTCCCGCTCGAGCCGCTCCGCGATGGCATCGATCCGGTCGAAATCGGCGTCGGTGGGCGCCCACCGGCCGGAGGCCAGGTCAACACGCCAGCGCCCCTCGCCGGTCCGGCGGAAGTCCTCGTAGCGGCCCAGCAGCGGCGTCCCCTCCTGCAGATAAAGGCCCAATGCCTCGTGCTCCAGGCCGGGCGGGGCGTCCCCGCTGGATCTCAGGACGCGCCACCAGGGCACGCTGCTGCCATAGTGGCTCATGACCGATCCGACCTGGCGCGGGCCGCCGGCGCCCAGGAGTTCCGCGACGTCGCCATAGGCCACAGCAGTGCCGGCCGGGATCAACGCCACGAGCTCCAGCACCGCCTCCACATACTCCGTCCGCATCGGTCCAGCCTAGCCGTTCCGGACTCCGGAACTGTGCCCGGGCGGCACACGGCACGGCGGTCAGGAACTGTCAGTGGCAGCAGTTACCGTTGAAGCATGAGCACTTGGAACACCCTCCCCCGCGCAGCCTTCGACCTCGAAACCACCGGGCGGAACTCCCGCGCGGCGCGGATTGTCACAGCATCCATCACCGTGGTGGACTCCGACGGCGGGATCGTCCAGGAACACGAGTGGCTCGCCGACCCCGGCGTTGAGATCCCCACCGAGGCCAGCGACATCCACGGCGTCACCACCGAGAAGGCCCGCAGCGAAGGCCGCCCCGCCGCGGAAGTGACGCGCGAGGTCGCAGCCGTGCTCCAGGAGCTCTTCGACACGGGTGTGCCGGTCATCGCCTTCAACGCCAGCTACGACTTCACGGTGCTCGCCGCCGAGTCGGCCCGCTACGGCGTCCCGCAGTTGAGCCGGTTCCCCGTGCTGGATCCGTACGTCATGAACAAACAGGTGGACCGGTACCGCAAAGGCAAGCGCACGCTCACCGCCTTGTGCGAGGAGTACGGCGTCGATCTGGACAACGCGCACACCTCCGCGGCCGATGCTCTGGCAACCCTTCGGATGCTCGATGCCATGGCCGGAAAATTCCCCAAGCTCAGGATGCCGGCGAGCAACCTGCACCAGCTCCAGGTCGAATGGGCCTCTGCCCAGGCCGCGGACTTCCAAAGCTACCTGCGCAAGACGAAGCCGGCCGCCGTGATCGAAGGCGACTGGCCCGTCCTGCCTCCCGAGGACGCCAGCCGGGGCGATTTCTAGGATTTCGGAACGCCGGGACTCCGGACGCCCGGGCGCCGGCGCGGTAACTTCTTAAAACGAAACGTTCGCCGGCGGAACGGCTTACCTAGTCCCCCGCTGAACGCAAATCCAGTGATTGCGACGGAGGTCACACCGCCCGCGGCTTCCCCCTGCCGCCCGCTCCGGCGCCGATGATTCCGCGTCACCCCGCCAGCACTATCAGGATCACCGCCAATCACGCATGAACCTGAAGATAGTTCGCAGATCGCACACGCCAGCCCTGATTTGTTCGGATTGAATGGGCGTCCGCGTCGGATGACACAATTATCTTTCGCGGCGTGTCTGCTCCACCCGGCGCCCAAGCCAGCGGCCGGGGACCCGATGAGCCTCCCGCGACCCACTGAATTTCAGACGAAAGTGATTGCGTGATGAAAAGCAAAGCCTTGAAGTGGCTGACCACCGTTCCCGTGGCCATCGCCGTGGCGGTTTCCCTTGCAGCCTGCGGCGGCGGTTCGGCCCAGTCAACGGCGTCATCGACGGATGCCCTCCAGGGCAGCGACCAGAAGTCCCTGGACAAGTACACCACCAAGGACGTCACTCCCCTGGACAAGATTGACAAGTCCAAGCTCGGCCTGATCAGCGAGGGAACCCTGACTGTGGGCACCCTTTCGGACGCCCCGCCGAACATCTACATCGATAAGTCGGGCAAGTTCACCGGCTACGACAACGAGCTCCTGCGCGCCATTGCGGACAAGCTGGGCCTCAAGGTTGAGTTCAAGGCGACCGGCTTCGCCTCGCTGCTCGCCCAGGTCCAGAACAGGCAGTTCGACCTCGGGTCCTCCTCGATCTCCACCACCGACGCGCGCCGCAAGACCGTTGGCTTCACCAACGGTTACGACTTCGGCTACATGGCCGTGGTCGCCAAGAAGGACTCCAACATCAAGGGGTTCAAGGACCTGACCAAGGACACCCGCATCGCCGTGGTCCAGGGCACGGTGCAGGATGACTACGTCACCAACACCCTCCAGATCGAACCCGTCCGCTTCGAGGACTACAACACCGCGTATGCCAACTTGAAGAACGGCCAGGTTGACGCCTGGGTCGCTCCGTCCCAGCAGGCCACCGGCCAGGTCAAGGAAGGCGACGGCACGGTCATCGCCGAGTCGGTTGTGAACACCCAGAACTTCACCGCGTACGCCGTGAACAAGGAAAACCAGCCGCTCATTGACGCGCTGAACTCCGGCCTCGACGCCGTGATTGCTGACGGCACCTGGTCCAAGCTGACCAAGGATTGGTACCCGGACCGCGAGACCCCGGCCACGTGGTCCCCGGGTTCCAAGGCCGTCACCGTTCCGAAGTCCTAGTCCATGGATGCACTCGATCAACTCGTAAAGACCTTCTTTGACTGGGAGGCGATGGCAGCCGTCCTGCCGAACATGATTATGTTCGGCCTGCCCAACACCCTGATCCTGGCGGTTTCCTCGGGTGTGCTCGGGTGCATCCTGGGCATGGTCCTGGCTGTCATGGGCACGTCCCGCCTGACGCCCCTGCGGTGGCTCTCCCGGATCTACACGGACATTTTCCGCGGCGTTCCGGCTATTGTCATCATCCTCCTCATCGGCCTCGGGCTCGGACCCATAGTCCGGGTAGCGACCGGATCCACGAACCCATTCCCGCTCGCCATCTTCGCCCTGACGCTCATGGCGGCGGCCTACATCGGCGAGATCTTCCGCTCTGGCATCCAGAGCGTGGAAAAGGGCCAGCTGGAGGCCTCCCGGGCCCTGGGCTTCAGCTACGGCTCGTCCATGCGCCTCGTGGTGATTCCACAGGGCGTCCGGCGCGTGCTCCCGGCCCTGGTCAACCAGTTCATCGCGCTGATCAAGGACTCGTCCCTGATCTACCTGCTGGGCCTGATCGCCAGCCAGCGCGAGATCTTCCGGATCGGTAACGACGCCGCCGCCAACACGGGAAACCTCTCGCCACTGGTTGCCGCCGCGTTCATGTACCTCATCCTGACCGTTCCGCTCACCCACTTGGTCAACTACATCGACAAGCGACTGCGCACCGGCCGTCCGGAGAAACGTCAGCCTGACGACGCCGCGGCCCTGATCGGGAAGGGAGCACAGCCATGAGCGAATTCGCCTCCGGCTCGCTGACCGGCAAGAACCTGCACTTGTCCTTCGGCTCAAACCATGTCCTCCGCGGCATCGACCTGGACGTCCCGACGGGCACCACGGCCTCGGTCATCGGTCCCTCCGGCTCAGGGAAGTCCACGCTGCTGCGTGTCATGAACCGCCTGATCGAACCGGACCAGGGCGACATCCTGCTCGATGGCCGCTCGGTCCTGAAGGACAACCCGGACGAGCTGCGCCAGCGGATCGGCATGGTGTTCCAGCAGTTCAACCTGTTCCCGCACAAGACCGTGGTGGACAACGTCTCGCTGGCGCTGCGGAAGCTGCGCAAGCTGCCGGCCGAGCAGGCACGGGCCGAGGCACTTGAGCAGCTCGACCTGGTGGGGCTCAAGCACAAGGCCGACGCCCGTCCTGCCAACCTCTCCGGCGGCCAGCAGCAGCGTGTCGCCATTGCCCGCGCCCTGGCCATGAAGCCGGAGGTGATGTTCTTCGATGAGGCCACCTCCGCCCTCGACCCGGAGCTCGTCAAGGGTGTGCTGGCGCTGATGGCCGACCTCGCCAAGGGCGGCATGACCATGGTGGTGGTGACCCACGAGATGGGCTTCTCCCGCAATGTCTCGGACACCGTGACGTTCATGGACGCGGGCGTCGTCGTCGAGTCCGGTCCGCCCGAACAGATCTTTACCAGCCCGCGGACCGAGCGGCTGCAGGGGTTCCTCGCGGACGTTCTGTAGTTCGCCAGCGCCAAGGCAGCTTAAATGACTGATGGCACCCGCCGCGGCGGGTGCCATCAGTCATTAACTCGTTAAAGAGCTGCAGGCTCCGGCTTGGCGCCGGCCGCCGCCTTCGCCGCGGCCGGGAGGGCGTCGAAGATCCGGTTCATCGCGGTGTCGTCGTGCGCCGCGGAGAGGAACCAGGCCTCGAAGACCGACGGCGGCAGGTAGACCCCGGAGTCCAGCATGGAGTGGAAGAACGGGGCGTAGCGGAACACTTCCTGGCCCTGGGCGTCCTCGTAGTTGTGGACACCCCGGGCGCCCGTGCCGAAGGCCACGGAGAACAGGTTGCCTGCGCGCTGGATGGAGTGGTCCACGCCGGCCGCATCGAGTGCGGAGGACAGCGCCGCGGAGAGTTCCAGCGAGCGGGCATCCACGAACGAATAGACCTCGGGGGTGGCGTGCGTGAGGGTCGCGACCCCGGCGGCCATGGCCACCGGGTTGCCGCTCAGCGTCCCGGCCTGGTAGACGGGGCCCAGGGGCGCCAGGTAGTCCATGACCTCCGCGCGTCCGGCGAGGGCGGCAGTCGGCATGCCGCCGCCAATGACCTTCCCGAACGTCAGCAGGTCCGGGGTCCACGGCTCGGCGGCGTCGGCGGCGCCTCCGGTGAGGCCCCAGTAGCCGGAGTAGCCGGTGCGGAAGCCGGTCAGGACCTCGTCGAGGATCAGCAGGGCGCCGTGTTCGCGGGTGATGCGGGAAAGGCCGGCGTTGAAACCCTCGCCGGGGGTGACCACGCCCATGTTGGCGGGCGCGGCTTCAGTGATGACGGCGGCGATGCTGTCACCGTGCTTGGCGAAGGCGGCTTCGACGGCGCCGAGGTCGTTGTAGGGCAGCACGAGCGTCTCGGCGGCGGTCGCGGCGGTGACACCGGCCGAGCCGGGCAGCGCGAGGGTCGCCAGGCCGGAGCCTGCGGCGGCGAGGAGGCCGTCGAGGTGGCCGTGGTAGCAGCCGGCGAACTTGATGATGAGGTTGCGGCCGGTGAAGCCGCGGGCGAGCCGGACGGCCGTCATGGTCGCCTCGGTGCCGGTGGAGACCATCCGGACGCGCTCGGCGGCCGGGACGCGCTCCTTGACGATTGCGGCAAGGTTGGCCTCGTCCGGCGTGGAAGCGCCGAAGGAGAGACCGCGGTCGACGGCGGCGTGCACGGCTGCCAGGACCTCCGGGTGGGCGTGCCCCAGCAGCGCCGGACCCCAGGAGCAGACGAGGTCGACATAGTCGGCACCGTCGGCGTCGGTCAGGTAGGCACCCTTGGCGGACACCATGAACCGCGGCGTCCCGCCCACGGAGCCGAAGGCGCGCACGGGTGAATTCACGCCGCCCGGCATCAGCTGGCGAGCACGGTCAAAGAGTTCCTCGTTGCGAGGCATGCTGGAAGTCATGGTTCCTATTCTTTCAGTTCGCGGCGAGGTCAGTTCGCGGCCAGTTCAGTTCCCGGCCAGAAGCGCGGCCACGCGGGGCGCCACTTCGGTGCCGAACAGTTCAATGGAGCGCATCATGGCCGTGTGCGGCAGGGTGCCGTTGCTGTACTTGAGATCAAAGCGGTCCACGCCCAGGTTCTTTTTGAGCAGGGCGATCTTCGCGGCCACGGTTTCCGGCGACCCGACGTAGAGGGCTCCCTCGGGCGTACACATCGCGTCGAACTCGCCCCGGCTGGCCGGGCCCCAGCCGCGTTCGGCCCCGATCCGGTTCCGCTGCTGCAGCCAGTGCGGGAAGAACTCCTCGCGGGCTTCCTCATCCGTGGCGGCAACGTGGCCGGGCGAATGCGTGGCCATCTGTTGCATCGGATGCCCGTACTTGCCCATGGCCTCACGGTAAAGGTTGGCCAGGGGCGCGAAGGACCGCGGCTGCCCGCCAATGATCGCGAAAATGATCGGGTAGCCGTACTCGGCGCAGCGCAGCACCGACTCGGGGGTCCCGCCGACACCGATCCAGGTCGGCAGCAGGTGGTGTTCCAGCGGCGGATAGACGCTCAGGCCGCTGATGGCCGGCCGGGTACGTCCCTCCCAGTGGACCGGTTTCTGCGCCCGGACCTTGTCGAAGAGCTCGAGCTTTTCCTCGAACAGGACCTCGTAGTCCGCCAGGTCGAGGCCGAACAGCGGGAAGGACTCGATGAAGGACCCCCGGCCCAGCATGACCTCCGCCCGGCCGCCGGAGATGGCGTCCACGGTGGCAAAGCGCTGGAACACCCGGATCGGGTCATCGGAGCTGAGCACTGTCACGGCCGAGCCGAGCCGGATGTTCTTGGTGCGGGCGGCCGCCGCGGCCAGGAACACCTCCGGGGCGGAGACCGCGAAGTCGCGGCGGTGGTGCTCCCCCACCGCGAAGGCGTGCAGGCCGATCTGGTCCGCGAGTTCAGCCTGTTCCAGGAGCTGGCGCAGCACCTGGGCGTGCGGGACGGCATGGCCGTCCGGGAAGACCCCGACGTCGCCGAAGGTGTTCAGGCCCAGGAGGATGCGGTTGGGCCCCACCGGCGCTGTGGGTGTGGAATTGAGCGGGGCGTTCGCGGATTCGGGAGCCGTGCTCATCGGGTTTCCTTCAGCCAGCCGGCGAGCTCGCTTGCCCAGTAGGTCAGCACCATGTTGGCGCCGGCGCGTTTGATGCCCAGGACGGACTCGGTGATGGCGGCCCGGCGGTCGATCCAGCCGTTTGCGGCGGCAGCCTCGATCATCGAGTACTCGCCGGAAATCTGGTAGGCGGCCACGGGGACCGGGCTCATGGCGGCGACGTCGGCGAGGATGTCCAGGTAGCTCATGGCAGGCTTCACCATGACCATGTCGGCGCCTTCGGCCAGGTCCAGGTCCACCTCGAGGATGGCCTCCCGGCGGTTGGCGGCGTCCATCTGGTAGGTGCGGCGGTCGCCGGTCAGCTGCGAGTCGACGGCCTCGCGGAACGGGCCGTAGAACGCGGAGGCGTATTTCGCGGCGTAGGCCACGATCGCGGTGTTGGCGTGCCCGGCGTCCTCCAGCGCCTGCCGGATCACGGCGACCTGGCCGTCCATCATGCCCGACGGTCCCAGGACGTGGGCGCCGGCGTCGGCCTGGGCGACCGCCATCTGGCCGTAGATTTCCAGGGTGGCATCGTTGTCGACGTAGCCGTTGGCGTCCAGGACACCGCAGTGGCCGTGGTCGGTGAATTCGTCGAGGCACACGTCGCTCATGACCACGAGCTCGTCGCCGACTTCGGCGCGGACGTCCCGGATGGCCTTGTTCAGCACGCCGTCGGGGTCCAGCGACGCCGTCCCGCGCGCGTCCCGGACGGCGGGGACGCCGAACAGCATGATGCCGCCGACGCCCAGCTGGACAGCCTCGGCCGCGGCACGCCGGAGCGAATCGGTGGTGTGCTGCTGCACGCCGGGCATCGAGGCGATCGGGTTGGGCTCATTCAGGCCTTCGCGGATGAAGGCCGGCAGGATGAGCTCCGAGGCTGAGAGCCGGTGTTCGGCCGTCAGCCGGCGCATGGCCGGGGTGGTGCGGAGCCGGCGGGGGCGGTGGGTCGGGAAGCTCATATGGTGTCCTTTGCTGAGGGCTCTGCGGCTGACGGATGAGGTGGGGCCTGCTGGTGGTCAAGGGACCGGACGACGGCGGCAACCAGGCCGGACGCCGTCGGCTCTTCGGCGACGGCGTCGACGCTGAGTCCGAGGGAGGCCGCCTCGGCCGCCGTCGAGCGTCCGATGGCGACGAAACGGCAGGTGCCCAGCGGAGCGAGGTCCGCGTGGATGCGGCGGGCGGCGCTGGGCGAGGCGGCGACGACGGCGTGCAGCCGGCCGGCACCGATTTCGGCTTTCGCCTCGGCCGTGGTGAGCACGGTGGGCGGCGGCGCGCCCTGCCCGGCCGGACTGCTCCCCTGCGTCAAGGCCGCCTGCGGCGCAGCCGGCGGGAATGCGGGCAGGGCCCGGCGCGGATCGGCAGGATAGTCGACGGTGTTGTACGCGGTGACGGCCTGGACGGCCGCACCGCGGCCCTCGAGGCCCTTGCGGAGCCGCGGGTCTGCTATGTCCGCCTGGGGCAGGAGCACGCTGCCCTGGTTCGCGGGCCAGATGTCGAGCAGGCCCGTGCCGGATTGCTGGCCCGTAGGTGCAAGGTCGACGCTGATGCCCCGGGACTCCAGCTCACGGCGGGTCGCCGGGCCGATCGTGGCCACAAGGATGCTGCCGGGCAGCCAGCTGCTGAGGGAGGCGCCGCGTTCCGCGGCTTTCGCCTCAAGTGCCTGGACCGTGGTCACGCTGCTGATCACGAGCCACGTGTAGGCCCCCGCGCCGAGTGCGTCGAAGGCGACGTCGAGGGAGTGCTGGTCGCTGGCCTGCTCAAAGTCAATCAGCGGGAGCAGCAACGGCTCGGCACCGACACGGCGGAGGGCCGTGACGAGCTCCCCCGCGCGGTCCGGGCTGCGGGCAACCAGCACGCGGGCGCCCTCCGGCACCCTCATGCCGGTTGGGCCGGCCGTGTGGTTGCGGTCGCTGTGCCGTGCCATGAGGTGGTGGATCCGCGGTTCAGGAAGCTGCCAGGTCTGCGATGTCCGCGGCGCCGCGGGCCAGCAGGACTTCCGCCAGCTCGATCCCGAGCAGCGTTGCCCCGACCTCGGTGAGGCCGTCGGTGGCCTTCTTGTCGCGGACGGTTGCTGTGCCGTCGACGGCGCAGACCACCGCTTCGAGATACAGCATGCTGCCCTTGCGGTAGGCGTAGGCGCCCACCGGGGCGGCGCATCCGGCCTCCAGCCGGGCCAGCAAAGCCCGTTCAGCTGTGACGGCGAGCCGGGTGTCCGGATCATCGAGGGCCGCGAGGGCCTGCGCCAGCACGCCCTGGGAGCCTTCCGTGGACCCGGCCCTGCGGGGAGCGTCGGCGGTGCGGCATTCGATCGCCAAGGCACCCTGCCCGGCGGCCGGCAGCATGATGTCCGTCTCGAGGTATTCGCTGACCGCGTCGAGCCGGCCGATCCGGTGCAGTCCGGCGGCTGCGAGAACGACGGCGTCGAGGTCGTTTGACTTGCCGACAACGACGGCATCGTTCGTGTTGCCCGACAGCCCGGGAACGCGTCCCAGCCGGGTGTCCACGTTGCCGCGGATGTCGCGGATGTCCAGGTCCGGACGCACGGCGCGGAGCTGGGCAGCGCGGCGCGGGGAGCCGGTGCCGACGCTCGCGCCGCTCGGCAGGTCGGCGAGCTTCAGCCCGTCGCGGGCGCACAGCACGTCCCGGACGTCAACGCGTTGGGGCGTGGCCGCGAGGCTCAGGCCGAGGGCCGGGCCGGTCGGGAGGTCCTTGAGCGAATGCACGGCTATATCGCAGGTCCCCTGCAACAGGGCGTCGCGGAGCGCGGCGACGAAGACGCCGGTACCGCCCATCTGGGACAGCGAGCCTTTGAGGACGTCCCCGTCGGTCCGGATATGGACGAGCTCCACGGGGAACCCGCCGACGGCGGCCAGCTGGTCCGCGGTCTGCTGGGTCTGGGTCAGGGCGAGTTTGCTGGCGCGCGTGCCGATCCGGACGCTCATGCGGTCCCCTGGCCCGCCGCCGTAGCAGCCGTGGCCGCCGCCGTGCCCGAAGCAACAGATGCGCCCGGGTAAAGATCGTGTCCGGTCCCGACGGTGGTGTCGGCCCCGGCGATGGTGGGCTTTTCGCCGCGGAAGTTCGCGCAGCAGCCAGGACGGCAGACGTCGTACCAGGGGCCGAGCTTGGTCAGGTGCGGCCGCTCGGCAATGTTGTTCGCGACGGTCCGCTCGCAGATGAGGTCCACGAGCCCGGCGACGAACTTGCGGTGCGTTCCGGGCGTGGGGACGCGGGTTGCGGCCAGTTCCAGCCGGGCGCAGGTCTCAAGCGCCTCGGTGTCCAGGTCCCAGACCACTTCCATGTGGTCGCTGACAAAGCCCAGCGGCACAATCACGATGCCCTTGACGCCCTGGCCCGCGAGCTCCTCGATGGCGTCGTTGATGTCCGGTTCGAGCCACGGCACGTGCGGGGCGCCGGAGCGGGACTGGTAGACGAGGGACCAGGGTGCGGTCAGGCCCGTCTCGTCTTCCACCCGGCGGATGATCTCCGTGCCGGAGGCCAGGTGCTGCGCGGCGTACGCGGAGTCTTCCTCAAAAGTGCGCGGCTCGCCCTCGGACCGGCCGGCGGCCTCGGCGTCGCGGGCCGGGATGGAGTGCGTCACGAACAGGATGTGCACGGGGGCGTCCGGGGTGCCGGCCGCGGCCAGCTGGGCACGGACGTCGGCGAGGCCTGCGGCGGTGCCCTCGATGAAGGGCTCCACGAAGCCGGGGTGGTCGAAGTACTGGCGTACCTTGTCGACCTCGAGCTTGCCATCGAGCCCGGTTTCGGTCAGCGCCATGCCGATGTCCTCGCGGTACTGGCGGCAGCTGGAGTAACAGGAGTAGGCGCTCGTGGTGAGCATGAGCACCTTGCGGTGGCCGGCGTCGTAGATCTCCTGCAGGGTTTGCGGGATGTACGGGTCCCAGTTGCGGTTGCCCCAGAACACCGGCAGCGCGATGCCGCGGGAGGCAAGTTCGGCCTCGAGGCCGGCCTTGAGCTGACGGTTCTGTTCGTTGATGGGGCTGATGCCGCCGTTGGCGCGGTAGTGGTGCGAGACCTCTTCGAGCCGTTCATCGGGGATGCCGCGGCCGCGGGTGACGTTGCGGAGGAACGGGATCACGTCCTCCTGGCCTTCGGGGCCGCCGAACGAGGCCAGGAGTACGGCGTCGTACTCCTTGGGGGCCATCCGGCCGGCCTCGGTGACGGTGTTCACGGCGGTAACCGAGGCGGCGGATTCCTGCGGATCTAGCGGGCTCATGCGAGGACCTCGGCGATCTCGGCGGCGCTGACGCGGCGGCCGGTGTAGAACGGGATTTCCTCCCGAACGTGGTGCCTGGCTTCGGTGGCGCGCAGGTGGCGCATCAGGTCCACCAGGTCCACGAGCTCGGGGGCTTCCAGTCCGAGGATCCATTCCCAGTCGCCGAGGGCGAAGGAGGAGACGGTGTTGGAGATGACCTGGGGGAAGTCGCGGCCCAGCAGGCCGTGGTCGCGGAGCATGGCGCCGCGCTCGGCGTCCGGCAGCAGGTACCACTCGTAGGAGCGGACAAACGGGTAGACACACAGCCATTCCGCCGGTTCCACGCCGCGGGAGAACGCCGGGGTGTGGTTCTTGGCGAACTCGGCCTCGCGGTGCACGCCCATGGCGGACCAGACGATCTCGGTGCCGGCGAACAGCTTGCTGCGCCGGATGTCCCGCACTGCCCGCTGCAGCGCTTCCGGCCGGGGACCGTGCAGCCAGACCATGATGTCCGCGTCGGCCCGCATCGCCGAGACGTCGTAGCTGCCGCGGTGGACAACTCCGGCGTCGGCGAGGCTTTTCATCAAGGCGTCGAAGTCCTCAGCGGCATCGGCGCCGCGCAGGATGTCCGCTGACCGCTTGAATACGGTCCAAAGGGTGAAGAACTGCTCAGTTGAATCTTCGGGCGCCGATGCCCCGGCGACTGATTCTCCGGGGGCTGACATTCCGGTTTTAGTGACAGATTCGGCAGAAGTGTGGCTCATGCATACCAGTCTGCCCCCTCTCCCCAGCTAAGTCGAAAAAAAGCACTTCTACAACGCGTAGAAGTGCTTTATTTCACATGCGGGGGGCGCGTCCGCCGGTGGCGGATCCGCGGGTGGCGGGGGCGGGTCCGCGGGAGGCGGGTCGTGTCAGCTCCGGCGCATCCGGAGGACCGCGGCGCCGGCGCCGAGCGAGAGCGCCACCAGGCCGATGCCCCAGCCGACCAGCGGGGACAGCCCGGCCGGTTCCAACGTCGAGGTTGCCTCGAGAGAGGAGTTGCCGGAGTGTCCCTTGGCCGGAGCCGGCGCCTGGGTCCAGTCGGCCGCGTTGGAACCGGTTGGGGACGGCTGCGGTGTGGCCGACTTCGAGGCCGACGTCGACGCGCCGGCACCGTTGCCCGCGTCCGGCACCGCGGTGCCGGACTGTGGCTCGGCAGCCGGGCTGCCCGGTGCCGGACGGTCGGGGGCCTGCCCGGTGGGAGCAGAACCGGCGGCTCCGCCTGCGGCGGGAGCTCCCGGAGCCGGGGCGGCGGGCGGCGCGGCGGGGTCCTGCGGCCCGGCGGGCGGCGCAGCCTTCGCGGGCGGGGTGCTCGACGGCGGCGGGGTACTGGTGCGCGGGGCCGTGGGTTCGGGAGTGCTGGGTTCGGGGTCGCTGGGTTCCGGGTCGCTGGGCTCGGGGTCGCTGGGTTCCGGGCTGCTGCCATGCGAGGGCGACGGCTGCGACGGGGAGGACTCGCCCGAACCGGAGGACGGCGAGGGGCTCGGCGTCGTCGAGGAGCCCAGCAGGCTGTTCAGCACGTCATCGAGGCCGAGGGTCAGTGAACCCTGTGCGGAAGGTGCGGTGGACGCCGCCGGGGACAATCCGGTGGCCGCCTGCGAGGCAGGAGCCCCGGCGGTGCCAGCCAGTGCCGCCCCGAGCGCGACCGCCGCCACACCGCTTCGAAGGCCCCGAAGGCGGCCGGTCTTCGTTGTTGACACCTTGGACCTGAAAATAAACATGGTCATCGAGCCTAGCCGGAATCGACCAGCAGGAAAAACTTGCAAAAACCGCGAATTTCCGGCACGAAACCGCCGGGACCGGAGGGGTTCAGGGTGCCTTTGAAACCGCTGTGATTCCAGTGACTGAAGGTGCGCTTGGGACTCAGAAACCCCCGTTCGCGACAGCCAAATTCAGGGCCACCAAATTCAGCGCAGCCGCGTTCAGCGCAGCCACATTCAGCGCAGCCGCGTTCAGGACAACGGTCAGGACAGCAGGGTGCGGACCTGCTGCGGGGTGTCGGCCACTATCGCTGCCAGGCCATTGCCGGAGAGCCAGCCACCGACTACGGCAAGCGTGCCGTCCGCGGCGCAGATGCTCCGGACGGCCGCGACGCGCTGCCTGTGGCCCAGGGACGCAAACGGCAGCGCGCCGGCCCAGCGGACCACGTCCCAATCGGCCACGTCCCCGGCGCCGACTGGCACCGCCAGAAGGGCCGACGCATCAGCAAGGGCAGCGCGGAAAAGTTCATCGTCGGAGCGCGGCGCCGCGGCCAGTCCGCCGAGACGGGAGTCCGGCGCCGGCCCGGGAGTAACAGCCCCGGGAGCTGCGCTCCGCCCGTAGGACAGCCGGAGCACATGCCGCCCTGGGCCTGCCTGCTCTGCCAGCCACGCCCATTTGGCGGTGGCGTGCGTCAGCGCCTTGGCCTGCACCCCCGGGCTCTGCGGCGCAACAAGCACGCCGGTGCCGCGTGGCGCCGCGTCGAGGGCCGGGAGGTCCACTACGAGCGTGACAAGGCTGACGTCGGGTCCGGCATCGGGGCGGTGGCCGGCAAGTTCCGGCAGGGACTCCTCAAGCAGCCTGACGGCGTCGGGACCCTCGACCGCAACCGCGAGGAGCCCGGCGTCGAAAGTGGTCTGGTCCGTGGCCACGCGCCAGCCGTCGGCTGTGCGCCGCACTGACCGGGCCGCGGTGCCGGGCAGCAGGGTGACTCCGCGCTGACGCAGATCGGCCAGCAGGGCGGCGACGAGGGTGTGCATGCCGCCGCGCAGCCCGGCGACGGCGGAACCGGCCTTCTGGAGCCCGCCGGCCTGGCCTGATCCGGACGGTCCGGAAGGTCCGCCCGTGGCGGCTGCCGCTCCCCTGCGCTGGGCCGCGACGGCGGCGGCGAGGGAACCGTGCTGACGGATGCCGCTCCGCAGACCGGGGGCCACCATGTCGACGTCGAGAAGTGAGGGATCGGCCGAGTGGACGCCGCCGACCACCGGTGCGACGAGCCGGTCCAGGACCCGCCTGCCCATCCGACGGCGGACCAGGGCAGACACGCTCGTTGCCCCGTCAGCGGTGCCCAGCGAGGCCGGCAACACGGCGTCGACGGAGGCGCGGAGGGACCCCAGCAGGCCCAGCGACCGGCGGACTTCCGGGTCCCACGGGCTCGCCGGGATGCCCAGCACACCGGTCTTAGGCAGTTCCCGGGGGCCGTCAGGCAACTGGACCCAGGCTCCGCCGGGGTTTGGCGCGACGATCTCGCCGGCCAGCCCCAGCTCCGCGGCGAGATCGGCTACGGCGGCGGTGCGGGTGGCGAAAGACTCCGCGCCGCTGTCCAGAGTCAGTCCGGCCACGACATGGCTGCCTACGCAGCCGCCCCAGGCCTCGCCGGCCTCCAAAACGGTGGTGCGGACCCCGGCCCGGGCGAATTCCCGTGCCGCAAGCAGTCCGGAAATCCCGCCCCCGATCACGACGGCGGTGCCTTCCACGGGAGTCCCGGCGGCGCCTGCGTCCACGCCCCTACTCCGGAGCGATGGAGTGGATGAGTTCGACCACGCGCGTGAGCACCTCGGGGTCCGTCTCCGGCGGCACGCCGTGGCCGAGGTTCAGGACGTGCCCGGGCGCCGCGGAGCCGGCCGCGATCACGTCGCGGACGTGGGCTTCGAGGACTTCCCACGGCGCCGAAAGCAGTGCCGGGTCGATGTTGCCCTGCAGCGGGACAGTGCCGCCGAGGCGGCGGTTGGCTTCGTCCAGCGGCAGCCGGTAGTCGACCCCCACGACGTCGACGCCGACGTCGCGCATCGCGACGAGCAGTTCCGCGGTGCCGGTGCCGAAGTGGATCAGGGGTGCGCCCAGGTGCCGGACATGGTCCAGGGCACGGGACGACGCCGGCGCAACGAAGCGCTGGTAGTCGGCCAGTCCCAGCGAACCGGCCCAGGAGTCGAAGAGCTGGCCGGCGGAGGCGCCGGCTTCCAGCTGTGCGCGGAGGAACATCCCCGAGGCATCGGCGGCCCAGTTGGCCAGGGCAGTCCACGTCCCGGGGTCGGCGTGCATCATGGTGCGCGGGCCGAGGTGGTCGCGGGAAGGCTTGCCTTCCACCATGTACGCGGCGAGGGTAAAGGGCGCACCGGCGAAGCCGATCAGCGGGGTGCTGCCGAGCTCGGCCACCGTGAGCCGGACGGCTTCGCGGATGGGTTCCAAGGCCTCCGAGGTCAGCTGCGGCAGGGCGGCAACGTCCGCGGCCGTGCGGACCGGTTTGTCCAGGACGGGTCCGACGCCGGGCACGATGTCCACACCGACGCCGGCCAGCTTGAGCGGGATGACAATGTCCGAGAAGAAGATGGCGGCATCGACGTCATGGCGGCGGACCGGCTGCAGGGTGATCTCGGAAGCCAGCTCGGGGCGCAGGCACGAGTCCAGCATCGCGACGCCCTCACGGACCTTGAGGTATTCGGGCAGTGAGCGGCCGGCCTGGCGCATGAACCAGACGGGACGGCGGGAGGGCTTGCCGCCGCGGTAGGCGGTGATCAGCGGCGAATCCGCGGTGCGGCCGTCCATCAGCGGGTGGCTGGCGTCGAGGCCGCGGGGGGCGCCGTCTGTGGCGGCGGCGTCGTTGGCTGCATTGCCGGCTGCGCCGTTGTCGGACGTACTGAATGGGGTCGTGCCGGCACGTGCCGCAGCGCTTGGAGTCATGACTCCGATTGTGCCCAAATTTGCGCCCAAAAGATAACGACAGCCTGTCACGCCGGCTCTGACACCGGCCCCCAGTGCCGCGTCGTGGCGGGAATCACAGGCCCGGGTGCCTGAGCCCACGCCCGGACAGTTGTTCTACACGGGCGCGAAAAAGCTATGATGGTGGTGCTGTGGTTCTTTTTTCATTGGTGGCTACACACGCCGACATCGACCTCGAAACCGTTGCTCAGTTGAGCACCGGTGCTTCAGGGATCGCCACATCCGCCCTCGCCGGGTCGCCGGCCGTGGCGGGTGCCGTTGTCCTTGCCACCTGCAACCGCCTTGAAATCTATGGTGAAGCCCCCCATCCGGACGCCGTCGCCGCGGCCCGGGCGGCCCTTATCACCCACATCAGCGGCGCCAGCGGACTCAACGATCAGCTCGTATCCCGCGCCTTCAGCACCCGCACCGGCGCCGAGGTCAGCCAGCACCTCTTCTCGGTCAGCTCCGGGCTGGACTCCGCCGTGGTGGGCGAACGGGAAATTGCCGGGCAGGTGCGCCGCGCCTTGATCACGGCCCAGCACGAGGGCACGGCCAGCTCCGGCCTGGTCCGGCTGTTCCAGGCCGCGTCCAAGACCGCGAAGGACGTCGGCGCCCAGACGGCGTTGGGTTCGCGCGGGCTCTCCATCGTCTCCGTGGCCCTGGACCTCGCCACTGACCTGTCGGAAAACCCGGACTGGTCCGCCAAGAAAGCTGTCGTCTTCGGGACCGGCGCCTACGCCGGTGCCACCATGTCCCTGCTGCGCGAACGCGGCTGCACCGACGTTTCTGTCTATTCCTCCTCCGGCCGCGCCGCCAGCTTCGTCGCCACCCGGGGCGGCACGGCACTGGACGAGGACACGCTTCCGGGTGCAGTTGCCGGGGCCGACGTCATGATCGGCTGCAGCGGCTCCGACAGCCGGGTCGAAGCGGACGAACTCGCCCGGATCCGGGCGAACTCGCCCCAGCCGCTGATCGCGATCGACCTCGCACTGACCCATGACTTCGACCCCGCGGTCGGCGACCTCGACGGCGTCGAACTGCTTACGCTGGAATCGGTCCGGCTGGCCGCACCGCAGGAACAGGCCGAGTCGCTCGAACAGGCCAGCAGCATCGTGGCCGGGGCGGCCAGTGCCTTTGAGCAGGAGCGCGAGGCCAGGAGCGTCGACTCGGCGATCGTCGCCTTGCGCCGCCACACGATGAACGTCCTGGATGCGGAAATGGAAAAGGTCCGGGCCCGGCACGGTTGCACGGCTGCCGCCGAAGAAGTCGAATTTGCCCTGCGCCGCATGGTGAAACAGCTTCTCCACGTCCCCACTGTCCGGGCCCGCGAACTGGCCTCCAACGGACAGCAGGACGCCTACATTGCCGGTCTTGAGGCGCTGTACGGCATCACGGTGGAGCCCACCGCCGGCGCAACGGTTGCAGGTGCAGCCGGTTCCGGGGCCGCGTGCCCCGTGGACCACAACACTGTTGTCCATAGCCCGGGCGCCCACAACCCCGGCGACCTCGGCCCCGCAGCGGGCGACATCCGCGAAACCGCGTAGCTGCCCCGCGCCTCCACGTGGCTCCCCGCACCGCGGCTTTCCCTGGATTATCCGGGGAAAGCGTTGATCCCGGTCATTTCGGCCGACACCTGCCACAGCCGTCTGGCCGCCTCACGGTCCACTGCGTGGGCATCCACTCCCCTGATCCTGGCTTCGGGCGATCCCGGCACCGTGGCTTCGGCGATGTCGCAGTCCTCGCAGTAGACGCCGCCCATTCCTTGGAGCGCCGGCGCCGTCGCGGCCCAGACCGAGGTGGCGGCGCCCTGCGCGGGTGTCTTGAACCGCGGGTCGAGCTTGCCGTGCTCGTCCATCCAGCCCGCGGCGATCATCTCTTCCCGTGGCAGGTGCCGTTGCAGCTCCGTCATGATCCCGCCGGGATGTACTGCGAACGCGCGCACGCCAAAGTTCCGGCCCAGGGCATCGAGCTGGACGGCGAAAAGCGCGTTCGCCGTCTTGGCCTGGCCGTAGGCACGCCACTTGTCGTAGCCGGCGTCGAAATTGATGTCATCGAAGCGAATGGCCGAGAGCTTGTGGCCGGTCGAGGACAGCGCCACCACGCGGGCCCCCTGCGCCGCGGCAAGCGCCGGCCACAGCAGGTTGGTCAAGGCAAAATGACCCAGGTGGTTCGTGGCGAACTGTGATTCCCAGCCGGGTCCCACTCTGCGCTCCGGACTTGCCATGATGGCGGCGTTGTTGATGAGGATGTCCAGGCTGCGGCCTGAGCCCGGCCCGGTTGCAGGCGCCGCGTCAGGCGCCGCCGCAGGTGACGTTCCGGCGGCCGGGCCGGCCAGGAAGCCGGCGGCGAATTCCTTCACACTGGCCAGGTCCGAGAGGTCCAGCTCGGCGACGCTGACGCCGCCAACCGTTGCCGGCGTCAGCCCCGCCGCGGCCAGGACGTCGCGGGCATGCTCAGGCCGCCGTGCCGGCACCACGACGGTGGCGCCGGCGGAGGCCAGCGCCCGCACGGTCTCCAGGCCCAGCCCCGAGTAGCCGCCCGTGACAATTGCGGTCTTCCCGGTCAGGTCGATGCCGGCGATGACGTCGGCCGCCGTCGAATCCCGGCCGAACCCGGAGCCAATCTTCCGCTGGGACGTCACTGTGTCGTCCGGGCTAACGGCATTTTCCTCGCTCATGACCAAGCCTTTCGTTTTAGGGCGCCGCTCGGCGGAGCGTGTTGTGCGGTATCGCGGTTTTGCCGGCCATATGGCCCGCCACGGCTCAGTACACCGGTTTCCCGGGTTCCACGTCCCGAACCCAGGCGAGAATGCCGCCTTCGAGGTGGCTGACGCGCTCGTACCCGGCGGCGCGGGCTGCGGACAGGACGGCGGCGGATCGTGTTCCGGCCTTGCAGTGGAAGACAATTTCGGCATCCTGGGGCAGTTCCTGCCACGCCTCGCCGGCAAGGATGCGGCCTTGCGGGATCAGCTCCGACCCCTCAATGCGGACGATTTCGTATTCTCCCTGCTCCCGCACGTCCACCAGATGGAAGTCCTTGAGGCCGGCCTTGCGGGAGGCCAGCATGGTGGCGAGCTGGGTCGCCGTCACCGTGTGCTCGGTACCGGCATCCGCCGTTGGAGTGATCCCGCAGAAGGCCTCGTAATCGGTGAGTTCGGTGATTCGTGCTGCCGCCGGGTCCCGGGTCACCTTGATCTCGCGCCAGGTGCCGCCCAGCGCGTCATAGAGCGCCAGCCGGCCCAGCAGGGACCGGCCGACGCCGGTGATCAGTTTGACCGCCTCGGTCACCATCAGCGCTCCGACGGCGGCGCACAGCATGCCGAACACGCCGCCTTCGCCGCAGGACGGCACGGATCCGGGCGGTGGCGCCTCGGGGTAGAGGTCCCGGTAGGTGGGCCCGAACTGTTCCCAAAAGACGCTGACCTGGCCGTCGAAACGGAAAATCGATCCCCAAATGTAGGGCTTGCCGAGGATGGCGGCGGCGTCGTTGACGAGGTAGCGGGTGGCAAAGTTGTCGGCCCCGTCGAGGATCAGGTCGTAGCCGGCAAAGAGTTCCAGAGCGTTGGACGCGTCGAGCCGGACGTTGTGGAGCCGGACGTCCACGAGCGGGTTCAGGGCTGTAATGGCGTCGCGGGCGGATTCGATTTTCGTCCGGCCCACATCCGCGACGCCATGGATGATCTGGCGTTGGAGGTTGCTGAGGTCGACGTCGTCGTCATCGACGATGCCAAGGGTGCCGACCCCAGCGGCGGCGAGGTAGAGCAGGGCCGGGGAGCCGAGGCCACCGGCGCCGATAACCAGGACTTTCGCGTTCTTGAGGCGTCGCTGGCCGATCGCGCCGATCTCCGGAATGATCAGGTGGCGCGAGTAGCGCTCCACCTCGTCCGGACTGAGGTCCGAACCCGGGTCGACCAGCGGTCCAGGCCGCGGATCCGGCTTCGTCTGGGGGGTTGCGGGGGCACCGGCGGCGGTGAACTTGGAAGCCATACCTCAATCTATGCCCGAAGATACCGCCAGGTCATATTACCCGCGCGTAAGGTGTAATTGAGTGCAAGGTAGTTCAGTACAAATGCAGACGAGTGCCATTGCGCGCAATGGGGTGAAAAGGGAAAGAAGGCCGACAGTGGTTCATCAGGCACCGTTGGAGCGGGACGAGTCCGGCAAGCCGACGGCAGGGCAGACTCGGAGCGGACAGCGCTCGGCCCGCCTCCCCCGCGACGAACGCCGGGCGCAGCTGCTGGCGGCCGCGCAGGAAGTTTTCGTGGCGAACGGCTACCACGGTGCCGCCATGGACGAGATCGCCGAGACCGCCCACGTCAGCAAGCCGGTGTTGTACCAGCACTTCCCCTCCAAGCGGGACCTCTACCTGGCTCTGCTGGACAGCCACCTCAGCAAGCTGACCGACCTCCTGCTTGGCGCCCTGAACTCCACCACCGACAATGACGAGCGCGTCCAGGCCGTCATGCGCGCCTACTTCCGCTTCATCGCCCACGACGACCAGGCCCACCGGCTCGTCTTCGAATCGGACCTGATTAACGATCCCGATGTCAGCGCGCGGCTGGAAACGTTCAACAAGACCTTTGCCGACGCCGTCGCGCACGTCATCGCTGAGGACACCAAACTGCCTGAACTGGAGGCCCAGCTGCTGGGCCGCGGACTCGCCGGAATGGCGCACGTGAGCGCCCGGTATTGGCTGGAAACGGACGGGAACCTGGATCTCGATGTAGCCAGCGACCTCATCTACCGTTTAGCTTGGCGCGGAATCTCCCGCTTCCCCAAAGAGACCTAGACTACAACTAGAGATTGACCTTAGACATTTTTTGGACGTTGATTGGCTGGGAGGCCTTGCTGTGGAAGTAAAGATTGGTATTCAAAACATTGGCCGCGAAATTGTCCTCGAATCGGCGCAGGACGCCGAAGCCGTCGCCAAGGTAGTTGGCGACGCGATCGCCAAGGGCAGCGAACTGCGGCTGACGGACGACAAAGGCCGCTTGGTGATCGTCCCCGCCAATGTTCTGGGCTACGTGGAAATCGGCGCAGAAGAGGCCCGCCGCGTCGGCTTCGGTGCCCTCTAGCCCCGTTTTTCCCACGACTGTTTCTTCATCGCAGTTTCTCCATCGTCGTTTCTTCACCAGCGTGAGGTGTCCTGAATGCTTTCCCTGATTGTGGTCGCCATGGTGACCGTTGCTGCAGGTTTCGTGGTGTGGGCCAACGACAAGCGGCACCAGAAGTACGGCGTCGCCGTCCCCGCGGGAGTTGCTGCATCTGTCGGAATGCTCAGCTGGATCATCTTCATAGCGGCTGGATTCGGTTACCAGCCGGGCCTGACCTGGATCCCGTGGATCCTGCCGATGGTCCTGGGCACGGCGGCCTCGATCGCGGCCGTGGTGTATCTCGGCAAGGCCCGGACGCGGCAGGACACCGAGCGGCTCACCAGCATCCTGAAGCTCTAGCTCGTTAGCCCGCGCAGCCGTTTTCCGCGCGCAACTGTGACCACGCACCCTACAGGGTGCGTGGTCACAGTTCGTTTGGGGTCCGGCCGAGTGAGCCGTACGAAATGATGTCCACCTAATACTGTCGGAGCCCTCAAATAGACTCGAGCCATGGAAGCCGTCAGGGATTTCATCGGGGAATTCACCGCCTGCGGGGACGGGGCGCAGGGCACGGACCGGGGTGCAGCCCCAGCCCGGCCATCCGGTATGGACGCCGCCCTGGCCGCTCTGCGGGCGGTGGGTTCGACGGCGGCGCAGGATGCGGGCTCGTGGGGATTCCAGGCCGCGTCGGACTTCGCCGGCAGCGTGGAGGAACTCTCCCGCACGGTGGAGTATCTGCAGCTCGTCGCGGCGGCCGCCGTGGACCGGACCAGGAAGCGATCCGCCGCCGCGGCCACGGGGGCTGCGGCTGGGGTTGCGGCGGGGGCGGTCACCGCGTGGACCACCGGCTGGCGCGAGAGCCCCGCCGGGTGGCAGACCGGCGCACCCGGAACCGCGGAACCCGCCGGTGACTCTTTGGCCTCGGCTCCTGCCGGCATGGCTGTCGCGGCGGCGCCCCTAGGCACGTCTGTTGCGGCGGCGCCCGCCGGAATCCCCTTCCCCTCGGCTCACGCCGGCACGTCCGTTGCGGCGGCGCCTGCGGTGCCGGAATCGGTGCTGGATGACGGGTACCGGAACACGCTGGAGTTCCTGCGGGCGCGGCTGCGGATCGGCGCCGCGGAGGCCAGGCGCCGGCTTTGCCTGGCCGACACGCTGCTGCCCCGGCAGGGACTCACCGGCCAGCCGGTCCCGCCCGTGCACCCGGAGCTCGGAGCCGCCGTCGCGGCCGGCGAGGTCGCGTCCCGGGCCGCGACCGTCATCACGTACGCCCTGGACCGGGTCCGGCACAGCTGCCTCCCGGAGGCCGCGGCGGCGATGGAGCACGCCCTGACCCGCACCGCGGCCGAGAACGACGCCGACTTCCTCGCCCGCGTCAGCCGCAGCTGGGCCGAGGCCCTGGACCAGGACGGCGCCGAACCCTCCGAGGAACTGCTCCGCCAGCTCCAGGGCGCCTTCCTCCGCAAACCCCGCCACGGCCTCCAGCACCTGGAAATCTTCGCCACCACGGACCAGTTCGAACACCTGATCACCGTGATGAACACCGCCACCAACCCCCGCACCGGCACCGGACCGGGTGTCGGGTCAGCGGCGGCGGCCGGTGAGCCCGGCGGGCACAGCCCTGCCGGCGCTGACGCCGGCGGCGGCACTAGTGCTGCCGGCGTTGGCACTCCCGGGGCCGTCCGGGCCGACACCGGCCCGGCGAACCAGCCCGGATCCACCGAGGGGCGCACCACGGCCGAAGAGGACCCCTCGCTGCCGTCCCTGGACCTCCGCTCCCGGCCCCAACGGCTGCTCGACGGGCTGGTCGGCGCGTGCAAGGCGGCCCTCACCACCGGCGGGCTGCCCGCGGCCGGCGGGCTCCGGCCCCAGGTCATGGCCACCATCGACTACCGGGACCTCGTCCAGCGGCTTGGCAGCGACAACGAGGGCGGCACGGGATCGCTGATGTTCACCGGCCCAATCACCGCCGGCAGCATCCGCAAGATCGCTTGCGACGCCGACATCATCCCGGTCGTGCTGGGTGGGGAGGGGCAGGTTTTGAACGTCGGCCGTGCCTCCCGGGTCTTCCCGCCCCACATCCGCAAGGCCATCACCGCCCGGGACCAGGGCTGCGCCTTCCCGCAATGCACCATCCCCGCCCCCTGGTGCGAGGCCCACCACATCACCTACTGGTCCCGCGGCGGAACCACAGGAACCGACAACGGAACCCTGCTCTGCTCCCATCACCACCACGTGATCCACAAAGAACACTGGACCATCCAGATGCGGACCGGCATCCCCTGGTTCATCCCGCCACCCCACCTCGACCCCGCCCGGACACCCCGCCGGAACAGATACTTCCGGCCTGACCAGTAGCGCCCAGTTGTTTCGACGCTCGTTAGGTAGGTGCCCGCTTTCGGCAATGACGGCCATGTGCGAGCCATGCGGCGAGGACTCGTTGGAGCTCTTGAGGATGCTGGCTCAGGAACCGGCCAGTCCCGCCCAATCCCCGGGGGCTTCAGCGGAACGGCGTTAGAGGAACTCGGCCCGGCCTTCCATTGCCGATGATGCCAGTGCGTGTTCCCGCCGCGGAATCCGGCCGGCCGCTTTCGCCAGCCTGCCGGCAATGACGGCATGTTTGAAGGCCTCACCCATGAGCACCGGATTCTGCGCACGGGTCACCGCCGTAGCCAACAGCACGGCGTCGCAGCCGAGTTCCATCGCCAGGGCAGCGTCCGAGGCCGTGCCGATCCCGGCATCCAGCACCACGGGCACGGACGCGCGCGAGACGATCAGCTCGATGTTGTGTGGGTTCAGGATGCCCAGTCCGGTGCCGATCGGGGCCCCCAGTGGCATCACGGCCGTCGCGCCGAGGTTTTCCAGCCGGAGGGCAAGCACGGGGTCGTCGTTCGTGTAGGCGAAGACCTTGAAGCCTCGGGCCACGAGCTGTTCGGTTGCGTCCACGAGTTCGACGGCGTCCGGCAGCAGTGTGTGCTCGTCAGCGATGACTTCGAGCTTGACCCAGTCCGTTTCCAGGGCCTCCCTCGCAAGCTCGGCGGTGAGGACGGCGTCCTTGGCGGTGAAGCAGCCTGCCGTGTTGGGCAGCACGCGGATCTGATGGTCCTCGAGCAGCTGGAACAGCGAGCCCGTCTCCGCCGGCGAATAGCGGCGCATCGCCACCGTGGTCAGCTCGGTCCCGGAAGCCACCAGCGCCGCCCCGAGCCCGTCCAGGCTCGGCGCACCACCGGTTCCCATGATGAGGCGGGAGCCGAGCCTAACGCCGTCGACCACGAATGGATCGGCCACCGCACCGGTCATGGGGACGGCCTGTGTTCCTGCAAACGTCGTCTCGTTCATCTGCTGGTCATCCTCCCTGGACTGCCGTGACAAGTTCGACGTCGTCGCCATCGGCGAGCGCCGTGGCGTGCCACTGGCTGCGCGGCACCACTTCGGCGTTGCGGGCCACGGCGACACCGAGCTTTCGCCCGTCGGCGGCGCGGCCGTCGGGGCCGATGCTCCGGCCCGTGAGCTGGCTGACGAGTGTGGAAACGGAGGCGCCGTCGGCGACGCTCTGCTCCGTTCCGTTGAGTCGGATGTTCATGTTGCTTCCTTCTTGGGGCTGTCCCCGGACGTAACCGGGATGCGTGAAAATCGGTCGGGGCGGAACCCGCCCCAGCGTGGATCCGGCGTGAAGTCCATGAGTTGCCGGCACACGGCGGCAGCGGCGGGGGTCAGCAGGACGCCGTGCCGGAAGAATCCTGTGGCGATGATGAGTCCCGGGACGTCCGCGCCGTCGGCTCGTGCGACCCGCCCCAGCAGCGGGGCATTGTCCGGGGTGCCGGGCCGCGCCCGTGCCGTGGCTTCCAAAAGCTCCAGCTCGGCGACCGCAGGCACCAGCTGCTGGGCATCCCGTAGCAGCTGGTAAATGCCGCCGGCGGAAACCGCGTGCGGATCCGACGGTCCATCCTCCCGCTGGGTGGCGCCGATCACCACGGTGCCGTCCTGGCGGGGGACGATGTACACCGGGACGCCGCGCACCATGCCCCGCACGGTAGCCGTGAGCAGCGGTTGCAGATGCGGAGGCACGCTAAGCCGGAGGATGTCGCCGTAGACGGGCCGCAGTGGCAGCGCCAGCCCGGCCGGAAGCTCCTCGAGAGCGGCGGCGCCGAGCCCGTTGGCGACCACGGTCTCCGCAGCCCGCACGGAACCGCCGCCGGCCAACCGCACGCCCGCCACCTGTCCGTCCTGCCACAGCAGGCCTGCCGCGCGCCGCCGGACGAAGACGCCGCCTTCCGCACCGAGCACGCCGGCGAGCCGGGTGATCAGCCGGCGCGGGTCCACCTGGTGGTCGGCCGGGATGTCGAAGGCACACGAGATGCCGGGGCTCAGCAGGGGCTCCCGGGTGCGTGCCTCGCGCACTGTCAGCGGCTCCACGGCCAGGCCGCAGCCCTGCTGGACTTCCCTCAAGTCCGCGAGCGCGCGCCGGTCCGCCGCGTCGGCCCCCACCGCCAGGGTCGGCGTCGTTAGGTAGCCGGTACCCGCCGGGGAATCCGCGCCGGCGGCACCGGCGTCGAGAGTCGCAACGAATCCTGGCCACAACCGGGAGGCCTCAAGCATCAGTTCCAGGAGCTGTTCCTCCTGGTAGTGCAGTTCACTCACGGGGGCCAGCATGCCGGCTGCGGCCCAGCTGGCTCCGCTGCCGGGAGCATCATCGATCAGAACCACGGACCGGCCCGAGCGGATGGCCTCGAACGCGATGCCATGGCCGATCACCCCTCCGCCGATCACGGCCACGTCGGCACTCGTATCCCCCGCGGTGGTTCCCCCTGCGGTACCGGACCCTGTGTCACAAACCCGGGCGGCGGCGTCATTTGCGGGTTCGGCCGCACCGCCTGCTCGTGTGCCCATGAAGAATTCCTTCCCTACGCCGGTACTAGCCGGATCAGGTCAAGCGGTCGGCTCTGACGCCCTCTCGGCCGGGCAGCGGCGACTTGGCTGCTGCGGGCTCCCGCGGTATGCGCCCAGTTTAGAGGAACTAGGCTGGTCCCATGAGCCAGGACCCTCTCCACACCACCGCCCGCCTCTATCTCTGCACCGACGCCCGCAGGGACCGCGGCGACTTCGAAGACTTCGTGGACGCCGCCTTCGCCGGCGGCGTGGACATCATCCAGTTGCGCGACAAGTCGCTCGAGGCCTCCGAGGAGCTGGAACTGCTGGAGATCCTGCACACCGCAGCGCAGCGCCACGGGCGGCTGTGGGCCGTCAATGACCGGGCGGACATCGCCTCCCTGTCCGGGGCTCCGGTGTTCCATGTCGGCCAGAAGGACATTTCGCTCGACGCCGCCCGCGGCTTTCTCGGCAAGGATGCCGTGATCGGCCTGTCCACCCACAGCCCCGAGCAGGTGGACGCCGCCATCGCTGCCGCGCCCGGCCGCAAAGGGCTCGATTATTTCTGTGTGGGCCCCGTGTGGACGACGCCCACCAAGCCGGGACGCGCCGCCGTCGGCCTCGATCTGGTGCGCTACGCCGCCCAGGCGATCGGCGGGGCGGACGCGGAGGGAACCGGCAAGGGCAACGAAAGCCTGCTGCCGTGGTTCGCGATCGGCGGGATCGACCTCAGTAACGTGGAACAGGTAGTCGACGCCGGTGCCCGGCGGATCGTCGTGGTCCGGGCGATCACCGACGCCGCTGATCCCGCCCACGCCGCCGCAGCCTTGCTGGTGGCGCTGGACGCCGCAGCATCCTAAGCAGGTCACCAGCCTGTAATGCCGGCCGGCACGGAAACTATCCGGTGAGACCCAGCTCCGTCATCCGGCGCGCGTGGTTCGCTGCGAGTTCGGCCGCCAGGCCGTTGACCAGCGCCCGGGCGCCGGCGTCGTCCAGCCCCGAGAGTCCGCCGAGGAAGGCGTGCTCAGCGCTGACACGCTGGGCGTGGTTCAGGACCTCCCCCAGCAGGCGTCTGGCCCACAACGCCAGGCGCGACGCCAGCCGGGGGTCATCGGCCAGGGCCGCCTTGAGGCGCTCCTGCAGCACGGCCGTGGACTCCCCGGTGGAGCGGACCTGCCCGATCAACTCACGGGTCGCGTCGTCGACGTACCGGCCGACGACGCCGTAAAAGTCCGCGGCGACCGTGTCGATCACGTAGGCCTTCATGAGGGCTTCGTACCAGTCCGACGGGCGCGTGCGTTCGTGGAAGTGGTCCACAGAGGGCTGGAACGGCAGCATGGCGGCCTCCGTATCCAGGCCCATGTGCTCGAGCCGGGTCCGGACGAGTTCGTAATGCTGGAACTCGACCACCGCCATCCTGCCCAGCACCGCCCGGTCATGCAGCGTGGGCGAATACCGGGCACTCGAGGACAGCCGCTCGAAGGCGGAAAGCTCGCCGTACGCCAGGACTCCCAGCAGGTCGGCAACGAAGCTGTTGTAGAGGGCAGGATCGTCCGCAGTTGCGCTCATCATCCAAGACTAATAGCGGAAATCGGGCTACCCTGATTTTCGTGTCCCATCATCGTCTGACCCCCAGTGTCCACGAGCAGCAGAACCAGCTTGCCGGGGCCCTCAAGGCGTTGCGCACCACGCTGGAACTGCCCGGCCCGTTCCCCGAGGATGTGCTGCGCGACGCGGCGGCGGCGGTGGCCGAGCACAAGCTCCCGGACCTTGACCTCACGCACGTCGAGTTCGTGACCATCGATCCGGCGTCGTCCACCGACCTGGACCAGGCACTGTTTATCGAACGGAGCGACGGCGGCTACAAGGTCTTCTACGCCATCGCCGACGTCCCCTCCTTTGTTGCCCCGGGCGGGGCGCTGGACGCCGAGACCCGGCGCCGCGGCCAGACTTTCTATACCCCGGACGGCCGGATTCCGCTGCATCCGGAGATCATCAGCGAGGCCGCCGGCAGCCTGCTCGCCGGGCAGCTGTGCGCGGCGTTCGTCTGGGAGTTCGAACTCGACGCCGCGGCAGAGGTCGCCTCGGTCCTCGTGCGCCGGGCTCAGGTCCGCAGCCGCGCGAAGCTCAACTACAAAGGCGTCCAGGCCGAGCTCGACGCCGGCACCGCGGCGCCCGTGCTGCAGCTGCTGAAAGAAGTAGGCCTCAAACGCGTGGAACTGGAACGCCTGCGCGGCGGCGCGAGCCTGAACATGCCGGAACAGGAGATCCAGCAGCTGCCCGACGGCGGCTACCGGATCGTGGCGGCCCCGCCGCTGCCGGTGGAGGACTGGAACGCCCAGATTTCACTTATGACCGGGATGGCCGCGGCGGCGCTCATGATCCAAGGCAAAGTCGGCATCCTCCGCACCATGCCCGCCCCGGATGAGGCGTCACTGCGGCACTTCCACCGGCAGACCCACGCCCTCGGGAAGCCCTGGGACGGGGAAATGCGCTACGGCGAGTACCTGCGGACCCTTGACCCGACGGACCCCCGGCAGCTGGCCATTGTGCATTCGGCCGGGATGCTCTTCCGCGGTGCCGGATACACACCCTTCGACGGCACGGTGCCCGACGCCGCCGTCCAGTCCGCCATCGGCGCCGCCTACGCCCATTCCACGGCACCGTTGCGGCGGCTGGTGGACCGCTTCGTGCTGGTAATCTGCGAGGCCCTGAGCAACGGCACCGAGGTTCCTACCTGGGCCAGGGAGGCGCTGCCGTCCCTCCCTGCCATTATGGGCACGTCGGACCAGCTGGCCGCGAAATTGGAGCGGCTGTCGCTGGACACCGTTGAGGCGGCGCTGCTCGTCAACCACGTCGGCCAGGAATTCGACGCCGTTGTCATCTCCGGACCCAAGCCGGCCAAGGGCACCAACGGCAGCAGCAACGGGAACGGCGGGAAGACCAACGGTAACGGAAACGGCCCGTCCGGGATCGTCCAGATCGCCGAGCCCGCCGTGACCGCACGATGCCCCGGCGAACTGGAACCGGGCACCAAAGTCCGGGTCCGGGTGGTGTCCTCGGACATCGCCACTCGGGAAATCCAGTTGGAGCTCGTGGGCTGACGGCCCGCTGGCGGTCCGTTGACGTCCCCCAGGCCGTCCGCAGGCCGTCCCCAGCCAGCGCTCCCGGCACCCTCCCGAGGCGCAATCAGCCGCCCAGTCGAGGATCCGCGCCTTGTACAGCTAGACTGAAGAGGTAGAAATGGATGCCCGGTCGTTGATTTCCATGATTTTCGAATTCAACAAGCCCGCCCCTACGCGATCTTGAGATACACCCGCTGGTCCCCAGTGCCAGCATTTAGATAGCCCGCGATCGGCTTCCACTGGAATTGCTTGCGCGCCTGAGCGTGCTCCGGAACGGCCACTGCGGCCGGCCCCGTTGAGCAAGCAGCGCAGCCCAAAATGAATAAGGAAACTCCCCTGTGAGTGAATTGCACACGCACCAGCTTCTGACCGATGAGTCCGGCACGGAGACCATCGAGCCCGAAGAGACCATCATCTCGGACGAAAAGCCGCACGAGATTGCCGAGAAGACCTTTGCCGACTTCAATGTCCGCGCGGACATCGTGGAGTCCCTGGCCGACGCCGGCATCACCCACCCCTTCCCGATCCAGGCCATGACCCTGCCGGTCGCGCTTGCAGGGCATGACATCATCGGCCAGGCCAAGACCGGTACCGGCAAGACCCTCGGCTTCGGCATCCCGGCGCTGCAGCGCGTCGTCGGCCGTGACGATGCCGGTTTCGACAAACTGGCCGTTCCCGGCGCCCCACAGGCCCTGGTAATCGTGCCCACCCGCGAGCTCGCCGTCCAGGTAGCCAAGGACCTCGAAAACGCCGCCAAGAAGCGCAACGCCCGAATCGCCACCATCTACGGTGGTCGTGCTTACGAGCCGCAGGTGGAGGCGCTGCAGAACGGCGTCGAGGTTGTCGTCGGCACCCCCGGCCGCTTGATCGACCTCTTCAAGCAGAAGCACCTGAGCCTGAAGAACGTCAAGATCGTCATCCTCGACGAGGCCGACGAGATGCTGGACCTCGGGTTCCTGCCGGACGTCGAGACCCTGATCGCCGGCACGCCCGCGGTCCGCCAGACGCTCCTGTTCTCCGCCACGATGCCCGGCCCTGTCATCGCCATGGCCCGCCGCTACATGACCCAGCCGACCCACATCCGCGCCGCGGACCCGGACGACGAGGGCCTGACCAAGCGCGACATCCGCCAGCTGATCTACCGTGCCCACAGCATGGACAAGGTGGAAGTGGTGGCCCGCATCCTGCAGGCCCGCGGACGCGGCCGGACCATCATCTTCACCAAGACCAAGCGCACCGCCGCGAAGGTGGCCGAGGAGCTGGTGGACCGCGGTTTTGCTGCGGCCGCCATCCACGGTGACCTCGGCCAGGGCGCCCGCGAGCAGGCGCTGCGCGCCTTCCGCAACAACAAGGTGGACGTTCTCGTTGCCACCGACGTCGCCGCCCGCGGCATCGACGTCGACGACGTCACCCACGTGATCAACTACCAGTGCGTCGAAGACGAGAAGATCTACCTGCACCGCGTCGGCCGCACCGGCCGTGCCGGCAACAAGGGCACCGCGGTGACCTTTGTTGACTGGGACGACATGCCGCGCTGGGGGCTCATCAACAAGGCCCTCGGCCTGAGCTACCCCGAGCCCGTGGAAACCTACTCGTCCTCGCCCCACCTGTTCGAGGAACTCGACATCCCCGCTGGCACCAAGGGCCGGCTGCCCCGCGACAAGCGTGTACTGGCCGGCGTCGACGCGGAGGTCCTCGAAGACCTCGGCGAGACCGGCAAGAAGAACTCGCGCACCAGCGCAAAAGACAGCGGAAGAGACGGTGCAAAGGACGGCGCCCGCGATGGCAGCCGGACCGGCGGCCGTGAGGGCGCCCGTGAAGGCAGCCGCACGAGCAGCCGTGACGGCGCCCGTGAAGGCAGCCGCACCGGCGGCCGTGACTCGCGCCGCAGCGGCACCGAAGCCGGCGGACGCTCCGGCGACCGCCGTCGCCGTCCCGCCGAGGCCGATGCCGCCACGGCGTCCACCGCGAACGGACAGGGACCGGAAGTTGCTGCCGCCGCGCCGGCCAAGGCCCCCACCGAGGTGGACCGGGCTACCCGTGCCCGGCGCCGGACCCGCACCCGCCGCCGCAACGGCGAGGTAGTGGCCGGCGGCGACGCACAGCCGAGCGGCGCCGAGGCCTAATCCCCTCCATGACTGACACCGTCTGGGCGCCGGACGGCAGCAATCTGGTGGTTCACGCGGACAACGCGGAATACCTCCCCACGCTGCCGGACGGCGCCTTCACACTGATTTACGTGGACCCTCCCTTCAACACCGGCCGGGTCCAGCGGCGCCAGGAAACCAGGATGGTACTCAACGCCGGCGGCGAGGGTGACCGCGTCGGATTCAAGGGCCGGTCCTACGACACCATCAAGGGCGCGCTGCACAAGTACGACGACGCGTTCAGCGACTACTGGTCCTTCCTCGAGCCCCGGCTCGTGGAGGCCTGGCGGCTCCTGGCCGACGACGGCACCCTGTACCTGCACCTGGACTACCGCGAGGTGCACTACGCAAAGGTCATGCTGGACGCGATCTTCGGCCGCGAATGCTTCCTCAACGAGATCATCTGGGCGTACGACTATGGTGCACGGGCCAAGTACCGCTGGCCCACCAAGCACGACAACATCCTCGTCTACGTCAAGAACCCGGCGAAGTACCACTTCGACAGCGCCGAGGTGGACCGCGAGCCCTACATGGCGCCCGGACTGGTCACCCCCGCCAAGCGCGAGCTCGGCAAGTTGCCCACGGACGTGTGGTGGCACACGATCGTTTCGCCGACCGGCAAGGAGAAAACCGGCTATCCGACGCAGAAGCCGGAGGGGCTGATCCGCCGCGTGGTTGCGGCCTCGAGCCGGCCGGGCGACTGGTGCCTGGACTTCTTCGCCGGTTCCGGCACGCTCGGGTCCGTGGCCGCGAAACTCGACCGCAGGTTCGTGTGCGTGGACCAGAACCAGCCGGCCATCGACGTCATGGCCAAGCGCCTGGCCGCGCAGGCGCAGTTCACGTCGTTCCCGACGGTCTGACCCGCCGCCCTCCACGCCCCTCCGTTCCCGCCTGCCCCGCCGTTCCCGCCCGTTGCACTTGTAGCCGCTATTCCGGCGGGCAAAGTCGACGCCAAGTGATAGCGCAACCCGGGTCAGGGCGGGTTTCAGCGCACCACGGACGAGCCCGTGCCCAGTTCCTCGATCCGGGCAAAGACTTCTGCGGAGGTCAGGTTCTCGCCGAGCAGGTTCGGCTTTCCCATGCCGTGGTAATCGGAGGACCCGGTGACCAGCAGGCCGTAGCGTTCGGCGATGCGGCGCAGGAACGTCCGGCCCTCCTCGGGGTTGTCCCGGTGGTAGATTTCCAGGCCTGCCAGGCCGGCGTCGATCATCTCCCGGTAGGTCGCCTCCCCCACGATCCGGCCGCGGGCGGATGCCACGGGGTGGGCGAACACCGGGACGCCCCCGGCTGCACGGACCAGTTCGACGGCGAGCGCCGGCTCCGGTGCATAGTGCTGGACCCAGTAGCGCGAGCGTGCTGTGAGGATGGAACCAAAAGCCTCGGCCCGGTCTTCCACCACACCGGCCGCTACGAGCGCGTCGGCGATGTGCGGGCGGCCCAGGGTGGCCCCCGGCGCTACGTGGTGAATCACGTCGTCCCATGTCAGCGGGTAGTCCTCCGACAAAAGGGTGACCATCTTCTGCGCCCTCGTATGCCGGGCGTCCTTGGACTTGGTGATTTCCTCAAGCAGTCCGGGATGCGCGGGGTCGTGGAGGTAGCTGAGCAGGTGGACGCTGACGCCTTCCGCGGTGCGGCAGGAGATCTCCATCCCCGGGACCAGCGCCACCCCGGCTTCCCGGGCGGCGACGGCGGCCTCCGCCCACCCGGCAGTGGAATCGTGATCGGTCAGGGCGATGACGTCGAGGCCCGCGGCGGCGGCGGACTCCATGACGCCGGCCGGCGCCTGGGTGCCGTCGGAAACGTTGGAGTGCGCATGCAGGTCGATCCTCACCTCACCAGCCTAGTAGATGGCAGGATCCAAAGCCTCGGCCCCGTCGTGCCGAGGCCGTGCCGGGGCCCTGCAGGGGCCCTGCAGCGCGAGCGCGCCGTTGGCCTAAGCCGCGGCGCTGGTGAGACTATGGGACGGTGAACGATGCAGATAACACCCTAGTCTCCGCTTCCCAGCCCCTCGAAGAGCGCGTCAACAACCGCTCGCAGCGGCCCAGCTCCGACGCCTTCAAGGCCTTCATGGCCAGCAACTGGGCGCCGGCCATGCAACAGCTCCCCGAGCGGGACGCCGTCGCGGGCCACGCCGCAGCCCGGCGCCGCTCCATCTCAGGCCAGTTCAAAGGTGAACGCCTGGTCATCCCCGCCGGTCCGCTGAAGGTCCGCTCGAACGACTGCGACTACCGCTTCCGGCCGCACTCCGCCTTCGCGCACCTCACCGGCCTAGGCCTGGACCACGAACCTGATGCGGTCCTGATCCTGGAACCGGTCACGGAGGGCACCGGCGACGACGGCGGAAACCACCACGCCACGCTGTACTTCCGCCCGTTGGCCGGCCGCGACACCGAGCAGTTCTACGCCGACTCCCGCTCCGGGGAGTTCTGGATCGGCGCACGCCCGACCCTGGCCGAGTTCAAGGCCAAGCTCGGACTGGACACGGCCGACATCGCCGAACTCGAACTCGCCATCACCAAGAATGTCGGTGCGCCGGAGATCGGCGGCATCTCTATCAGGCTGGTCCGCAAGGTTGACGAGAACATTGACGCCCTCGTCGACACTGCCCGCTACAACACGGCCAAGGACCCCGACAACCTCGACCTGAGCGTGCTCGATGCCCTGGACGAGAAACTCACAGAGGCCCTCTCGGAACTGCGCCTGCTCAAGGACGAGTGGGAAATCGAACAGATGAAGATCGCCGTCGCCGCCACCGTGGCCGGCTTCACCGAGGTGGTCAAGGCGATCCCGCGGGCGCTGACCCACCACCGCGGCGAGCGCGTCGTGGAAGGGGCGTTCTTCGCCCGGGCCCGCGAGGAAGGCAACGAGCTCGGCTACGACACCATCGCCGCCTCCGGCAATAACGCCACCGTGCTGCACTGGACCCGGAACACCGGCAAGATCAACGCCGGGGAACTGCTGCTCCTGGACGCCGGAGTCGAGGCCGATTCCCTTTACACCGCCGACATCACCCGCACCCTGCCGGCCAACGGCAAGTTCTCCGAGGTCCAGCGCAAGGTCTACGAGGCAGTGCTCGACGCCGCCGACGCCGGCTTTGCCGCTGCCCAGCCCGGCACGAAGTTCCGGGATATCCACACGGCAGCCACCACGGTCCTGGCCGAGCGGCTCGCCGAATGGGGCCTCCTGCCCGTCTCCGTCGAGGAAGCCGTGAGCACCGAGGGCCAGCAGCACCGCCGGTGGATGCCGCACGGCACGAGCCACCACCTCGGCCTCGACGTCCACGACTGCGCCCAGGCGAAGCGGGAACTCTACCTAGACGGCGTGCTGACGCCCGGCATGGTGTTCACGATCGAACCCGGTCTGTACTTCAAGAACGAGGACATCGGCATCCCCGAGGAATACCGCGGCATCGGCGTCCGGATCGAGGACGACATCCTCATGACGGCCGACGGCCCGGTGAACCTCAGCGCCGCACTGCCGCGCAAGGCCGACGACGTCGAGTCCTGGATGGCGGGCATCTACCTGGAAGTGGACGGCCAGACAGCGTAGGTCGGCCAGGCAGTACACAGCAGGAAATAGCAGCAAACAGCAACAAGAAAGGGAGGGCCCCGGTGCCGGGACCCTCCCTTTTTGCTGCTGTTTTTTGCCCGGATCAGTGCTGCTGGCCGTCCTGGCCTGCCGCGGGCTTCTCGCTGTCCGTGACCCTGACCCCGTACTGCGGGCGGCCGTCCGGGAGATCCGGATAGCTCACCCCGGAAACCCGGCCGGCCGGGCGGGCCTCCTCAACCGCGGCCGGCGCCGTCGGAGCGGGGCCTGCGGGGCCCTCCTGCTGGGGTGCGCCGCCCTGGTACTGTCCGGCCGGGTCTCCGCCGGTCTCCGGCGTTCTCTGGCCGTACGGGTCGTTCCAGCCCGCGGGGCGCTGCGGCGCATGGCTCTGCTGTCCCGGCTGCTGCGGGCCGGGCTGCTGCGGTGCCTGATGGCGGTAGTCGTGCTGCGCGAAACCGCCGGCCGCGGCACCGGACGCGTCATGCGCCGTCATGGGCAGCTGGTGGAGCAGGCGCCGCGCTTCGCCGGCGGCCTCGAAGGAGACCACGACGTCGTAATTGGTCGCCACCACCTGGCTGGTTGAGGTGAAGTCACGCTTGCCGCGCTGCATGGCGTACGTGACGATGCCAAACAGCATGAAGAACGCGGCACCCATCAGTACTGACGTCACAATCGAGAAATAACCGGGGGTTGTGGAGAAGAAGGACAGCATGACGCCGACGAACAGGCCGAACCACATGCCGCTGAGGGCGCCGGAGAGGGCGACGCGGGGGTAGGTGAGCCGGCCGGTCACCCGCTCGACCATCTTCAGGTCATTGCCCACGATCGACACCATCTGCACGGGGAACTGCTGGTCAGCCAGGTAGTCCACCGCCTTCTGGGCATCCAGGTAGGAGTTGTAGGAACCGACAACGTCGCCTCGCGGGACGGTGCGGGCCTCGTCCGAGCCGTTAGGGGCACCGGCCCTGGGAGCACCAAAAATGTTTGACATATGCCCATTCTCACCCATCGGGCTGGTGTGCGGCTGGAAATTCAGCTAAAAGAGAGCAGACTCGGTAGCCTGTAGGGGTGAGCACGAATCTTTCGCGAGTGTTTGTCGCGCGCCTCCTCGGACTGGACGTCTTCGACCCATTGGGCGACCGTCTGGGTCGACTGCGCGACGTCGTGGTGCTCTCCCGCGGAACCAGGGGAGCCCCGCACGTGGTGGGCATCGTCGTCGAGGTCCCCGGCAAGAAGCGCGTCTTCGTGCCGATGACCCGGATTACGTCCATAGACCAGACCCAGGTCATCTGCACCGGACTGGTCAATCTTCGCCGTTTCGAACAGCGCGGCGCGGAAACCCTCGTGGTGGCCGAAATGTTCGACCGCCGGGTGACCCTTGCGGACGGCAGCGGCGACGCGACCATCGAGGACATCGCCATGGACCGGCACCGCTCCGGCGACTGGTTCGTCAGCAAGCTCTTCGTCCGCCGCGGCCACTCCCTCTCGCCCCTGAGCCGGCTGCGCCGCAATGAAACCCTCATCATCGACTGGGCCGATGCCCGGCAAGGCGCCAAGACCGAGCCCCAGGCCGCGACCCAGTTCGTGGCCACGCACGAGGACCTCAAGCCCGCCGACTTCGCCGAGGCGCTGCAGGAAATGAGCGACAAGCGCCGCTTCGAGGTTGCGAGCGAACTCCAGGACGAACGGCTCGCGGACGTCCTGCAGGAGATGCGCGAAGGCGATCAGGTGGAGATCCTCTCCGCCCTGGACGTCAACCGCGCCGCCGACGTCCTCGAGGAGATGGATCCGGACGACGCCGCCGACCTCCTCGCCGAACTTCCCAGTGCCCAGGCTGAAGAACTCCTGCAGCTGATGGAACCCGAAGGCGCCGAAGACGTCCGCCGCCTGCTCGAATACGACGAGGACACCGCCGGCGGGCTCATGACGCCCGTGCCGGTGATCCTGCCCCCGGAAGCAACCGTCGCCGAGGCACTCGCGCACGTACGCCGGGAGGAACTCTCCCCCGCCCTGGCGTCCTCGATCTTCGTCGCCCGGCCCCCGTTGGAGACGCCGACGGGACGTTTCCTCGGCGTCGTCCATATCCAGCAACTCTTGCGCTATCCGCCGCCGGAGCCGCTGGGCAATCTGGTGGACAAGAGCCTGGAGCCGGTCTCCGATCAGGCCCACATCAGCGAGGTCGCCCGCGCGCTGGCAACGTACAACCTTAACTCCCTTCCGGTTGTCAACGACGACGGACGGCTTGTGGGGGCGGTGACTGTTGACGACGTGCTTGATCATCTGTTGCCGGACGACTGGCGCGCCCACGAGGACGACGCCCCGATAAGAAAGCTTGGAGGCCGCATTGGCTGATCCCACAGCACCACGGACCTCCAATGTCCGCCCTGGCGGCAGGACAACCGGCGGCCTTGACACGCCCCTGAGCGGCCGGCAGCGTATCCTGCCCAACTTCCGTCCCGACCCGGACGCCTTCGGCCATGCCACGGAAGGCTTCGCCCGCTTCATGGGCACCCCCGCGTTCCTGATGTACATGACGGTGTTCTGCTTGTTCTGGCTGGGCTGGAACACGTGGGCGCCGGAGGAATGGCAGTTCGATTCCCGGGCGCTGGGCTTCACGCTGCTGACCCTCATGCTGTCCCTGCAGGCCTCCTACGCTGCGCCCCTGCTGCTGCTGGCCCAGAACCGCCAGGACGACCGCGACAAGGTCTCGCTGCAGCAGGACCGCCAGAGGGCCGAGCGCAATCTCTCCGACACCGAATACCTGACCCGGGAACTTGCGTCCCTGCGCATCGCGCTGCGCGAGGTCGCCACCCGCGATTACGTCCGCGCCGAGCTCCGCAGCCTGCTGGAGGACATGCTGGAGGCCCAGGAGGAACTGCGCACCCACGATCCTTCCGCCGGCGCCCACGAGACCCCGCGGGAAAAGGTCAAGGAGAAGATGAAGGAGCGGCGCGACAAGCAGCGCAGCCCCCGGACCCAGCAGATCCCCCGGGTCAAGGCCGGCGGCAAACGCGATGACCCGGGAAAGGACCATGCGGAGGACTCTTCGCACGACCCGTCGGGGAACCCTTCGGGGAAACCGCCGAACCCGTCGGCGAACCACTCTGAGGCCGCGGCCGATCCCACCCGCCAGCCCGCACACCGCACCATCCCCGAAAGCTGAGCATCGCCCGCATGAGCACCCCGCTGGAACAGGCAGTGCACAGCGCACTTGCCACCGTGATCGACCCTGAGCTCCGCCGTCCCATCACCGAACTCGGCATGGTGGAGTCCGTGGAGATCGGCGACGCCGGGCGTGTGCGGATCGCCGTGCTGCTGACCATCGCGGGCTGCCCGCTGCGCGGCACCATCACGGCGGACACCGCGGCTGCCCTGTCCGCCGTCCCGGGCGTCACCGGCGTGGACGTAGACCTGAAAGTCATGACGCAGGAGCAACGCGACGCCCTCAAGGAGCAGTTGCGGGGCGCCGGCGGCCATCGCGGCATCCCGTTCAACGCGCCGGGCTCGCTGACCAAGGTGTACGCCGTCGCGAGCGGCAAGGGCGGCGTGGGCAAGTCTTCGGTCACGGTCAACCTGGCGTGCGCCCTGGCCGCCCAGGGGCTCCGTGTGGGGATCGTGGACGCGGATGTGTACGGTTTCTCCGTTCCAGCGCTGATGGGCATCACACAGGCCCCCACGCGGGTGGACGACATGATCCTTCCGCCCGTGGCCTACGGGGTCAAAGTCATCTCCATCGGCATGTTCGTCACCGGGAACCAGCCCGTGGCGTGGCGGGGCCCGATGCTGCACCGGGCGCTGGAGCAGTTCCTCACCGACGTCTACTTCGGCGACCTCGACGCCCTCTTCCTGGACCTGCCCCCCGGCACCGGCGACATCGCGATCTCCGTTGCCCAGCTGCTGCCCAAGGCACAGATCCTTGTTGTGACCACCCCGCAGGCGGCCGCCGCGGATGTCGCCGAGCGGGCGGGTGCGATCGCCACCCAGACGGGCCAGACCGTGGCCGGCGTCGTGGAAAACATGTCCTACCTTGAAATGCCCGACGGCGGCAGGATGGAACTGTTCGGCAGCGGTGGCGGCGCCGTGCTCGCCGAGCGCCTTTCGGCCACCGTGGGTGAGGACGTGCCGCTACTGGGCCAGATTCCGCTCGAAGTCCTGCTGCGTGAGGGTGGGGATTCAGGAGTGCCGCTGGTGCTGGGCCGTCCGGAGACGCCTGCGGCCGTGGCCCTGGCGGGGATCGCCGGCAGGCTGGCGTCCGTTCCCCGCGGCCTCAAGGGCATGCCGCTGGGTCTGCAGCCCCGCTGACAGGGCCCCGTGCCGGCGGATGCCGACACAGAGATGCCCGCTGACAGCGCCCGGCCGCCACCCTGCGCAGGCACTGCGGCAGGTCGATCGCGGGAAGTCCTAGGTCGCCTCTGAGTCGAAGGGCGCCGGTTCGCCCTCGGGCAGCCGCTCGAGCACCCGCTCGGGGCGGTGCGCGGCGACAGCAGTCGCGGCAGCAGCCGTGGAGACCGTTGCTGCGGGTGCCCCGGCGCTCATCGGCTTGGTGTCATCGTCAAGGAGTGCTTCTTTGATAATCCGGCGGGGATCGTACTGGCGGGGGTCGTACTTCTTCCAGTCGACCTCATCGATATCGATGCCGACTTCTTCCTTGATCTGTTCCCGCGCACCGGACGCCATCCGGCGCACTTCCTTGACAATATTGGCAAGTTTTTGGGTGTATTCGGGCAGCCTGCTGGGACCAATCACCAGAAGGCCGATGATCAGCAGAAGTAAGAACTCCGGTCCATTGATTCCAAGCACTTTAGGAAGGTTACCCTCTCGCTCGGGCTGGCGACGATTCCGCGAAGTCCGAATACCGGCTATGTCCGGCCCGTCCCCGCCTCACGGTGCCAGGTGCTCCAGGATTCGGCTCAATCCACGCTCGATCCGTTCCGGAATTCCGTTGTGCGAGGCCGGCACGGGGGTACCGCTGCTGACCCGGGTCAGCGCGGCAACGCCGTCGTCGGCCTGCTCGGCCGGCAGGTCCGAAATGTACGTGTAGGTCGCCGCCGACGTCTGGTAGATGGCCCGGTACGGCGGGGCGGGGTTGACCCAAAGAAAGCCATTCCCGGGTTCGGGCGCGGCCGACGGCGTGCCGGCCTTGGCCGGGATGAAGCCGTCAGTGACGGCGGCGTGCCCGGTCAGCACGTTGATGGGCGAACCGTCGGCCCGTGCGGGAGCGGGTGCGGCGGGGGCCCGCGTCGAGGCGTGCTGCTCGAGAACCGTGGCGAAGTGCCGGCCATCCGTGAGGCGAAGTTCCAGGACCTCATCCCCGGAGATGACGCCGGCACGGGCCCAGATGAGGTGGAATCCGAGCTCGCGCAGTTCCGGACATGTCCATCCCTGCGAGCGGAACGCGGCAAGCTCACCGGTGTTCAGCGTCCCGGCAGGGGTGAAGTCAGGCTCGCCGCCGAGGCCGAACGCCACACGGGGCCCGGTTTCCTCAGCGCCGGGGACGCCGGATCCGCTGGCGTCGAACAGCTCCCTGGCACCGAGCGGCTCACCACTGCCGGGCAGCCCGGGGGCATCCGAGTGCGCGAGGGTGGCAGTATCTGCGCCCTCGGCGGGGACTGCGTCGTCGCCTCCCATGACGTAAGCGGTGCCGGTCATGAGGGCCAGGGCGGCGACGGCTCCGCCGACGGCAAGCACCGGCAGGCGCGGGCCGCGGCGGCGGGCGCCGTGTGGCCCCGCGGCGGCGGCGCGAACGGCGGCCGGCCCGGCGGTCCCTGACCGACCCGGTGCGGGGTGTCCTTCCGGGAACCGGTCCGAGGGCCACGGATGATGGCCGGCCCCGGCGGCATCCGCGTCCGGCCGTCCCGCTGTGTCCGGCCGTTCCGCTGTGTCCAATACATGTGCTGTGCCGGCCGGGTCAGGGCGTTCCGCCATGGCCGGTTCCGGAGCCGTGCGTGCCGTAGCTGTGGGTGCCGGAGCTGCCGGAGCTGCAGGTTCGCGTTCCGCTTCGGCCGTCCGTTCCGCCGCCGCCCGTTCCGCGGCCAGCTGACCGGTCCGTGCCAGGAGCCGTGCGGTCAGGTCCTCACTGGCCTCGGGCACGGCAGCGCCGCGGAGCTTCTCCAGGTACTGGCGTTCGCGCTGTTGCCGGGCACGGCATTCGGCACACGCTTCCACATGGTCGTGGCGGCCGGCGGCCCATTTCCGGGTAGCCCCGGGCCGGCGCCAGAACCTGCAGCCTGGTGCTCCCAGTAAACGTCTCAGCAGACCCATTGACCGGTTCAGAGGAGGCCGGCGATGCGCGGCATCTTGAGCCGCGGCTTGAGGGACTGCTTGGCCGGCTGCGCCGGGCGCGGGTCGCGGTGCGCGAGCTTTTCACGGAGCATTGTCCGGCCGCGGTGAATCCGGGACCGGACGGTCCCGAGTTTGATGTCCAGCGCGGCGGCGACTTCGTCGTAGGAGAGCCCTTCGAGGTCGCACAGCACGACGGCGGCGCGGAAATCGGGCGGAAGTTCCTCGAGCGCTGCCTGGACATCGACGTCGAGATTGTTGAATTCGAAGCTTTGCTCCGGCCCGGGCTCCCGGCCCGGCAGCCGCGACTCGGCGTCGTCGGCCAAGGCATCAAAGCGGATCCGGCTCTTGCGCCGGGCCTGGTCTAGGAACAGGTTGGTGGTGATCCGGTGCAGCCAGCCATCGAGCGTGCCGGGCTTGAAGTTCTCAAGTGAACGGAACACCCGGACGAACACCTCCTGGGTGAGGTCCTCGGCGTCGTACTTGTTTCCGGTCAGCCGGTACGCAAGGCGGTAGACCTTGGCGGAGTGGTTCGTCACCACTTCCTCCCAGGTCGGCCGGACCCATTCGGCTTCCGCCGCGGTCCGGGACTGGCCGGTTGAATCTGTTGCCTCAGTTGCCGGGACAGGTGCCAGAATCGACATCGTCCACTCCCCTCGTGGATGGTACCTACGCCTGAATTGTGCCTGCTTGCGCAGGTTCCTGCACCCTTCATTCGACGCCGATCACCACGCGGATGAGCGGATACCCATCATTTCAAAATAAGCTGGGAATTTCCTGATCCACCGCGGTCTTCCGCCGAAGGCAGAACGACGCCCTCCGGCCGGGGCCACGGTGCTGCCGCCTCCGCGTCCCGTCCCGCCGGACACAGTACGCTGTAGGGAACACTCCCCTGCCGCCCAGAAAGCGATATCCCATGAGCGCCGATAAGTCCACGAGCTGGTCCTACGCAGAAGATCTGCCTGCCGAGGATGAGGTCCTGTTGCACGCGCGCGAACGGTCCTTCGAGCTTGGCGTGACCCCGATCGGCCCGGGCGTGGGCGCCGTGCTGACGGTGCTGGCGGCGGCGTCCAAGGCACAGACCGCCGTGGAGATCGGCACCGGCGCGGGCGTGTCCGGCGTGTGCATCCTGCGCGGGCTGGGCCCGCAGGCTGTCCTGACCACTATCGACGTCGACGTTGAACACCTCAAGGCAGCGCGCGAAGCGTTCCAGGAGGCCGGCAGCCCCGCCAACCGCACCCGCACCATTTCGGGCCGGGCCGGGGATGTCCTGCCCCGGCTTACGGACGGCGCCTATGATCTCGTCTTCATTGACGCGGACAAGCCGAACTACCCCAGCTACGTCGAACAGGCCGTGCGGCTGCTCAAATCCGGCGGTCTGCTGATCGTCAACGATGCCCTCGACAAGGACCGGGTCGCAAACCCGGCCGCGCGCGAAGCCACCACCGTGGTTTTGCGACAGATCGGCAAGTCCATCCGCGACGACGACCGTCTCGCCTCCGCCATGCTGCCCACCGGAGATGGCCTGCTGATCGCGGTGAAGAAGTAGCAGCCAGGATTCAATAGCCCGGGTCCAGGGGCGGGCGCTGACAGCAAAGGGCGGGGTCCGCAGCCTGGTGGCCGGGACCCCGCCCTTTTGCGAAGCTCTTGGCGTGACGCTATTCGGTGACGCCGACGAGGCATTCCTTGAGGTTCGTCGCCTCAGCGGCATTGAGTTCGACTACAAGCCGCCCCCCGCCTTCGAGCGGAACACGCATGATCAGGCTGCGTCCCTCTTTCGTCACTTCCATAGGGCCGTCGCCGGTGCGTGGTTTCATTGCCGCCATAAGGAATATCCCCTTTATTAGTCCCTGACATACCAGCCCGGCCGGGCTGCGTCCGCTTGGCCAATCAACCCGCCCGGCAACGCTCCAGAAGGCGGCCGTGACAGGCAAACCCACAAATAATGCGCTTACAAACTGTGTGCTTCTTGTCCTTGCTTATCCTCTATTATCGCGTAACAATGCGCCCGTAGCTAATCGTTGGACTTTCCAGCGCGTCCCGCGAGGCCGGGCCGGCGCCGCGAAATGGTGGTGTGCGTCACGGCGGGTAGTCCCCTCCGCCCGGCAGTTGCGCCCACGCCCACAGCCACACAATCCAGACGATCTGCAGCAGCATGAACATGACCACCACGGTGCCGCGGTAGGCGCGGGAACGCGAGAGAAGGGCGGCGCTGAGGGCGAGCGGGAACAGCGGCAGGAGCATCCTGAACGTGCTGGTCTGGGGGTGCAGGAAGAGCAGGAGGTAGCCCACATAGCAGCAGCACCAGAGCCTCAGCTCGGTGCCCAGGGCGACGACCGGCCTGGACATCATCAGCAGCGTGAACGCGGCAACGAACACGAAGGGAGCCAGCACGCCAAGCGTCGGCCCGAACAGCATGATGCCGGCGTCGAACCATGGCTTGAACGGCACCAGGTCATCGCCACGCCATGCGGTTTCGGTCTTGGTGTAGGCGCCCGGATCGCCGGTCGCGGCCCAGGCGATGGCCGGCCACAGCAGCGCGCCGATGCCGCTGACGGCGGTGAGCCCGCCCAGTGACCACAGCTCGGCCTTGCCGGGGACGGCGACGGTTTCCCGGCTCTGCACTGTGACGCCCTGTGTCGCGGGGCTCTGATTCGCGGGGTGTTGCGCAGTGAGGTGTTGTGCCGCGGGGTGTTGCGCAGTGAGGCGCTGCCAGAAACGGTAGAGCAGCAGCAGGCCCATCATCGCGGCAAACGGAACCCCGGTGGGCCGGGAAAGGCACATCAGGACCACAACGGGCATGGCCCACAAGTACCGGCGCTCCATGACGAGCAGCAGCGCGCCGCCGAGGAGCAGCAGGTTGAGGGATTCGGCGTAGGGCACCTGCAGCACCGGCGCCACCGGGAAAGCCGCCAGGAACACCGTCCCCCAGAGCGCCGCGCGGTGCGTTGTCCGGTGCCGGAAAATTCTGTACGCCACGAGGGCTGCACCCAGTCCGGAGACCAGGGCGATGGCCGTCAGGGACCACGCCGGACCCGTGCCTGTCAGCCCGGACACCACCCGGCCCAGCACGGGAAACAGGGGGTAGAAGGCCCACGTGTTCTCCTGGACCGTGCCGGCGTCGTCGGTCGGCAGAAGCGCCGGATACCCCGCCTGCAGCGCTTGGGCGTACCAGCGGGCATCCCAGATGTTGATGAAGTTCCAATAGTCCGGCTTGGCGGGAAACCACGGATTCACGCCCTGGTGCAGGGCGGCGGCCATGAAGATGCACGCGCTGACCAGCCTGGCAGCGATGTAGAGGCCGGCCACCTGCGCCCACCAGGGCCACCGCGCCATCCCGGCGCCCGCGGCGGCGATGCGGCTCCACAGCGCCGCGTTCAGCCCCTGGGGCTCCGGGGCCTCAGGCGCCGCCACGGTCTCCGGGTCTTCCACGCGGCTCACGGACGCTGTTCGGTCGGCGGACGGAGGCGCTCCAGTTCCTCCCCGAGTGCCTCGATCTTCTGGTCCTTGGCAATGATCTGCTCCCGCAGGTCGTCCAGGACCTGATCCACCTGGTCCATCCGGTAGCCGCGGAGTCCGACGGCGAAGCGCAGACGGTCAATGTCCGCCGCGGCCGCGCGCTCGGGCAGCAGGACCGGCGGCAGGGATGCGACCGGCTCGTCGAACCCGTCGTCAAAGGAACCGCCCGCACCGCCGTCCCGGCGGCGACGGAAGATTTTCGGTGCCAGGCCGGTGCCCAGGAGGACGGCGACGCCGATCAGCACAATCGCCAGGAAAACCAGGAAGAGACTCACTAGACCATCGTGCCAGAAGCCGGACGCCGGAGCGCTCAGGCGGACGGATCAGCCCCGCGTTCCCTTGATGTTCGCCGTGCCGGTCCCGTTCGTGGACCCGCCGTTCGGGTTCCGGTGGCGGGCGGCGCCTTCCACGACCAGCTCGACGGCCCGCGCGGGGTCGTCCACCACCTGTACGAGGTCCAGGTCCTCGGCCGAGACCATACCCTCCGCGACGAGGGTGTCCCGGACCCATTCGAGCATGGGGCTCCAGAAAGCGGTTCCCACCAGGACGATCGGGAAGGAGGTGACCTTGCGGGTTTGGACCAGGACCATGGCTTCGAAGAGCTCATCCAGGGTGCCGAGGCCGCCGGGGAGCACGATGAAGCCCTGGGCGTACTTGACGAACATGGTCTTGCGGGCGAAGAAGTACCGGAAGTTGATGCCCAGGTCCACCCACTGGTTCATGCCCTGCTCGAAGGGCAGTTCGATTCCGAGCCCCACGGAGACGCCGTTGCCCTGCACGGCGCCCATGTTGGCGGCTTCCATCGAGCCGGGGCCGCCGCCCGTGATCACGGCCAGTCCGGCCTCGGCCAGCCGGCGTCCGACCTCGACGCCGAGCTCGTAGTTCGCGCTGCCAGGCACTGTGCGGGCGGAACCGAAGACGCTGACTGCCGGACCGAGATCGGCCAGCGCGCCGAATCCTTCCACGAACTCGCTCTGGATCCGCAGCACGCGCCAGGGGTCGGTGTGGACGAACTGTCCCGGCCCCTTTGTGTCCAGCAGGGTCTGGTCGGACATCGTGACCTTGGCGGCCTTGCGGCGCAGTTCAAGCGGACCCTTGTGGCGGATCCCGTTGGGCGCCGGGGCGCTGCGGGCCTCGCGGGGCGGCTTTCCGGCGGGATTCTGTTCGGCGTTCTGCTTGGGGCCCTGCTGCGGATCGGTACTCATGCCCATAGGCTAGCGCGGAACTCGGCCGCCGCCGCGTCGGCGCGTCGGCGCGGGAGCGGCGGCCAGAGGCGGCCGGGACCCGGAGTGAATCAGCAGAGGAGGCCCGCTGCGGGCCTGCACGGGACGCTGACGTGCAGGTATCTCTTGAATCACGATCTGCCCTAAACAGAGTGATTGCGGTCATATTGCGTCAATCTTCGCTAGATTCGTTCTATGACTACTCAAGTGCCCGGCGATGCTCTCGTCTCCCTGAAGGCCGTGAACAAGCACTACGGCCAGTTGCACGTCCTGAAGGACATCAACCTGAACGTCCGCAAGGGTGAGGTTGTTGTTGTCATCGGCCCTTCGGGTTCCGGCAAGTCCACGCTCTGCCGCGCCATCAACCGTCTCGAAACCATCGACGACGGCGACATCAAGATCGATGGCAAGGAACTGCCCGCCGAGGGCAAGGAACTGGCCAAGCTGCGCGCCGACGTCGGCATGGTCTTCCAGTCCTTCAACCTCTTCGCCCACAAGACCATCCTGGAAAACGTCACCCTTGGCCCGATCAAGGTCAAGGGCGTCGCCAAGGGCGAGGCCGACAAGGATGCCATGGCGCTGCTGGAACGCGTCGGCGTCGGGCACCAGGCCCCCAAACTTCCGGCCCAGCTCTCCGGCGGCCAGCAGCAGCGCGTTGCCATCGCCCGCGCCCTGGCCATGAAGCCCAAGGTGATGCTCTTCGATGAGCCCACCTCGGCGTTGGACCCGGAAATGATCAACGAGGTCCTGGACGTCATGGTCCAGCTCGCCAAGGAGGGCATGACCATGATCGTGGTCACCCACGAGATGGGATTCGCCCGCAAGGCCGCCGACCGCGTCGTGTTCATGGCCGACGGCCAGATCGTCGAGGACGCGACCCCCGAGGAATTCTTCACCAATCCCAAGAGCAGCAGGGCCAAGGATTTTCTGTCCAAGCTGCTGACACACTGACCGACTACGAGTTCGCACCCCGGCCGCCTGACGGCGGCCCAATGAAAGGAATGTCATGAAGGCATTTTTGACCCGAAGGAAATCCCTTCTGGTTGCCGCATCCGCAGCACTGGCACTCAGCCTGAGTGCCTGTGGCGGCAGCTCCTCCACTACCACCAACCCGCCCGTAGCCGAGAAGCCGAGCTTTGCCGCCGATTCCACCATGGCCAAGCTTTCCTCCGCAGGCAAGATCACCATCGGCACCAAGTTCGACCAGCCGCTCTTCGGCCAAAAGGGTCTCGACGGCAAGCCGGTCGGCTTCGACGTCGAAATTGGCAAGCTGATTGCCGCCAAGCTGGGCATCCCCGCCGACAAGATCGAGTGGGTTGAAACTGTCTCCGCCAACCGCGAGCAGTTCCTCAAGCAGGGCAAGGTGGACATGATCGTCGCCACCTACACCATCAACGACAAGCGCAAGGCCGAAGTCGACTTCGCCGGCCCGTACTACGAGGCCGGACAGGCCCTCATGGTGAACAAGGACAACAACTCCATCACCAAGCCCGAGGACGTCAAGGGCAAGAACGTCTGCTCCGTGACCGGCTCCACCCCGGCCGCGACGATCGTGGAGAAGTACGGAGCCGTCCTGGTTCCGGCCGCTACCTACTCCGCCTGCCTGGAACCGCTGCGCAACCACCAGGTTGAAGCCGTCACCACCGACAACGTCATCCTCGCCGGTTTCGTGTCCAAGGAACCGGACGCCTTCAAGCTGGCATCGGACCAGACCTTCACCAAGGAGCCCTACGGCATCGGTTTGAAGAAGGACGACACCGCCTTCCGCATGTGGATCAATGACCAGCTGGAGGCCTTCGACAAGGACGGGTCCTACAAGAAGGCCTGGGACGACACCGCCGGCACCGTCATCAAGACTGCGCCTGCGCTTCCCACGATCGACCGCTACTAGCCGGCTGTGGCGGCTGCCGGGCCGCGGATCTTCCGCAGCCCGGCGGCCGCCACGCCCGTCTTTCGCTTGAATCCCCTCAACGCAGCTGAAGGAACTTATGGACGTCATCATTGAAAACCTCCCCCAGTATTGGGACGGTTTTCTCAGAACCCTCTTCCTCTCCCTGGTCTCGGGGATTATCGCCCTGGTCTTCGGCACCATTCTCGCTGCCGCCCGTGTCTCCCCCGTCGCCGCGCTGCGCGGCTTCAGCATGGTGTACGTCGAGATCGTCCGGAACACCCCGCTGACCATCGCATTCTTCTTCGCCGCGGTGGTTCTGCCCCGCCTCGGCGTCACGTTCCAGCAGTTCGAGGTCGCCGCCATCATCGCCCTGAGCGCCTACACCTCGGCCTTCATCGCCGAGGCCGTGCGCTCCGGCGTCAACAGTGTCCCGGTGGGCCAGGCGGAGGCCGCCCGCAGCATCGGCATGAAGTTCAGCCAGGTGCTCAGCTTGATCATCCTGCCGCAGGCCCTGCGCACCGTGATCCCCCCGTTGATCAACATCCTGATCGCCCTGGTGAAGAACTCGTCCGTGGCCGGCGCGTTCTATGTGCTGGAACTCTTCGGCCAGGGCAAGCAGCTGGCCAACGCCAACGGCGACGCCGTCATGTGGGTTCTGGTCGGCATCGCATTCTTCTACCTGCTGATAACCATCCCGCTGGGCTACCTCGCCAGCGTTGTTGAACGAAAGGTGGCAATCGCGCGATGAGCTCTGTTCTCTACGACGTCCCCGGCCCCAAAGCCCGTCGGGTTTCGCTGATCGGCTCCATCATCGGCGCGATCGTGATCGGCGGCCTCCTCGTCCTGGCCGTCATGACGCTCGCCCAGCAGGGAATCTTCGACCCCAAACGCTGGGCGGTCTTCCAGCTGCCCGAGGTCTGGGCCCTGATCGCCGCCGGCATCGGCGCCACACTCGCCGCCGCGGCTGTCTCAGCGGTGATTGCCTTCCCGCTGGGCCTGCTTCTGTGCCTGATGCGCATCTCGGACAACGCCTGGATCAGGGTGCCCACCCGGATCGTGCTGGAATTCCTGCGCGGCATGCCCGTTGTGCTCATGATGCTGTTCGTGCTGCTCGTCTTTGCCACCAGCTCGTTCATCGCCGTCGTGGCCGGCCTGGTCCTTTACAACTCGGCGATCTTCGCCGAGATCATCCGCGCCGGCGTCCAGTCGCTGCCCAAGGGCCAGCGTGAGGCCGGCCTGGCGATCGGCCTGACGAGTTTCCAGTCCCGGCTGACCATCGAACTGCCGCAGGCCATCCGGCGCATGCTGCCGTCCCTGGTCGCGCAGCTCGTGGTGCTGCTGAAGGACACGTCGCTCGGCTACATCGTCGCCTACGGCGAGCTGCTCCGGGCTGTGCAGGTCATGGCGGACTTCCTGGGCCCGCAGTACCTGTTCCCGGTGTTCTTCGTGGCCGCGGCCATCTACATCGCGATCGACCTGGCGGTCTCCCGCCTGGCTATCTGGCTCGAACGCCGCGGCTCCAAGCGCGCCGCCGGCGGCGTGGCGCACGTGCCGGTCGCCGGTATTCCGGCCGCCAAGTAAGCCGTCCCACCCACAAAAGGGTCCGGAACTTCTCGGAGGTTCCGGACCCTTTGTGCGTTGCGCCTTGTTTCCTGTTGTGTCCTGGGTGTTGCTCCGTAGGCGTTGCTGCGGTGCTTCCCGGGCGTTGCTTCCTGGCCCTTGCTAGGCGCCCAGCCAGGTCCGCAGCGCCCGCAGGCATTCGCGGATGGCGTCCGCCTCGACGTGCTCGTTGTCCTTGTGCGCCAGCAGCGCATCGCCGGGTCCAAAGTTCACCGCGGGGATGCCGAGCTCACTGAAGCGTGCGACGTCGGTCCAGCCGTACTTGGGCTTCGGCTCCGCGCCGACGGCGGCGACGAAGGACGCCGCCGCGGGGTGGTGCAGGCCCGGCCGCGCGCCGGCCGCACTGTCGGTGCGCACGACGTCGAATCCGACGAGCAGTTCGCGCACGACGGCCTCGGCTCCGTCCGGGGTCTTGTCCGGCGCGAAGCGGTAGTTGATTTCCACGACACACTTGTCCGGAATGACGTTACCGGCCGTGCCGCCGTGGATCTTCACGGCGTTGAGGCTTTCACGGTAGTCCAGGCCGTCAACCGTCACGGTCTGCGGCTCATACGCCGCCAGCCGGGCCAGGATCGGGGCCGCGGCGTGGATCGCATTGCTGCCCATCCAGGCCCGGGCCGAGTGGGCAGCCTCGCCGTTCGTGGTCACCTCGAAGCGGCTGGTGCCGTTGCAGCCGCCCTCCACCGTCCCGTCGGTCGGCTCGAGCAGGATCGCGAAGTCCCCGCCGAGCAGCGAGCCATGGTTGCGCACCAGACGGCCCAAGCCGCTCTTCACGGCCTCGACTTCCTCGTGGTCGTAGAAGACGAACGTGACGTCCTTGCCTGGCTCCGCCCCGCCGTCGAACATGGTGGCCGCCAGCGCCAGCTGCACTGCGACGCCGCCTTTCATGTCGGTGGCGCCGCGGCCGTAGAGGATCCCCTCGCCCGGGGCCCCTGAGGGCCAGTACGCCGGCACGGTCCCCAGCGAGCCCTCGGTGGTGGGCAACGGCACGGTGTCCAGGTGGCCGGCAAGGATGACGCGTTCGGCCCGGCCCAGGTTGGTGCGGGCGATGATCGAATCGCCGTCGCGGACAAGCTCCAGCTGCGGCAGTTGCCGGAGGGCATGCTCCACGGCGTCGGCCAGGACCCCCTCGTTGCCGGAGACGCTGTTGATATCGATCAGGGCGGCCGTGAGCAGGGCAACGTCCTGGCGGAGGTCCAAATGGACTGGTGTGCGGACAGGGACGCTGGCGGTGGCACCGGCAGGGGTGCGCGGGTTCGTGGGGGTCACCGTTCCACCTTATCTGTTTGCCTCCCCGTCCCACCTGAGTCGCTGCAGGGGTCGTTTCCGGGCGTCAAGAGGCCTCTGCAGCGTGTCAGGCGGGTTGTCATGAGTTTCAGCGCCCGAGGGGCCTCTCGATAGACTTGGGCCATGACTGAAACTGCTGCTTCCGCTGTGCCCGCCGACGCCCGCTCCGCCTATGGCTACGGGGTGGCCACCGTGTCCACCCGCAACGGTGACGCCACCGTGCTGGACGTGTGGTTTCCGGCCCCGGCGCTCGGAGTCGCCACGGAGCACCTGCGTGACGTGGAGAACGCGGACCAGTCGCTGATCGACATCGCCGCCAGCGGCATCGACCCGGACCGCGGCACCGAGCAGATAGTTATCTTCGCCCAGATCAACCTGGACGCAGCGCCCGCGGACACGGCGGACGCCTACCTTCGCCTGCACCTGCTCTCCCACCGGCTGGTCCAGCCCAACACCATCAACCTGGACGGCATCTTCGGCAAGCTTCCCAACGTAGTGTGGACCAACTTCGGCCCCGCAGCCGTGGAGGACTTCGAGCTGACCCGGGCGCGCCTGCGCAAGCGCGGCACCGTCACGGTGTTCGGCGTGGACAAGTTCCCGCGCATGGTGGACTACGTCGTTCCCTCCGGCGTCCGGATTGCCGACGCCGACCGGGTCCGGCTCGGTGCGCACCTGGCCGAAGGCACCACGGTCATGCACGAGGGCTTCGTGAACTTCAATGCCGGAACTCTGGGTACCTCCATGGTCGAGGGCCGGATCTCGGCCGGCGTCGTCACCGGCGACGGGTCCGACGTCGGCGGTGGGGCCTCGATCATGGGAACCCTCTCCGGCGGCGGCAAGGAAAAGATCGCCCTCGGCGAGCGGGTCCTGCTCGGCGCCAATTCCGGGGTGGGCATCAGCCTTGGCGACGACTCGGTGGTGGAGGCAGGCCTTTACGTCACGGCCGGCACGCGCGTCCGTGTCATCAGCCCGCGGGACGCCGAAGGCGAAGACACCAGCCGGGTGGTGAAAGCTTTGGAGCTCTCCGGGGTTCCCAACCTGCTTTTCCGCCGCAATTCCGCCACCGGCGCGGTCGAGGCACTCCCCCGCAAGGGCCAGACCGTGGAGCTCAACGCGGACCTGCACGCCAACTGACCGCCACCGGCTGGTACGGTATGGCGGGCGGCGAAGACCGCGCGGGCGGGGCCGACCCTCCCCGACGAAGAAGCCGATGACGCAGCCCGCTGGGGCCTGAGGGAGTATTTTCGTGGCACGACGAGGGAGCTGGCGGCGCCGGATTGTCCTTCTGCTGACCCTGGCGATGGTCGCGGGCGGCATCTACACGGCAGTGACGTTCCTGCAACGGTCGGAGACGTTGATCACGGAACGGTGCACGGCCACGGGCAGCGGCGGCGACGACCTCGCCACCGACCAGGCGGCCAATGCCTCCCTCATCACCGCCGTCGCGGTCCGGCGGGGGCTTCCCGCCCGGGCCGCCAGCATTGCGCTGGCCACCTCGATGCAGGAATCCAAACTGCGCAACATCGGCCATGGCGACCAGGCTGGTCCCGACTCCCGCGGGCTGTTCCAGCAGCGGCCGTCCCAGGGCTGGGGCACCACGGCCCAGGTGATGGACCCGTACCACGCCAGCAATGCGTTCTACGATGCGCTCGTCGAGGTTTCCGGGTACGAGTCGCTGGATATCACCGTGGCTGCCCAGCGCGTCCAGCGCTCGGCGTACCCGGAGGCCTACGCCCAGCATGAGGTGATGGCCCGCGCCTTCGCTTCCGCCCTGAGCGGCCAGACGCCCGCAGGCCTGGACTGCTCGCTGCGGTCCCCCGACGCCGCCGGAAATCCTGCGGCCGTCTCCGCTGGGCTGACTGCTGCGCTCGGGGAAGTGACGGCGTCCACCGACGGCCGGACCCTGCTTGTGGAGGCCGAAGGCACCCAGGCCTGGGCTGTGGGCCAGTGGGCCGTGGCCAACGCCAAGGAGCTCGAAATCACCAGTGTGGAGGTCGACGGCCGCGCCTGGAACAGGCAGTCCCGCGACGGCTGGCAGCCGGCCCAGGTCCCGGCCGGCCAGGTCAGGGTAACCGTCGCCGACGCGCCCGGCACCTGACCGCCACCGGGTCTGTCGCCACCGGGCGGGTTCAGACGAGGAGATCGACCACCGGCTGCACGTAGCTGCGGAACAGCTCCGGCTGGGACAGCAGCTCGTGGCTCATGATGATCTTATCGGGCTCGAGATACCAGGCCCGCGGCTCCGCAAGCGGGAGCTCGATGATCGTCAGGCCGAAATCCTTTGAAGCCCGTCCCACGTCGAGCAGGCGGTCCTCCACCATGTCGGCCAGCAGCTCGTTGTTGCCGTTGGCTTCGCGCTCCGCCTCGAGGGCCCCGTATTCCGCGAGGCGTTCCCGGGACCACGTCAAAGCGGCCCCGAAGTGGGCCTGCAACACGCGCCGGAGGGCCGGCGAATTGCTGAACGCACGGAAGCCCGGCGGGGAGAGCTCGGGGGACATTTCCGGGTGGGCTTTTAGCAGCTGTTCCCACCAGGCCTCCCATTCGGTCTTGAGCGCAGCCGGGCCGCCGACCTCGGCGATCAGGTGGGAGTGGTCCGAGGCGCGGATCTTCGGTGCCGCATGGCAGAGCGCCGGGTGTCCCGCAGTGTCCAAGCCGGCGGCGTCACGAACGTAGAGGGCAATGAGCATGGGACCAGAAGTATCCATCGTGATCCGCCAGCCAGGTCCGCCGGTGTGGTGCATCCAATTGCCTCCTTGGCAAGACGTACGATCTCAGTCTATTCCTGTTGTTATGAGGCGTTAACGGCTGGCTGCCCGGCCGCCAGCCGTCGGTTCAGGCCCTCCAGATGGGCTTCGAGCACATCCTTACACATCAGGGCCGTCATCCACTCGGGCTGCAGGAGGGCGTGCATCGTCAGACCGTCCAGAACGGCCAGCAGCAGTTCCGCTTCGGTGACGAGCACCTGCTGGTCGACGCCGGCCGCGTGGCCGGCGTCAGCGCCTTCAGCCTCGGCCAGGCCCAGGATGAGCCCGCCCACGACGGCGGCCACCGCCCGGTGGCTGCGGTCGGCCTCGGCGGCCAGGAACGGCCTGGTCCGGGCGGCATTCTTGAAGGCCATCCAGACGCAGGCGTCAACCGCCCGTTCCTCGTCCAGCGGAAGAAACTCACCCAGCAGTGCCAGGACGGCCGCATGCTGCTCCCCCGACCCCGGCGGCGTATCGCCCAGCCGGGAGTCCGCGTCAGTGAGGCGGCCGACGATTCGGTCCACCACCACGGCGAACGCGTGGGTCAACAGCTCGTCGCTGCTGGCGAAATAGTGCCGCACCGATCCGACGGCCAGCTGCGCTTCATCGGCGACTTCCCGCAGCGAGGCCCGCTCGAGGCCATCCGTGGCGATGATCCTGAAGACTGCGTCAACTATTTCCTGGCGCCGGATTACGGCGTCGACAAATTTAGGCACTGGTCTTTTTTAGCACGTACGTGCCGCAGCCGCCGCGGGGCACACCGGTCCCGGCAGGGACGTGGCGCGGGTCACAGCGGCACGCTGCCCCATAAGGAGGACGCCCCATAAGGACGACGCCGGCCGCGCACCTCAGCAAAAGGTGCGCGGCCGGCGTCGTAATGGCTATCGCGCGCGCCGTGGCCGGAGGGCGGGCTACAGCGACGGGTAGTTGCGTTCCGGTTCGCCGACGTAGAGCTGGCGCGGGCGGCCGATCTTCGTGTTGGGGTCGCTGATCATCTCGCGCCACTGGGCGATCCAGCCCGGCAGGCGCCCGATGGCGAACAGCACGGTGAACATCTTCTCCGGGAAACCCATGGCCTTGTAGATCAGACCGGTGTAGAAGTCCACGTTGGGGTAGAGCTTGCGCTGGATGAAGTAGTCATCGCCCAGGGCCTTCTCTTCAAGGCGCATGGCGATGTCGAGGAGCTCGTCGTTTCCGCCGAGCTTGCTCAGGACCTCGTGGGCCGTAGCCTTGATGATCTTGGCGCGCGGGTCGTAGTTCTTGTAGACGCGGTGCCCGAAGCCCATAAGGCGGACGCCGTCTTCCTTGTTCTTGACCTTCTCCATGTAGTCCTCGGGCTTGATGCCGTCGGCCTGGATCTGGCGCAGCATCTTCAGGACGGCCTCGTTGGCACCGCCGTGGGCGGGGCCGAAGAGGGCGTTGATGCCGGCGGAGACGGAGGCGAACAGGTTCGCGTTCGAGGAACCGACCAGGCGGACGGTCGACGTCGAACAGTTCTGCTCGTGGTCGGCGTGCAGGATCAGGAGCAGGTCCAGGGCCTTGGCGATGACCGGGTCCACCTCGTACTGCTCGGCCGGCAGGCCAAAGCTCAGGCGCAGGAAGTTCTCCACCAGGTTCATCGAGTTGTCCGGGTACAGCATGGGCTGCCCGATCGACTTCTTGTGGGCGTAGGCGGCGATGACCGGCATCTTGGCCATCAGGCGGATGGTGGAGACCTCCACCTGCTCGGCGTTGAACGGATCCAGCGAGTCCTGGTAGAACGTCGACAGCGCCGAGACGGCCGAGGACAGCACCGGCATCGGGTGGGCGTCACGGGGGAAGCCGCTGAAGAAGCCCTTGAGCTCCTCGTGCAGCAGGGTGTGGTGGCGGATCCGCTGGTCGAAGGACTCCAGCTCGGTGGGGGTCGGCAGGTTGCCGTAGATCAGCAGGTAGGAGACTTCCAGGAAGCTCGAGTGCTGGGCCAGCTGCTCGATCGGGTAGCCGCGGTAGCGCAGGATGCCGGCATCACCGTCAATGTAGGTGATGGCCGAGGTGGTGGCCGCGGTGTTCATGAAACCGGGGTCGAAGGCGACGGCGCCGGTCTGCTTCAGCAGCTTGGAAACGTCGTAGCCTTCGTTCCCTTCTACAACCTTGATGCGCGGGAGTTCGAGTTCGCCGCCGGCATGGCGCAGGGTTGCGCTGGTGGTTTCAGTCATGGAGTCTCCTCATGAGGCATCGGGGCCTCTGTCGAAAGCTGGTCCAACATCTGGTGAAGCTGCCCGCGGATCCTGTGCGGACAGGATTTCCAAAGGCTGCGCTGCCTTCTTGTGGAAAGCCACCATTGATCGTCAGTTAAAAAGTACCTTCACTTCGCGGGTGGCACTAATCCGAGGGGCCCACAAAACGCCAAAAACACGCCACATGTGGCACGCGTCACAGCATTGTTACGCTTCGGGGCACAGCCGCGAGACGGCGGCGTCGATCCTCTCGTCGCTGGCGGTCAGCGCCACCCGGATGAACCCGTTGCCGGCGTCGCCGTAGAAGACCCCGGGGCCGACGACGATTCCGCGGTCCGCGAGCCGGCCCACGGTGTCCCACGTCGCCTCGCCGGCGGTGGCCCACAGATAAAGTCCCGCCCTCGATTCATGGATTGTCAGGCCGAAACCCTCCAGCGCGGGCACGATCCGTTCCCGCCGGCCCCGGTACAGGTCCTTCTGGGCCTGGACGTGGGCGTCGTCGCCGAGGGCCACGCGCATGGCTTCCTGGACCGGATAGGGCACAATCATCCCGGCGTGCTTGCGGCTGTTGACCAGGTTCGCCATGATCACCGGATCGCCGGCGACAAATGCCGCCCGGTAGCCGGCCACGTTGGACTGTTTGCTCAGCGAATAGACGGCGAGCAGGCCATCGTGGGAGCCTTCTGCGACCTGCGGATCCAGGACACTCGGGACCGGTACGCCGCCACGCTGGACGTCCCACTCCCCCCAGCCGAGCTCGGCGTAGCATTCGTCGGACGCGACGACGGCGCCGAGCTCGCGGGCCTGCCGGACGATCCGCCGCAGCGACGCGATGTCCCGGACGCTGCCGGTGGGGTTGGCCGGTGAATTGACCCAGACCAGGCGCACGCGGGCCCGGGTGCCGGCGTCGAGCTCGTCGAGGTCATCCGCGGCGACCTGCTCCGCACCGGCGAAGGTGGCCCCGATGTCATAGGTGGGGTACGCAACCGTGGGTCGGACGACGACGTCGCCCGGCTTCAGGCCGAGCAGGAACGGCAGCCACGCGACGAGTTCCTTGGAACCCACCGTTGGCATCACATTCTGCGGGTCGAGCCCGGGGACGCCGCGCCGGCGCGCAAACCAGCCGGCGATGGCTTCCCGCAAGGCCGGCGTCCCGTGCACCGTGGGATAGCCGGGGGCGTCCGCGGCGGCGCGCAGCGCGTCCTGGATGAGTGCCGGCGTCGCGTCCACCGGGGTTCCGATGGAAAGGTTGACGGCTCCTGCCGGGTGCCGGGCTGCCGTCGCGAGATACGGCGCCATGGCCTCCCACGGGTAGTCGGGCAGGCTCAGGCCGAAAGTGCGCACCGCGGAGGTCACCGTAGCGCCGTCCTAGTTTTCTTGGTTCTGCGGCGGCAGGGCGGCGATCATGGGGTGGTCGGTGTGGGTGTTCCCAACCTTCGCGGCGCCCCCCGGGGACCCGAGTTCGTCGAAGAACTCGACGTTGGCCTTGTAGTAGTCGGCCCATTCTTCGGGGGTGTCGTCCTCGTAGTAGATCGCCTCCACGGGGCAGACCGGCTCACAGGCACCGCAGTCCACGCACTCGTCGGGGTGGATGTACAGGGAACGCTCACCCTCGTAAATGCAATCGACGGGGCACTCCTCAATGCATGCCTTGTCTTTGACATCTACACACGGCTGCGCGATTACGTACGTCACGTCCCTGGCCTCTCCACGTTGGTTCCGGCGACCGGCCGGATGATTTCCAGGCCCTGAGCCGGGCTGCTGACTTCTGAGCCTATTATCTCCCAGCCTGTTCCCGCGAACCTAGCCGGACGTCACACATGCTCCGCGTCTTACGATGATCTGATGAGCTCGCCTTTGCCCTTGCCCCAGCAGTTCCTCTCCTCAGCCCCGCTAGGCACCCGCGTTGTGGTCCGGTACAGGATCGAGGGCGGCCTGACGGATGCCCTCGGCGAGCTCGTGGAACGCGCCGACGGCGTATGCACCGTCCGCACCCGCCGCTCCGACGTCGTCATTGCACTCCCCCTTGTCGTGGCAGCCAAGGAAGTCCCGCCGCCCCCGCCGCGCCGCGCCCCACGGGTGCAGGAGCCCTGAGGGGCGGTCCGGGGTGGGCGCGCCGGTGGTTGCGCCGAGTGGACATGCCCTCCGCACCGCCCGACCAGTGGACATGCCCTCCCCTTGCCGCCAACAACGCACATGCCCAGCCGCCACCCCTGCCACCAACGGACATGCCCTCCCCTGCTGGCCAACAACGCACATGTCGAGCCCCACCCCCGGCCACCAATGGACATACCCTCCCCTTGCCGGCCAACAACGCACATGTCGAGCCCCACCCCCGGCCACCAATGGACATGCCCTCCCTTTGCTGTTGGAGATGGACTTTTCGGCGTCATGCTCATCGCCGCCGCCCAGCGCGGGACATGTCCAGTGGTGAATCGACGGAGCAAGGGACATGTCCCGTGGTGGACCAAAAGAACAAGTGACATGTCCAGTGGCGGCCCAAAAGAACAAGGGACATGTCCAGTGGCGGCCCAAAAGAACAAGGGACATGTCCAGTGGCGGCCCAAAAGAACAAGGGACATGTCCAGTGGCGGCCCAAAAGAACAAGTGACATGTCCAGTGGTGAACCAACGGAATAAGAGACATGTCCAGTGGCGCATCGAAAGAGCACAGGACAATTTCAGCGGTGGCTGGGCGCGGTGCAGGATCAGAGTGCAGGACCACAGTGCCGAACCGCATCGCAAGGGCGCACGAAGCTGGCCGTGGAGTCTGGCTCTAGGCGGCGGCCGACAGCCTGTCCAGGGCTTCGCGGACCATGGTGATGAAGTCCTCGGGATGGTCCCTCAGCAGCGGGTACGTCACAACAAGAGTCGGGATTCCCCGGCGCGTCGTGACGTTCCAACGCCGCCGGTCTTCCTCGAAGCTGGCCCTGTCCATGTGGAATCCCGCCCCGTCGGCCTCGATGCCGAGACGGCCGTCAACCATAAGGTCCAGGTGTCCCATTCCTGGAACGTTGACCTGCGATTCAACATGGAAGCCGGCCCGCCGCAGCAGGAACCGGGCGAGGCACTCAATGAGCGACTGCGACTGCGGGACAATCGCCGACACGATCCGGCGCTCCCGGGAGTCGTTCCGGCCATCGAGCCGCTGACGCAACGAACCCAGCGGGAGTCCCTTCAGCACGACGGCAGATTCGGCGATGATCAGCCCGTCAGGTTCGGGTAGGCAGCGCAAGCATTGAATGACCGTGTCCAGGAGTGTCGGCGGCGCGGGCGCCCGGTGGCAGACGAAGCCCTGATAGCTCCTGCTGTGCGTAAGGGCAACGTGCGGCTGGGCTGGGGCTTCAAGGACCCAAAGCCCACTGAAGTGTGCCGCTGTGATGCACGCCGGTTCCGCCGGAAGCGAGCGTATGGCGATCAGCTGCGCGTCTGCACCGGGCAACGCATAAACGCCGCGGGCCACCCGGGACACCACTCCCGAGGCCATCGCGGACTTGAGCTGAAAATCGGAGACCCCCGCGGCGGCAATGTATTTGGCGCGGGCGACGCCGTCGTATTTCGAGAGCACCTCGATGATGTTGGCCATTCACCCATGGTGGAGCCGCACTCTGTGCCCTGGAAGTCGAATCTCGCACTATGTGGAAAACTGCGCCGGCCGGCTGGGGGCGGTGCGGGACAGGTCCGACCATGAGGGCGGGGCATGTCCCGCGCACCAAACCGGGGCCGGACATAATGCCATTGTGCCCACTCAAGCGAGCGAAAAATGGGCATGTCCCGCCTGGGGAGCAGGGGCAATGGGGCCCAGTCCTAGCCAGGCATCACCCGCCCCGGCCCGTCGTCACCGGTCCTGGTCGGCCGCCCTCCGGTAGCGCCGGCACCAGGCGAGCATGGCCAGGGTGATTCCTGCGATGCCGAAGACCCAGATATTGCCCGCGGCGTCGCCGATGACCAGGCGCTTGCCCGCTTCCAGGGTGGACCACCAGCCAATCAGCGCGTAACAGAGGACTCCGCAAGCCGCCGTCGGGATGACAGAACGGAATGCCGCCCCCAGCCACAGCTGGACCGAGCCCAGCAGGACGAGCGCGGCGACGGCGCCCCACGGGACGTCCACCCCGCCCAGGACCAGGTCGTGGCGGTGCAGTGCGGTGCCGGCCAGGGCAACAAAAAGAGCTGCCGGCACGGCGGCGGCAATGCCGCCTGCCGTACCGGCAGCTCTCTTAATCACCTTGTGGCTGAAGCCCGGAGACCGGGGATCAGACCTTGGCGCGGGCGCGGTTGGCCTTGGCGCGCTCGTTGGTGTCCAGGATGACCTTGCGGATGCGGATTGAATCCGGGGTAACCTCAACGCACTCGTCTTCGCGGGCGAATTCGAGGGACTCTTCGAGGGTCAGGTCGCGCGGGGGCGTCAGGTTCTCGAAGGTGTCCGAGGAAGCTGCACGCATGTTGGTGAGCTTCTTTTCCTTCGTGATGTTCACGTCCATGTCGTCGGCGCGGGAGTTCTCCCCCACGATCATGCCCTCGTATACCTCGGAGGTGGGCTTGACGAAGAAGGATCCACGTTCCTGCAGGTTGATCATGGCGAACGGGGTCACAACACCGGCGCGGTCGGCGATCATCGAACCGTTGGTGCGGTACTCGATGGGGCCGGCCCACGGCTCGTAGCCTTCGGAGATCGAGGCGGCGATGCCGGCGCCGCGGGTGTCCGTGAGGAACTTGGTGCGGAACCCGATCAGGCCTCGGGCCGGAACGATGAACTCCATGCGGCACCAGCCGGTGCCGTGGTTGGCCATGTTGGTCATGCGGCCCTTGCGGGCGGCCATCAGCTGGGTGACGGCGCCGAGGTATTCTTCGGGCACGTCGATGGTCATGTGTTCCATCGGCTCGTGGACCTTGCCGTCGACGGTCTTGGTAACCACCTGCGGCTTGCCGACGGTCAGCTCAAAGCCTTCGCGGCGCATCTGCTCGACCAGGATGGCCAGTGCAAGCTCGCCACGGCCCTGGACTTCCCAGGCGTCGGGACGCTCGGTGGGGAGAACCTTGATGGAGACGTTACCGATCAGTTCCTTGTCGAGGCGGTCCTTGACCTGGCGGGCCGTGACCTTGGCGCCCTTGACCTTGCCGGCCAGCGGCGAGGTGTTGATACCGATAGTCATGGAGATGGCCGGGTCGTCAACGGTGATCAGCGGCAGCGGCTGCGGGTTCTCGGCGTCGGTCAGGGTCTCACCGATGGTGATCTCCTCGATGCCGGCGACGGCGACGATCTCGCCCGGGCCAGCGGACTCAGCCGGGACGCGGTCCAGTGCCTTGGTCGCGAGAAGTTCGGTGATCTTGACGTTCTTGAGCTCGCCATTGGCGCGTGCCCAGGCCACGGTCTGGCCCTTGCGCAGGGTGCCGTTGTAGATGCGCAGCAGCGCCAGGCGGCCCAGGAACGGTGAGGCGTCCAGGTTGGTGACGTGTGCCTGCAGGACACCGTTCGGGTTGTAGGTCGGGGCCGGAATGTGCTCGATGATGGCCCGGAAGAGCGGCTCAAGGTCTTCGTTTTCCGGGGCGCTGCCGTCGGCGGGCTGCTCGAGGGAGGCGCGGCCGACCTTGGCGGCGGCGTAAACAACCGGCACGTTCAGGATCTTGTCCAGGTCGAGGTCCGGAACTTCGTCGGCGAGGTCGGAGGCCAGGCCCAGGAGCAGGTCCATGGATTCGTGGACAACTTCTTCGATCCGCGCGTCGGGGCGGTCGGTCTTGTTGACCAGGAGGATCACCGGCAGGTGCGCGGCGAGAGCCTTGCGCAGCACGAAGCGGGTCTGGGGCAGCGGGCCCTCAGAGGCATCGACGAGGAGGACGACGCCGTCGACCATGGACAGGCCGCGCTCCACCTCGCCACCGAAGTCGGCGTGGCCGGGGGTGTCGATGACGTTGATGGTGATGGTTTCGCCGTTGGAGGACGGTCCGTTGTAGGCCACCGTGGTGTTCTTGGCCAGGATGGTGATGCCCTTTTCGCGTTCCAGGTCACCGGAGTCCATGACGCGGTCTTCGAGGTGGTTGTGCTCGGCAAAGGAGTTGGTCTGCTTGAGCATGGCGTCGACCAGCGTGGTCTTGCCGTGGTCAACGTGGGCCACGATCGCGACGTTGCGCAGGTCACTGCGCGATGCAGTGGCTACCGCAGTGTTGGTGGTGGTTTCAGACATGCGTTATTGCTCGATTCAGTGGTGAAGTCAGCTGTGGTATCGCGACATTTCCAACCGGAACGCACGACAGATAAGTCCCTTTGGCACAGGGCACCTACTACCATTCTAAACGCTAGGTCATTTATTGGCCTAAAATGCGGATCGGCGACCAGCGTCCGCGCTGTCGCCGGAGCAGGACGGGCGTACGGAACTGGTCTATTACGTGTGAGTAAAGTCACTGGATTTTCCAGCGCCCATGCACCATCATTGCTCTGATAGCAGCAAGCAAGCCCGGAGACATTCATGCGAAACGCCTCGGCCCTGTCCCGCTTCGTCGCAATGATGATCGCCACCGGCGTGGTTCTTGGCGGCTGCGGACAGACCTCTTATTCATCTGCGCCCGACGCGGGCTCTTCCAACGCGGGATCATCAGAAGCGGGAGCCGTGGGGACGCCACTGACCGGCAGCGGGGCCGGAGCGGCCGTTGGCGCAGGGGCGCCGGTCGCGGCCGGGTCCGCGGCGAAGACGCGCATTGGGTCCACCATCGACCCCGCCGCTCTGCCGAGCGGCTCGACCTACCGCAATCCTGCCAACGGCCGCAACGAGATCATCGTCAAGGACACCAGCAATGTCGCCGTGCTGATTGGCGACTCACAATCGGAACCTTCCTACGGCTGGCCCAGGCAAGGTCTGGCCGCTGCCGGGTACAAAGTCTTCTTTTGTGGCCGGGGCGGCACGGGTTTCGTGGCGTCCAACGGCAAGACCGGCAACTACATCGACGCGCTTCAGCGCGGCGACTGGAAACTCCCCTACGGCACTCCTCCCCTCGTGGTGATCGAAGGCGGCGGGAACGATGCCGCACGCGGCGCCTCCGACGCACAGATCGTCTCCAACGCGGAACGGCTGATCGCCAGCATCCAGCAGCGTTACCCCGCTGCCCGGATACTCATGGTCGGCACACTCGGGCGCGGCGCCCACTACGGCGGAGGACGCCGGAGCGAGGTGGACGCGCTTTTGGGGCGGGTGGCGGACCGTCACGGGCTGTCGTTCGTCAGCGCGGGCGACTGGCTCACCCGGTACAACCTGACGGGCTCGATGGCGGACCGGGTCCACCTGAACCGGCAGGGCCACGCGGCCCTGGGCGCCGTTTTCGGCCAGCGGCTGCAGTCCATGGGGTTTGACTACGCTGACCCCGGCATGGTCGCCGGATTGCACCACTAACGCAGGTTTGCCCCTCCGGCCGCATCCACCGCCAGCGCAGGGACCGCCGGCGCATCCAGCCGCCAGCGAAGGACGGGCCACAGCACAACAAAGGAGCCGGTGTCCGCCCCGCAGGGAGGACACCGGCTCCTGTACCGCCAGCTGCTGAGTGCTGCTGGCGGCGGACTTCTTCAAGCCCTCAGAAAGCGGCCGCTCAGGCCACGTCCATTTCCGGCGGCAGCATGAGGCCGGCGCCGGGGATGGCATTGAGCAGCGCCCGGGTGTAGTCCTGCTGCGGCGACTCGAAGACGTCGTCCGTCGAGCCTGTTTCCACCAGCTTGCCCTTCTCCATGACGCACACGCGGTCGGCGATCTGCCGGACCACCGCGAGGTCGTGGGTGATGAACAGGTAGGTCAGGCCCAGCCGGGACTGCAGTTCGGCGAGCAGGTTCAGCACCTGCGCCTGCACCAGCACATCCAGTGCGGAGACGGCCTCGTCGCAGATGATCACTTCGGGGTCCAGGGCCAGGGCACGGGCGATCGCGACCCGCTGGCGCTGGCCGCCGGAGAGCTCGTTGGGGTACCGCTGCATGGTGGACTGCGGCAGCGCCACCTGGTCCAGCAGTTCCCGGACCTTCTTCTCGCGGCTGGCCTTGTCCCCGATCTTGTGGGTCCGCAGCGGTTCCTCGATGGTCCGGAAGATGTTGTACATCGGGTCCAGGGAACCGTACGGGTCCTGGAAGATCGGCTGCACCCGGCGCCTGAAGGCGAACAGCTCTTTGCTGTTCAGCGTGGAGGTGTCCACGCCGTCGAAGATGATCTTGCCGGAGGTCGGCGTCAGGAGGTTCAGGACCATCTGCGCCACCGTGGACTTGCCGGAACCCGACTCCCCCACGATCGCCGTCGTGGTTCCCCGCTTGACGTTGAAGGAGATGTCGTCGACGGCGGTGAAGTCCGTGGACTTGCCCAGGCCCGAACGCAGCTTGAAGACCTTCCTGAGGTTCTGGATCTGCAGGACGTCGTCGGACTTGGCCGGCTCAACCACGCCGGTCTCGCCCGGGGCGAGCATGTCGTCGGTTTCCACGCCAAGTTCCTTGGCCGCCTGGATGCGCCGGGACGCCAGCGACGGCGCCGAGGCGACCAGCCGCTGGGTGTACGGGTGCTGCGGGTTCTGCAGCAGCTCCAGCGAGGGTCCGGATTCGACAACCTGGCCGCGGTACATGACCACCACCTGGTCGGCCCGCTCTGCGGCGAGGCCGAGGTCGTGCGTGATCAGCAGCACCGCGGTGCCCAGCTCCGTGGTCATCTTGTCCAGATGATCGAGGATCTGGCGCTGCACTGTCACGTCGAGCGCCGACGTCGGCTCGTCCGCGATGAGCAGGCGCGGCTGGCAGGCGAGCCCGATCGCGATCAGCGCGCGCTGGCGCATGCCGCCGGAGAACTCGTGGGGGTACTGCTTGGCGCGGCTGCCGGCGTCGGGCAGCCCGGCCTGGGACAGGACCTTGGCGACGTCGTCGGGGCCGCTGGGGAGTCCGTTGGCCTTCAGCGTCTCGCGGACCTGGTCGCCGATCTTCCACACCGGGTTGAGGTTGGACATCGGGTCCTGCGGGACCATGCCGATGCTGTTGCCGCGCAGTTCGATCATCCGCTTTTCGCTGGCGTTGGAGATGTCCTCGCCATCGAACAGGATCTGGCCTGCCGCGACGCGCCCGTTGCCCGGGAGCAGGCCGATAGCAGCCAGCGCGGTGGTGGACTTGCCGGAACCCGACTCGCCCACAATCGCGACGGTTTCGCCGGGCATGACGGTGAGGTGGGCGTTGCGGACGGCGTTGACCTCGCCGTTGCTGGTGGTGAACCCGATGGCCAGGTCCTTGATTTCAAGCAGCGGGCGCTCAGTGGCGTACTCAGCTTCCTGGAAGTCAACAGAGGCGCTCATGGTGTCCCCTTTCATCGCTTGCGGGCTTTGGGATCGAGGGCATCACGCAGGGCATCGCCCAGCATGATGAAGCTCAGGACGGTGATGGACAGCGCGATGGCCGGGTAGAGCAGCGGCATCGGGTTTGACCGGAGCGAGGCCTGCGCCGCCTGGATGTCATTGCCCCAGGACATGACGCTGGGCGGCAGCCCAATGCCCAGGAAGGACAGGGTGGATTCGGCCACGATGAACGTGCCCAGGGAGATGGTGGCCACGACGATGATCGGGGCCAGCGAGTTCGGCATCACGTGGCGCATAAGGGCGCCGAACTTGGAGACGCCCAGCGACCGGGCGGCGGTGACGAAGTCGGCGTTCCGGACCTCGATGACGGCGCCGCGCGTGATGCGGGCAATCTGCGGCCAGCCGAAGATGACCAGGATGAGCACCAGGGTCCACACGGTCTTGTTCGTCCGGAACATCGGCAGCTGCATCATCACGATCGCTCCCAGGATCAGGGGCAGGGCGAAGAAGATGTCATTGATGCGGGCCAGGACCGAGTCGATCCAGCCGCCGTAATAGCCGGCGACGGCCCCCAGGATGCCACCGATCAGCAGCACTCCGATGGTGGTGAAGAGGCCCACGGTCACCGAGGACCGCGTACCGAAGATGACACGGGCGTAGACGTCGCAGCCCTGCTGGGTGAAGCCCAGCGGGTGGCCCGCGGCGGGGCCCGCGTCGGAGTTGGCCAGCTGGCAGGCCTCCGAGGTGGGGTCGATCTGCGAGAACAATCCCGGGAAGACGGAGACCGCGACGACCACCAGGATCAGGAACGCGGAGATGAGGAAGAGCGGCTGCTTGCGCAGGTTCTTCCAGGCCTCGCCCCACAGGCTCAGCGGCGCGGCTTCATCCTTGACCCGGTCCGTTACCTGGAGCGGGGTCTCGGAGACATCGGCCACGAAGTGCTCGGTCCGGCGGGCCGGGCGGCGGGAATCGGAGTGCCGTGCGGTGGTGGTGGTGTTATCAGGAGTCATAACGGATCCTCGGGTCAAGCCAGCCGTAAAGCAGGTCAACGAGCAGGTTGGAGAGGCAGTAGATCAGCACCAGGACGGTGACGATCGAGACCACCGTGGGACCTTCCCCGGACAGCACGGCCCGGTAGAGCCGGTTGCCCACGCCCGGAACGTTGAAGATGCCTTCCGTGACGATTGCCCCGCCCATCAAGGCACCGAGGTCGGCGCCCAGGAACGTAATGACGGGAATCAGGGAGTTGCGCAGGATGTGGACGCGGACCACCTGGAACCGGGAGAGACCCTTGGCGGTGGCGGTGCGGACGTAGTCGGCGTTCATGTTTTCGATGACTGACGTGCGGGTCAGGCGCAGGACATAGGCGAACGATCCCAGTCCCAGCACGATTGCCGGCAGGATGAGGTCAGGGATGGTCGCCGCGGAGCTGACGGTCGGCTTGGCCCAGCCGAGCTGGACTCCGATGGTGAACTGCAGCAGGAAGCCCAGGACGAAGATCGGGATGCCGATCACGACCAGGGACGCGACCAGGACGGTGGCGTCAAAGAGCTTGCCCTTGCGCAGGCCGGCGATGAGGCCGAAGACGATGCCGAAAAAGGCCTCGAAGATCAGCGCCATGATGGCCAGCCGAGCCGTGACGGGGAAGACCTCGCCGAGCACGGCGGCGATGGGGCGTCCGGAGAAGTCCTGGCCGAGGTCAAACGTGAAGATGCTCTTGAGGTACAGCAGGTATTGCATCCAGAACGGCTGGTCCAGGTGGTACTGCATGCGCAGCTTGGCTGCGACCGCCTCGTTCACCGGCTTGTCGCCGAACAGGGCCACGATGGGGTCACCGGGCAGGCTGAAGACCAGGAAATAGACCAGCAGTGTTGCGCCCAGGAAGACGGGAATCAGTTGCAGGAAACGCTTGAGGATGTATGTCGACATCAGCGAGTCACACCCTCGTTGGCAGGCACCCTGTCCAGGGATGCGGCGGAGTTGTTCATCAAAGAACCTTTTCACTATGGATGCAGGCCGGCGCCGGTTTGGTCACGGCGGCAGGGCTGCGAAAAGTTCGCCCGAAGGAGCCGGGCATCAAGAAAATAAAGGGAGGGGAAACACGACGACGGCGGAGGCCCCAGTATGGGCGGCCCCCGCCGTCGTTTTGTTGTTACTTACCGGTTACGTTGTAGTACAGCGGGACGCCGTCCCAGCCGTAGTCGACGTTGGTGACCTTGTCGCTCCAGCCGCCCTGGGCAACCTGGTACCACAGGGGGATGGCCGGCAGGTCCGTCAGGAGGATCTCCTGGGCCTTGTTCATGGCCTTGTTGCCGTCGCTGACCGACGCGGCGTTCAGGCCGTCGGAGATGGCCTTGTCGAACGTCGGGTTGGCGTAGCTGGCGTCGTTGGAGCCGGCACCGGTCTTGTAGATCGGGCCGAGGAAGTTGTACAGCGACGGGTAGTCTGCCTGCCAGCCGGCACGGATGGAGCCGGTGAGGGTCTTGGCGGTGGCGTCGTTGCGGGCTTCCTTGAAGGTGGCGTACGGCTTGCCTTCAACCTTGATGCCGAGCGTGTTCTTGAGCTGGTTGACTACTGCCTCAACCCAGGCCTTGTGTCCGCCCTTGTCGGCGTTGTAGGCAATGGTGAACGTCTTGTTCGCGTCCCACTTCTGGATGGCGTCGGCCTTGGCCCAGGCTTCCTTGGCCTTGTCGGCGTTGAAAGTCAGGTTCTCGGCTCCGGGGATCGAGTCGCTGTAGCCGTCAAGCACGGGGGCCGTGAAGTCCTTGGCAGGCTGGCGTGCGCCGTTGAAGATCACCTTGGTGATCTCTTCGCGGTTGATCGCCATGGAGATCGCCTGGCGGCGGAGCTTGCCGGCCTCGCCGCTCCATTCCGGCAGGTATTCCGGGATGGCGATGGTCTGGTTGCCGGCGTACGGCTTGTTGATGGTGCGGTCGCCGAGGTCAGACTTGAAGTTCTTCAGCGCGCTGGTCGGGATGGTCTGCAGGATGTCCAGGTTGTTGGACATCAGGTCCTGGTACGCCGAGTCGTCGTTCTGGTAGATCTTGAACGTCACGCCGGCGTTCTTGGCCTTGCGCGGGCCGTTGTAGTCCGGGTTCGGAACGAGCTGGATCTGCACGTTGTGCTGCCAGCCGCCGTCCGCGAGCTTGTACGGGCCGTTGCCGACCGGCTTCTCGCCGAAGCCCTTCGGGTCCTTCAGGGCACCGGAGGGAACCGGAACAAACGCGGTGTAGCCAAGGCGAAGCGGCCAGTCAGATTCCGGCTGCTTCAGTTCGACGGTGAACGTCTGGTCGTCAACGACCTTCAGGCCGGACATGGTCTCAACCTTGGAGCCTTCTGCGCTGGCTTCGTCGTAGCCCTTGATGCTTTCGAAGAAGCCACCGCTGAGCTGGGCGTTCTTGGCTGCGGCACCGAAGTTCCAGGAATCGACGAAGGACTTGGCCGTGATGGCCTCGCCGTTCGTGAACTTCTGGCCCTTCTTGACCTTGATGGTGAAGTGCTGGCCGTCCTTGCCCTCGATGGACTCGGCGAGTTCGTTGACCGGCTTGCCGCTGGGGTCGTAGCTGACCAGGCCCGCGAAGATCATGTCGATGACCTTGCCACCGCCGACTTCGTTGGTGTCGGCGGGCATGAGGGGACGCTGGGGTTCGGAGCCGTCGGCGAGGATCACTTTGCTGGTGTCGCCGCCGGTACTGCCGCTACCGGTTGCGGAGCCGCTGGCACCGCATCCGGTCAGGGCGAGGGCGGCGATAGCCACCATGCCCAGTGCTTTGGAAGTGCGCGAAAAACGCATTCCGCCTCCTATGAGTTGTGGGAGTTCGTGAGGGAAAAACTTATGCTTCCCCGTAAGCAGGCACAGGGGTATCCCCTGTGACGTGGCCTACATATGGAAGTAGCCTAGCCCTAAACCGTCCAAATGTTGGAACTCTGTTGCCAAACCGTGATCCGACAATCTCATGACGGCTAACGTCAAGTGGAGTGTATTTCAAGTCACACGCTACCGGCTGGTAGTATTCGCCCGCGGAGTGACCTGGGTTACTCGCCCTTAACTGGAATCTGCCGGTTTTCGCCCCTGTTCCGACCCCCTCCGGGTAAGCCTCAGCTGGCCCCTGACAGCAGCTGCGCGCGCAGTTCGCGGCGCTCGCGCTGCTTGTCCGGATCCGGCAGCGGAACCGCCGCCAAAAGCCGCTGGGTGTAGGGCTCCTGGGGATTGCGGAGGATCTGGTCGCGGGTCCCCTGCTCCACGATCCTGCCGCGCTGCATGACACAGATCCGGTCCGCGAGCACGTCCACCACCGCGAGGTCATGGGTGACGAAGAGGCAGGCGAACCCCAGTTCCTTCTGCAGGTTCTGGAACAGATCGAGCACCTTGGCCTGGACTGAGACGTCGAGGGCGGAGGTGGGCTCGTCGGCGACCATCAGCTTGGGCTTGAGCGAGAGGGCCCGCGCGATCCCCACGCGCTGCTTCTGCCCGCCGGAGAGCTCGTGCGGGTAGCGGTTGCGGTAGTCGCGCGGCAGCTCGACCTGGTCCAGCAGCGCCTCAATCCGCCGCTGCAGGTCGGCGCCCCTTGCGGCCCGTGCGAGGAACATCGGCTCCCCGATGCTCTCCCCGATGGGCAGCCGGGGGTTCAGGGACGACGACGGATCCTGGAACACCATGCCGACATGCCGGCGCATCTCGTGGAGCTGCCGGCCGTTCCTCTTGGCGGCGGAAATGTCCTGCCCGACTACCCGCATGGTGCCTGCCGCCACCGGCAGCAGGCCGACGGCGGCCCGGCCGATGGTGGTCTTTCCGGAGCCCGATTCGCCGACGAGACCGACCACCTGTCCGGGATAGATGACCAGATTGGCCCCTTCCACGGCACGGAAGGCCGGCACCCGGCCCTGCTTCGGGTACTCGATGGCGACGTCGGTGAGCTCCAGGACCGGCTCGCCCTTCGGCTTCGCCGCTTCGGCCGCGGCCAGGGCGGCGGCGTTTTCGCGTTCGCGCCGGATCAGCTCGTCTTCCGGAATGGAGAGGATCTCGACGTGGGTCGCGGCGGCGAGGGCGGCGGTGACGTCCACGTCCGCCGTAGCATCCGTGCCGCCCTGGCCCAGGTGTGGGACCGCAGCCAGCAGCGCCTTGGTGTACTCATGCTGCGGGTTGTGGAAGATCTGTGCTGCCGTGCCCGTCTCCACGATCAGGCCCTTGCGCATGACGGCGATCCGGTCGGCGAGGTCGGCCACCACTCCCATGTCGTGGGTGATGAGCACAATGGCACTGTCCAGTTTGTTCCGGAGGTTGCGCATGAGGTCAAGGATTTCGGCCTGCACCGTCACGTCGAGGGCCGTGGTCGGCTCATCGGCAATGAGCAGCTTCGGGTCGCAGGAGAGCGACTGCGCGATCATGGCGCGCTGGCGCTGGCCGCCGGAAAGCTGGTGCGGGTAGGACCGGAAGGCCTTCTCCGGATCGGGCAGTTCGACAAGTTCCAGCATGCGCAGGGCCCGGAGCCGGGCTTCTTCCGGGGAAACTTCATTGTGCAGACGCACAGTTTCGACAATCTGCGAGCCCACGGTGTACACCGGGTTCAGGGCCGTCATCGGCTCCTGGAAGATCACCGCGACGTCCTTGCCGCGCACCGCGCGGATATTGGCCTCATTGCTCCCCAACAGCTCACGGCCGGCGAGCTTGACACTTCCTGTAACACGGCTGTTACTGGGCAGCAGGCCGAGCAGCGCCATTGAACTGGCGCTCTTTCCGGAGCCGGACTCCCCCACGATGGCTAGTACTTCGCCGGCCCGGACCTCGTAGTTCAGGCCGATCGCGGCCGGGACCCATTTCTTGTCCACGCCGAAATCCACGCTGAGATCCCGGACCTCCAGGACAGTTTCGCCTTTGCCAGGCACGGGTGACGCCGGCGGATCGAGGGTGATGAAGTCAGTCATGATGGGCTATCCTTCCGCCCGGGCCGCCGGTGCACCGGGGATTAGTGCTGCGGCTCGGAATACTGAATTATTGGGGGCATGAGCTCTACGCCGCACGCCGGGAATGTTGAAGTCTTCAAAGCACGAACCAACAAGTGGTTCGCATTGCTGTCCTGGGCGGTGGCCGCGTTCGGTGTCGTGGTTACGGTCGTCATGGCGGGTCCGGGGGCGCTGGGCGGCATCGCCCCGCTGGCCTTCATTGCCTTCATGGGCTGGCAGCTGTTCTGGATGCCGTCCGTTGTAGTTCACGACGCCGGCGTCACCCTGGAGAATCCGTTCCGCTCGATTGAGGTGCCATGGGCCGCGCTGGTGCAAGTCGATACCCGTTTTGCATTGACGCTGGTCACCGCCCGGAAGAGCTACACCTCCTGGGCCGCGCCCGCCCCCGGTATCTGGGGCGGCCGCCATGCCCGCCCGGAGGACCTCCACGGCCTGCCGGCAACCACCTACGGTCCCGGCAAGTCGGTCCGTCCGGGAGATCTGAAGACCACGGACTCCGGCCAGGCTGCCATGCTGGTGCGGGCCCGGTGGCATGACCTGGTGGAAGGCGGGCAGCTCGCCGCCGGCGACGCCGCCAGCACCGCGGCAACGGTGACCGTCCGCTGGGTGGCGATTGGCGCCGTCGTACTGCTTCTGGCGGCGAGCTACCTGGCGATTACCGCCCGTTAGAGCGGTCCTGCAGGGGGCCAGCATCTACTGGCCCCGTGTTCCGTCAGCTGGCCCGTCGTTGCGGGGATCCTCAGGCGCCGGGGTGTCCAGTCCGGTGACGGTACCGGCCTGCACCGCGGCACCCCCATGATCGGCCGCCTTCTTGGCATTGAACTTCTTCTGCCGCGGGTCAAAGGCGTCCCTCAGGCCGTCGCCGATGAAGTTGATGCTGAGGCAGATGAGCACGATGAACATGCCCGGGAACCAGAAGAGCCACGGCCGCGTGGCGAAGGCCTGCTGGTTCTGGGAGATGAGCAGGCCCAGTGACGTGTCCGGGGCCTTGACGCCGACGCCGAGGTAGCTCAGCGCCGTTTCGGTGAGGATCGCGGCGGACATGGTCAGGGTCACGTTGACGATCAGCACGCCGACGGCGTTGGGCAGGATGTGCTTGAAGATGATCCTGGCGTTGCTGGCGCCGGAAATCCGGGCCGCATCCACGAACTCGCGTTCGCGCAGGGACAGGAATTCGCCGCGCATCAGTCGGGCCAGGGCGACCCAGCTGATCAGGCCCAGGAAGATTCCGAGTGCCAGCACGCCGTTGGTGCTGGCGAACGAGGCGAACCAGCTCCCCTGGTCCCGGCGGCCGGCGAGGGCGGCCATGACGGCGGCCAGCAGCAGGGCCGGAATGATGATGATGACGTCGGTCAGACGCATCAGGATGGCCTCGGACCAGCCGCGGAAGTAGCCGGAGATGGCACCGACCACGACGCCGATCAGGCCGGCGATGAGGCCGATCACGATCATGATGGTGATGGACTGCTGCGCGCCGCGCATGGTCATGGCGAAGAGGTCGCGGCCGATCCGGTCCTGGCCGAACGGATGTTCGCCCCAGGCCAGGGGCCACAGTGATGAGGTGGGTGCGCCGCCGTTGACCAGTGGCGAGACCTGCGTGTGGGAGTACTTCCACCAGCCGGGCATTCCCAGGTAGCCCACCGAGGTGAAGGCTAGGACGAAAATGAAGGCGAACACCACGAGGCCGATAATGGCGCCGGAGTGTCCGAGGAAACGCTTCCGGACGATCTGGCCCTGGCTGAGCCCCTTGGCCTCAAGGACCGGCTCAACGCCGGCCGCGGCTGATATCCGCGAGGCTTCGTCTTCGGCCATGATTACTTCCTGCTGACTTGGCTGGCTCATGCTTTTACCCTTACGCGCGGATCCAGTGCGGAGTAGGCGAGGTCCGCGATGAGGTTGAAGACCATGGCCGTGATGGCCACGCAGATGAAGACGCCCATGACCGGGTTGGGATCGGTGTGCGCGATCCCGTCCAGGAAGAGGAAGCCCATGCCGCGGACCGAGAAGACGGTTTCGGTGATGACGGCACCGCCGATCAGCGCCCCAATGTCGAAGGCCACGATCGTGGCGATCGGGATCAGGGCGTTGCGGAACGCGTGGCGCATGATGACGGTCCGCTCGCTCAGGCCCTTGGCCCGGGCCGTGCGGATGTAGTCCATGTTCATGATTTCGAGCATCGAGGCCCGGGTGAAGCGGGTGTAGCTGGCCAGTGAAATGAGGATCAGGGCCAGGGTGGGCAGGATCAGGTGGGTAAAGGAGTCAAGGCTCAGGACCCAGAAGTCGCCCTGGATGTTCGGCGTGCTGGCACCGATGGTGGCGATCGGCCGGCCGCGCACACGGCTGTTGTTGAAGTAGCTGGGCCATGCCTGCATGTACCGGTCCAGCAGGATCAGGAAGCCGACCAGGAACGAGGTGATGGCTGCCGCCCGCATGGACTGCCCGCGGTCGTACCCGCCCACCAGGTAGCCGATGCCCATGCCGATCAGGACGAAGACGACCGCGAGGACCACGATCATCAGGAATGTGGCCTCGTTGAGCAGCGGCTGAAGGAGGAAGTAGAGCACGACGCCGACGCCGACGGCGATGAGGGCCGACTGCAGGGCCTTGCGGTTTTTCAGCCCGGCGGAGAGCAGGGTCACGGCGAACGCGATGCCGACACCGGCGATGGCGATGACCACGGGGCCGAGGCCCGGGGTCTTGAACCATTCGGTGGCGGAGAAGTAAATGAGCACCGCGGTCACGAAGGCGAAGGCGACGGCGCCGGCCAGCAGCCGGCGCCGCATGGTCCCGCCCGCCGCGACGGCTGTCACTGCGCCGACGACGACGCCGATCCCGAGGGCCGCGGGCAGCGGCACGTCGGGGTTCCGCAGGAAGTCATTGAAGCCGATGGCGCCGAATTCCTTGAGCAGGACGGCGACCCAGAAGATCGGCAGGGAGAAGAACAGGAAGGCCATGAACGTCACGCCGTAATCCAGCGTGCTGTACTGCCGCAGGGCGGTGACGATGCCCAGGGTGATGCCGATCAGGATGGCGAGCACCGTTGCAGCGGTGACGAGGGTCAGAGTCTGGACGAGCGCGAAGCCGAGGGCTTCGGTGATGGGCTGACCGGCGATGTTTTTCCCGAGGTCACAGGAGTTGGCGAACGGAACGAGGCACTGGACAGCGCCGCCGAACCATTTGAAGTACCGCAGCGGGGCCGGGGTGTCCAGCTGCAAGAGCTCGGTCCTCGCGTCCATGAGCTGCTGCTTCTGGGGCGTGGGGTTGGCGCGGAATTCCTCGAGGGGATCCCCGGACGCCGCTGTCAGGAGATATACGAGGTAGGACGCACCGAGAAGGATGAGGGCGGCAGTCACGAGCCGCCGGAAGATGTAGGTCACCATTGGAATAGAACCTCGGAATTCGGGCCCAGGGGTTGCCCGGACCGGTCGCGGAGTTTGGCCGGTTCCCGCCGATGTGGCGGCGGGACCACGGCATCGTCAGGGATGTCGCCAGAAAGGCGCCGGGACCGAAGAAGCTGTGGTCCCGACGCCTTTCCAGCAGTGTTACTTGGGGTCGCGGGCTACTTCTGCGCCCATTCCCAGAAGTTCCACCAAACGCCGGTCTGGTTCGGCATGTACTTCACACCGGTGATGCGGTCGCTGTATGCGTCCACGCCAACCGACTGGAACAGCGGCAGGCCGTAGGCCGAATCCCAGATCATCTTGTCGATCTGAGCAACGAGGCCGTCCTGCTTGCTCTTGTCGGTGGTGACAATCAGTTCGTCCATCAGCTTGTCGGCTGCGGGGTCACTGAACTTGTTGAAGTTGGAGTCGTTGCCGGACTTGAAGATCTGCGGAACGCCGGAGACGCCGACACCCGAGTTGCTCCAGCCAAAGATGGTGGCATCGTAGCTGCCGTCACCGAGGGCCTTGCCCCAGTCAGACTTGCCGAGGCCGCCGTCGACGATCTTGAAGCCGGCCTTGGTGGCGGACTCGCTGATCAGGGAGAAAGCGTCAACACGGTTGGGGTTGTCCTTGTTGTACATGATGCGAACTTCGGGGGTGGCGCCGTTGAGGAGCTTCTTGGCACCCTCGATGTCCACACCTTGGTAGGAGGAGGAACCATTGTTCTTGGCCGAGTCGGCGTACGGGGCCTGGTCCGGAACGAAGAGCTGGGAGTCAAGCGGTGCAGCCTTCGGATCAAGCTTCTTGACGATCTTGTCGACGATGTCCGTACGCGGGACGGCCTTCATGAACGCCTCGCGGACGTTCTTGTCGGCAAACGGGCCCGAGTAGTTCAGGTCGATGTGGTCGTACGCGAGCTGGTTGCCGACGTCGACCGTCACGCCCTGGCTTTCGAGTGCCTTGAGCTGCTCCACGGTGTCCGCGGATGCCTGCGGGGCGATGATGTCGGCCTCGCCGTTCTTGAGAGCCTGGACCTGGGCGGGTGCCTCACCGATGTAGCGGACGGTGATTTCGTCCAGATTGGCTTCCGGTCCCCAGTTGTAGTCCTTGTTCTTAACCATGGTCAGGGACTGGTCCTGGTTGATGCTCTTGACGAGGAACGGGCCATTGGAGAGGTACAGGCTCGGATCAGCCGGCAGGGTCTTGGTGTCAAAGCCCGTGTTCCACATGTCCGCCATGGCCTTGAGCTGGGCGTTCGCCGGCTTGGGGGCCTTGGAATCGCCGCGGGGCATGCCCTTCAGCAGGTCAATGAACGCCTTGGTGTCCGCCAGGCCTGCCTTCTTGGCCAGGACGTGGGCGGGGATGTCGATGCCGGGGCCGCCGATGGCGATTTCCCAGTCCGCGAAGGGCTTGGAGTACTTCAGCGTCATGCTGCGGCCGTCGTCACCGAGTTCCGGGAAGTCGGTGAGGGCGATGCCGGTGGGGTCACCGGCGTAGGAGAAGTAGGACGTTCCGGTCTTACCTTCCGCGTCGGCGTCGTTGTAGTAACCGGAGAAGGCGGCCCACTGCAGCACAAGGTCGGCTGCGGTAACAGGAGTGCCGTCGGACCACTTCACGCCGTCGTTGATGGTGTACTTCACCGTCAGCGGATCGTCAGAGACCTTTTCCATCTTGCCGAACTTCTCATTGCGGACAACGTTGAGCTTGTTGTCGATGTAGAAGAAGCCCGAGTGCGTGGCGTAGCTGACCTTTGAGTTGATGTCAGTGTTTCCATCGGCCGTGTTCGGGTTGAACGTGTTAAACGCGTTGACCTCTACTACGGTTGCCGATCCGCCTTGCTTGCTTGCTGCCGCCGCAGTGGTCGGGGTTGTCCCGCCGCTGTTGCCCGCGCAGGCGCTGAGGGCGATGGCAGCTGCTGCCGCCACGCCCACTGCTTTGGAAATACGACCCAAGCGCATTCCGCCTCCTTGTTTCTGTGGTGTGGGTGAGACCGGCGCCGAAGGCGCCAGACAGACGTCCACACTCCCCCAGCGGCAGTGTGGCCCGTCTCACATGGCATGAAGCGTAACCCCAAAGGCCGTTCGGAGCCACCAAAGTTGACTCACCGTAAAGTTCGTTATGGAGCTGCAACATTGGGCAGGTTCCGCAGGGCCAGCTTTCCCACAAAACGTTGACGGCGGCGTAACAAAAGGATAAAAGCGCCGCACACGGGAAAAGCCCCGATCCGAGAATCGGGGCTCCTCCAGTTAATCCTTAATTACTTGGCAGAATTACCGCGCTGCCGGGCGGCGGACGTCAAACGTTGAAACGGAATTCGACCACGTCGCCGTCGGCCATGATGTATTCCTTGCCTTCGATCCGGACCTTGCCGCGGGCCTTCGCCTCGGCCATGGAACCGGCCTCGATCAGGTCATCGAAGGAGACGACCTCGGCCTTGATGAAGCCGCGCTGGAAATCGGAGTGGATCACGCCGGCGGCCTGCGGGGCGGTGTCGCCCTGGCGGATGGTCCACGCGCGGGTTTCCTTGGGGCCGGCCGTCAGGTAGGTCTGCAGTCCGAGGGTGTGGAACCCGACGCGGGCGAGCTGGTCGAGCCCGGATTCATCCTGGCCGTTCATTTCCAGCATTTCGCGGGCTTCGGCCTCGTCGAGCTCCACCAGGTCGGACTCGAGCTTGGCGTCCAGGAAGATGGCGTCGGCCGGTGCCACGAGGGCGCGCAGTTCCGCCTGCTTCTCCGGGCTGCCGAGGATCCCCTCGTCGGAGTTGAAGACATAGATGAAGGGCTTGGCGGTGAGCAGGCCGAGTTCCTTGAGGTGCTCCATCTCCAGCTTGTCGCTCTTGATGGAAGAGAAGATGGTGTCGCCGCGTTCCAGCACTGCCTGCGCCGCCAGGATGGCTGCCAGCTCGGCTGCTTCCCGCTTCTTGATCTTGACTTCTTTTTCGATCCGGGGGATGGCCTTTTCGATGGTCTGCAGGTCGGCCAGGATCAGCTCGGTGTTGATCGTCTCCATGTCGGAGCCGGGATCGACCTTGCCGTCGACGTGGATGACGTCAGGGTCATCGAACACGCGGACAACCTGCGCGATGGCCTCGGCCTCGCGGATGTTGGCGAGGAACTGGTTGCCGAGGCCCTCGCCCTCGGAGGCGCCCTTGACGATGCCGGCGATGTCCACGAAGGACACGGCGGCGGGCAGCAGGCGCGCGGAGCCGAAGATGCCGGCCAGCTTTTCAAGCCGGGCATCCGGCAGGTTCACGACGCCGATGTTGGGCTCGATCGTGGCGAACGGATAGTTCGCCGCGAGGACCTGGTTGCGGGTCAGTGCGTTGAAAAGGGTTGATTTGCCGACGTTGGGCAGTCCGACGATGCCAATAGTAAGAGCCACGAGCATATATTCTACCCGCACCAGCCGCCGGCCGTTGCGGCGGCCTGCGGCTGCGCCTGTGGGGTGACATGGTGCCGGCACTGGCGCAGGGCGTTGTGCGGGCGTTTGCGGGCGTTCCCGGGGCGTTGTGGCGCTTTGTCGGGATGCTGCGGCGGGTACACCCCGGGGCGTTCCGGGGTGTTCCGGGCGTCGAAGCCAAAACTGTCACAGGGGCATGCCACAGTGAAGGCATGGAAGCTTTTTCACTGATTCTCGCCCTGCTCATGCTGCTCACGGGCGCCGTCACGGGCGCCGCCGTCGTCTATGTCCTGCTGCGCCGGCGCTATCTGGCCGTGGAACAGGACTTCGACGGCGTGTCAGCCCGGCTGTCCGACGTCAGCGCCCAGTTCGCCGCCGCCGACGCCGAGAGGCGCCTGCTCGCGGCCCAGAACCGCGAGCTCGGCGAGTCCCGGAACCACGACGGCAGTGTCCTTCGTGCGCTGGCGCCCGTGGCGGAAAAGCTCACTGCCGTGCAGCAGCAGGTATCCCTGCTCGAACGCGACCGGCTGGAGCAGTACGGCCAGCTGGCCCAGCAGCTGCAGGAGGCCCGCCTGTCCGATGAGCAGCTGCTGCGGTCCACGCATGCGCTGGAGTCAGCCCTGCGCTCCAACAGCGCCCGCGGACAATGGGGCGAGGTCCAGCTGCGCCGGGTGGTCGAGGCGGCAGGCATGCTGCGGCACGTGGACTTCCACGAACAGGTCCACAGCGGGCAGGCCCACAGTTCCGGCACGGACGGCAGCCTCCGGCCCGACCTCGTGGTGCAGCTGCCCGGCGACAAGCAGCTGGTGGTCGACGCAAAGGTCCCGCTGGCGTCGTATCTTGCCGCCCAGGACCTCGGCGCCGCCCAGGCAGGCCAGCAGTCCTCGCAGCTGCCCGGCAGCCAGCAGGCGCACCTCGCCGCCCATGCCAAGGCCCTGAAGGCCCATGTGGACGCGCTGGGCAGCAAGAAGTACTGGGACATCCCAGGCAACTCTCCGGAGCTGGTGGTCTGTTTCCTGCCGGCGGAATCGATCCTGGCCGCCGCCCTCACGGCCGACCCGGCCCTGCTGGACTACGCACTGGCCAAGAACGTGGTCCTGGCCTCCCCCGGGACCCTGCTGGCGGTGCTGAAGTCGGTGGCGTTCACGTGGCGGCAGGACGTGTTGACGGACAGCGCCCGGGAACTCTTTGAGCTCGCCCGGCAGCTCTACGACCGGATGGGCACGCTGGGCGAGAACGTCACCAAGCTGGGGTCCTCGCTGAAGACCTCGGTGGAGCGGTACAACTCCATGGTCGGGACCCTTGAGGCCCGCGTCCTGCCCACCGCGAGGAAACTCAACGCCCTGGAAGCCGCCGGACTGGCCACTCCCCCCGCCGTCGAAGTCACACCGCGGGCAGTCGCAGCCCCGGAACTTCAGTCCCGTGAGGAGTCAGAAGAATCCGCGGCCTAGGTGCACTGCGCTCAGGTCACCGCGCCCAGGAGTGTTCAGTCCCAGGAGTGTTCAGTCCCAGGAGTGTTCAGTTCCAGGACTGTCCATCGGTCCGGACTGTCCGGCGCCTAAGACTGTTCGGGGCGGGTGCCGCGGCCGCCGAGGGCGCGGGTGACGTCGCCGGCCTGCTTCAGGGTGGCCCGGAGCTCCTTCGGCAGGGAGAACAGGAGGTCTTCCTCGGCCGTAACGACTTCCTCGACCGATCCGTAGCCGTAGTCGGCGAGGAGCCGCAGCACGTCCTTGACGAGGACTTCCGGGACAGAGGCCCCCGACGTCACGCCCACCGTGGCGACGCCCTCGAACCACGTCTCGTCAACCTCATTGGCGAAGTCGACCCGGTAGGAGGCCTTGGCGCCGTATTCCAGCGCCACCTCCACGAGGCGGACGGAGTTTGAGGAGTTGGCGGAGCCCACCACGATCACCAGGTCCGCCTGGGGCGAGATCTTTTTGATGGCGACCTGGCGGTTGGTGGTGGCGTAGCAGATGTCGTCACTGGGCGGGTCCTGCAGGGTGGGGAACCGCTCCTTGAGCAGGCGCACGGTCTCCATGGTCTCGTCCACGCTGAGGGTGGTCTGCGAGAGCCAAATGACCTTTTCCGGGTCGCGGACCGTGACCTTGTCGACCTCGTGCGGGCCGTTGATGATCTGGATGTGTTCGGGGGCCTCGCCGGCGGTGCCTTCGACTTCCTCATGGCCGTCGTGGCCGATCAGCAGGATGTCAAAGTCATCCTTGGCGAACCGGACGGCTTCGCGGTGCACTTTGGTGACCAGCGGGCAGGTCGCGTCAATGGTGCGCAGGCCGCGGTCCTCGGCGGACTGGACGACGGCGGGCGAGACTCCGTGCGCGGAGAAAATCACGAGGGCGCCTTCCGGGACCTCGTCGGTTTCATCGACGAAGATGGCGCCCTTTTCCTCCAGGGAGCTGACCACGTGGACGTTGTGCACGATCTGCTTGCGGACGTAGACCGGCGGGCCGTAGTGTTCCAGGGCTTTTTCCACCGCGATGACTGCACGGTCCACGCCGGCACAGTAGCCGCGCGGGGCTGCCAGGAGGACTTTTTTGGGGCCGGGGACCGGGGCCGCGGCCAGGACGTCTTCCGGTGAACGCCGCCTGCGCGGAACGGATGGCATCGGAACGGAGACAGCGGTGGTGGTCATGCTCCCATGCTACCGGTGTTCAATCGTGCCCCGTTTGCGGCCGCCGGCGACCCGGACAGCCACTCCCGTGGCCACCAGTGCTGCCCCGGCGACGGCTGCAGCGACGATCCACTGGCCGAAGCTGGCAGAGCACGCCGCGACGAATTCGTTCTTGAACAGCTCCGCCACGTCGTTGCCGCTCGAGGTCCCGGCGACCGCGGCGCCGGCGGCATCGCTGGCCAGCTTCCATACCCCCGCAAGTACCAGCGTTCCAACGCCCATTCCGACCAGCACCGTCCACCGGCGTCGGGCCGCAACGAAGGCCAGAATGAAGGCGATGGCCGCGCCGACGGCAACGGCGTAGCCCATCGGGGCGTAGACGGTGACGCGTTCGATCATCTGGCGCTGGTCGGACTGCCCGATATGGATCAGCACCTGGCCGGGCGCCTCCAGCGGAAGGGTGGTCGCCGCAGTGACCTGCTTGGCCACCAGCCCGGCAAGCGGCGCGACATCCAGGGTGAGCGAGGAGGTGCCGTCCACCTCCGGCGGCAGCGTGCTGGGGTCGGCGAACGTGAGGCGGTGGCTCTTGCGCAGGGTTTCAGCCCAGGCCTCGGGGTAGCCGGGCAGTCCCGTCAGCGAGCGCGCCGCGCTGTCCAGGACGGGCCGGGCCAGCTCCGTGAAGGCTTCGGGAATGCCGGCGCTGGCGGCCAGGCCGTCGACGGCGGCCGCGGCCAGCCGCTGCTGGAACGCCGGGTCCTTGCCCAGCGGCGCGGTCAGGGCAACGAAGCCCTCTTCCTGGACGATGTTCTGGTCCACCCACATGGCTGGAACGGCGACGGCTGCCATCAGCAGCCCGACGAGGACGGCGACGGCAGAGACAAAAGTGCGCAAGGGATTCCTAGGAGGTTGATGGCATCCCTCCCATCCTAGGGCGGGGCCGGGCGCGGCCATAAAGTCGGAGCCCGGTGGTAAAGCTATGGATAGAGTTGACAGTGACAACTTCCGGCTGCCGGCGGGCCCACCCGCCGGGGAGCGGGCCGCCGGCAGTCGCGGTGGCAAAGGACATGCCGTAAAGGGCACGCAGCAAAGGACACGCACGCATATGCACAAGGCACTCCACCAGGCACTTCCGGCCATGGAGCCCACGCATGCCTGAGGACACGGCGGCGGCCACCACGCTACCGGCCACCGCGGCCCAAACCAGTCCGGACAACCCCTGGCCGCTGCAGTTGCTGTCCCAGAAGCTCAAGATGCATATCGACCGCGCGCCCTCGGCATGGGTTGAGGGGCAGGTAATCGAGCTCAACCGGCGTGGCAGCAACGCCTACCTGACCCTGCGGGACATCGACGCCGAAATCTCGCTGCCGGCCTCGGTCTGGACCACAGTGCTGGACCGCCAGGCCGCCCCGCTGGAACGCGGTTCCCGGGTTGTTGCCCTGATCAAGGCCGAATTTTGGCTCAAGACGGGCAGGCTGAACATGTCCGTGAAGGACATTCGGCCCGTAGGCCTCGGCGACCTCCTGGCCAGGATCGAGCGGCTGCGCCAGGCCCTCGCCGCCGAAGGACTCTTTGCCGATTCCCGGAAAAAGCGGCTTCCACTGCTCCCGCACCGGATCGGCCTGATCACCGGCCGCGACTCTGACGCCAAGAAGGATGTGCTGCGCAACGCCGCCCTGCGCTGGCCGGCCGTCGAATTCGAGATCCGCGAAGTAGCGGTCCAGGGGAACACCGCCGTAGCCCAGATGATCGCGGCCTTGCGGGAGCTCGACGCCCACCCCGTGGTCGACGTCATCGTCATCGCCCGCGGCGGAGGCGCCCTCGAGGACCTGTTGCCGTTCAGCAGCGAGGAGCTCATCCGGGCCGTCGCGGACGCGTCCACCCCCGTGGTGAGCGCGATCGGGCACGAAGCGGACCGGCCCATCCTCGATGACGTCGCCGACCTCAGGGCATCAACGCCCACCGACGCCGCGAAGAGGATAGTTCCCGACGTCGCCGAGGAGCTTGCCAGGGTCCGGCAGGCCCGGGACCAGCTCCGTCGCGGGGTCACCCGGCTCGTTGAACGCGAGGGCGACCGGCTGGCCTCCCTGCGTTCGCGCCCCGTGCTGCTCTCCCCCGACGTCATGATCAGCCAGCGCCACGAGGACGTCGAACGGCTCAAGGTCCGCTCGCACTCGGCGATCAGCGCCGCCGTCGTGCGGGCAGCGGACCAACTGGTCCACCTCAAGGCGCAGGTGCGCGCACTCTCGCCGCAAAAGACACTGGATCGCGGCTACGCGGTGGTCCAGCTCGCCGGCGCCGGAACGGCCCCAGCGGCGCACCGGGACGTGGTGCGCCATCCCTCCCAGGCGCCCGCCGGCACGGACCTCACGGTTCGGGTGGCCGGCGGCCGGTTCACCGCCCAATCCACGGGCGGCCAGGAACCGACCGAAGAATAACCCGGCGGACAGACACGGCCACACGGCCACACGTCAGCGCCCCGAACAGGCACCGCCCGTCGGTGCCACAGAACCCGGCCACCCGTCAGCACCGCAGACAGCGTCACCGCGGCAGAACACGCGACAACCAAGGAGCACCCACATGGCAGCAGAACCCAACCCGAACGCCGACATCGAGGCCCTCAGCTACGAGGACGCCCGCGAGCAGCTGGTCGCCGTGGTGGGCAAGCTGGAGGCTGGCGGCGCAAGCCTGGAGGAATCGCTCGCTCTGTGGGAACGCGGCGAAGCACTGGCCAAACGCTGCGAACAGTGGCTGGAAGGGGCCCGCAAGCGGCTCGCCGCGGCCCGGGACCAGGCTGCCGACAAGAACTAGGCAGCCGCCCTTCAAAGACCGCCGGTCAGGACCGCTGCACCAACTCGCGTTCCAGGTCCAGGTCCACGTCCGGAACCGGCCACTGGAGGTTCAGGCTGTCGAGGGCCTCCAGGAGGAGCTGCTGCACCGCGATGCGCGCGTACCACTTCTTATTTGCCGGCACGACATGCCACGGCGCCAACTCCGTGTTGGTCTTCTCAAAGGCCTTCTGGTATGCGTCCATGTAGTCCGGCCAGAAAGCCCGTTCCTTCAGGTCTCCACTGCTGTACTTCCACTGTTTAGTGGGGTCATCCAGCCGGGCCAGGAGCCGGTCTTTCTGCTCGTCGCGGCTGATATGCAGCATGACCTTGACGATCTTCGTTCCGGCAGCTGCCTGCCGGGCCTCAAACTCGTTGATGGCCCGGTAGCGGCGCTCCAGTTCCTCGGCGTCCGCCCAGCGGTGGACGCGGTGGATCAGGACGTCCTCATAGTGGGAACGGTCGAAGACCCCCATCATGCCGGCCGCCGGCACTTCCTTTTCGATCCGCCAGAGGAAGTCGTAGGACTGTTCCTCGGGCGTGGGCGCCTTGAACGACTTCAGCTGCACGCCCTGCGGATTCATCTGGCCCATCACGTGGTTGACGATGCCGCCCTTGCCCGCGGTGTCCATGGCCTGCAGGACCAGCAGCACGCGTTTCTTGCCGCCGGTCCTGGACTCGGCGAACAGCTGCTCCTGCAGTCGCGTGAGCTTGCCGTCGAGTTCGCCGAGCAGCTGCTCGCCGTCGGCCTTGTCGCCGTCGTAGCCGGGCGTCGAGTCCGGGTCCAGCGACTCCAGGCTAAAGCCCTTCCCGACCTTCAGGAGTTTCGAGGGGTGGTCATCGAATGTCGCGGAGCTTGCCATCAATGCCTCTTTCCGGTTGGCGCAGCCGCAGTAGGCGGAGCAGGAGCCCCGTTGCGCTGCTGACCGAAGCCTAGTTCCCCTTGTACCGGCTCAGGAAGTCCGCCATGCGGTTGATTGCTTCTTCGAGGTCCTTGACGTTCGGCAGCGTCACCATCCGGAAGTGGTCCGGCCGGACCCAGTTGAACGCCCTTCCGTGGGACAGAAGGATCTTCTGCTCGCGGAGCAGGTCCAGGACAAATTTCTCGTCGTCGCGGATGTGGTAGACCTCGGGGTCCAGCTTCGGGAACAGGTACATCGCCCCGCGCGCCTGCTGCGTGCTGACGCCCGGGATGGCGTTGAGCATGTCATAGGCCTTGTTCCGCTGTTCCAGGAGGCGCCCGCCGGGCAGGATCAGGTCATTGATGCTCTGGTAGCCGCCGAGGGCGGTCTGGATGGCGTGCTGGGCGGGCACATTGGCGCAGAGGCGCATGTTGGCCAGCAGGTTGATGCCCTCGAGGTAGTCCGCGGCGGCCTTTTTCGGCCCGGAGATGGCCATCCAGCCGGCCCGGAAGCCGCAGACCCGGTAGGCCTTGGAGAGCCCGCTGAAGGTCAGGCACAGGACATCGTCGCCGGTGAGCGAGGCGAGGTTTACGTGTACCGCGTCTTCGTAGAGGATCTTCTCGTAGATCTCGTCGGCGAACAGCACCAGGCCGTGCTTCTCCGCGAGGGCGACGATCTTCTTCAGCGTCGCCTTCGGGTACACCGCACCTGTCGGGTTGTTCGGGTTGATGACCACGATGCCCTTGGTGCGCGGCGTGATCTTCGCTTCCATGTCCTCGAGGTCGGGCTGCCAGCCGGATTCCTCGTCGCAGAGGTAGTGCACGGGCTTCCCGCCGGCCAGGGCAACCGAGGCCGTCCACAGCGGGTAGTCCGGGGTGGGGATGAGGACCTCATCGCCGTCGTCGAGCAGGGCCATGAGCGACATTGTGATCAGTTCGCTGACGCCGTTGCCGAGGTAGATGTCATCCACGTGGATGTTCTGGATCCCGCGGGTCTGGTAGTACTGCGAGACGGCGGTGCGGGCCGAAAAAATGCCGCGCGAGTCGCTGTACCCCTGGGCATGCGGCAGGTGGCGGATCATGTCCACCAGGATCGCGTCCGGCGCTTCAAACCCGAACGGGGCCGGGTTTCCGATGTTCAGTTTGAGGATGCGATGACCCTCCGCCTCCATCTGCTGGGCGGCCTGAAGAATCGGTCCACGGATGTCGTATAGGACATTATGAAGCTTGGTGGACTGCTTGAATTCTGCCATTCATCAAATATGCCATATGGAGGATGTACTTCCGCTGAGACATGACTCACAGCCGGGCGCCGCAGTAACAACAACGACGCCGGAGCCCGGGCTGAATGCCCGGACCCCGGCGTCGCAGGGTCGCCAGCGGTCTACTGCTGGGCGAGGCCCTTTTCCTTCAGCCACGCGTCGGCGGCATCTTTCGGGTTCTGCTTCTGGCTGCCGCTCACGGCACGGTTGAGGTTGATGAGGTCTTCCGTGGTGAGGACCTTGGAGACCGCGTTGAGCGTTTCCTTTGCCTTGTCCGTCATCTTGGCCGAGTTGTACAGCGGCAGCACCTGCTGGGCGATGAAGTTGTTCTTCGGATCCTCCAGCACCACGAGGTCGTTGTCCGGGATGGACGGGGTGGTGGTGTAGATGTCCGCGACCTGGACCTGGTCCGAGAGCAGCGCCTTGAGCGTGACGGCGCCGCCGCCGTCGCTGAACGGCTCGAGTTTCTTGGGCACGCAGTTGTAGTTCTTCGCCAGGCCCGGCAGGCCGTACGCGCGCTCGGCGAAGGTCGCCGGGGCGCCGATGACGAGGTCGCCGCAGACCTTCGCCATGTCTTCGATGGACTTCAGCTGGTACTTCTCGGCCGTGGCCTTGGTGACCACCATGGCGTCCTTGTCCTCGGCCTTGGAGGCATCGAGCACGGCCAGGCCCTGCGGGAGCTTGGTCGGGAGTGCCTTCGCGATGTCCTCGGCGGAGACCTCGGTGGCGTCCTTGTTTACGTACAGCAGCAGGTTGCCGCTGTAGTCGGGGACGACGTCCACCGAGCCGTCCTGGACTGCTTTGATGTAGACCTCGCGCGAGCCGATGTTCGGCTTGGTGCTGGCGGTGACGCCCGCGGCGTTCAGGGCGCCGGCGTAGACCTCGGCCAGGATCTGGCTCTCGGGGAAATCAGCCGACCCGATCACCAGGGCACCGCCGGAACCGGAGGCTGCACCGCTGCTGGCCGGGGCCGAGCTCAGCGGGTTTGATGAGCCTCCGCAGGCGGACAGGACCATGGCCAGGCCGACGCCGACGGCCAGGCCGCCGAATGCGCGCCGGCCAAGGCCTCGTTGGCGGGATTCCTTCATGACGTACCTCCTTGAACAACAGTCTCCGCGATCACGGGGTCTGTGAGATCAACCGCAGCCTGCTGGCTGCGGTTCGGCTTGGATGAGGCGCCCCGTGACAGGAACAGCCTCTGAATAAGGGCAAGGATGAGGTCGACGCTGATCGCAAGGGCGGCGATCAGCAGCGAGCCTCCCAGCATTTGCGGGAAGTCGGAGAGCACGAGCCCGTCGAACAGATAACGGCCCAGGCCGCCCAGGTTGATGTAGGCGACTACGGAGACGGTGGCGATCACCTGGAGCACCCCGGTCCGGAACCCGCCGTACATCACCGGCAGCGCGTTCGGGAATTCAGCCCGGAACAGGACCTGCCACTCGGTCATGCCCATGGCGCGGGCGGCATCCACCACGTTGCGGTCGACGCTGGAGATTCCGGCGTAGGTGCCGGCGAGCAACGGCGGCACGGTCAGGATCACGAGCGCCCAGATCGGCGGCATCAGCCCGATGCCGGCGAGCAGGACGAACAAGGTGAGCAGGCCGAGGGTGGGCAGGGCGCGCAGCGCGCCCGCGACTGACACGATCGCAACCCGCCCGCGGCCGGTATGCCCGACGAACAGTCCGATGGGGACGGCGATCGCGATGGCGATCACCATCACCAGGCCCGTGTAGAACAGGTGTTCGGCCAGCCGCACCGGGATTCCGGCACTGCCGGACCAGTTCTCCGGATCGCTGAGCCAGGCGAAGGTGTCCGTGACGACGTTATTCACGCGTTTCCCCCTCCGGTCTTGGGACGCGAAAACCGCATCGCCGCGACGGCGGGGGCAGTCTTGTCCGGTCCCGCATCTGAACCGGCGCCGGCACCCGTGGCCGCCGCGGCCCGGGTCCACGGCGTCAGCAGCCGTTCAAGCAGCACCAGGACGGCGTCCATCAGCAGCGCCAGGATAAGGATGGCGACGATGCCCACCACCACTTCGGTGACGAAGTCACGCTGGAGGCCGGAGGTGAAGAGCATTCCGAGGTTGCCGATGCCGAGCAGCGCCGCGACGCTGACCAGCGAGATATTGCTGACCGAGACCACGCGCAGCCCGGCGAACAGCACCGGCAAGGACAGCGGCAGGTCGATCTGCATGAAGCGGGCGAAGGGTTTGAACCCCATGGCGACGGCGGCCTGCCGGAGGTCCTCGTCCACCGAGTCGAAGGCATCCAGCGTGGCGCGCACCAGCAGGGCGACGGCGTAGATGGTCAGAGCCACCACCACGTTGACCGGATCCAGGATCCGGGTTCCGAGGATGGTCGGCAGGATGATGAAAAGCGCCAGCGACGGGATCGTGTACAGCAGCGAGGACCCGGTGAGCACCACGGACCGGAGACCGCGGCTCTGCCGGGCGAGCTGGGCCAGCGGAACGGCTATGAGGACCCCGAACACCATCGGCAGGATGGCCAGGATGAGGTGCTGGCCGGCGAGGCTGAAGACTTCCGCCCTGTTGGCCAGGAACCACTCCATCAGAGCCCTCCGTGCCGGACGCTGCGGTCTGACTCGATGACGGCGAGGACTTCGGCGGCTGCGATGACCCCGGCCACCCGGCCGTCGTCGTCCACGGCGACGCCAAGGCCCGAGGGTGAGGACAGGGCCGCGTCCAGTGCCCGGCGGAGCGTGTCCCCCTTGCGGAACAGGGAGCCTCCGGGAACCATCGCCGGGGCGGTTCCGGTGGCGCCGCGGGGCCCGGCCCAGCCCAGGGGCCGGAGCGAGTCGTCGACCACCAGTTGCCATTCATCGGAGCTGCCCTCAGCCCTGAGCTGATCGGGCGTGAGAGTGGGGACGGGGTGGATGGTGACACCGTCAGAGGGGCTGAACGCAAGGTGCCGGAACCCGCGGTCACGGCCCACGAAGGAGGCCACGAACTCGTTTGCCGGGGCCCGCAGGATCTCAGCCGGGGCGGCGTACTGCGCCAGCTTGCCGCCGACGGCGAACACGGCCACTTTGTCGCCCAGGACGGTGGCCTCGTCGATGTCGTGGGTGACGAAGACGATCGTCTTGGCCAGGTCATGCTGGAGCCGGAGCAGCTCCTTCTGGAGTTCATCGCGGACCACAGGGTCCACGGCGCTGAAGGGCTCGTCCATGAGCAGCACCGGAGGGTCGGCCGCGAGTGCCCGGGCCACGCCCACGCGCTGCTGCTGTCCGCCCGAAAGCTGGGACGGGTACCGCTTGCCGAGCGAAGAGGCCAGTCCGACGACGTCGAGCAGTTCCTGGGCGCGCTTGCGGGCGTCGGCTTTGGACACGCCGTTGAGCCGGGGAACGGTGGCGATGTTGTCCAGCACGGAGCGGTGCGGCATCAGCCCGGAGGACTGCATAACGTAGCCCATGGACCGCCGCAGCTGTGCGGCGGGGATTGAAGTGACATCGGCCCCGTCCACGGTGATGACGCCGGACGTGGGCTCCACCATGCGGTTGATCATCCGCAGGGACGTGGTCTTACCGCAGCCGGAGGGTCCGACGAAGACAGTGATGGCGCCCTTATCGATGGACATGGTCAGCCCGTCAACGGCGGCCTGACCGCCCTGGTACTGCTTGGTGACGTTCTGGAACTCGATCATGGCTTCGGCCATTTCCGGGCTTACCTAACTGTTGGCGGCAACATTGGTCGGGCCGGCGCACTGTTCGTCAGTGTGCTGGCCATAAAGCAGTTAGCTCATAGACTAACCAGCACCCCGGACTATGTCAGCGGCGCGGGGCTCCCGTAAGGCTTCGGAAGCACAACGATTTTGGATGGGTGGCGCGCCGGAAATTCTTCCGGCGCGCCACCGCGGCCCTTGTCTCACCCGGCGGCGTGCTTCAGCGGGGACGCCGCGCACCCTTCGCGCCACTGTTATCTCTGCCGTGACCGCCCTTTCCGTTGTTCTTGCCACTGCCGTGGCCGTGCGCGTTTTCGTGGTTGTCCCGTTCGGCCGCCCGCTGGCTCTTGCCCGCCACGGCGATCTTCTGGTGCCATTCGCGCTGGTAGGCGCGCCGTGCCGCCGCGTCGTGGCGGCGCGCGAGGGCGGCGAGTTCGCGTTGCAGCTTCAGGTAGCTGGCCCACCGGCGGTCCTCCAGTACGCCGTCGGCGAGCGCGGCCTGCACGGCACAGCCGGGCTCCCGGCCGTGCGCGCAGTCCGAGAAGCGGCAATGCTCGAAGAGCTCTTCGAGGTCGCCGAACATCTCCTCCATTCCTCCCTCGGCGTCGAAGACCCCGAAGCCGCGCACCCCCGGTGTGTCCATGAGGACGGCGCCGCCGGGCAGGGGAACGAGCGCGCGGGACGTCGTGGTGTGCCTGCCCTTGCCGTCGCCCGTGCGCACTGCCCCCGTCTCCTGCGCCGGGACGCCGGCGAGGGCATTGATGAGCGTGGATTTTCCGGCGCCCGAGGGCCCCAGCAGCACCAGCGTGCCGCCGGGCGGCAGATGGCCCAGCACTTCGTCGAGGCCATCGCCGTTCCCGGCAGAGGTGGTGACGACGTCGACGCCGGCTGCCTGGCGCACGACGGTCGCCACGACGTCGTCCGCGAGGTCCGCGATGTCCGCCTTCGTGATGATCACGAGCGGTGTGGCACCGGAGTCCCACGCCGCGACCAGGGTCCGTTCGAGCCGGTTGTGCGTGAGCGGACGATCCACCGGAACGACGATGCCGACGACGTCCATGTTGGCGCCAAGGACCTGCGCCTCGGACGAGGCCTCGAAGGCACGCTTGCGGCTCAGCTCCGAGTGGCGGGGCAGGATCCCCACGATCGCGGGCTCCCCCGCCGCGTTCGGACCCAGCCAGACCCAGTCCCCGGTGGCGGGAAGCTCCCCGCCGCGCGGGTAGGGCAGGTGGGCCGTTCCGCCGCCGTCGGCCACGAGGACGAGGTTGCGGTCCACCCGGATGACGCGGCCAGGGCGGTCGCCTCCCGGCACCGGCTGGGCCGCGAACCGCTCGGCGACGCCGGCCGTGTAGCCGTAGAGCACAGGACCTTCGGGGCCAGCCTCATCGGATGGCCCGGACGAAGGAGGTACAGATGAATGAGGTACGGATGAATGAGGTACTGATGAATCGGTGAAGAGGGCGCCACCGGCGCCCCGGGATGCAGGATGAATGGTCAACGAAAACCCTTTGGTGGGGCCCCGTGGTGTGGCGCGTGCGCGCTGCGGCGGCTTGGGATGCCGCGCGCGGAGACTAGCGCTCGATGGCTAGGCTGCGCCGTGGGACGGGGCAGGAGTAATGACATGGCTTGTATCGGTGCGCTGCGCGCTCAGAAATATCGCATTCATTGCTTCCACCTCCCCGTCGATAGCCGGCCTGCTACGGCCGGCGGTTTTTACAGAATAGCCATGGTGCCCGTGCCTGGCTAGCCGTTTAGCCGGAAAGTTTTCCGTTCAGCGGCCGCTCACGGTACAGACGCAGCCCGGCATCCACGAGCGAGACCCGGTTCAGCTGCGCCACCTCATCCAGCGGAATCCAGGCCGCGTGGGTGGTGCTGCCGTTCACTTCGTGACGCAGTTCCCCGCCCGTGATCGTCGCCTCGTAGACCAGCCGGAGCGACTGGAAGTCCCGCACGCCGCCGTCGAGCCGCACTTCGGACGGCCAGTGCCCGACGTCGATGCCCAGCATGGCGCCGACCTCGGCGTCGTAGCCGGTTTCCTCGTGGATCTCGCGGCGGCACCCGTCCACCGGGTGTTCGGCCAGGTCCAGGCCGCCGCCGGGCAGCGTCCAGCCCTCCCTGCCGTCCTGCTTCCAGTACGCCAGGAGGATCCCGGCATCGCGGATGATGACGGCGTAGGCGGCGGGCCGGGTGTCGAATTGCATGCTCATCCCTCCAGCGTAGTGGCCGGAGGTTCGCCTCCGTCTAGCCCTGTTCCGCCACCAGCTGCAGCACGCCGAACACCGGTTCCTGCGCCAGGACCCGGACGTCGGTGATCCCCGCGGCGGCCAGTGCCGTTCGGAACGACTCCTGGAGCCCCGGCACGTTCATGCCGAGTCCGCCGCCCAGAATGACGGGGCCCTCGATGCCGAGCTGCCGGACGGTCTGCGCGGCGAGGTCGGCGAGGTCGCGCCCGGCTTGCTCCATGAGGGCCCGGCTCGGCGCATGCCCGGCGTCTGCAGCCTCCACCACGAGGCGGGCCTGCTGGGCCCAGAACCGGCGCCCGGTCTCGGGCGAGTGGAACATGGCGATCAGCTTGTTCGGGTCGTCCACCCCGCAGGAAGCCAGCAGGGCGGTGGAGAGTTCGTCCGGTTCCAGCCCCTGGTTCATCCGGCGCAGGCTGTGGCGGACGGCCTCCCGGCCCAGCCAGTAGCCGCTGCCTTCGTCGCCGAGCAGGTAGCCCCAGCCGCCGGCCCGGGCTTCCTCGCCGCGTCCGTTCCGGCCCCACGCGGCCGAGCCAGTGCCGGCGATCACTGCGACGCCGGTGCTGGCGCCGCCTGCAGCGAGCAGCAGCCGGGTGTCGTGGACCACCGTGATCCGTGCACCGGGCACGTGCGGGGCAATCAGTGCCGCGAGCGCCGCGGCGTCGTCGTCGGTGTCGATGCCGCCGGCTCCGACGTAAACCTGGCCCACTGCTCCCCCGCCGATCCTGCCGAAGAGTTCCGCCAGGTTGCGGGCCGCTTCCTCGGGGCTGACGTTCTGGACATTGGAGCTGCCCACCGATTCGTCGGCCACGGGCGCGCCGTCCTCGAACCGAACGCCCCGGGTTTTGGTGCCGCCGATGTCCAGACCGATCACGGCCGCCGTCCTCGCCGTGCCAGATGGCGTGGTGGAAGATGGAACGGAGTCCGCCGCCGGCGGCATGTCAGTGTTAGTCACTGGATCAGGTTACTGAATCGCTGCAAGGAGCCCGCAATGCCCCACGATCTTTTCGGCACACCCGTTATCGCGGCGCCCATGGCCGGAGGCACCTCCACACCGGCCTTTGTCGAGGCTGTCCACCGCGCCGGCGGTCTGGGCTTCCTCGCGGCCGGCTACAAGAGCGTGGCGGCCATGCAGGCGGAAATCCGCAGCGTCCGGGAGTCCGGCGCCCGGTTCGGCATGAATGTGTTTGTCCCGGATCCGGCCCAGCTGCCGCCCTCCGCGGCGGTGCTGGCGGAGCTCGAGGATTACCGGCTGCAGCTGCACACCGACGCTCGGCGCTACGGCGTGGAGCTTCCGCAGTTGCGGCTCGACGACGACGACGAATGGCAGGGAAAGATCGATGCCCTGCTGTCGGACCCCGTGGAGCTGGTTAGTTTCGCCTTCGGCCTGCCCGGCCCGGACGTCGTTCGGGCCCTGCAGCGGGCGGGATCGGCGGTGCTGGCCACTGTCACCACCGCGGCCGAGGCCGTGCAGGCGGCAGGGCAACGCGTCGACGCCCTCGTGGTGCAGCACGCGAGCGCCGGCGGACACAGCGCGGCGTTCCTTCCGGCCCCGGAGCCGCAACCGGCTTACGCGGCGGAACCGGGCGGCACGACGGAGCAGCCAGGCGGCACGACGGCGGAACCGGGCGGCACGACGGCGGAGCTGCTCGCCGAGGTGCGGTCCGCCGTCGAGCTCCCGCTGGTGGCTGCGGGCGGCATCATGGATGCGGCCGGGCTGGACGCCGTGCTGCGTGCCGGGGCCGTCGCCGCCCAGCTCGGCACCGCGTTTCTCCGCACGGACCAAAGCGGCGCCAAGCAGCTGCACAAAGATGCCCTGGCGGATCCGCATTTCACCCGAACCCGGCTGACTCGCGCCTTCACCGGCCGGCAGGCCCGGGCCCTGGAGAACGAATTCGTCCGCGACCACCCCGAGGCGCCGGAGGCCTACCCTGCCGTCCACCACCTCACGGCGCCCATCCGGGCCGCGGCCACCGCAGCCGGCGACGCGGAACGCCTGAACCTGTGGGCGGGCACGGGCTGGCGGAAGGCCCATGCCGGACCCGTGGCCGGCGTCGTGCAAGGGCTGCTCGCCGGCCGTTGACCGCCGCGGACCCCGTCCGAACCCCTGCCCGACCCCGCAGTCGCCGGAAACGTGCCAAACCGCCGTCACCTTACGGCGACCTCGGGGCTATCCGGCGACCTGAGTGCACCGGCCCGGGCTCAGCCCATCGGCCCGGCTCAGCCTGCCGAGCGTTCGCGCACGAAGCCTGCCAGGAGCGCCGGACCGTCGCGGAGCACGAATTCGCGGAACAAGCGCACGGGGTCGGTCTCGGCATCGGCCACGGCATTCCGCGAAACAGGCTCCCGCCACGCCAGGCCGATCTCGCGGAACGCCAGGTCTGAATCCAAGGGAATCTCCACCCAGCCCGGCCCGCCGTCGTCGGATTCGGTGCCCCGCGACGGATGGTGGCTGTTTTGTGCGGCTCTGCCGGGCGCGGAGCCGCCGGGCGGCAGGATGCTGACGCCGAGCCCGGCCGAGACGAGGCCGCGGACGGTGTGCGAGTCCTGGCTCTCGAAGGCAATGCGCGGGCGGAACCCCGCCTCGCGGAACAACGCGTCGGTCAGCGAGCGCATGCCGTAGCCGGACCCCATCGCCACGAAGGGCTCCTGCCGGATCTCGGCAACCTTGGCCCGACTGCGGCCGGCCAGGGCGTGCCGGTGGTGGACCACCAGGCGCAACGGTTCGCGGTACAGCGCGGCCGATCCGATTCGCTTGCTGGGTGTGGCAACGGGTGCCGTGAGCGCCACGTCGGCGGAGCCCGCGGCGAGTTCCGCGAGGCAGCCGTCCCGTGCACCCTGGCTGAGGTCAAAGGCGGTTTGCGGGTGCCTGCTCCGGAACGCACTGATGAGCAGCGGCAGCATTGCCTCGCCGAAGGTGTGCTGGAACGACACGGCGATCCGGCCGCGGACCACCTCCGACTCGTGCCTGACGCTGTCCAGCCCAGTCTGGAATTCGGCCAGGGCGGCCTCGATGTGGGGCATGAGCGCCTTCGCCGCGGGCGTCAACCGCACGCCCCGGCCGTCCCGGACCAGCAGCTCCGTCCCCACGATGGCGCTGGCCCGCGCGATGGCACGGCTCACGGTCGACTGCGGCAGGCCCAGGAGCTCGGCCGTCTCGGTGATGTGCTCCGTCCGCCCCAGTTCTGCCAGCAGCGGCAGCAGGGGCAGCAGCTGCACGAGCTGCCTGTGTTCGACGTCCATGTTCCCCTCCAACAGACTGATCCATATTTGCTATCTATTCTATGGAAATCATGCATTGGAAGCATCCCTCGGGCAGGCTTTAGCCTGAAGGCATGCCACGCATTTCCCCACCCACCGGCACCGGCCCACGCCCCGCGGCCGGGGACGCAGCCAATCTCGGAGCTGATCCTGCGGCTGACGCTGCCGCATGGGCGGGCCATCCGAAGGGCTCCACGGCCTACCGCCGGATCCTCGCCGGGCTTGCCTTTGCCGGCGTCGCAACGTTCGCGCAGCTCTACTCCACCCAGGCGGTGCTTCCGCTGCTGGCGGCGGATCTTCGCGTCTCGGCCGCCGAGGCCGCTCTGACCATCTCCCTGGCGACGGTGGGTCTGGCCTTGACGGTGCTCCCGTGGTCCTTCCTGGCCGACCGGATCGGACGCGTCCGGGCAATGATGTGGGGCATCTCCGCCGCCACCGTCCTGGGCCTACTGGTCCCCCTGGCCCCCAGCTTCCCCGTGCTGCTGTGCCTGCGGATGCTGGAGGGAATGGCCCTCGGCGGCATCCCGGCGATAGCGATCGCGTATCTCAACGAGGAAGTCAACAAGGCCCACGCCGCCCTCGCCGCCGGGAGCTATGTCGCCGGGACCACCCTGGGCGGCCTGGCCGGCCGGCTGGTCGCCGGGCCTGCGGGCGAACTGTGGGGCTGGCGGGCCGCGGCCCTGGCGGTCTCCGTTCTGGCTACCGGAGCGGCAGTCCTGTTCCTGGTTCTGGTGCCCCGGGCCAAGGGCTTCACCGCCGCGGCCGCGGGCGGCTTCCGCGGCGCCTGGCGCACGCTGGCCGGCCATGGCCGCAATCCCCGGCTCCTGGCCCTGTACGTCCAGGCATTCCTGCTCATGGGCGGTTTCGTGGCCGTCTACAACTACCTCGGATTCCGGCTCTCGGGGAAACCGTTCAGCCTGCCCGCCACCGCGATCAGCCTGATCTTCCTGGCCTACCTCTCCGGAACCGTCTCGGCGCGCTGGGCAGCGGGCCTGACGTCGCGGTTTGGCCGGCGCACCGTCCTGATCGCCGGCACCGCACTGATGGCAGGCGGCCTGGCCCTGACGCTCACGGAACAGCTGGCCGCGATCCTGGCGGGATTGCTGCTGTTCACGGGCGGCTTCTTCGCGGCACACAGCATCGGCTCCGGCTGGACCGGACTGATCGCCACGACGGGCCGGGCGCAGGCCGCCTCGCTGTACAACCTGGCCTACTACCTCGGCTCCAGCGTGCTTGGCTGGGCCGGCGGCCTGGTCTTCCAGCGGTTCGGCTGGACGGCCCTTGCGCTGACGGTCATCTTACTGGCCGGCGCGACGGCGGCAATCACCGCCGTCGCGCATCCCGCGCCGGCGCCTGCAGCCGGCACCGCAGCCGGCACGGCAGCCGGCACCGCAGCCGCCGGCAGGGTCACGGCGTCGGGCTAGGCGCCGGACCCGCGGGCTACCGCGTTGCCTCGATCGCCTGCACGAGGTCGGCGACGACGTCGGCCGGGTCCTCCAGCCCCACCGAGACCCGCAGCAGGTTCGCGTGCGGCTTGGCCGCGGCTTCGACCGGCCGGTGGGTCAGGCCCGCCGGGTGCTGGATGAGCGTATCGATCCCGCCGAGGGACACGGCGTGGGTGATCATGCCGACGGCGGCCGGGATCCGCTCGGCGTGCTCGGCACTGGCGAGCTCAAAGGCCATGAGCGATCCCGGCCCGGCCATCTGCGTGCCCACGAGGCCCTGCGGGTCGCATTCGGCCAGTCCCGGGTAGTAAACCCGCCTCACGAGCCCGTGCCCTGCCAGGGCAACCGCGACTTTTTCGGCGCCAGCCTGCTGGGCGCGGACCCGGACCGGCAGCGTTGCCAGCCCGCGGTGCAGCAGGTACGCCGGCCACGGGGTCAGGATGCCGCCGGTCACGGCCCGGATCTGGCGCAGGCGCACCGCCCATTCAGAGCCTGCGGCCACCACGCCGCCCATGGCGTCCCCGTGGCCGCCCAGGAACTTCGTGGCACTGTGCAGCACCATGGCCGCGCCGTGCTTGAAGGGTTGCTGCAGGACCGGGCTGGCGAACGTGTTGTCCACCAGGAGCGGCACGCCGTCGGCAGCGGCTGCCACGCGGGCGATGTCCACCAGCTCGAGGGTCGGGTTGGCCGGCGTCTCCAGGATCACCAGGCCGGTGTCCGGCCGCAGGGCGGCGCCGACGCCCCCCGGCGTCGTGAAGGTGACCTCGTTGCCAAGGACGCCGGAGGCCAGAAGGTAGTCGCTGCCGCCGTACAGCGGACGCACGGCGACAACGTGCTTCCTGCCCGCCGCGACAACCGCGAGGAGCACCGCGCTCAGCGCCGCCATTCCGGTGGCAAAGGCGACAGACTCGGGCGTGCCTTCCAGGACAGCGACGCCTTCTTCGAAGCGTGCCACCGTGGGGTTCCACAGCCGCTGGTAGACCGTGCTTTGCCCCTCCACATGGGAGCCGCCGGTGGCCATGTGCTCGTAGGCAAGGCCTCCGTCGTGCACGGACGGCAGGGGCGCCGTCGTGGACAGATCGATGGGCACCGCGTGGACGCCCAGTTCCGTGAGCCCGCTCCGGCCTGCGTGGACCGCCAATGAATCTTGAGAAAGCACCCTAGCTCCTTACGAATATTCACCATTGAATTCCGCAAGTATCTGGCAATAATTCGCGCTTTCGTAGGGGTTCTGAATGGAACTGTCGGATAACGCCGTTTATGATGAACGGAGAACACTACTAGGAGGATCCGTGAGCAGCACTGCGAAGAATGTTCGGCCGGGGGCCAGCGAGCCGCTGGACGCGATCGACGAGCGCCTGCTCGCTGCCCTCGTCGCGGACGCCCGCATCTCGAACAAACAGCTGGCAGAGCTCGTGGGGATCGCGCCGTCGACCGCGCTGATGCGCACCCGCGCCCTGTCCGAGCGCGGCATCATCGAGGGCTTCGAGGCCAATCTGAGCCTGTCCGCGATCGGGCGTTCGGTCCAGGCGCTCATTGCGGTCCGGCTCCGGGCCCATGACCGCGAGCAGATCGACCGCTTCACTGCCCGGGTACCCAAACTGCCGGCAGTGCTCTCGACGTTCCACACGTCCGGGTCGGTGGACTACCTGCTGCACATCGCCGTCGCCACCACCGAGGATCTCCGGGACTGGGTTCTGGACAACCTGGCCACCGACCCCGTGGTGGGCCACACCGAAACCACGCTGGTCTTCGACCACATCCAGGGCAACCACGGCCCGCTGCCCTAACGGGCCCGGCCGGCGCAGCCAGGCCCGGCGCAGCTAGACCCGGCGCAGCGCGCTTCGCAGCGTAACGGCCGCCAGCGTCAGCGCGGCGGCGGCGCACACCGTGACGAAACCGGCGACGGCGCTCTGCAGCCCGACGATCCCGGCTGCAAGCCCCAACCCGATCACCGGGAAGGCGCTGCCAAGGTACGTGATCACATAGACGGTGCTGATGATCTGGGCGTGCCGGGCGGCTTCCACCCTGCCGGCGACGTCGTTGAACACGGTCCGGAAGGCCACGCCCTGCCCGACGCCGGCAGTAATGCTGGCCAGAATCAGCAGCCATGGGCTGCTCCAGGCGGCGGCCGCGGCGATCAGGAGGACGGAGACGCCCAGGACGGCCAGGCCGGCGGAAACGGCAAACCGTCCCCGGATGGCCAGCAGCTGGCTCAGGGCTGAGGAACCCAGCGTCAGACCCGCCAGCAGGCCGATCAGCGGCCGCGAATCGGCGTGGACAATCTGGGCGAAATAGCCGGGGGCGAGCGAGAGGCAGAAGCCAAAAACGGTGAAGCTCAGGAAGCCCACGGAAGACGCCAGCCAGAAGGCGCCGCGTGCGTCGCTGGAGACCGAGGGCCGCCGCGGCGCCAGGACCCGCAGGGTCTGGGGACCGGCGTGCAGGCTGATGGCGGGCCGCGCCTTGAGCAGGTACAGGGGCACCAGCACGGCGGCGAGGACGATGGAGTGCAGGTAGTACGGCGTCGACGTCGGGCCCGGCAGGAGGGACAGCAGCCCGCCGATTGCGGGACCGGCCGCCACCCCGCCGGCGGAGGCCAGGAGCGTGAACCGTGAGGCCCACTCCGGCCGGCTGGGCAGCAGCTCGCGCAGGGCAGCCGAGCTGGCCCCGGTGGCGAGCGCTACGGCGACGCCTTGCAGGGCGCGCCCGGCGGAGAGCGCCACGAGGTTGCCCGCGGTGGCGAAGACAAAGCCGCCGGCCAGGCCCACCAGCACAGCCAGCACGAGGGCGGCGCGGCGGCCGATGTGGTCGGACCAGTGGCCGGCCAGGACGAGGGTGGCCACGAGGGCCAGGACGTAGGCCGAGAACGCCACCGTGACATCGAGCGCCGTGATTCCGAGTTTTGCCTGCAACAGCGGGTACAGCGGCGTCGCAAGATTGGCGCCGACGAGCAGCGTGAAGATCACAACCCCGGCCATCACGAGCCGTGCGGTGGTGGAGGCGTCCCAGCCCCAGCGGTCAGCTGTGGCCGGGCGCATGCGGAGTTCGCTAAAGACTGTCATGGCCGTGCCCTTGCAAAGTGCAGGCCGGGCTTTCCCTGTTGTGGGGGAACCGCCCGGCCCGGTTGAAAGATTGGTATGTACAGAATGCAATACCAGTGATCCACATGGCCAAAATTTGTGTCAAAATTGAGCAAAACAGTCATTCTCTGGCTGTCCAAGTGAACCGGAGTGATGATTTGAACAGTCTGGACCCCACCGACCTGAAGATCCTGCTGGAGCTGATCCGGGATCCGCGGATCCAGATCGGCGAGCTCAGCGACGCCCTGGGCATCGCCCGGAACACCGCCCAGTCGCGCGTGCGGCGCATGCTGCGCTCCGGCGTGCTGCACGACGGCGGCCGTGAAATCGATCTGGAGGCGGTGGGGTACGACGTCGTCGCCTTCGTGACGATCGAGGTCAACCACCGGGAACTCGACGGCGTCGTGGGTGCCCTGCGGCTGATCGCCCAGGTCCTGGAAGTCCACGAGATCTCCGGGCGCGGCGACGTCTGGTGCCGGGTGGTGGCGACGGATACGCACAATCTCCAGGCGGCCCTCCGGTCGATCCTTCGGGTCAAGGGCGTCATCCGCACCGAGACCGTCCTGGCGCTGCACACCCATATCCCGTACCGAACCGAACCGCTGATCAGCCGGCTCGCCCAAGGCAACGCGCTGGCTCCCGGCCGGTCCCCGTCGCGGCGGGCCGGGTCCGCCGAATTCCAGGTGAACAAAGGATAATGTCCCGGTGACTATCATCGACAACGCCGTCTACGTTGACGGCATCCGCAGCGCCGAGCCGCGGAACCTCGAGCAGACTTTTGAGACCCTGACCGAGCACGGGGGCATGGCCTGGATCGGCCTGTACCGGCCGACCTCTGAGGAAATGGCGGCCGTGGCGGCCGAATTCAACCTGCACGGGCTGGCGGTGGAGGACGCGATCTCTGCCCATCAGCGCCCCAAACTGGAACGCTACGACGACAATCTGTTCACTGTGCTCCGCCCTGCCCGGTACTTGGACGAGACTGAAACCGTGGAGTTCGGCGAACTCCACGTCTTCACGGGGCGCAACTTCGTGGTCACCGTCAGGCACGCCGAGACGAAAGTCGTGGGCAAGGTCAGGCGCCGGATGGAGGGCCGCCCCGATCTGCTGCGCCACGGGCCCGAGGCCGTCCTGTACGCACTCATGGACCAGGTGGTGGATGACTACGGTCCTGTGGTGGCCGGGCTGGAAAACGACATCGACGAGATCGAAGACCAGCTCTTCAGCGGCGATCCCCTGGTGTCCCGCCGGATCTACGAGCTCGCCCGCGAAGTCATCCATTTCCAGCGCGCCATCCACCCGCTCCCGGCAATGATGCAACAGCTCCGCCGGGGCTTCGAGAAGTACCGGGTGGACATCGAGCTGCAGCACAGCCTGCGCGACGTCGAGGACCACGTGGAGCGGCTGATTTCCCGCGCCGATTCGTTCCGTGACCTGCTGCAGAATGCGCTCACCCTGGACGGAACCCTGACCGCCAACCGCCAGAACGAGGCCAGCGCGGAACAAAACGAACAGGTGAAGAAGATCTCGTCGTGGGCCGCGATCTTCTTCGCGCCGACATTCGTGGCCGGACTGTATGGCATGAACTTCGACAATATGCCGGAGCTGCACTGGACGCTTGGCTACCCGATGGCAATCGCGCTCATGGCCGGCACGGCGGCGCTGATGTACGCCATCTTCAAGAAGAAGGGCTGGCTCTAGCCGGCGGCGCGGCGGTTCCGAACCTGGACCATGAGCCGTCGGAACGCCAGGACGAAGACGACCCTTTCCAGCACAGTGGGATCCGAAGCTTGGAATTCACGTGACTTGAAGTCGCGG
>JADMIO010823357.1_pt1 | contig 107489 bp, 95 predicted proteins | sample 8958161 | NCBI WGS metagenome assembly JADMIO01 (sample SAMN16585339, study PRJNA669376) | soil metagenome | isolation source: Crop rotation soil | place: USA: Cullars Rotation, Alabama | collected 2011
CCGCGACTTCAAGTCACGTGAATTCCAAGCTTCGGATCCCACTGTGCTGGAAATTACCAAAGGATTGACAGAAGAGCAGTTCGATATTATGATCAATGTGTCCCTCGGTATGGCTCCGCTATGGGAAAATGCATTGGGTAAAGACTGGCAAACAATTATGACACGCGAAAAACTGCGGGCTATTTACGAAAAACTGTAAGCTAATAAAAGATAAATGATGCGTAGCAGCTGATCCACTAAGGGTTAGCTGCTATTTTTTTGAGTATGGCATCCTGCTGGTATAGCTGGTAGCGGTAGGAGGCTGAGGCTTCCATATCCCTGACTATGTTTTCTATTTCTTTATCACGATCATCTGCATCGTATTTACGGGTAAGGTTATTATTAAAGAACACCCCTACCGACTGCCATACCATAGCCGAAAGACCACCTTTAAATTCACGGATAATAGTGTAGCAGCTTTGGCCCGTCTGGCGACTGATCAATTTTATGAGTACGTGCCCCTGGTCGATGCTCATGTTCTTCAGCGGCTCTTTGAACAGATGATCCAGCTTTTTGTCGGTTGTTTTCAGGTATTTTTTACGGTCCCGTCTGCCGTCCAGTTTCTCCAAATTATCATTTACTTCCCTGAAAATAGACGCTGCGGCAAGCGCGTATGGATAGGTAACGTAGATATCGTTCCTGAGCCTTGCCCTTCGGTTCCGTTCCAGCGGATCCATCAAGAGAGCTATCCGTTCAAATTCGGGCAACAGGATCATGGGGTAAACTTTACCATTGTCCGTGAACGCACCCAGCCTGATGGTATCGTTCCCCTTAGGTAAAGTATCGTTGACTGTTTGGGCAAAACCGGATAGTGACGCTATTGACAGCATCAAGCATATTAATAATATCTTCCGTTTCACAGGTACCATTCTACCGTAAATTTCGTAAATTTTATCTATAAAAGACGCTATTTCTATACGGAAACCATAACTACAAAATGTTAATGTTGCTTATTCAGACAGTTTGGTATGCTGTTTGCCATTGCTATTGTAATAACTTTGCAAGTACAAATGAAAAAAATAGTATTTATATTGTTTGTTTCTGCCCTAGGCTTCACTTCCTGTATTAAGGAAGTGACGAAACCTATGAGTAAGGAGGATATCAGTAAAAAAGTAGATTCCATTTCGAAGATACGCATGAAGGAGCAGGATGAAGTAGCGCAACAGGACCTGCAGCGAAGAATGAAGATAGAAGTGAAAATAAAGGTGGATTCCATTCTCAATGCAATGAAAACAAAGAGTGATTCTGCGATCAATGCCATCAATGCAGCGAAAGCAAAGGACTCAATAGCAAAAGCAACTACACCTGCTACTAAATAATGACTGCGATGAACGACCGGCCGGTTCTGTACTTCGATGGTATGTGCAACCTGTGCAATGGTACAGTACAGTTCATTATTAAACACGACAAACAAAAGGCATTTCTTTTTGCATCCCTGCAATCTGAACAAGGACAGGCAGCTATAGCCAATATATCATCTTCTACTGCTGAAGCGCCGGATAGCGTCATTTTGTACGATAAAGGGAAATACTATACCCGGTCTGCTGCGGCATTAAATATTGCCAAACGACTCGACGGCTTGTGGCCGTTGCTTTATGCCGGTATTGTGCTGCCACGCTTCATCCGAGATAGCATCTATAACCTGGTGGCCAAAAACCGGTATAAATGGTTTGGGAAAAGAAATGAGTGTATGATACCAACCCCGGAATTAAAAGAGCGGTTTTTATAAGGAATATAACAGTGATTTAATATCAACTTCCTTAAATTTGAAGCATGAATTGTATAAGACCAGCCCTGTTGCTGCTATTGACTATATGTATAGGCAAGGCTGCAATAGCCCAGGAAGTTACTTACTCTCAATATGATAAATTCGACTTCCGCAACGGTGATTATGCCGTTGTAGGCATGATAGGTGAGCGGCTGTATAACTACCGCAACACATCTGATGGCGCATTGCTGGATGCATATGATGATTCTATGAACAAAGTAGCGACCGTGCTACTTGATTTCTTTCCCCAGAAGATCTATCAAACCCGTTTCATTGCCTATGCAGATAAGATCATCATCCTTTACCAATCACTGGAAGGGAACAAAGTAGTGCAGTATGCAGCACTGCTGGACGAAAAAGGACGACTGAAGAATAAGCCAATTGAATTAGGGGAAGTAAAGACAGGGATACTAGGTGCAACAAAAACATACTTTTCTTCTGCTGTATCTGAAAACAAAAAATCAATACTGATCTACAAAGCCAATGATAAGGGCCACGAGATAGAGTTTGACGGGAAGTGGCTGGATGACAACCTGACCATTACCAAGCGCAGCCATACCAGCTACCAGACCGACAATGCAGTGGAGCATGGCGAGGTGAATATTAGTAACGACGGCACTATATACATGGCGGCATATACACCGGTAGGCAGTCAAAACTATGCTGACCAATACTGGATAATGACCATGGCACCGGGTGGTAATAAGTTTGATGCAAAAGAGTTGCCACTGGACAACCGGTTTGCGGCGAGCGGTTATATGAAGATCGACAATATCAACAAGCGGGTCTACTTCGGTGGTTTTTATGCAGGCAAGAAGAACGGAGGCTATGACGGTATTATCTACTCTTGTTATGATATTGCAGCAGGTTCATTCTCTACCAATAAATTTATTCCTTTTGACGAGGACCTGATCAAGTCGACAACCGCGAAACATAAGAACCACGCATTCGATAATTATGAAGTAAGACAACTGATCGTAAAAAATGACGGTGGTTTTGTGCTGGTGTCAGAGATACACTACCTCACATCCCGCAGCAACTATGTGCCGGGCTTTGGCTACTACTCTTACTACAACTCTTACAACAATACGATAGTGCATGAGTATCACTACAATGATATCATGGCCCTCTCTTATGACAAGGACGGACAGCGTGACTGGGCAGCGTACATACCCAAAGAACAATACTCGCAGGAAGATAATGGTGTATTTTCTTCCTATGCACTGCTGAATACCGGTGGCACCCTTGCGTTCCTGTTCAACGATTTTAACATTAATCATTCCCGCATACAACTGGCTACGGTAGAAGCGGGAGGGAAAACGGATATTCATGCATTCGCTGCCGAGGGGAACGACGACCCTGACTGGCTGCCGAAGGCGGGAAAACAGGTGGCGTCCCGTATATTAATTGTGCCTTGCTTCCATAAAAAACAAATCTGCTTCGCTAAAGTTGTATTTTAGCGCAAAAATCTGTGCGTGCTCAGTTTATTCAGAAATAATAGTCCGTTTACAGTCATTATATTATTCATATTTGCATTACTTGTCAAGTTCCAGGTATTACTGCATCCCGTGATGCCTACTCCTGTGGAAGGGCACTTTATGTTCAATTATATTCTCAAAGCTCTGTATTTTTTATTCAGGCATGGCGCATTTGCCTATACTATGCTGGCTATCGTCATCATATTTATACAGGCGCTATACCTGAAAAGTATCGCAACAAGGCATAAATTATTTCCACGCTATACCTACATTCCGGCATTTGTTTTCCTGCTGCTTACATCTATCTACCCTCCATTCAATTTTTTCAACGAAACACTGTTAATCAACTGGCTGCTGCTAGGGGCAGTAGACATTATGTTCGATTTCACTCAGACCTCTCAACCACGCAAACTGATATTCAATGCCAGTTTCCTGCTGAGTATGGCGGCTATGTTCCAGTTCACCATGTTTGCCTACTTCTTCCTGTTGCTGGTAGGTATGGTCATGTTCCGGTCCTTCAATCTAGGCGAATGGTCTGTAGCCATGATGGGGTATGCCACGCCACCCTACTTTCTTGCCTGTATCCTGTTCCTGGCAGACAGCTTTTATTTGTATGCCAAATGGCCACATATAGGCATCTCTTTGTCATCAGATGTGGTTTCTCCGTTCTATATTATTGTTGTTATTTCCGGCATATTGATACTACTGGGCAGCGGTATATATGCCATGCAGCAAAATGTGGCTATGAGTAATATATATGTTCGCCGCGACTGGACGGCCATATCGTTTTATCTCATCATATCTGTAGTTGTTGCCATTTTTACGGATATAGGTGTAAAAACAGCATGGCTGATCGCTATTCCGGCACTGAGTATTGTAATTACCCATGCCCTTTTGCTTGAAAAGAATAAACGGTTTAGTAACTTTATCTTTTATTTCTCGCTTGTATTCTTATTATTCTGCCTGCGGGCCTATAAATAACACAAAAACAACCGCCAAAGGAGGTTCCTTTGGCCATTAAAACAGTAAAATTATTTCAACAGATGAAATTCGGTATTATCGTTTTCCCGGGATCCAATTGCGACAGAGACATGATGCACGCACTGCGTGATGACCTGCAACAGGAAACCATTATGCTCTGGCACAAAGACCGTGACCTGAGTATGTTCACCAAGGATGATTGCATCGTATTGCCGGGAGGCTTCTCTTACGGAGACTACCTGCGTTGCGGCGCTGTAGCACGCTTCAGCCCTATGATGGAGTCAGTAGTAGAATTTGCAAACAATGGCGGCAAAGTGCTGGGCGTTTGTAACGGGTTCCAGATACTGTGTGAAGCAGGACTGCTGCCGGGTGCATTGCTGCAGAACGACCACCAGAAATTTACCTGTAAGAACGTGTTCATAAAAAGCGAAAGCATTAATAACATAATAGGCCAGCACGCAGGCGACCAGGCACTGAAAATACCTGTAGCACATGGAGAAGGCAGGTATTATGCAGATGCTGCGACACTGAAACAACTACAGGACAACAAACAGATAATATTCCGTTATTGCGATGAAAAGGGCGAGGTACATATCAATTCAAACCCGAACGGCGCGATCAATAATATAGCTGGTATCTGTAACGAAGGACGCAATGTGTATGGTATGATGCCGCACCCTGAACGTGCCTGTTCGACAGCACTGAACAACATTGACGGCCGTAAGATATTGCAGGCGTTCAGCTACATGAACTAGGCTGAACAATTATCAAACAAAAGTTAAAGTAACCGTATGAAAAAGGAATAATCCTTTTTCTACTTTACCTTGCTACTATATTAGCCGTCTTTATTATAACAGGCATAAAACCATTTATATGAAGCTATTGAAGTCATTTACTTTATTCGCAGCGTTTTTATTGACAAGTGCCTATTCATTTGCCCAAATGGAAGACCCTACTTCGTGGAAATATGAAGTAAAGAAGAAAAGCGCTACTGAGTACGACCTTATCTTTCACCTGACGCTGAAACCGAAGTGGCATATATGGTCGCTGAAGCCGGGAGGTGATGGTATGGAAATAGCGCCTTCATTTGTATGGGACAAGAATGCCAAAGTAAAAGTAAGCGGAGCTGTTAGTGAAAAGGGGAATCCGATCGTAACTACCATGGAAGGTATAGATGGTAAAGTCACCTATTTTTCTGAGACTGTTGATTATGTGCAGCCGGTAACTGTAACGGGGCCAACGAAAATAAAATGCACGCACACCTACCAGGTATGTAATGATATGATGTGCCTGCCGCCAAAGGATAAAGTTTTTGTTTTTGATATAAAGTAAGTGAGGATGAATAAGTAAACCCATCACGCAAACACACACATCATGACAAAATTTCTCAACACCATACTGTTTCTTTTGCTAAGCCTGTTTACGGCAAATAGCCTGCATGCACAGTTAACCAAGGATGGAACTAAATGGACCTATGAGGCAAAAAAAATAAGCGGTGATAAGTATGAATTGATCATCCATGTCACTATTCCACCAAAATGGCATATCTACTCATTAAAGCCGGGTGGCGATGGGATGCTACTTCCTCCAAGCTTTGAGTTTAAGAAAAACAAACTTGTTACGCTTAATGGGGCAATAAAAGAAAAGGGCAAGCTGATAAGTGAAGAGGTATATGGTACTGATGGGAAAGTCAACATGTTCAAAAACAAAGTTGACTATTTACAACAGGCTACCGTCAAAGGAAATACAAAAATAATTGGCAAACTCACCTACCAGATTTGTGATGATAAACAGTGCCTACCACCTACTGATAAGACCTTTTCGATAACAATAACCGACGCCGGTGGAACAATAGATACTGCAAACGCAGAGCTGGTTGCCAAGACAGACTCTACGACGGCAGAGAACACTACCAAGAATGACGGAACGGTAATAAAAGATACTGCAGCAACGAAAGAAGCTGCAATTGCTGCACCACCGCAAAACAGCACACCGGACAAAAACGGCAATGCCACACAAAAAGAAACTAAATCGTTGTTGTGGTTGTTCCTGGCGGCACTGGGCGGCGGCCTTGCAGCAGTGCTTACACCATGTGTATATTCCATGATACCAATTACAGTGAGCTTCTTTACCAAGAGGAGCAAAACACGTGCAGAAGGCATTAAGAATGCATTTTACTACTCGCTCTCTATCATGATCATCTTTACTGTACTTGGGGTATTGATATCTGTGATATTCGGCGCCAATGCATTGAACTCATTATCCACTAACTGGATAGCCAACCTTTTCTTCTTTGCCATCTTCGTTATATTCGGCATATCGTTCCTTGGGGCATTCGAGATAACGCTCCCCTCTTCATGGACGAGTAAGACGGACTCCAAAGCTGGAGTAGGCAGTTTCTCGGGTATCTTCTTTATGGCGCTTACGCTGGCAATAGTGTCATTCTCCTGCACGGGGCCTATCGTTGGCCCGCTGCTGGTACTGGCGGGCAAGGGCGGCATAGCCGGCCCTGCGGTGGGCATGTTCGGTTTCTCCATGGGTCTGGCATTACCGTTTGCATTGTTCGCAGTATTCCCCGGCATGCTCAATAAAATGGCATCATCAGGTGGTTGGCTGAACCAGGTTAAGGTTGTACTTGGCTTTATAGAATTGATGCTTGCGCTTAAGTTCTTCTCTAATGCGGACCTTGCCATGGGCTGGCGCCTGCTGGACAGGGAAGTATTCATTGCTATATGGATAGTGCTTTCAGTATTATTAGGTTTCTACCTGCTAGGCAGATTAAAGCTATCTCATGACGACGCACCGGTAAAGAACATTTACGGGCAAGAATATGTTTCCCTGTTCAAACTGTTTATGGCTATTGTATCGTTCACGTTTGCTGTTTATTTGTTACCCGGCATGTGGGGAGCGCCGCTTAATGGTGTAAGTGCATTCGTGCCACCATTAGGCACATTCGAATCTTTTGGCGGATCAGCACATGCATCTGCTAATACCGAAACTAAAAGCGAAGTAGAACCGGTGAAGTATGTGGCTGACATGAAGATATACGAGCCGCCGGTGGTAAAGAACCTGGGCCTTGTTACTTACTTCGATTATGATGAGGCAATGGCTGCTTCTAAAAAACTGAAGAAACCGATCATGCTCGACTTCACCGGCATCAACTGTGTGAACTGCCGCAAGATGGAAGCCCAAGTATGGTCTAAACCGGAAGTAGCTAAACGGCTGAAGGAAGACTTTATTGTTGTATCACTGTACTGCGATATCAACAGGATAAAGCTACCTGAGAACCAACAATACTACTCAAAAGACCTTGGCTCGCAGGTTACAACACTCGGCAATAAGAATGCTGACCTCCAGGCTTCCAAGTTCTTATCCAACTCACAGCCATTCTACTTTTATGTAGATGAGAATGGCAACAAGCTGGTAGAAGAAGGATATTCTTACGATCCTGATGTACAAAAATTTGTAGACCATCTCGATAAAATAAAGGCAAATTTCAAGAAAACACATTCCTGATATTGCCGGTAGCTTTTAGGATAAACACCTAACGCAATCATGATAAAGACAATAACATTATCGCTGTCCCCGGCCGATGCTGCCGACGAGCAGATCATCAAGAAGCATATTGCACAAGAGGCTGGCATCAGCCCCAAACGCATCACGGGGCATTCTATACAGAAGCGCTCTATAGATGCGCGCGGCAAGCAAGTTCGCATCATTTTACAGATACAGGTATTTATTGACGAACATGAGATCGTTCCTGTTCCATTTGACCCAAGGCTTAAAGATGTATCCAATGCCCCTCACGTGGTAATAGCAGGTGCGGGACCTGCGGGGCTATTTGCAGCACTGAAGCTCATCACACTGGGATACAAACCAATAATACTGGAGCGTGGCAAGGATGTGCGCAGCCGGAGAAGGGATCTTGCAGCCATGAATAAAGAAGGCATTGTAAACCCTGAATCCAACTATTGTTTTGGCGAAGGTGGTGCCGGCACTTACAGCGATGGCAAACTATACACCCGTTCTACCAAGAGAGGCAATGTAGAAAACATACTGCAGCTATTCCATCACTTTGGTGCAACAACAGAAATACTGTTTGATGCACATCCGCACATAGGCACTAACAAACTACCCCATATCATCACTGCTATGAGGGAACAGATCATAGCCTGTGGCGGCGAGGTATTATTCGGACAAAAGCTCACTGATATACTCATTGATAAAGCTGCTATTACAGGTATAAAAACAGCTGACGGCACACGGATAGACTGCAAAGCACTTATACTTGCTACCGGCCATTCGGCACGCGACATATTTACAATGCTCCATGATAAGGGTGTAGAAGTAGAGTGTAAGCCATTTGCATTAGGAGTGCGTATAGAGCATCCACAGTTATTGATAGACCAGTCACAATATCATTGCAGCACGCGCGACCCGTTCCTGCCACCTGCCAGCTATTCGCTCGTTGCACAGGAAAACGGCAGAGGTGTATTTTCATTCTGCATGTGCCCCGGCGGTATTATTGCCCCGGCTGCTACTGCACCGGGCGAAATAGTAGTGAACGGATGGTCGCCATCAAAACGCAATAATCCATTTGCTAATTCAGGCACCGTAGTGGCCGTCGATGAACGTGATTTTGCTACCTATAAATTTACCGGCCCGCTTGCTGCGATGCACTACCAGCAAATGGTGGAACAAAGCGCGTATAATATTGGCGGCGGCAAGCTGGTTGCTCCAGCACAACGTATGGCCGACTATGTAAACGGAAAAGTCTCAACTACCCTGCCTGACTGTTCTTACCTACCGGGCATTCACAGTGCAGCCATCAGTGAAGTATTACCATCTGAAGTACATGCGGCATTGAAAAAAGCAGTAGTTGATTTCGGCAAGAAAATGAAGGGGTATTACACAAACGAAGCTGTGCTTGTTGCCACAGAATCACGTACCAGTTCTCCGGTTCGTGTGCCCCGCAATAAAGAAACGCTACAGCACACACAAATTAAAGGATTGTACCCCTGCGCCGAGGGAGCAGGTTATGCAGGCGGCATAGTATCTGCCGCCATAGATGGAGAACGTTGTGCTGATGCGGCTGTGCAGTGGTTAAAAAACGCTTGATACCTGCACTAACCCATACCTACCGGCAAATTATACCACATGGGTACAGGCTTACCATCTTCGGTAGCCGGCTTCCATTTCGGCATTACCCTCAGGGCTTTTATCATTGCGCTATCTACGTCACTCCCAAGACTGTGTATCACATTGAACTGAGATAATGTACCGTCTTCATTCACCAGGAATTTAATCGTCTCACTTCCTTTCAGCGGCCGGTCTATCTTTACCTTACTCATCAGGTATTCACCTATATTACCCGGATAAGATGGCTTTGTTACTACCGGCTTTTTCCTGGTAGAATCAGGTATTTCCCTAACGGATATATCCTTATGCTGCGCAAAAGCACCGGTGTATATGAACAAAAGAGAGAACACAAAAATTATTTGTTTCATAATCATGTATTTATAGATCATTCAACATCACCCAATATCTCTACCACCCTCCCCACCTGGCCATCTTCCAGCCGCACCTTTATCCCCCGGGAATGATGTGGCGCACTGGTCAACAGGTCTTTCACTATACCATTTGTTCTCTTGCCTGTCCGTTGGTCCTGTTTTAGTATTATCTCTACCTCAAGCCCGGCATATATATCAGCACGATTCTGTCCGTTCATCATACAAATTTAGGACTAAAATTAATTTGCTCCATACCAAATACTGATACGGGCTCTCCTTTGGCATGATTTTTTGCTATTGTACCAATACTTATAAGCCAGTAACAGTAACCTAAACAATTGTTTCATGAACAAATTTTCGAAAAAACTAAATGTAAGTGCGATCGTGGTGACCCTATTTTATCATCCCCTCATTAAGCTTTACAACTACCTTGAAAACAACAGTTTAGAGAGAACAGAACCGGAAGAACAGGAATGTGCATAATTGCATTGGCTTGATTTTTTATGATACTTATTCAACAAACAGTTTTTTGATAACCATTAAAAATACAGACTATGAAAAAGCAATGGCAAGCCATCGGAATCACAGTAGCAGCTGCAGCATTATTATTTTATCCTGCACTTAAATTATACCAGTATATAGCAAAGAAGAGGGCTGAAGGAAATGAAGAGCCTGAAGATCATGTAGTCAAAGCTTTCGCCCCGGCTTATCGCGGCAAGCACAAACCTCACCACCGGCATACACATAACGGCCATGCCGGTCCCGATGCAGGCTAAAACACTTAATAAAAAGAGAATGGAGCGATATCGCTCCATTCTCTTTTTATTATAACAATTGTTTCAGAACGTTGTAGATGACATGGGGCTTACCCAATGTGTAAAAATGCAGCACGGGCACTTTCTTTTTCAGCAGGTCGCGGCACTGGTGCAATAACCATTCTGTACCCACCTGTTCGCAATCTGCATCAGTCTTTGCTTTCAGCATTTCATTACATAGTTCCACCGGAACTTCCACATTGAATGTGCGGGGTATTATGGTCAGTTGCTTTTTATTGGTAAGCGGTTTTAAGCCGGGAAGTATAGGCACTTGTATACCATGCTCACGGCATTTGTTGATGTAGTTATAAAAATGCTCATTATTATAGAATAGCTGTGTGGTCACATAGTCGGCGCCAAGATCAATTTTCCTTTTCAGGTAGTAGATATCGGTATCCATATTCGGCGCTTCGAAATGCTTTTCAGGATAGCCAGCAACACCGATACAAAAATCTGTTTTTGCCCCGTCTATTATATCTTCTTCCATATAGTGGCCCTTGTTCAGTGTCACTATCTGCTTCACCAGATCTTCTGCATAGCGGTGCCCATTAGGATGCGGATTGAAGAAATTCTCATTCTTTGCTGCATCACCGCGAAGCGCCAGCACATTCTTTATACCCAGGAAATCCAGGTCTATCAATGCGTTCTCCGTTTCTTCCTTGCTGAATCCGCCGCATATAAGATGCGGTATAGCATCAACTTTATACTTATTCATCAGCGCAGCACAGATACCTACAGTACCAGGGCGCTTGCGTATCTCTACCCTTTCAAAATTTCCATCTGCACGTTTCTTGAATGTCTGCTCTGCACGATGGTAGGTAACATTGATGAATGCAGGCTTGAATTCCATTAAGGGATCAAGGTGATTATATATAGACTCAATACTTTTACCCTTGGTAGGTGGTAATATCTCGAAAGAGATGATGGTATCTGTAGCCTCTGCAAGGTGTTGTGTTAATTTCATAATAGCACGCAAAAGTATAAATTAATTGTTTAAAGCCCTATATGCTTTAAAGGTATTCATACTTATCATTAGTTTTTCACAAATACTTTAGCTCCCATATTTATTCCATTCCGGGTGAACAGGACCATATACACACCAGGCACAGCGCCTGACAACTGTATACTGCCCTTGCCATCTGTAAGATTACCTGCCACTCTTTCCTTGCCAAGTATATCCACCAGTCTGTAGCCTATTATATCAGCCCTGTTGATGCCGCTCACCATGATATTCACGGTAGCATCTGCCGGATTAGGATAAAGCTTTATATCCACACCATCAACTCCTGCTCCCTTCACCAGTGTAGGGACGTTGTAATAAGATTTCTGCATGCAGCCCTTCCGATAAGTGAGTACCCAATAATTTTTCTGTGAAAAATCAGGAGAAGGCTCATAATAATTCTGGTTTACTGCGCCCGGTATCAGTGTAGAGTCCAGTGTCACTACATCATCATAGCCCCATTTGAAACTATCCACCATGTGGTCTTTGCACACAAACTCTGGATCATAGTAAATGACCTCAGGATAAGGCGAGAACTCACTGCTTATATTAAACGTGAGCTTTTCTTCACTCATACAATCAGACGACTGAACCTGCGAAGATAATTTGATAGTACTAACCCCTGTATTTGGGAAGCTGATCAGGCAATTTTGTTTATTCTTAGACACTGCGTACACAATAGCATTCGCTGCACTCCATACATAGTGACCTCCCTTCGGCTCAGGAGAATCGGCCCCGAAATTCATGAACAATGTATTGCTGCACAGTAGTGAATCAGGATGTATGATGATATGCGCATTCTCCGCCGCCTGGCTGACTGCTATTACCAATTGTGCAATGTCTGTGCCACATCTATTGGAGTACATATAATAAATGGTATCTAAACCCGGTGCAATGCCGGTCACCACACCAAAGGTGTCAACCGTAGCCAGTTTATCATTCCGGCTCATCCATATCCCACCCTTTATACTGTCTGTGAGTTGTATGGTACCATGCGTACATACACTTGTATCTCCTTTTATAGCGCCTGCATAAGGCAACGGAAAGACTTCTATATCAGCTTCTGCAGTTCCACAGCTATTGGCGAGTGTATATGCTATATGCGTTCTGCCGGCTGTTTTGCCAGTTATAGCTCCTGATGCATCTATACTTGCAACGGCTGTATTGCTACTGCTCCACAATCCACCTGGCGTTGACTCATACAGCGTATCAACCGAGCCGATACATAACATGGTATCGCCATTAATAGGGTAAAGCGTAGGATATACTGTGACCGTAGTCATCGCCGTACAATTTCCTGTTGTAGTGTACGTAATACCGGCAGTACCCACACTAATGCCGGACGCAAGCCCGGTATCATTTACCGAGGCAACCGAGGCATCACTGCTGCTCCACGTGCCACCTGGCACAACATTACCAAATACAGAAGTACCGCCATAACATAAAAAGGCAGGACCGTTGATAGCAGAAGGCATTGCATTTACAGTAAATGACATCGTCGACACGCAGGTAGTGGCGAGCTGATAACTAATGGTTACAACACCAGCGACAACACCAGATACAATACCTGTATCCGGAGGAACGACAGCGATGCCCGGATCACTGCTTATCCATATTCCACCTGCTGTAGCATCAGCCAGCAATGCAGTATCACCAAGGCATATATGCGTATTCGTCGCTACGATAGCAGCAGGCGATGGATGAACCGTAACAACTACAGTAGCTTTACAACCTGTGCCCAATGTATAAGTAATAGTTGCTGTGCCCGCATTGTTGCCTGTTACAACACCGGTAACAGGTTCCACAAAAACAATTGTAGTGTTAGCAGTAGACCATATTCCACCCGCAGGGCCATCGCTCAACGTCGTTTTATGCTCTGCACATAAACTTGTATTACCTGATATTGACCCCGGCAACGGATTGATGACCACATCAGCTGTAGTATAGCATCCTGTCGGCATCATATAAGTTATGGTTGCAGTGCCTGCAGACATACCTGTTACGACTCCGCTTGCTGAGCCAACTGTAGCAATAGACGGAAGGCTGCTGCTCCATGCTCCTCCGGACATTGCATTACTGAAGGTTCGAATATCATTCACACACATTGTTGCCATACCTGATATTGCTGGTGGAGTAGGATTTACAGAAACCACTATATCAACCCTACAACGAGAAGTGGATATCAGGTAAGTAATAACTGCAGTTCCTGCTGACTGAGCAGTCACAACACCTGAAGATGTACCTACAAGTGCTACTAATGTATTCCCGGAACTCCAGGTTCCACCGCCTGTGTCCGTCAAACTTAAAATAGCACCGGAACACAACTCAGGGACACCGCCAGGAGAAACAGTCGGCGGCTTTAGAGAGATCACAGTCATTGAATTTGTATTATAACAACCCGTATTATGCGTATATGTTATGGTAGCAGTACCAACAGACATACCCGTTACTCTCCCAATGCCTAAACCACTGCCAGGCGCTATGGACATAACAGAAGTATTACTCGTACTCCATGTCCCCCCTGAAAACGAACTGAATACAGTCGTATCTACACCTACGCAAACTGTACGTGATATCAATCCAACTACAGGCAACGGATTCACTGTTATCACTGCGGTTGTTGCGCAACCAGTAGTTACCGTATAAGTAATAGTTCCCGTACTGCTCTTTAACCCGGTCACAACACCCGTTCCTGCCCCAACTGATATGATGGTAGTAGATGCCGTACTCCAGGTACCCACAGGATCCGCATCACTCAATGTTGTTGTGGCGCCTAAACATACCTGCCTGTTACCATCAATTGCAGGTGGCGATGTATTAACTGTTACTGTAGTTGTGCCGATACAACCGTCTGTACTGGTATAACTTATAGTTGTTGTTCCCGGTGCTACGCCCGTTACCTTACCGCTACCAAAAGTAATAGTAGCTATCGCCGTATTGCTGCTTGCCCATGTGCCGCCAACAGACGCATCAGTTAATGTAATACTCGTTCCTACGCAAACATTCATACTCCCTGTTACAGAAGTTATAGGAGGTAATGGCGGATTTACGTTCACTGTTTTTGTTTGGGTGCAGCCCGTAGGCAGCGAATAGTCTATCACTACCAAACCCGATGCAATACCTGTTACTATGCCACTTGACGAACCTATGGATGCTAATGAACTGTTACTACTTGTCCAGGCCCCGCCGGTAATGGTATTAGTCAATACGATTACCGAGCCGATACAAACACCCGACGCCCCCGAAATAACACCCGGACTTTGGTCAACAGTTACTGTTACAGTGGCAGCACAGCCTGAGGTCAGTGTGTAGTATATGGGGGTTATGCCTGCCGCCAGGCCGGCAACCACTCCTGTGCCCATTGTTACCAATCTGGCAATGCTTGTATTAGCAATACTCCATGCGCCACCTGCAGTGGTATTTAAAAATGTATTTGTAAAGCCTTCGCATAGCCTGAAAGGCCCGCCGCCGGAAATGGTGATCGGTGCCGGCAATGGATTGACCGTGGCAGTGATAACAGCATAGCAACCTGTAGGCAGTGTATAACTGATACCTGCTGATCCCGTGCCTACTCCGTTCATTACACCGGTTATCGCATCTATGGTTGCAACAGATGTATTATTACTACTCCATTTGCCACCGCTTGTGCCATCGCTTAGTGTAGTCTGCTGCCCCACACATACTATAGCCTTACCCAAGATACTGGTTGGCGACGGATTGACCTTAATGCTTTTAGTAGCGATACCTGTGCAGCCTGTACCGTTAGTTACAGTAAGTGATGCCGTATAAGTGCCGGACAGGCTGTAAGTGTATGCAGGATTATTGGCCGTACTTGTAGCCCCGTTGCCAAACTTCCACAACCATGAAGTAATTGGAGAGCTTAAACTAAACGATGTGTCCGTAAAAGTAACGCTGTTGTCTTTACATGATGAGTCAGGAATAACTTTAAAACCGGCCCTGAGCGTATCCACCTTTATTGTATCAATACCTGTACTTACACTGGTGCAGCCAGAGCTGTCAGTAAGAATCAACTTCGGTATATAATAACCTGCAGTGGGATACTTGTGAGAGATCGTATCCAGCAATGACGAGCCCGAAATAACACCATCGCTGAAATCCCAGCTGATGTTTGTGACGCCCGAAAGAGTTGCTTTAAAATGCACCGGTGTTGAAGTGCATATATTTTTCGGTGCGTATGTGAACGCTCCTGCATAACCGAATATGCTGGCGTAATGCACGGCAGTATCTGTGCAGCCAAATTGATTCACTGCCTGCAACTTCACTTTATACAGCCCTATTGCCGTATATATATCGGAAGGTGACGTTCCGGCAGAATTCGTACCATCGCCAAAGCTCCACTGATAGCCGGTAGCACCCGTACTTGTATTGGTGAAATTGACAACCAACGGCGGGCATACCGCAAACGAATCATTCATTGTAAAGGATGCCTTAGGTATTATATCTACTTTATAACCGTTTATGTGTCCTGTATCCCGGCAGCCCGCAGCGTTTACTGCAACAAAAGTGATATTGTAGGTACCTGCAGCGGTATATACGTGTGACGGAGAGCCAATTGTGCTGGTAGCCCCGTCACCGAATATCCATAAATAGCTCCCCGGGGGGGATGAGCCGGAGTTACTGAAATTGACGTTTAAGCCAACACATGAACCGGAAGGGTTCGCTTTACATTTTGCAGCCGCCGCGGTAATAGTAAGATTTACCGTATTGGTAAATGAATCAATGCAGCCCAGATTATCTGTTACGATCTCCCTTACCGAATAACCTCCGGGCGCTGTCACTGAATAGTTGTGCACCACAGATGTAGTACCCACTGAAGCCGAGGCACCATCTCCGAAAGACCATGAATAACCTGACAATGGCACCATGTCGGTACTCATATCTTTTAAAGTTACCGGCAACGGCCCACAGCCACTAGTGGGCGAGAAACTGAAATTGACTTTTGGCCGTGCGGCTATTATTTTGGTAAATGAGGTATCAAGACACCCCCGGTTATCAGTTGTGATCAATGTCGCAGTATCAAGACCCCAACGGTTATACGCATTATAAAAAGTATCTGAAGCTAACGCGTCCGGGAATTGTCGATCCGGAATCGGAATGGAAGTACCGATAAACGATCTGTTAATATACCATAACGATTTTACCGCACGGGCAACGGAGATGTCACCGATCATCACATTCGAAATGTTGGCTACGACGCTATCTGCTGCATCCTGGCAAATACTGGCATGGCGCGGTGTTAATGTACTTTTCACACGCCTGAGGGTTACCTGCATTGAAGAACTATTAGTGCACCCGGTAACGGAGTTGTGAGTAGTCAACTTGACCGTATAATCAGTTAAAGCAGGAAATAAGTGAACAGGGTTTTGGGCAGTAGATGTTGTTCCATCGCTGAATTGCCAGAGGCGCGAATCGTCCTGGTTAAGTGAGTCGTTAAAAACCATCCCATTTGCGGGAATACAGCTGTACCGATGTGTAATAGTAGCCTCCGGCGCGTCTACTGTATCATTAATGCTATAACTTAGCAAGCTGAAGCAGCCGTTATATATTGACGTCAGCTTTATGACATTCATGCCTGCATGCGTCATTACGCGATAGAAACTCCTAATAGTATCCGTATTAACAGGAGCACCCGCATCAAAGTTCCAGAAAAATTGTGTATCCAGACCTAATCCAAATGTTGTGTTGGTAAATAATATAGGCTCTCCTGCACAAACATGAGTACGATCCATAGTAAACGATGGTTGCTGCTTAGGTGGGCTTCCCGCTAATATATCATTTTCGCCAACGGTTGTGCATCCGTTGACCGTATTAACCGTACACTTCACATGGAATTTGCCGGCAGCGGTATAGGTGTGGACCGGTGCAGGGCCCGATACCAGTGCAGAACCATCACCAAAATCCCATGAATAGCTGCTTACTGCATAAGGATAAGGGTAGTGGATCTCTTCGTTAGGAGCGAGAAAAGGCGATATGACGTGCGACTCAACAATAGCCGAAAAATTCACGGCAAGTGGTATACACCCCTTACCGGGGGCTCCTATCGCGAACACCTCGAGCTTATTGATCGTATCCCTTACATATTTAATAGTATCCTTACAACCAAACTTATCCTTTATGAACATAGATATTCCATCTATCAAACCTCCGGTAGGTGAAGGTGAAAACGGACCAGGGTAAGTATAAGACAAAGGAGTTCCAGCACCCATTGGCCCGGCTTTATAGGAAGACCAGCTTACAGTAGAGCCGGCAGGTACAGACGCAGTAAATGTTTGTGAGGGCGCTACTAATCGGTCTCCGCATATTCCTGCTGGTGTTATTGTAAAACTGCCTGAAGGCGTATTTAATGATATGTTCTTTGTAATGCTATCCTTGCACGTTCCGTCAGAGATGACGAGCTTCACCGGGTATATACCTGTAGCTGCATAAGTGTGCGATGATGTATCAGCCGTTGATGTTCCCCCATCACCAAAATACCACATGCTGGAAGTATGCGTACTACTGGTGTTATTAAAAGTGACTGGTGTACGCAAACACGTATCCGTTGGCGCTGAAAAATTTGCTTTGAGGCTGCCTGTGGTTACCAGGGCTGTTCTTACCATACTGTCGGTGCAGCCGTGACCATCTGTTACTCTCAAGGTAACATCATAGGCTGTTCCTGGCAGCATGTAAGTATGAGTAGCCGTAGTGCCTCCCGCGGTGCTTCCATCACCAAACACCCATGTATAAGAAAGAGGCGCAGTACCTGTACTGCTGTTTGTAAATGATACGGGACCGGGCGCATGACAGATAAACGGAGTAGCTGTATTAAAACCTACTACTGCCGGCGTATAAACAAAAATATAGGCTGACTTGCTTAAAGAACTGACGCAGCCTGCATTGTTTGTGGCCAGCAAGGTCACGTTAAAACTTCCGGGCGATACGTAATTGTATGTGGGTGTAGCTACAGTACCGGACCCACCCTCGCCAAAGTTCCATTTGTAACTAAGCGCTCCCCAGCAATTGGCAACACTGGTATTTGTAAAAACTACGGGATCGCCCGGGCATACCGTCCTGTTTGCAGAAGCGAAATTAACTACAGGATCGCCGTAGACCCTTATCAACATGGAATAAGTGCTGCTGCCGCTGCCCGAAAAAGCTGTAAGTGTTACCGTATAAGTGCCAACCGCAGTATAAGTTCCTGCCGGATCTTTAAGCGTTGAGGTATTACCATTACCCAGGTCCCACGAATAGCTGCTGGCTCCGGTGGACGTGTTGGTAAAGCGAACGATCATGTTCTTACAACCCGCAGTATCGTCGGCTGTGAACAATGCTGTTTGTGCTCTTGCCCCGGATGACAGCAGGGAACTTGTCAATAGTAGTAAATAGAAGGATATAATGTTCAATATTGCCAACGGCCTCATATTTCCGGCAGCATTTATTGAGGGATTTCGGGAAAGATTATTAACAGGTTGTATAGGTTGCTTCATGCATTATTTAATATATGAATAAATTAAACCATAGAGTCAAGGAGTAGCAGGGATAAAGATAAGATATTTTGCCGCCATAAATACATTTGCCATTCTTTAATAAATAATATACTAAAGCAAAAAAGAACTAATTTTACTGCCTGCTTTTTAGCTTCAATATATTTTATTAGTTTTAGGGTTAAATACTTTTTAAATGACCAAATACATTTTGCTGGCATTTTCGGCAATAGTACTGTATACATCCTGCAATAAAACACCGAAACCTGCTGCCCCGGACAGGGAAAGTATGCTGCGCACCGGCAAATGGAAAATATCAGCGGGTACCTTTACGAGAAGGCTTCCGATAGGCAATAAGGATACAACCCTCAATTACCTGAACTTTATACCCGCCTGCCATAAAGATGACTATATCGTTTTCGACTCATTGAGGCACGCTGCAGTATATAGCGGCGCCACAAAATGCAATCCGAGCGATGCAGATCACATACCGTTCGTATGGCAGCTGAAAAATAACGGCAACAACATAGACCTGTATAATGGTTATAACAACCTGTATACCGCGCAGATAGACGTGCTACCTGTAAAGTTTGATACGATCCTTAATGATGGTGTAACATTGATACTGGATACCCTGATAGGTGCGCTGGATACTCCGACAAAAGGCAAATTTATTGTTCTTGACTCGATATGGAGTTACAAACTCTATGACACAGTAACTACTCCGCAGACAAGTATCTATAATGCAGAGATAACAGACTTCAGCCAGAGTTCTTTCAAACTGCATTTCAATGTTATTTCCACGTATCCTAATGTAAGAAACGGCCGCTGGTCTTACCCGCTCATTAGCCCCGATACGATGAAATACATAGTCACGTATACGAACTTCTAGCATAATCAGTTGTGATCATTACCGGTGGTCCGCGCAGGCTATCGGTAATTTTTATTTGCAATAACTTTCAACATTTTTCAAGACGATCATTTTTAAGAATTTATGATACATATTACATTACCGGATGGCTCTGTGAGGGATTACCCCAAAGGCACAAGTGCAGCAGATGTTGCAAAATCTATTAGTGAAGGGCTGGCAAGAAAAGTACTTGCAGCAGAAGTGAACGGAGAGGTGTGGGACTCTTCCCGCCCTATTAACAACGATGCATCCCTGCGCCTGTTAACATGGGACGACAAAAATGCAAAAGCTACCTTCTGGCACTCTTCAGCCCACCTTATGGCTGAGGCGCTTGAAGTGCTGTACCCCGGCACAAAATTCGGCATCGGTCCGGCTATCGAAACAGGTTTCTATTACGATATTGACCTTGGTGACAAGACAATAGGCGAAGACGACCTGAAGAAGATAGAAGACAAAATGAAAGAACTGGCAAAGGCCAATAGTGTTTACAAAAGGGAAGATGTTGCCAAAGACAAGGCAGTAGCCTACTTCACTGAAAAAGGCGACCAGTATAAGATAGAGCTGCTGGAAGGGCTTGAAGATGGCAGTATTACGTTCTACACACAGGGTAACTTTACTGACCTGTGCCGTGGCCCGCATATACCTAGTACCAGCTTCATAAAAGCCGTAAAGTTGACTAACATAGCAGGCGCTTACTGGCGTGGCAATGAGAAGAATAAAATGCTTACCCGTATTTACGGCGTTACTTATCCTGCTCAGAAAGAACTGGATGAATACCTGCTGTTGCTGGAAGAAGCCAAGAAACGTGACCACCGTAAGCTGGGCAAAGAGTTGGACCTGTTCACCTTCTCCGAAAAAGTAGGCAGCGGCCTGCCATTGTGGTTGCCTAAGGGTGCCATGCTGCGCGAACGCTTGCAGCAGTTCCTTCAGAAAGCGCAGATCGAAACAGGATATCTTCCCGTGATCACTCCGCATATAGGCAGCAAGCAATTGTATGTTACTTCAGGCCACTGGGAGAAATATGGTAAGGACAGTTTCCGCCCCATCACTACTCCCCAGGAAGGTGAGGAATTCATGTTGAAACCGATGAACTGCCCGCACCATTGCGAAATTTACAAATCATCACCACGCTCTTATAAAGACCTTCCTTTGCGCCTTGCTGAGTTTGGTACAGTATACCGTTACGAGCAAAGAGGTGAACTGCATGGCCTTACCCGTGTGCGCGGCTTTACACAGGATGATGCGCACCTGTTCTGCATGCCTGAGCAGGTATCTGCTGAATTTAAGAAGGTGATAGACCTTGTGCTTTATGTATTCGAATCTCTGGGCTTCACTGAATACACAGCACAGGTATCGCTGCGTGACAAGGAAGACCGTAGCAAGTACATAGGTTCTGAAGAGAACTGGGCGATAGCCGAGCAGGCAATCATAGATGCTGCTAACGATAAAGGACTGAAGACCGTGATAGAATATGGAGAAGCTGCATTCTACGGTCCAAAGCTGGACTTTATGGTACGTGACGCACTAGGCCGCAAATGGCAGCTGGGCACCATACAGGTGGACTATAACCTGCCGGAGCGTTTTGAGCTGGAATACGTGGATGTGGACAACACCCGCAAACGCCCTGTGATGATACACCGTGCGCCATTTGGCAGCATGGAACGTTTCATTGCGGTACTGCTGGAACATTGCGGTGGTAACCTGCCACTATGGCTAACTCCGCTACAGGTGAAAGTATTGCCTATAAGCGACAAATACAGCGAATACGCTCATAGCCTCGTTGCAGCCATGAAAGAAGATGATATAAGGGCTGAAGTAGACGACCGCAGCGAAAAAATAGGCAGAAAGATAAGAGATACCGAAATGATGAAAACCCCGTATATGCTCATTGTAGGCGAAAAAGAGGCAGCCGACAATACAGTAGCAGTGCGTAAGCATGGCGAGGGTGATAAAGGCACTTTTTCGGTAGCAGAATTTATTACCGAGATACGGAATACGGTTAAAGAACAGATCAAAGGCAAAAACAGGCCATATTAGTTTAACATGATTAATAAAAATTGTGCTCTACCTTTGACTAATTGATAAACAAATATTTTATATTTGCCAATAATCTTAAAATCCATTAATGCAGAAAAGACCAAAAGCAAAACCTTTTTTCAGGCCCAGGGTGCCGGTAAATGAACACCGTTTAAACAACGAAATTACAGCGCAGGAAGTTCGCGTAATTGGCGAAGATGTAGAACCCGGCGTATATCCGCTGGCAGAAGCATTGAAGATGGCCATCGCGAAGGAAGTGGATCTTGTAGAAATATCTCCTAATGCGGTGCCACCGGTTTGCCGCCTTATCGACTACAAGAAATTCCTTTATGAAAAGAAGAAAAAGGACAAGGAACAAAAAGCTAAAGCAAAACAATCTGAAGTAAAAGAGATACGCTTTACGCCGAATACGGATGAGCATGACTTTGATTTTAAAGCTAAACATGCTGAAAAATTCCTGCAGGACGGCAATAAAGTGAAGTGTTATGTGCAGTTCAAGGGACGTGCTATCATGTTCCAGGAGCGAGGTGAGCTGTTGCTGCTGAAGTTTGCAGAGCGTATGGCAGAGCATGGCGCACTGGAATCAATGCCTAAAATGGAAGGCCGCCGTATGCTGGCTATGTTCTCCCCTAAAAAGAAGAAATAGCAAGCTGAAAAGCATAGCTAAAACCATTGATATGCACAGTGTTATTCACATTTTGTTGTAAAAATGTAAAAAAAGTTCAAAAATTTTGTTTGAAGATAAAAGGAATACTATCTTTGTACGGTTAAGACTCTGAAACATTAGCACTCAGCATAAAGAAGTTTTCATGGTGATAGGGTTTATAGGGGCTGGCCTGTTCTCAGGCTGGCTTTTTTTAAAAACCTTTTAACATTGCCACGAGAGAGAAATTTTTGAGGGTATTTGCAAAATTTCTAATTTTGCGACAGTTTTCATAGTGATAGGGTTTATAGGGGCTGGCCTGTTCTCAGGCTGGCTTTTTTATTTCAGGTAACTGCGCCCAATAAATTCTGTCATTAATCGTTATCTTACACACAAAAAGGCCCTTTATGCGTTTCATTATACCCGGTTTACTGTTCTGTGCCTGTTTCTTCGGGCATGTATCAGCTCAGCCGCTTGCTGCATTCGTCAATTTACAGAATGAGCTAATGGCGTGGGACAAGCAGATGATACGTAAGATCGACTTTATGCCTCCTGTAAGCATCAAGACAGGGCGGTCTACTATAGCGTACCTGGATAATTCACGCTCATTCAAGATATACTATAACGGCAGTGTACGTGCGGTAAATATCGGGTTTACAAACCAGTACTTTGTAACCGATAACCTTGTAGGCTTTCTTAATCAGAAATCGCTGAACGTATTCGACAAAGGAGTGATCAAAAACCTGACAGGTGTTTGTGACCAGTTCTTTATCGCAGATAGCCTTATCCTGTATTACGACAGTTATAAAAGCGACTACAAGGCATACTATAATGGAACCATCTACAGTGTAGAAACTTATGTACCTGACACCACATTAGCTCACCTAAAAGTATCGGACAATATTATTGCCTACGATAATTTTGCCGACCGGTTCAAGATATTCTATCGTGGCACCTCCATCAACCAGGAAGACTATCCCGTAAACAGCTTTGACGTGGGCAGGAATACTGTAGCCTACGTGGATATAAACCGTAAATTCAAGATCTTTCATAACGGGCAGACCTTTGCTATCGATGACTTCCCTCCGGTATCTTACAAGGCCGGCGACAACCTTGTTGCCTATGTATCCAGCGATGGTTACTTCAAGGTGTTCCAAGGCGATAGCATACATGTAATTGGCTTTATGAACCCTACCTACCAGGTGGCTGATAATATCATTGCCTATAAGGATCCGGGTGGTATGTTCAAAATCTGCTACAAGGGCGAAGTAACCCAAATGGAAAACTATTACCCGCAGAGCTACCTGATACAATACAACTCTGTAGCCTATATGAATACTGCCGGCACACTCAGGCTATTCTCTGATGGCGAAGCATATGATGTGACCAATGCTGAACTTACCAACTGGAGCCTTAACTATGATGTGGTGAGCTACCAGATAGGCCAGGGTATCTTCAGAGTTTTTTATAAAGGTGAAGAGTATTAACCCCTTTTACTTCTTACCGTACAGCTTACTTTTCACCAATCCCCACTTATGGAAGCGATGTGCTAACGACACTCTGAGCACTCCCCTGCCGTACTTCATGCTGCGGCTGAAGTTGATGCTGGAGGCCTCTTCAAAGTACTTTGTCGGGCATGTGACCTCTGCAATCTCGTAACCATTCATAAATATCTGCGAGATCATTTCATTATCAAAAACGAAGTCATCGCTATTGTGTGTGAAATCAATAGAGCGTATGACATCTGCACTGAAGGCACGATAACCGGTGTGGTACTCACTGAGCTTTTGAGAAAGCATTATGTTCTCGAACAAAGTAAGGCAGCGGTTGAATATGTACTTGTACATAGGCATGCCACCGTTCAGTGCGCCCTTACCCAGTATCCTTGAGGCCAACACTACAGGGTAAAGATCGTTAGCTATTATAGATGACATAGCCAGTATCAGCTTTGGTGTGTACTGGTAATCAGGATGCAGCATGATCACTATATCTGCTCCCAGCGCCAGCGCCTTGCTGTAGCAGCTTTTCTGGTTGCCGCCATAGCCCTTGTTCACTTCATGTTTTATTATGTGCTTAATGCCTAAACGATGCCCTTCGGCCACAGTATCGTCCCGGCTGTTGTCATCAACCAGTACTACTTCATCCACAATATCGAAAGGGATCTCTTTATAAGTGCGTTCCAGTGTGCGTGCCGCATTGTAAGCAGGCAATACAACTACTATTTTCTTACCGTTCAGCATAAGTTTGACAAATGTAATAAAAACCCCTGACCCCTAAAGGGGGACCTGCTATTTAGCTCTGTACCATACTTTAGTGCTGAGTTCTATTTAGCTGATTTGCTTTTCAAGCGTCTTTTATATAATTTTCTATTATTAGTATTACGTTTTCCAAGTGTTTTTCTACTTCAGTATTGGTAAACCTTAAAAAGCGAATTCCCTTACTTTCCAGATCCTTTTGCCTTTCAGCATCGTTTTGCTGGTCTTCTATATTTTCATGAACCGAACCATCTACCTCTATGATCAACTTAAGCGAGTGACAATAAAAGTCGGCAATATAGTTACTGATGGGGTGCTGTCTTCTGAATTTATGACCATGGGGACTATCCTTTAGATAACCCCACAATATCAATTCGGAAGGTGTCATGTTATCTCTAAGCTCCTTAGCCCGCTCAAATACCAGATTAGAAGCACCCAAAAACATCGTCCTCTTCATCCCGAAAAGATAAAAATAATTCTGTTTAATCAATAACACACGCCCTGAGACCACACACTCCGTCCAATAGCAGGTTCCCCTTTAGGGGTCAGGGGTTTTAAGGCAGGGGTTTACTCCTTCCATCCCATGTGGGTGGCTATGAGGTTGCTATTGGCCCTTGCCAGTACTTTGCCTTCCATATCATATACATGACATTCTACATTGATGATCTTTTTGCCCATGCGCAGCACTTTCGATTCTGCCCTGAGCCGCTCGCCCTCCTTTATTGCATATAAAAAATCCACATTCAGCGTGAGCGAGGTATAGTGCGTTTCCGTATCCAGGCTTACTACGGCCCAGCCTATGGATTCATCTATTACGAGGCTCATCATGCCTCCATGTATATGGCCGTAGGGGTTGGTCATTTCTTTGCGCACCAGCATGTTCACTCGGGCTGTGCCCTTCTCTATATGCTCCAGTGTAAACTTCAGCCAGTTACCTGCCTCAGACCTGGAATCTGTAACTTCCTTGCCCAGGTAGTTTTCCTTAATAAAATTCAGCACTTCACCAGTTGGTATTCCTTTATAGCCCATGGCGCAAAGGTAAAACTTATTAGTGGCTCAAATGCGGAATGGCAATTCCAGCCTCACCTCAAAGTAGCGGCAGAAAGATATCAAACGTTGCGCCTTTGTTTAAATCCCCTGAGGCCGTGATCACCCCTTCATGATTCTCCACGATCTTTTTCACAATGGCGAGACCGATACCGGTGCCAGAATATGTTTGTTTTTCGTGCAGGCGCTGGAACACCTCGAATATCCGTTCACTGAATTGCTGTTCGAATCCGATACCGTTATCTGAGAACCTGATGTGACAATATTTTGTGTCCGCTGAAAGCTTATCATTGTTAAATGCTGCTCCGTTATCAATTTCGCCGGTAATGATCATCCGTAGCGGACGGGCGGGAGCTGCAAACTTCAATGAATTGCTGAACAGGTTGTATAGTAACTGGCGGAACTGGAATGGAATAATATTCATCTCCCCCAATCCGCTTGCTGTAACAATTGCCTGCTTCTGCTGCAGCTCTTCTTTCAGATCGGCTTCGACCTCTTCTACAATTTTATTGAGATCAGTACGTTCATACTTTCGTTCCGATACATTGGTACGCGAGTAGGTAAGCAGGTCATCGATAAGCGTCTGCATGCGTAAAGCAGCATCCTGCATGCGCAGAAAATAAAGCCTGCCTGTTTCAGATAATTGTCCGTGTTCTGTTTCAGCTATCCTGGATGCAAAAGTTTGTATCTTCCTGAGCGGCTCCTGCAGATCATGACTGGAAATATAAGCGAATGACTGCAGCTCTTTATTCATTTTGCCCAGCTCTGTATTATTTCGTTCCAGCTTTGACGCATATTCTTTAAGCATATCATCAGCCCGCTTCTTTTCTGTGAGATCATGTGTCACTTTTGAAAAGCCTATGACCTCCCTTTTTTCGTTATGCACGGCAGTGATCACTACGCTTGCCCAAAACAAGGTACCGTCTTTACGCACACGCCATCCTTCCTGCACAGCCTTTCCGGCTTCAGCAGCTTTAGCAAGCAGGTGCTGAGGTAAATTATTTTTCCTATCCTCCTCAGTATAAAAATTAGAAAAACTTTTCCCGATAATCTCGCTCGCTTTATACCCTTTGATCTTTTCCGCGCCTATATTCCAGTTCTCCACAATGCCTTCCCTATTCAGATACAGTATTGCATAATCCTGCACCTCTTCTACCATAAGGTGATATCGCTCTTCGCTGATCTTAAGCTGTTCATACGCGTCCACCAGTTCTTTGGTACTTCTTTCTACTATTGCCCTGTGCGAGATCACTTTTTCAGTGGTTTCACTGCAAGTAACAAATACGCCGGCAGGCTTGCCCGACTCGTCGCTAACCGGACTATAACTAAATGTCCAGTAAACATCTTCTATTGTGCCGTTGCGGTAAATAGGTATCAGCTGGTCCTCGCTCCACGTAGCTTCGCCCTTTGTAAGCACCAGGTCTATAAGCGGCTTGATGATATGCCATATTTCCGGCCATGCATCTTCGCCTTTCATGCCCAGTATGGAAGGGTGCTTGCCATTGTTGCCTAAGCTGGGGCGATAGGCATCGTTGTAAAAACAAACCAGGTCTGTGCCCCAGAATAAGAACATAGGAAACCTGGACTTAAGGATGATACTGAGTGTGGTGCGCAGGCTCTGCGGCCAATGCTGCGGACTGCCTAATGTTGTGTTGCTCCAGTCTTTTTCGCGCGTAAGCTTCCCCATTTCACCGCCACCAGCAAGAAACCGGATATGATCAGGTTGTGTTTTTTCCATGGACCGTTATTAACCCTTAATAATGAAATTATCGCGTGATGCCCTGGTGTTACTATTTTGTGAGACAGTGAGCAACGCCTTCTGAATGATCTGCTTGAGCATGGAGAAATCTCCCGGCTTGCGTATGTAACGATCGGCACCCCTGTCGTACAACATGTCTACTACATTGTAATCGAGCGAGGTGGAATAGATAATAACGGGCAATGTTTTTAGCTGTTCATTGACCTTTATTTCCGACAAACATTCAAAACCGTTTTTACGCGGCATATTCAGATCAAGGAAAATAACATCAGGAAGCTTGCCGGTATTTGAAGTCAGTACGCTCATCAGTTGCTCTCCGTCATTCACAGTTTTAAGCACATGCTGCACAGGCAGTTCTTTCAATGCATCATTGAAGAGCATCCGGTCATCGGGGTCGTCGTCAGCAAGAATTAAATTTAAAGAATTCACATTCATATATTAAGATATGCGACCATGCAGCTAATAAAAGTACCTCTATCACGTAGCATAGAAATCAGCATATAGTTTCGTGGCTTTGAAGGTTTCAAGTAAATATACACAATTATGCCGACAACCTGAAATTGCAAACCCTCCGCCCCTAAAGGGAGACTTCTTTGCAACCCTACCGATTAATTCCGGCATTTTGCGGGATTGCGGGAAAAAATTGTGGTTTAGTAATTGGCATTGATAATCATCATGTTATAGTTTATAAGTTGCGGGATTGCTACGGGAAATTAAACCCCTCCGCCCCTAAAGGGGGACTTCTTTGCAACCCTACCGATTACTTCCGGTTACTTCCGTTTTGCTACGGGAAATTAAACCCCTCCGCCCCTCCCGCAATTCTGCGGGACCTTGTTCCGGGAGACTTCATTGCAACCCTACCGATCACTTCCGGTTACTTCCGTTTTGCTACGGGAAAACTACGGGAAGTTGCGGGATTGCTGCGGGAAAATGCGGGATTGCAGTTCACAATTTGCGGTTTGCAGTTGCTTCAATTCGCTTCCGATTACTTCCGGTCACTTCCGCGTCGGTGCGGGAAATTGCGGCTACCCTATCACCCCAGCCGCTCCGACATTCGTCTCCGCAGCATCCCCTCTTTGAAAAAAAGAGGGGAGTTCCCCTATTTCCGATAATTGCGGAAACCGCAATCTGTTTTTCCACTGATACTTTTTTTCTGAATCGCAGATTAATCGGATTAAAAGATCTCGCAGATTTCTGCAGTTAAGGCGCAAAACGAGTAGCCCTGGTACAAAGGTCGGGAGGGGAAATGGGAATAACAAGAGGAAAAATCTATGATATAGCGTTTTCGGTAGTATCATAAAAAATAGTTTGGGCTGGGGGCAAGGGTTTGGGCTGAGAATGGCCTGTCTATTAGAGTGAATTTCTATTCCTATTTTATCCGTCAGTCGGTAGCCTTTGCATTAGCTATGGCTACTGAAAAAGACTGACATCCACCAGCGCGTAGACAAAGTCTACGTCCAACACTGGGAGCCGAATAGCTCCCTTTTTTATTTATCTTTACTTATGCCAAAACATAACCAACTATGAAAAACATTCTTTTAGTATTTTCACTTCTTCTGATATTACAGAATCGTTGTGCCGCGCACACGCGCCCCGATTACGTTGTTATACAAGCAAGATTGTTATGGGGGTGGAAAATAGTTCACGTTGACAAACCCAAAAAGAACCTACACAAATGGCATTACGATAGCAAGAGCGATACTTATTATCGTATTAGGACTATTTTCGGTACGGGATTGCCTATTAAGAAATAAATTTCAAACTGAGACACTACCAAAAACACCTTATATATTAGAATCGTGTATCTTTAGTATATATGATGTGCTTATGAAAAGGATATTGTTCTTACTGCTTATTGTCTGTTTTTCAATGTCGTTGTCTGCACAGAAAATACATTTCACGGATACCTCCAATGTCTGGAAGGAGTTATGGCCACAGTATAATGATGCTTATCCTGAACTGCTTTACTACAAAACTTTTTCGTTTATTCGCGATTCAATAATTGACTCTTCTCATTATAAATTGTTCAGCTTTAAGGAAGAATATCCAGGAGTTGCTATTTCCTTTATAAGGGAAGATACTATTTTAAAAAAAGTATTCGTTAGGGATTTAGCTAATGATTCAGATATTGTATTCATGGACTACAATCTTAAAGTAGGAGATACACTCACGTTTGCATATAATAAGTTCGCAGTAACAGGAATTGACTCGACGTTAATTGACTCTATATGGTATAAAGTATGGACTTTTTCAGGAGAGTTTCCATACATTAACGTTAACGTTAACGTCATTGAGGGAATTGGCTGTATACAGGACCCAACTTACATGCTTTGGGATCAAAGGCGGTGTGTTGAATGCGCTCTGCCTTTTATGTATTGCTTCTCAAACAATGGAATCATGCCTGTTATTTCCCCAGCCGTATCCTATTTAGACAATAACCTTACCCATTTTTTAGACAATACTACCAGTTGTGCAACTTTCCCAAAACTATATGCAAGCAGTTTGCCCACAAAAAGCGATAAATTCTCCATTCTTCCTAACCCCGCCACCACATCCTTAACCATCACTTCCAGCGATAAGATAACCAGTGTCGCCTTCAGTAACCTCTTAGGTCAAACAGTCTATAGCAATTACTATCATAATGATCAGGTGCAGGTGGATGTAGCAGACCTGCCAGCAGGTTTGTACCTCGTCAGGATAAACGGTTCAGAGGTTAGTAAATTTGTAAAGCAGTAAAAACCCGACCTATGCGCAAGTACTTCTTTATTCTTTTGTTTTTACCTTTTGTTGCTAATGCGCAAATTATAACTACTGTTTGTGGTAATGGGGTTTCAAGTGATGGTGGGGATGGTGGTCCCGCAACAGCGGCTAAAATTGTAGCTGCAGGATCAGGTATTTTTGATTCACGTTGGAATTATTACTTTATTGAAAATAGCCAAATAGTACGAAAAATATCGAATTTAGGCATTATCAGCACGTTTGTCGGCACGGGAGGAATGGGATACGGTGGAGATAATGGATCAGCAACATTGGCATTATTAAATAGTCCTGAACAAATAGCGTGTGATAACAATAACAATCTATATATTGCTGATGCTGGAAATAATAGAGTTAGAAGAGTAGATGCATTAACAGGAATAATTACGACAATAGCTGGTAATGGATCTGCGGGTTATAGCGGAGATGGGGGGGATGCTACAAACGCTTCAATAAGTCAGCCTCTTGGAGTGTGTACAGATCATTTTGGCAATATTTACTTCAGTGATGCAGGCAACAGCGTCATAAGAAAAATAAACTCTACTGGCATAATTTCCACAGTTGGCGGAGTTCCTTTAAATGGCGGATATAGTGGCGATGGAGGGCCAGCAACGGCTGCAAAAATGTCACCTAGTTATTTGGTTTGCGATGCTCATGGAAATGTATACGTAGCTAATGGCAATGTTAGAAAAATCAATGTATCTACTGGTATTATTAGCGTTTTCGCAGGGAATAGCTTATTCGGATATGGCGGTGAAGGTTTGATTGCAACTAATACATCATTGGGAAGTATTTTTGCCATGGCATTTGATGGTTATGGTAACCTACATTTATCTGAAACTTCAATTCACAGAATTCGTAAAATAGCGGGTAATGGATTAATTTATACAGTGGCAGGAAATGGAACACCTGGCTTTTCGGGAGATGGAGGGAGTGCAACTGCTGCTTCGTTAAACAGGCCTGAAGGAGTAGCATTTGATTCGTGCGGCAATATGTTTATCGTTGACCTGCAAAATTACCGTATCCGAAAAGTCACATACCCAACCTGCTATCATGCTAATAGTGTCAATATTATTAGTGAAGCAGCTATCTCCATCTACCCCAACCCTGCAAATGACGAAGTGCATATAGATAATGTACAAGGCAAAACAAGCTATAGCATACTTACTATAACAGGGCAAACAATACAGCAAGGCACGGTAAATAATGTGGGGAATGTGGTAAATGTGAAGAATGTGGCCAATGGCCTATACCTGCTGAGTGTGACTGATGAACAGGGGAAACGAATGGTGCGTAAATTTGTAAAACAGTAAGGATAAGAAATTTGTATCTTTAAGATCGTACAAACCTTTATTATGAACAGAATTGCTTTTTTCAGCTTAGTGATGATAGTACTGTCATCGCATGCTTTTGCTCAAAGAATAAACGACCCAAAAGTGGTGCTGGCCGGTACGTCAGGCACAACCGTAACGCGTGCACAACTCCTGGCCGACCCAAGGCTAACGGACAAAAATGGTGTATGCGAGGTGAAAAACTTCTCCATTTCTTTTTTCCCAACCGGGCACGACCTGATAGGGCCATTTACTACAAAAGGAAATACCCTCTCCCCGGCGGAGATAGACGTACTCAGGAAAATACCCCTACCTGCTAAAATAGTCGTTGAGGATATAAGGGCGACAGGAAGTGACGGGGTGCCAAGGCCACTGGGTAGTATAACACTGAAGGTGACCGAATAGCGGGAGTGGTGCGTAAATTTGTAAAGGAATAAGGGTAAGAAAAAATGTATCTTTAATAGTGACCAAAATTATGCATTATGAATAGAATCGCTTTTTTCAGTTTAGTGATGTTATTAATGTCGCCATGTGCTTTTGCTCAAAAACCGAAAGACCCGCAAGTAGTGCTTGAGGCTGCAAACGGCAAAACTGTTTCGCGTGCGAAACTGATCACCAATCCGAAAATTATAGAGAGGAACAATGGATATGATGTAAAGGAGTTTGTGCTCACTTTCGTACCGGAAGGCCGGGACATTATTGGCCCATTCATCACAAAGGGAAATAAACTTACTGCTGACGAGATAGACGTACTAAAGAGAATGCATGTACCTGCTAAAGTAGTTATTGAGGAGATAATAGTAACAGGTAGTGATGGCATACCAAGAACATGTAATACCATTTTTGCGAAAGTGACTGAGTAGCTTCGCTGCGAAATGACGAAGCCTTGTAGTATTTTAGCCGAATGAATAATACCGGAGTTGTCGCACCACCAAAGTCCCTGCACCGTGCATGGTCTATGTATGACTGGGCAAACTCTGCTTATAACCTGGTCATTACATCCACCATTTTCCCGGTGTACTACAATGCCGTTACCTCTGTAAAAAAGGATGGCGCCGTAATCAATGATACAGTATCTTTCTTTGGCATACACGTAAAGAACAGCTCGCTGTTCGATTATTCCATAGCTGCTGCCTACCTCATCATTGCTTTCCTGTCCCCCATACTGTCGTCCATAGCAGACTCCAAGGGTAATAAGAAACGATTCCTGCAGTTGTTTTGCTACATGGGGTCCATATCGTGCTGCTGCCTGTATTTCTTTGAGCGGGATAGTGTGGAACTGGGGGTTATTTGTTCTACTATTGCAGCCCTGGGTTATTGCGGCAGCATTGTATTTTACAATGCCTACCTGCCGGAGATAGCCGTTGAAGCAGAACGGGACAGGGTGAGCGCACAGGGCTTTGCCTACGGCTATATAGGCAGCGTGATACTACAGGTCATCTGCCTGTTATTTGTGCAGTACCCCGGATGGTTCGGCATTACTGATGAGTCATTCCCGCCACGGCTGTCATTCGTGCTGGTAGGGCTATGGTGGGTAGGGTTTGCACAGATCACCTTCTACAAGCTACCCAATGGCGTTCCGCTTACGAAGAAGCCGGGGCACAGCTTGCTGTCGGCAGGCTTTTACGAGCTGAACCATGTATGGCAGCAGATAAAGGTGCACCCGGTACTGAAGACGTACCTGGGGGCTTTCTTCTTCTACAGCATGGGGGTGCAAACGGTGATGCTGGCGGCGGCGCTATTCGGCAGCAAGGAGCTGAAGCTGGAAACGGGCCAACTTATAACAGTGATACTGGTCATTCAACTGGTGGCTATTGCCGGTGCATTCATTATGGCCAAGCTGTCTGATATATTTGGCAACCTGCCGGTATTGCTGTTCGTGGTCATTGTGTGGATAGGTATTTGCATAGGGGCCTATTACACACATACCGCTACGGAGTTTTACATACTGGCAGCTATAGTGGGCCTGGTGATGGGTGGCATACAATCGCTCAGCAGGTCTACCTACGCCAAGCTGATGCCGCCCACGCATGACACAGCATCGTTCTTCAGCTTTTATGATGTGACGGAGAAGATGGCCATAGTGATCGGTATGTTGTCGTTCGGGTATATAGACAGTATTATGAATATGCGCAGCGCCATTATAGCCCTTATTACTTTCTTTGCCATCGGGGCACTGATTTTGTATAAAGCTATAAGGACACATGAACCCCTGAAACCCCTGACCCCTAAAGGGGGACCAAGCATTTGACTTTAGGAAGGAGCGTTGGGAGATTTTCGCTATTGGGCAATTTTGTTTTTGAGGAATGTGAGTTAGTATATTTAGCATTTTTGTTTGGGGAATTGTGAATAAATTTGAGATCGTGAAAATGGATAAGCCCTTTGGGTTTGGGGTATTAGATAACAGGAAATAAAGGGAAGCCCCTTCAGGGGTTTGGGGTTTATGAGATTATATACAGTAAATGCAGGACACTTTAAGCTGGATGGCGGCGCTATGTTTGGCGTGGTGCCGAAGAGCATGTGGAACAAAGCAAACCCTGCTGATGAGAACAATATGTGCAGCTGGGCCATGCGCTGCCTGCTGATAGAGCACGGCAACTATAAGATACTTATAGACAACGGCATGGGCAACAAGCAGGATGATAAATTCTTCAGCCACTACTACCCCCATGGCGAGGACACTATAGAAAAAAGCCTGGCAAAGCATGGCTTTACCATGGACGATATAACAGATGTATTCCTCACCCACCTGCACTTTGACCATTGCGGTGGCTCCATAGTGCGCGAAGGAGATAAGCTGGTGCCTGCTTTTAAGAAAGCCGCATACTGGACCAATATGAAACACTGGAGCGCTGCAACAACACCGAATGAGCGGGAGAAAGCATCGTTCCTTAGAGAAAATATATTGCCTATACAGGAGAGCGGCCAGCTACGCTTCATAGAATCATCGGACGGGGAAGAATGGCTGCAGGATATACGCATACGCTTTGTGAACGGCCATACCGAAAGCATGATGCTGCCACAGATCAACTACAACGGCACCACGATCCTCTATTGTGCAGACCTGATGCCCAGCACGGCTCATGTATCACTGCCGTGGGTGATGGCTTACGATATGCGCCCGCTGGAAACACTGAGCGAAAAACATGTGCTGCTGAATGAAGCCGTAAGCAATAACTGGGTATTGTTCTTTGAGCATGACCCTGTGAACGAATGCTGCACACTGCAACAAACAGACCGTGGCATACGCGTAAAAGAGATCTTCCCGCTGAGCGAAATAGACAGCAAGATAAAAGCGGAATAAGCCTACAATTACCGGTTCATGACGAATGTCTTCTGCCCTTTGTTCTTATAAACAATGGTAACGAAGTACAGCCCCTTGCCCAGGCGGTTCACGCTTACCTGGTTGTCATCGGGCGTTATCCGTTTTTGTTTGATGAACTCTCCTTCGCCATTAGTTATCATAGCGCAATAGGCCTTGCTCATATCAGGCAGGTTGGAGAACGAGATGGCACTATTACTGATGTCCATCTGTACATCAGCAAACTGGTTCGTTTCTTTTGCTGAAACCCTTGTGTGGCGCACCTTGTCGTTGCCTTCCCATTTGTTGGCATACATGCCGGTCTGCGCCTTTGCAGCAGTGGCTAATGCAAGTATTGATGCGGCTATAAGTATTCTTTTCATGACCCTGTTTTTGTTGTAAACAATGAATTTCACTGTCACAACAAATATATCAGGAGCACTCATCTTGCCTGTACCGCAAAAGGCGTGATATGGGCCAAACACGCATTAAATAAAGGGTGAAAAAAGGGTGAGTATGTTACTCAAGCTGGTATTCCATTCTTACGATCACATTCGCGGTCTTGTTCTTGCTCGATGTGTTGTAAGCGCCGCTGTAAGTAAATGTTTCGTTGCTGTACTGGCCGGTTATCTGGAACACGCCCATGTTGGCCTCCTTCAGTTTTCCCAGTGAACCATGTGCATTATTAACAATAGTTTTTGCACGGTTGTAGGCATCGGCCGAGGCCTGCTGCAAGAGGTTTATTTTCAGGTCTGCCAGCTTGGTGTAGTAGTATTGCGGTTCTTCAGAACTCAGCTCTATCCCACCCTGCATCAGCTCTGTAATTTCACGCGATACTTTTTCCACTTTGTCTATACTTTTAGATTCTATTTTCACAGATTGCTGCAACTTGTAGCCTTTGAATTGCCTGCCGGTCGTTTTGCCATTATCATTGTATATTTCTTCGAACTGACGGGTACTTACTATGGCAGTGAATACAATATCTGCTGTGCTGACACCATGAGCGGTGAGGTATGTTCTTATCTGCTGCTCATCTGCCTTCAGGCTGCTGTAGGCATCCTTTATATCCATAGATGTGCGCTCGAAAGATGCGGACCAGACAATGAGATCGGCAGTGAAATTGTAGTAGGCGCTGCCGGCAACACTTATGGTATTTCTTGTTTTGAATTTATAATTATATCCTTTACTGATAATAAGTCCGCCAATAATGACCGTAAGGCCCACTATGATAGCTGTGATATAATTTTTCATAAATACATATTTCATGTGAAAATAAACAATATTTCATGTAAAAATGTTAGTAAAACGTATTTTTAACACCCTGTCGTGCGACATTTTGTCCCGAAAGAATGGATTGGCAAAATAATTGCACAAATTAAATGAGACTATGTTTTTTAAAAAAAAGAAGAATATGACGGATAACACCAACCCAACGAATGAAAATGCGGACAACTTGTCACAAAATGAAGCAATGGATGAAGCATTGTCAAACGTACTGAATTCGGATGATAGCAGGGCCGGTAGCGAACTAAGTGAAGGCAATGATGAAGAAATAGAGAAATTACAGGCCGAAATTGCAGAACTGAAGGATAAACACCTGAGAATGGTGGCTGAATTTGACAATTTCCGCAGGCGTACAGCCAAGGAGCGCGTGGAACTGACGCAGACAGCAGGAAAAGATATTATCCAATCGCTACTGGTGGTGCTGGACGATGTGGACAGGGCGGCAAAACAACTGGACACAACAACCGACATCAATTTAGTGAAGGAAGGCGTTTCGTTGGTATTCAATAAGTTCCGTACGATCATGCTGTCTAAAGGCCTGAAAGTGATGGAAGCTGCCAATGAAGAATTTAACCCTGACCTGCATGAAGCGATCACTGAAATACCTGCGCCAAACCCTAAAATGGTGGGTAAGATAATGGATGTGGTAGAGGCAGGTTATTACCTGAATGATAAGCTCATCAGGCATGCAAAAGTGGTGGTAGGAAAGTAAGTTTTGTTTAATGTAGATAAATGATTGGAATTAGGAATTTGTAGGAATTGGGGAAGCCCATGTACAATTATCCAAATTACAAATTCCAAACTCCAAATTCCAAACAAATAATGGCAAAAAGAGACTATTACGAGGTACTTGGTGTTGCTAAAGGGGCGCCGGCTGATGAGATCAAAAAATCTTACCGCAAAATAGCTATGCAGTTTCACCCGGACCGCAACCCGGGCAATAAGGAAGCAGAGGAAAAATTCAAGGAAGCTGCCGAGGCGTATGATACACTCAGCACTCCTGATAAACGCGCACAGTATGACCGTTTTGGCCATGCAGCAAGTGGTGCGGGCGGTGGCTATGGCGGCCAGGGTGGCCCTGGCGGTATGCGCATGGAAGATATCTTCCAGAACTTCGGCGACATATTCGGCAACGATATGTTTGGCGGCATGTTTGGCGGGCAAGGCGGTGGCGGCCGCAGGCAGGGCACACGCGGTGCTAACCTGCGCATAAAGTTGAAGATGACCTATGAGGACATTGCCAACGGCGCCAACAAAAAAATAAAAGTTAAGAAGCACATCACCTGCCAGCAATGCACAGGTAGTGGCGCTAAAGATAAAGGCTCTATCCAGACCTGCGGCAGTTGTGGCGGATCGGGCCAGGTGCGCAGGGTTACCAATACCTTCCTGGGCCAGATGCAGACAGTAACTACCTGCCCTACCTGTAATGGTGAAGGCAGCACAATAACGCAGAAATGCGGTGGCTGTAAAGGTGAAGGACGTGTATATGGCGAAGAAACACTGAGCCTGGATATACCTGCAGGCGTACAGGACGGCATGCAGCTAAGTATGAGCGGTAAGGGCAATGCCGGCGAACGTGGCGGCCCTCCGGGAGACCTGCTGCTGCTGGTAGAAGAAGAAAAACATGAACACCTCTTCCGTCGCGACCTGGATGTGGTATACCAGTTGCATGTATCATTCCCTGATGCGGTACTGGGTATGCAGGCAGAAGTGCCTACCATAGATGGCAAAGCAAAGATCAAGATACCACCGGGCACGCAAAGCGGCAAGATATTCAGACTGAAAGGCAAGGGTTTTCCGGCATTCCAGTCTTATGAGAAAGGTGATGAATTGATAGAAGTAAACATCTGGTCGCCACAGACACTGAGCAATGAAGAAAAAGAACTGATGGAGAAACTAAAAAACTCCAACAACTTCAAGCCGGGGCCTGACGCAAAAAATGAGCGGGACGACAAAAGTTTTTTCGATAAAATAAAAGACGCATTCGGGAGTTGAGCAATCAACTCCTTTTTTTTTGCCGCTAATTAACGCGGCTTCTCAGCATTAAATACCAGCTGTTCTATTTGAGCCGGATCACTAATAATACTGGCGCCATATTGCGGTGCAGACACCCATTTATGCTCGGCTGCACTCCATTGTTCAGGCAACGCACTCCATAGCACTTCTTTGTTGCTATCTACTATAAACAGCTTGCTGTAGCCTGTTCCCATGCATACAAACAATGACTGATCTGCAAGTTCTGATACACTGCCCTCTATCGGGAATCGTGCAGGAACACCGCGATCAACAGAGCAGGTATATTCCCATACTTTTTTCAGTGGTTCATTTTTATTAACAGGCTCGGTCAGCTTTTTGATCTTCGGCAAGCCACCCGGATTGCAGCCATTAGTGTTAAAAAGGAAGAGGCACCCTACTGCAGAGCGCTTGCAGGCGTGCTGGTTGCAATACAAGCCATTGCGCACAGGTGCACCGGACTTATATTTCTCGCCATACTCATTCAGCACAGTTCCTTCAGGATATTTTATTTTCACAATACGGCTTATGTTCTGAAAACTAACATAGAGCACTTGTTCTTTTTCATCGAAGAAAAATGCATTCTCATTCATATGCGGCAGGCCAGTAGTACTGATACCATTTTCACGCACATAGCCCGCAAGGTCGGATGACTGAAAATAATCAGAGGCTTTCCAAGACCACATTACCTTTCCATATTCATCATACTCAATTACTGTTCCGAAAGGCACCTGCTGCATACCTGCTGCTGAGGAAGAGCTCTTAACAGGCACAGTTTCATTTCCTAAAACCATGTAATGCCCATTACCAAGACGGGTAAAAGCATCATGGTATTGTTCCTTATTCGTACCGCTTACTTTGCCGTCGTTCGGTCCTTTCCAGCGCACGGTTCCATCATAGTTCATCTCGATGGCATTATCATTGCTCAGGAATGTGAATGTTCCTTGCGGAGATACTTTCAGGTCCCTTACATTCTCATTGTCCTGGTTGCCAGGAAGGTACCATACAAGTTTACCTTGCATGTCATACATCGCTTTGTTGCCGTCAAGGAGTACATATGCATTACCATATTTTGCTGATGGCTTAGTAACTCTAATTCTAAGGGATGATGAATCGAGTCCGTTAATTTCAGCCGTTTCAAAATGATATAATTTACTGAGTGACTTTATTGCATGCCCTTTAAAAGTCACCACACGCCATGTATAATGTTTTCCGAAAGAAGGCACTTCTATTACCGCACGGCTGGTCTTACAGGCAACGGTTTTAATAATATTTTTTTTGAAAGCTATGTCGGAAGAAACATCGCCGCCAGCAACCTGGATAGCATAATTTTCATGTGGCAGATCCGGGAAAGGAGAGAAGCCTATAAGCCTGTAATTAAGCTTACTTCCTTCTTTAGGAAGTACCTGGGCATACACATTACCCGTAATAATTAACAAAGCAATGAGTAGTAATGAAAGTTTGTTCATGTTACAGGAATTAAAAACAAAATATAACTATTATTTGAAATAACCTATTCCTTAAACAAATTAAAACGGCAGTGACAGCCCCATAAACTAAGGACTATTTTTTAACACCCCACACAAGGCGTTCGAGGGTTTTACGATCAAATATCATACTTGCCCGATACCCTATCATGGCTGTCCACTTATTTTTATCTGCTTCCCAGCGCTCAGGTACGGCGCTCCACAATATCTTTTTATCCAAGGTCACAATAAAGACCTTACTATAATCACTACCCATACAGACGAACAACGAATGATCAGGCAATTCCATCACATTACCACCTGTAGGAAACTCAACAGGAATATTGTTCTCTACAGAACACTCGTACTCCCATACTTTTTTCAGCGTATGGTTCGGGTCATTCATTTCTTTAAACTGCTTGATCTTTGGCATGCCTTTTTTTGTACAGCCATTGTTATTAAAAAGGAACAAACACCCGACCTGTGAATACTTGCAGGCATGCTGCCCGCAAAACAATCCATTACCATTAATAGATGTCAACCCTGGTTTATATATTTCACCATAGGTGCTAAGTACGTTACCTTCAGGATATTTTATCTTCAATATCCTGCTGATCCCCTTAAAGCTTATGTATATCTCCTTTGTCTTTTCATCAAAATAAAAAGCGTTTTCATGTACATCAGCAACGCCGGAAGGTGTTGAAGACTTGTAATAATTTACCAGGTCTGATTCACGATAGTATTTTGATGACTTCCACGACCAGATCACGTTCCCATTTTTGTCGTATTCTATTATAGTACCAAACAGAAAATTCATGCTTTTAGCCTTCCCTGTACTATCGGTACCATGTACAGCAACATCATATGGCTCATTACCGAGTATCATATAATTGCCATTGGGAAGCCTTGTTAATTCATGATGATAAAATTCCTTTTTCGCCCCGCTTACCACGCCATTGTCCGGCGCTTGCCACAATATATTTCCATTATAGTCCACCTCATATGCCTTCTCGCCAGCCAGGAAAGTTATTGTGCCAAATGTGGTAGCTTTCAGATCGCGGATATAGCCAGGCTGGCCATCAAACTGTGCAGGCAAATGCCATACCGGCTTACCACTCATATCATACAACACAGCGCACCCATCAATAAAAGCCAGCGCATCTTTATTTTTCTGCACCGGAGTGGTTATCCGTAAATGCAATTTGGCTGTATCAGTATTGGCCGAATAACTGGTTGTGAAATGATGCAGATCACCATACTTAGTCGTTTTGCCATCCGGAGTTACTGTGCGCCATGTATAGTTACTGCCAAAAGAAGGCACCTCAATGATCTTGCGCCCCCCTTTGCATGCTACTGTTTTAATAATATGTTGCTGAAAGGAATCATTTGATCCCTGGTTGCCCGATGCGATCTGTATCTTATAAGCTGCTGGTGCGGTGCTCGTAAACGGAGCAAATCCTACATGCCTGAAGTTAAGAACACTGTTTTCCTCCGGGGAAATTTGCGCATGTACCTGAAAAGAAATAATAACAAAAAAAAGTAGTGCAAATATTTTTTTAATCATGTACCGGAATTAATCATCAGGCGCTAAATGAACACCTTGTATTGTTTTAGTTAGTTAATTACTCCATTATTTTCCCGCAGTACGTTCAACAGCTAGCCGTACGTCGGAGCGTTCTTCTGCACTCCATACAAAACGCTCCAATAATTTACTGTCATAAATTATGCTCGCCCTGTACTGAGCTACAGATCTCCATTGCTTCTGATCTGCGTCCCACTTTTCCGCAATTGCGCTCCAGCTTACTTTTTTATCCATTCCCACTATAAATACCTTGCTGTAACTGCCACCCATGCAAACGAATAACGAACGGTCGGGTAATTCTGAAACATTCCCTCCGGATACAAATTCCTTTTTATCATTCCCTTCTACAGAGCATTGGTATTCCCATAATTTTTCCAACGAATTGTTACCATCATTCATTTCACGGAACTGTTTGATCTTGGGTAACCCACCCGGAGTACAGCCATTATTATTAAAAAGGAATAAACAACCTATTTGCGAGTACTTGCAGGCATGTTGTCCGCAAAATAAACCATTTCCCTTTGGCTCTATTGTGCCTGGCTTGTATATCTCTCCAAAAGTATTCAACACTGTACCTTCAGGATATTTGATCTTAATGATCCTGCTAATGCCTTTAAAACTGAGGTATACCACCTTTTCTTTTTCATCAAAGAAGAACGCATTCGAGTGCAAGTCATCGACACCCATGCCTATCTTTGGTTTATAATCAGCCAGGTCCGACTCGCCGATGTATTTTAATGACCTCCACAGCCATACAACATTCCCGCTTTTGTCGAACTCAACAACTGTTCCGAATGGCATTTTAAGATCGTTATTCCTGCAGGAGGCATCTTTTTTTACATTACCGCGATTATAGAATGAACCATCAGCTCCTTCATTACCTAACACCATGTAATGGCCATTGGACAGACGGGTGAACTCATGATGATAATGCTCTACTACATTATTGCCTGTTTTAGCATTTTCGGGTGTCTTCCACAAAATGTCGCCATCATAGTTTATTTCATAGCCATTATCATTTGCAAGGAATGTGATAGTACCTTCTGAAGTAAGCTTGAGATCGCGTACATTTTTGTCAAGCCCTTTGAGTTTTTCAGGAAAAAACCAAACAGGCTGGCCCTTCATATCATACAATACAGTTGTACCATCTAAACAGACATAAGCATTATTGTACTTAGCAGCATGTTCCAGGATACGTAAGCGAACATTAGCTGTATCAACTTTCGGGGAATACTGCGTTTCAAAATGATGCAATTCACCCTTTATTTTCCCGGCTACAGTACGCCATGTGTAACTACTTCCGAATGAAGGCACTTCTATTATGGAACGATTTGTTTTACAGGCAATAGTCTTAATTATATTCCGATCAAATTCATCTTCCGATAAATAGTTGCCAGATGCGATCTGAATTTCGTAATTCCCCGGCTGTCTGGTGACGAAAGGTGAAAAGCCTATGAGGCGGTAATTAAGTGAGCTACCTTCTTTCGGAGCTACCTGAGAATAAACATTGCCTGCTATTGTAAAAAAACAAAAAAGCGTCAATAATAATTTATTCATGATGGAATGATTAAAACCAAATATAAAATATTAATCTGAAAACAATAACTGATATTAACCTAAAATAAGAATATAATTATTTTTTATTTAAATAATTATGGCAACTAAATATTTCTTATTGTCATTCCGGTACATCAGTTTTTAACGATGTTATTTTGAGACGGGGCAGGGTGTGATGGAGCAGTCCAGATCAGCTTTTCCAGCTGCCTGCGATCAGTGATCATACTGGCCCTATAGCCCGCCATAGCAGACCAGGCATTTGCGACCATGTCATATTGCTCAGGTACTGCGCTCCACAATACTTTTTTGTCCATACTGACAATGAATGTTCTGCTACTCTCGCCCCCCATGCACACCAGGAGAGAATTGTCCGGTAATTCTACCACATTACCGCCTGTAACAAATTCTTTTTGTGAGTTACTGTCTACCGGGCAGTCATATTCCCATAATTCCCTGAGCGAGTGGCTTTCATCATTCATTTCCCTGAATTGCTTCACCTTAGGCCCGGCTTTAGGGCTGCAACCATTATTATTGAACAGGAATAAACATCCTATACTTGAAAACTTGCACGCATGTTGCCCGCAAAACAACCTTTTGTTTGCCGACAGCATTCCCTTTTTATAGGTTTCACCAAAAGTATTCAGTACAGTACCCTCAGGATATTTGATCTTCACGATCCTGTTGATGTTCTTAAAGCTCACATAGACCACTTTTTCTTTCTCATCAAAACTGAACGCATTTTCATGCAGGTCTTTGCCCCCAACCGGATCCGCATTAAAATAATTCACGAGATCACATTCTTTCGCATACTTCGACGACTTCCATGACCATACTACATTGCCATTTACATCATATTCTATAACAGTACCAAAGAACATAGGCATTGAAATTGCCTTTCCGTTAGCGTCAGTCCTGGCGCTTCCATCCGCATTATACGACTGCATTTCAGTTGATTCGTTTCCGAGCACCATGTAGTGCCCATTGGACAAACGCGTAAATTCGTGATGATACAGTTCTCGTCCATTCCCGCTTACAATCCCATTGTCCGGCGCCTTCCACAAAACATCGCCATTGTAGTTTATTTCATACGCACTGCTGCCTGCCAAAAATGTGATCGTACCCTGTTTGGTAAGTTTCAGGTCGCGTATGGCTCCCCTGCCCTTTCCAAACTGATCAGGCATGAACCATACCGGCTGCCCGCTCATATCATACAACACTGCGGGTTCGTCAGTAAAAACGTATGCATCTCTATATTTATCGCTGGCCGCAGTTACCTTGAGCCGCGTTTTGTCTGTAGCTACCCTATCAGAAAATGAAGTGGAGAAATGATGCAGTTCGCCATAAACAAATTTGCCGGCATTACCCGAAACAGTACGCCAGGTATAAGCACTGCCGAATGAAGGAACCTCAACTACAGAGCGCTCTGTTTTACAAGTTACGGTTTTGATGATCCTGGTTTGAAATTTGCTGCCCGAAGAAATATCGCCTGATGCAATCTGGATCTTGTAAGTTCCGGTATGTTTTGCAGGAAATGGTGCAAAACCGATGAGCCTGCAGGGTAAAGAACTCCCTTCAGCCGGAAGCACTTGTGAATAAGTATGTTCGCAAATAACAAGAAACAAAAACAGTATCAATAATAACTTATTCATGAGAAAGGTGATTTAAATCAAATGTAATATATAAAACGACTGCTGAACCCTTTTCCGGATAATATAATACACACTGCTCTTATATGTCTGTATGTGAACATTCCATGTAGATATAATTAATCCATACGTCGCAAATATTTCGCTATAAGTGACATTTATGCACGATCGTTATAATTAATCAATTATTCCCGGTATATTATTTCTCTTTTATTTACCTTTGTGTCCATTAAAATTTCCGCTCAAAATAATTAACACACATAGACTATGGGTTACGTAAAAGACCTTTTCAAGAGTAAGGCTGACGAACAAGGTAAAGAGATCAAAGGCATTATTGAAAAGTATGGCAATAAGAAAATAGAAGAAGTAACACTTGCCCAGGTTTACCAGGGTATGCGTGGCATTACCGGACTGGTTACAGAAACGTCATTGCTTGATGCAAATGAAGGTATCCGTTTCCGTGGTTATTCTATACCTGAACTAAGAGAAAAACTGGCGAAGATAGAAGGTGGCAATGAACCATTACCCGAAGGTTTGTTTTACCTGATGCTGATAGGTGAAGTACCTACGCAGGAAGATGTAGACCACATCTCTGCTACATGGGCGCGCCGCTCTCACGTACCTAATTACGTTTTCGATGTCATCGAAGCATTCCCTGTATCAGCACACCCTATGACGCAGTTCACTGCTGCTGTACTGGCACTGGGCACAGAATCAAAATTTGCAAAAGCATATACTGAAGGCATCAGCAAAAAACAACATTGGGATTATGTGTATGAAGATACAATGACCCTGATAGCCCGCCTGCCACGTATAGCTGCATATATCTATCGCCGCAAATACAAAAACGGTGAGCATATACAGCCTGATGGCATGCAGGACTGGTCCGGCAACTTTGCACACATGCTGGGCTTTGAAGACGAAAGCTTCAAAGAACTGATGCGCCTGTACCTGACGATACATGCTGACCATGAAGGCGGCAACGTATCAGCACATGCTACGCACCTTGTAGGCTCTGCACTGAGCGATCCTTACCTTTCTTTTGCAGCAGGCATGACCGGCCTTGCAGGCCCGTTACACGGCCTTGCTAACCAGGAGGTGATACGCTGGATAGAAGAGATGTGCAAGGAGCTTAACTCTGACGCGCCTACGAAGGACCAGATAGCTGCATACATACACAAGACACTTACAGAAGGCAAAGTAGTACCGGGATACGGCCACGCAGTATTGCGTAAAACAGATCCACGCTTCACTGCGCAGATGGAGTTTGCAAAACGCCACTGCCCTGAAGACCCTACGATCAAAACTGTATGGAATGTGTATGAAGTAGCACCTCCGATACTGGAAGGAACAGGCAAGATCAAAAACCCATGGCCTAACGTAGATGCGCACTCCGGTGCTTTGCTGAAACATTATGGCCTGGTAGAAGAAGAGTTCTACACAGTACTTTTCGGTGTATCACGCGCACTAGGTGTATTGGCCAGCCTTTGCTGGGACCGTGCCCTGGGCTTCCCGCTGGAACGTCCGAAATCTATTACAACTGAATGGGTTAAGGAATTTATCAAGAAGACAGAACCTGTTGCATAATGGCTCAATAGCGTAATTGCTCAATGGCTCAATTTTGCAACAATAAAAATAAAGAGAACAACAAAAAAGCATGCAGCTATACTGCTTGCTTTTTTGTTTACACAATAGCTATCTTTTCAACTACTACAATCAACATACAATGAACAAAGGACCAATCTCTCAATTCATACAGCACCACTACCGCCACTTCAACGCTGCGGCGCTGGTAGATGCTGCGAAAGGATATGAAACACATCTGCTGGAAGGCGGAAAAATGCTGGTATCTCTTGCCGGCGCAATGAGTACTGCCGAGCTGGGTATTTCCTTCGCAGAAATGATACGCCAGGACAAGGTAGCCATCATCAGCTGTACAGGCGCTAACCTGGAAGAAGATATCATGAATCTTGTAGCACATACACACTACAAGCGTGTGCCTAACTACAGAGACCTGACACCTGAACAGGAATATGAATTGCTGGAAGGTGGTTTTAACCGTGTAACCGACACCTGCATACCTGAAGAAGAAGCATTCCGCAGGATACAGAAACATATATACAAACTATGGAAGGACGCAGACGACAAAGGCGAACGCTACCTGCCACATGAGTATATGTATAAACTGCTGCTGAGCGGCGCAATGAAGGAGCACTACGAGATTGACACAAAGCATAGCTGGATGATAGCTGCAGCTGAAAAGAATATTCCGATCATTTGTCCGGGATGGGAAGACAGTACAATGGGTAACATCTTCGCTTCATACTGCATCAAGGGTGATCTGAAACCAAGCACCATGAAGAGCGGCATAGAGTATATGATGTGGCTTACTGAATGGTATCGCGCTAACTCAAGCGGCAAGGGAGTAGGCTTCTTCCAGATAGGCGGCGGTATAGCGGGCGACTTCCCGATATGCGTAGTACCTATGATGTACCAGGACCTGGAATGGCATGACGTTCCATTCTGGAGCTATTTCTGCCAGATCAGCGATAGCACTACTTCTTATGGTTCATACAGCGGCGCTGTACCTAATGAGAAGATCACATGGGGCAAGCTGGATATACACACACCAAAATTCATAGTAGAAAGTGATGCAACAATAGTTGCACCATTGATATTTGCTTACCTGCTGGGCTGGTAATCTTAATTATGTATAAACGAAAAGGTTCCGATAGTACTATCGGAACCTTTTCTTATTTATATCGAACAGTTTTATTCTTCATTCACATACACCCGCTTCACGCGCTGTGATATGCTTGTCATTATCTCGTAAGATATAGTACCTGCCCAATGTGCTAATTCCGATACCGGCAGATCAGGACCGAAAACGATCGCGTCATCGCCTTCTTTTGCGTCAGGTATATGCGTGATGTCTACCATGCACATATCCATGCAAATAGAACCCATTGTTTTGGCAGGTTTTCCGTGTATCACCACATGCGCCTTGCTATGCCCAAGCGAACGAGGATACCCATCTGCATAGCCAATGCAAATGGTGGCGATACGCATGGGTTCATAAGCTATTGTATCATGTCCGTAACCAATACTATCGCCGGCGGGTATATCTCTTATCTGGGCTATGCTGGTTTTTAAAGTACTGATCTGCCTGAGTTTCTGTTGTACCTGCGGGTCACTGTCCACACCATACAACCCTATCCCGAGACGAACCATATCATACTGCAAGTCTTTGTGACGCGCAATGCCTGCCGAATTGCACAAGTGAAGCATAGGCTTGTAGGGCAATGCGCTCATGATCTTATCACTCATTGCATCGAACAGCCTACCCTGCTGTGCTGTAAACGCATCCTGCTCCGGATGATTACTTGCCGCCAGGTGGCTGAAGATGCTTGCAATATGCAGCACTTTTGTTTCGGTGATCATTGTAACCAATTCATCAATATCCCGTGCATCAAAACCCAACCTGTGCATACCGGTATCCAGCTTTATATGTACCGGATAATCTTGCACCTGCAAAGTCTGGGCTATACTCATGAATGCCTTTACCGACCTGAAATTATACAATTCAGGCTCCAGCTTCCATGCTATCATCCGGTCGAACGAACCCGCATCAGGGCTCATCACCATAATCGGCATTTTTATTCCGGCTTTTCTCAGCCCTATCCCTTCATCAGTATAAGCAACTGTAAGATAATCTACACCTGCATACTGCAACAAGTTGGCTATTTCGTAGCTACCGCTGCCATAGGCAAATGCTTTTACCATGGCCATGGTCTTCACGCCTTCCGAAAGAAGTCCCCTGAATACATTCAGGTTGTGCGTGAGTGCCGACAAGTCAATAGACATAACTGTCTGGTGCACCTGCTGTTCCAGCAGCAGACCTATCTTTTCAAAAGCGAACACCCTGGCGCCCTTGAGTAGTATGGCCTCCTTATCGAAAGTAATGAGATGGAAATTCTTTAAAAAATCTTCTGTTGACTTAAAGAAGATACTGCGCAGTTTTTTATACTTTCTGAATGCAGCTTTATTCTTATACAAAGCCGGGCCTATGCCTATGAACCGCTGTATATTTCTTCTGCTGACCGATGCAGCCACTTCTTCATACAGGTCCAGGTCCCGCTTGCCTATCTGCAGCATATCAGACATGATGACCGTATGGTGCATATGCTGCTTCTGCTGATCCAGGTAATTGAGCGCCAACTGCAATGATGTGAGGTCAGAGTTGTAAGAGTCATTGATAACCGTACAATCATTGATGCCGTGCTTCAGCTCCAGCCTCATAGACACCTGGTGCAGCGAGGCCATCTGTGCCTTAATATCCTTATTGCTCACACTGAGCAGCAGCATTACACACCAGCAGTGAATGGCATTCTCAACAGAAGCATCGTCAGCAAATGGTATCGTAACACTGATCTCCTTCCCCTTATATAATGCGGATATAGCCGTTTTTGTTCCTGTTTTATTAATGCGTGTTACTCTCAGATCAGCCTCCTGTTTCTGCGACCATGTGAATAACTGCAAAGCCTCTTCCGATCTGCCGCCTTTTACATGGTGCATATATTGCACGATACACTCATTCAGCTCTGCATGGTCATGACAATAGACCAATTGCTTTGCATGACGGAACAAGATCAGTTTTTCATTGATCTTTTGCCGTAAATTCAAAAAGCCCTCGCTATGCGCTTCACCTATATTTGTAAAGACACCGATAGTGGGATGGATCATTTTTTCCGACCGTTCCATCTCGCCGGGCTGTGATATACCTGCCTCAAAAATGGCGAGGTCCTGGTCTTCCTTCATCAGCCATACGGAAAGCGGCACACCCACCTGCGAGTTATAACTCTTAGGACTGCGTATGATGTTATAGTTAGCGCTCAACAGCTGATACAGCCATTCTTTTACTACTGTCTTACCATTGCTGCCGGTGATACCGATTACCGGTATCTTAAATTGCTTCCTGTGTGCTGCGGCTATCTGCTGCAGCGCCGAGAGCGTATCCTTTACCAGTATGATATTACTGTCAGGATATTGAGTAACATCTATGGAATTGGAAACAAGAAAATTGCGTACACCTTTTTGCCAGGCATCACTTATATAGCTATGGCCGTCCCGCAGATTTGTTTTCAGCGCTATGAACAGTGCATTTGCAGGTTCCTCGATGCTCCTGCTGTCTATAGCCAATTCTTCGATCACAGCACCTGTTTGCTCTCCGGCAAGCCATGTACCATTACACCATTTCCGCAACTGGTCTATATTATTCATAGGTATAGCAAATATCATAAATGGCAGCGACAACCTTTAATTTTTTATTACCTTTTTTGTTTGTAGCCTGCCCTGTAAAATAAAAGTGCGCTCCGAAGAGCGCACTTTATAAAAAATTATGCCTGATAGAAAAAACTAAGACTCAGGGTATAGCACGGAAACAAACTGGTTCTTACCATCAAACAATTGTTTGGCAGTTGCCTGTATGTCAGCAGGCGTAAGTTTGTCTATGTACGTCTGGTATTTCAGAATGCGGTCTTTATCCTTACCCCAGAATATCGAGCTCTGCAGTTTGCCTGCCCAGTACTTATTCTCTTTTACATCTGTGATGTATTTTTCACGCCACTGGCTTTTTACTTTATCAAGGTCTTTGGCAGAAGGTCCTTTTTCTTTCAGCGCTTTGATCTCGTCATTAGCTGCAGCCAATAGCTTGTCTACATTTTCAGGGCCACATGGCAATTGCAATTGAATGCTGTAAGATTCATAAGGATCCCTGGACACGTTGGCATTAAAGCCACCGGTATAGATACCACCCATTTTCTCACGCAGTTCTTCTATCACCTTTATATTCAGCACTTCAGCTACTGCCTGTGCTTTAAGAGCCAGGTCTTCTGAATACTTAGTATTACCATGATAAACAGAAAGTATCATGCTTTGCTTTTCTTTACCCTTCTTTACTTTCAGCTCCTTAACGCCTGTTATCCTGCGCACGCCATTGTCTTTGAACGTTGGCGATTGATTTTTCGCAGGAATGCTGCCGAGATAACTCTGCAGCAGTGGCAGTACTGTAACAGCATCTACATTGCCTACAATAAAGAAATGAAAACCATCTGCGCTTCCGAATTCATTACGATATATCTCCCATACTTTGCCCAGTGTCAATTGATCAAAATCTTTCTGTGTTGGTATTACCATTCTTGCCAGCGGATTATTGCCATACAATGTCTTTACCGTAGTATCGAAGAAAGCGACCTGTGGATTTGATGTCATGTACTGCAACATCATCATCTGCTTTTCTTTAAATGCATTGAACAAAGTAACCTCCATTCTTGGCTTTGTAACATACAGGTATATAAGCTGCAACAAGGTTTCGAAGTCTTTCACAGTGCTCGAGCCTGATATATCATCAGTTATTTCGCCCATGCTCATTCGCAACTTGATCTCTTTTCCTGCCAGGGTCTTTTCGAGGTCAGCAGGACTGAAATTTCCCACACCCATTGCTTCTATTATGTTTGTCGCGAAATTCACATTACTGCGATCTTCAGCGCCATAACTGTTTGTGCCCCCTTTTTTCACACCGGTCAATAGTATTTCATCACTCTTAAAGTCAGTCTTCTTTATAGTGACCTTGACACCATTCTCAAATGTATAGGTAGTCGCATCAAAACCATCTTCTTTAGTCGTTTTGGTCAGTTGACCTTTCGGCGGGCCCATTTCCAACAGGGAAGAGGCAACTACCTTTTCTTCTTTTTGTGCTATATCCTGGCTCAAGCCGGCCTTTGTCATAGCAAGCAGGGAAGCATTGTCCGGCAGATTCAGATCTGCCTTGTCAGGCGCTGTAATGAGGGTGAATGTATTGGCGTTCTTTGTCCATTCCCTGACCATTCCGTTCACATCCGTAATGGTAATTGCCGGCAACATGGATTTATAATAGTTATATTCTTTTTCAAGACCCGGGAATGGTTCATTGCTGAGAAATGCACGAATGTATTCTTCCACATAGTTCTTGCTATCGGTCGTCTTGCGTTCGTTGTATGTTCTTTCCATTCCGCTCATCATATCCTTCTTTGCCAGTTCCAGCTCGGTCTCAGTAAAGCCATACTTTTGGGCACGTACGAGCTCACCGGTCATAGCATTCATCGCCTTTTTAGGATCATTGCTAAATACTGTGTACAGGCTGAAACTTTCGTAGCCATGTATCAGATCATCAAAACCAACACCTGCATAAGGGAACGGGGGGTTGCTGCCTTGTGCCAGGTCGTTAAGGCGGCGGTTGATCATAGTAAGCACAAGATTTTTAGCAAGATCGTTCTTGTAATCTCCAAGTGTTACAGATTCACGTTTCTTAGTATAAGGAAACATAATAGTCAATGCAGCATTGGTCGCTTCCTTATCTGTTACTACCATAGCCTCGGCAGCCTTGCGTGAGTTTACATCTACATACTTGCGTTCTTTTTCACTAGCCGGATTTTTCAAGCCTTCGAAATGCTTGCTTAGCATAGCTTTTGCGGTAGCAATATCAATGTCACCAACGATTATCACAGCTTGCAGGTCCGGACGGTACCAGTCGGTATAGTAGCTGCGTATTGTATTGTATTTGAAATTCTTCAGCACTTCGTCAGTACCTATTGGCAGACGTTCTGCATATAATGAACCTTCTGCCAGCTTAGGAAAATATTTCTTCAGCATACGGTCATCAGCACCCTTACCAAGGCGGCTTTCTTCCAGCACCACGCCACGCTCATCATCTATATCTTTGTCAGTAAGCAGCGCATTATGCGCCCAGTCTTCTATGATCTGGAAACCTTTTTCCAGGTTATCAGGCTTGTCTGTTGGTATTGGTAATATATATACTGTCTGGTCGAATGCAGTATACGCGTTCAGGTCGGCGCCAAATTCAACACCTATAGACTGCAGGTAGCTTACCAGGTCATTCTTCTGAAAGTTCTTGGTGCCGTTAAAGTTCATATGCTCCATGAAGTGAGCAAGGCCCAGCTGTTCCTTTGTTTCCAGTATAGAACCTGCCTTTACCACAAGGCGCAGCTCTACTTTATTGGCAGGCTTATGATTATTACGAATGTAATAGGTAAGGCCATTACTGAACTTACCTGTAACCACATCAGGATCTGTCGGTAATTTTGCGGTCAGGTCCTGTGCATTAGCCCCGCCCCACGCAAATGCGATCAGCGCAATGCTACATAGCATGCGGAAACGCATGGAAAAACTGATTTTCATATTTAATAATTTTCAACAAAATAGAATGTTTTTTTAGCTTATCAAAGCAACATTGTTATAATGATCAGTTAAAAGACGTTAATGGATAGAAAAACGGCAAATGTGAGTATGTTAATTGCTGGTTACCAAAATTTTAATCAGAATGCGAAAAGTGTACCTTCGCAACATCAAATTAACACATGGCACTAATAAAATCCATTTCAGGAATCAGGGGAACTATAGGTGGCACACCGGGCAAAAGTCTTACTCCTATTGATATAGTAAAGTTTACCACCGCATATGGCGCATGGGTAGCACAGCAAGGTGACAACAAAAAGATAGTAATAGGCAGGGACGGTCGTATATCAGGAGGTATGGTGCGCGACCTGGTGGTGGCTACATTGCAGGGCATCGGCTGCACAATTATAGATCTTGGACTGAGCACTACGCCTACAGTGGAAATGGCTGTGAAAATGGAAAACGCAGGTGGCGGTATCATACTCACTGCAAGCCACAACCCCAAGGAATGGAATGCACTGAAACTACTAAACAAGGACGGAGAATTCCTCAATGCAGCGGAAGGACAGTGGATACTTGATTTTGCCGAAAAGAATGAAGCAGTATATGCCCTCATTGACAATATAGGCACAGTAACAAAAGACGACACCTACATACAAAAGCATATAGACACCATACTGGCTCACCCGCTGGTAGATGTAGCGGCCATCAAAAAAATGAATTTTAAGGTGGTAGTAGATGCAGTAAACTCTACCGGTGCTATATCCGTACCACAAACACTGAATGCGCTTGGTGTGACAGATGTAACTGTTATAAACGGAGAAGTAACGGGGCACTTTGCACACAACCCGGAACCATTGCCGGAAAACCTGGTGGAACTTTGTGATACAGTCAAGAATAATAACGCCACTCTCGGCATAGCTGTAGACCCTGACGTAGACAGGCTTTGCTTTGTATGCGAAGACGGTAGCCTGTTTGGTGAAGAGTACACGCTGGTAGCTATAGCTGATTATGTACTCTCCAATAAAAAAGGAAACACAGTATCTAATCTATCCTCTACAAGGGCATTGCGCGATGTAACTGAAAAACATGGCGGGCAGTACTTCCCTAGCGCCGTGGGTGAGGTGAACGTGGTGAAGAAAATGAAGGAAGTAAATGCGGTAATAGGCGGTGAAGGCAATGGTGGTGTAATAGTGCCTGAGCTACACTATGGCCGTGATGCGTTGATCGGCATAGCATTGTTCCTTACTCATCTTGCGAAGTATGGCAAATCAGTAAAGTCGCTGCGCGGCACCTACCCTAACTACTTCATCTCTAAAAATAAAATAGAGCTGCGGGAAGATGTGAACGTAAAGGAAGTGTTTGAACAGATAAAGAAGAAGTACGCAGCACAGCCTATCAATACAGAAGATGGCCTGCGCATAGACTTTGATAATAACTGGGTACACCTGCGCACATCCAACACAGAACCTATTATACGCATCTATTCAGAGAGCGAATCTGAAGCTAAGGCAAACGAACTGGCTCATAAAATAATGGCGGATATAAAGGGATTGATGTAAATCTTTTCCCCTTTTTATGGAATAATGCCGCAAGTGCATCTTATAATAAATGATGGGCTATGCAATACACTATTCAAATTCCCAAACCATGCCATGAATCATGGGATGCAATGACACCTGAACAGGGCGGCAGGCATTGTGCGCAGTGCTGCAAGACAGTAGTCGACTTCTCTGACTGGCAACCCGAAGACATACTGGACTATATGCAGCAGCAAGGCAGGGGCAACGTTTGCGGCAGGTTCACAGCAGAGCAATTGAATGTACCTATAACCGCCGGCCAATTCGTTATCTCAGTGCAGCGGTCTTCATTGCCATTTTACAAACAGATAGCAGCCATTTTTCTCTTTGCTTTTGGTATGCTGCAAATGAGCTATGATACAAACGCACAAACACCCGCAAAACAAACAACCCATCAGACAAAACACTTAACAGGCAAGCCGGCAGTGAATCACCAGGTAGTAGGACTGGTAGCGCCACAACCGCCTGAGAAACACGACACAACCCACAAAGTAAGGGCACCCAAAACCAAACACACAAAACCGGCAACTCCAGACCGTCATCATATCATGGGTGGCCCATTGGCAGAACCATATCCGGAGCATCTGCAGGGAGATGTGATGATAGAACCGGTTCACGTAAAAAATGATACTGAAAAAAAGAAATGATGTGAAGCTTAAAGCTTGCTCTTAAAGTACTTGATCAGGTTATCCATAGGTGCCTTTTCTACCGTACCTATTTCCAGTTCGTACTGATCACAGAGGTTTTGTAGTACGTCTTTGAACTCATAGGCTACAGAGCCGGAAAAATATAAAGGCAACTTCCAGCTATTGCGGTGCTTGAGGATGCTGGTATGGAAAAAGTCATTCAGACAATCTTCTATGATATTCTCCACCATGTAGTGTCCTCTGTTCTCTTTGAGTAGCGTAACGAATGATGCGAGGTATCTATTAGGGTTAGGTTCGTGATACAGCTTATTGATGATCTGCCTGATGTCGTCGCCGAAGCGCATCTCAAAGCCCATCTTCAATTCACTGTCAAACGTGCCGTAAGCATAGTACTGCAGTATGCGCTTGCCCATGTAGTTACCGCCGCCTTCGTCACCGGCAATATACCCAAGCGACGGGCGTTGTTCTATGATTTTTTTGCCGTTGTAGTAACAGCTGGCGCTACCGGTACCCAATATGCATACTATACCCGGGCCATCACCGCAAAGCGCTTTCGCCGCAGCCACCATATCGCCCTTCACTTCTGTTTTCTTTATCTTAAAGTGTGCCTTCAGAATATCACACAAAAACTGTTGCTTCTCCGGGTTTGCTGCGCCTGCGCCAAAGTAATACATAACATCAGCCATGTACTTCTTGTTATCCCAGGGCAGTTCTGCGTTCAGCATTGCCTCTATTGATTCCTTGCTTTGCAGGTAAGGATTGATACCTTGCGTACTGAAACGTAGTGGTTTCTTGCCTTTTCTTAAAAGGCACCAGTCTGTTTTCGTCGATCCGCTGTCAGCTATCAGGTAAGAAGGCATAAGAATGGTAATTGGTATACAAATATGCACAAACAATAATGATTTTCCTAATAAGTATAAAAGAAATTAAGAAAAAAGAATATTGTTATATATAGGTTAACGTGAAAGGACATTTATATCGATCATTCAATCCTTAGCGGCATACTTTTCGTAAATGTAAAGGCTATGAACACAAGAAAAATTATACTGACCATTACCGCATTTATATTGCCACTGTGCATCAACGCACAGGAAATAGACAATACGCTATCCTTTAAGAACCTGAATACAGATTCTTACTTTAGGATCAACTACGAAAATGATTACTTCGCCGCTACAGATCAGTACTATACCCAGGGTTTCAGCTTTGAGCTGGTAGATCCGTGGATGAAGAATTTCCCGTTGAGCAAAACCCTGGTACACCCAAAATTCAGTACACTGAAATACGGACTGGCCATAGAGCACAATGGCTATACCCCTACCAGCATAGGCAGTGATGCTATATTATACAGAGACCGGCCTTTTGCTGCTGACTTCTCGCTCAAGTCTTTTGTTATCGGTATTGACTCGGTAAGGAATCAGAGATTTACCACTACCCTTAGCGCAGGCATCATAGGCCCCGGCGCAGGAGGTAAAGAGATGCAGACCTACATTCACAAACAAACTGACAATGCTACACCACATGGCTGGAATAACCAGGTGCAGAATGACCTGCTGCTGAACTACCAGGTGGACTATCAGAAACAACTGGTAGCCTATCGCAATATCTTTTCGCTAAGCGGCGATGCCGTTGCCCGCATTGGCACAGTGAATGACAAACTGGGCATAGGCGGCACATTAATGATCGGCTATTTCGATTCCCCATTCAGCCCCGATGCGCCAAAAGGATCTGTAAAACGTCACTTTCGTATCTATGCCTACGAGCACCCTATGTTTCATGTAGTAGGCTATGATGCCACACTGCAAGGCGGTTTGTTCAACAAGACCAGCCCTTACACCATTGCATCGCAGGATATGGAACGTATCCTCTTTGAGAACCGCTTTGGCTTTGTGCTCAATTACCAACGATTGTATCTTGAATATTTCCAATCAGTGCGCAGCCGGCAGTTTACCACCGCCCAAATGAACGTTTGGGGTGGCATACAGATCGCATTTGGCATTTAATGAGCGGAATGAAAATGGTTTGCGCAATAATTGTATAAATTTGCATAAATCATTTGCAACTTGGCGGCACTGGCATACTACTTGCTCCTTCCTTTTATTTACCTCATCTCCATACTACCCTTCCCGGTACTCTACCTCCTGTCCGATTTTTTATACGTGATCATTTACTACGTTACTGGCTATCGTAAAAAGGTAGTGATGCAGAACATGCGCAATGCCTTCCCAGAGAAAACAGAAAAAGAACTCAACAGGCTTTGCAAAGATTTCTTCCACTACCTCTGCGACCTGATACTGGAAACCCTGAAGACATTGACCATAAGCAAGGAGGCGATCATAGAGCATTGCAAATTCGACCCTAAAAGTTTTGCCCTGTTCGAACAACTGGCTAAAGACAACCAAAGCGTCATATTAGTTATCGGGCACTTTGGCAACTGGGAATGGTCCGGCCACCCATGCAGCCTGTTGCTGAAGCACCAGATGTATGTATTGTACCACCCCGTGGCCAACAAGTACTTCGACAAGCTGATGTACCATATACGCACGCGCACCGGCACTAAGATGATGCCTATGAGAACTGCATTCAAAGAAATGCTGCAGCACAGGAATGAGCTGACCATCACGGCATTCATAGCAGATCAGACACCCCAGCCAAACGGCGCTTACTGGACAACTTTCCTGAACCAGGATACACCTGTGTACAAAGGCACAGAAGTGATCTCCAAAAAGCTGAACATGCCGGTAGTATATGCCTCTATACGAAAAGTAAAAAGGGGCTACTATGAAATGTTTGCAGAGATACTGGTAGCAGACCCTTCAAAAACAGCAGAAGGTGAAATATCTGAACTACATACTCGCAGGCTGGAACAGGATATTTTGTCAAAGCCCGAGACATGGCTATGGTCGCACCGCAGATGGAAACACAAACGCCCGATAGAGTAAACTAAGTGTACAATACCTGGCAGACATCGCAATAAAATGTTCGCCTGTGTGTCTTCCCTAAGTGCGCTTTTATAAATGGCACATGGTCGCGGGGACATATCTTCTTAGTATGTGCCAGCCAGTGCTCCTTAAGTTTATATTCTTTCTTCCACTCCAGGAATTGGAAAGCATAATGCCGCGATTCTTTGACTAGCAATTTCAATTCTTTCAACGGAATAGCGCCGACGGTACTTCGCGGATCGATCTTCACCCGGAACAGCACCTCATTCTTAATGATATTACCCAGACCCGCAAATATATCCTGGTCCAGCAGTGCATCGCATACCATGGTACCGGGTTTTGCCTGTAGCTTTTTAAGTGCCGCTTTTGCGTCCCATTCATCAGCCATTATATCACCACTCCAGTCAAATACTTCATCAAGCGGCTCCTCAATGACTTTTACGGCGCAGGTATAAAAGTTCAGAGTACCATTCTTAAACTTAAAACTTAGTCGCGGTTGTGCATCTTTTTCCTCATTGATACGATACGTCCCGAACATCAACATGTGTATACGTATAGTGAACGTCTTAAAACAAATAAGGAACTGTTTGCCAAAACTCTTAAAGTCAACAATAGTCTGACCGATAAGCCTGTCTTTATCTATCACCTTACTGTTGCCTCCGGCGTCCAGCACTTTTTTGCCTTTAAATAGTTGCACTTCTTCTTTTAGTATTACGATCGATGGTCCTTCCGGCATAGCTTTATTTTTTAACTCTTTTCTTACTCATTAATTCCTGCAGTTTCCTTGCATTATGAAACCCATGACCACGCATGGTATTATTAAAGAACACCCACACCTCTTTGCCTTCCTTTAGCCATTTTTTGAACTTAACAGCATATTCCTCCAATTGCTCATCACTATAAGCCGAATCATACAGCTTTGCAGGCCCATGAAACCGCACATAGACTATATGCGAGGTAATTGCTTCGGTATATGGGAACCCCACACCTGATTGCGAGATCACTGAACCTATCTTGTAATGATGCAGCATATCCACCGCTTCCTGTTCCAACCAGGTAGCATGCCGCACCTCCAGCACAAAATCGTATTGCCTGTATTCGGTGGTCAGCAGCTTGAAAAAATGCTCAGCTACTTCGCTATTGAATTTCAGCGATGGTGGTAATTGCACCAATACCGGCCCCAGGTGATCTTTTATTTGTCCGAAAACACCGAAGAAGCGTTCCAGGGGTTCTTCCGGCTCATTAAGGCGTTTATTGTGCGTCAGGTATTTGCTGATCTTCGGGCAGAACTTAAAATCAGCGGGCACTTTTGAGGCCCATTTCAGCACAGTACTTTCCCTGGTCATGCGGTAGAAACTACTGTTGATCTCGGTAGTGTCAAACCAGGTAGCATATTGAGTCAGCCAGTCTGCACTTTTTATTTCCTGAGGATAAATTACACCTTTCCAGTCGTTATAGCTCCACCCTGATGTGCCGATATGTATTTTGCCCGAATGCATGTCTACTTGCATAACAAACATCAGACCACTAAAATACAGGTATCAAATTTAGCTTAGACACCGAAGTTATCACGTGTATTTTTCATATATTACATCAACTTCCAAATATGAATAGAATAGCCATTATTGTACTCCTGCTTCTTTTAGGACTGCATCGTGTCAACGGTGCTGATAGCACAATAATGTTCAGAAAAGTACAGTATAGTGATCTGTTGAAAAAAGCAAAACACGAAAGAAAACCATTAATGTTGTTCTTTCATTTCGACGGCTGCGGGGCATGCAAAAGAATGGAACAGGAAGTATTTACAGTTAAAGAGGTTTATGATTATTACAATGCATCATTTATTTGTTATAGTATCAATACATTAAAAGGAAGTGGAAAAGAAATAAATAAGATATACAAGGTGGACATGTGCCCGGAATTTCTCTTCCTGGATACTAATGGGTATGAAATACACAAAGTTGTCGGATTTCTAAATGCAGAAGACTTCATTGCTGAAGGCAAAAAGGTCTTTGACTCTTCTACGTCACTGGCCGCTTATCGCAAAGCATACGCACAACACTCGGACGATAAAGACTTTTTGAGGCGATACTGCTACATGTTGTCAAATGCGGATGAATTAGATACGGCTACGATACAAAGCTATTTGTCTATGCTTACTGAAGAAGAAATGAAAAAACCTGAAAATATCAGCTTCATTTATCGGTTCTCCTATTATGAACAGAAACCCATCCCGGCCGTTAACAGCACTGCATATAATTTTTTGATCAGGAACAGGCCCTTATTCTATAAATACTTCGACAGCGAACAGGTCAATGCAAGAATTGTGTTTATTGCAATCGATGCCATATATAAAGCTATTGACAATAAGGATGAACAGGCATTTAACAAGATAATTCCAATCTTAAAACAATTCGATGGTAAGCTATATGCATATAAAACAATAGAAGGCGATACGAAGGCTGCTACCTTTCTAAAATATCTATCATTAAAAGCCAGGATATCTTTTTACGAAAGTACAGGGGACACCATGAAATATAATACAACGATCAGTGAACTGATTAATTTAATCTGGAATGATGACGATGAACTAAATTCACTTGCCTGGGAGTTCTATGAAAAGCACGACAATAAACAGGACCTGGCAAACGCAATCACATGGGCTGAAAGAGCGGTATATCTGCATAATTCCTTTGCGAACAATGACACATGGGCCGCTCTGCTATACAAAACAGGCGACAAGAAAAATGCACTAAAAGTAGCCCGTTCCGCAATAAAGATCGCGCAAAAGGAGCACGTAGATTACCTGACTGCAACATTATTGATTAAGGAAATAGAGAAAGCGCATAAAAAATAGCACACAGCATATTCCACACCCTAAACTGGCACACTTTTTATACCTGAAATGTCAGGTAAAACATTCATTATGCACGCAATATGGACAGGATCGATAGGCTTCGGCCTGGTAAATATACCGGTGCGCCTGTTTAGCGCCACACAGGATAGCAAACTGGATCTAGCTATGCTGGACAAGCATGGACATGCCAATATCAAGTATGCGCGTATCAATGCCAATACAGGCAAGGAAGTGCCGTGGGCAAACATTGTAAAGGGCTACAAGTATAATGATGAATATGTGGTACTTACAGATACCGACTTCGAGAAAGTAAGCCCGAAGAAAAGCAAGATGATAGACATTGCCGAGTTCGTAAAGGAGGAAAGTATAGATACTACCTATTACGACACACCCTACTACCTGGAACCAACCAAGGGTGGTGAAAAAGCATACGTACTATTACGCGAAGCTTTAAAACAAAGCGGCAAGGTAGCCCTTGGCGAATATGTACTGCGCAACAAAGAAAACCTGTGCCTGCTGAAAGCGCAGGACGATGTGATACTTTTGCTGAAAATAAGGTTTGCAGAAGAGATACGCGACTATAAAGACCTGAATATACCTAAGGACATTACAGTAAAACCTGCTGAGCTGAAAATGGCGCAGACACTCATTAACCAGCTGACACCGAAAAAATTCTCTATGGCTAAGTACAAAGATACTTACGACCAGGAGCTAATGAAAATAATAGAAGCAAAGGCGAAAGGTAAAAAGATCACTACGCCTAAGTTCAAAATAGTACATAACAAGAGTAAGGACCTCATGGCTCAACTTAAAGCCAGCCTTGGTTCTGCACCTAAGAAAAAAGCATCCTAATGAGCCTGGCTAAATACAATAGCAAAAGAAACTTTGGCGACACCCCTGAGCCTTCGGGCAAGAAGGGGTCCGCCAAAGACAAGCTTACATTTGTGGTGCAGCGCCACCATGCCAGTCATTTACACTACGATTTCCGCCTGGAGCTGAACGGTACGCTCAAAAGCTGGGCAGTGCCTAAAGGTCCGTCACTGAATCCAAAAGACAAACGCCTGGCCATGATGGTGGAAGACCACCCGATAGACTATGCTACATTTGAAGGCGATATACCCGAAGGCAACTATGGTGCCGGGCATGTGGATGTATGGGATCACGGCACCTATGAACCGATAGACGAAGATGCCGAAGTAATAACAGCCGCACAATTCTCAAAAAACCTCAAAGCCGGCAGCATCAAATTCCGGATGAAAGGGAAACACCTGAAAGGTGATTTCGCCCTGGTGAATATGCATAAAGGCCCCAAAACGTGGCTGCTCATCAAGCACAGGGACAAATATGCTACAGATGAGGAGTACACCAGCGAAACCTTTGCCAAAAAGAGTTCGCTTGCCTATACTGCGGCGCGCAACAAAGCCAAAGTGGTAAAAAAAAAGTAAAGCCCATACTGCTGAAACAACCACCACAGCCTGAGGCGGAGCCTAAAACCTACGCACAGAAACATAGGGGCAGCCACAATCAGAAATTTACTCACTTCATAAAGCCCATGCTGGCAAAACTCCACGATGGCGCTTTCGATGACCCGGAATGGATATATGAGATAAAATGGGACGGTTACCGTGCCATAGCAGAAGTGAATAAAAAAGAACCACGGTTATACTCCCGCAATGGCCTTTCATTCAAAACAGATTATCCTGTTGTTTATGAAGCGCTGCAACAAATAAAGAAAAACATAGTGCTGGATGGGGAGATAGTTGCGCTTGATGCTGAAGGCAAACCAAGCTTCCAGTTGCTGCAGCAATATGCCAAGGACAATACTATCCCAATCTGTTACTATGTATTTGACTGTCTATACCTCAACGGAAAATCGCTGGAGGATAAACCACTGCTGGAAAGAAAAGAGATACTGCGCAAAAACATAAAGGACAGTGATGTGATCAGGTATTGCGACCATGTAGCAGAAAGAGGAAAAGACTTCTTTGAAGCCATAAAGCAGCAAGGCATGGAGGGCATGATAGCCAAAAGAGCCGACAGCACTTATGCAGAGCACAGCCGCAGCAACGACTGGCTGAAGGTGAAGAACGTAATAATGGAAGAAGCCGTTATAGCCGGCTATACAGAAGCACGCGGAAGCCGGAAACATTTTGGCGCATTGGTACTGGGGGTATATAAGAGAAATAAACTGGTATACATCGGCCATACAGGCACCGGCTTTGATACACAAACATTAAAAGACCTTTATCAGCAACTGCAGCCGCTCGTTACCGATAAATCCCCTTTCGATGTCAAGATACCCGTAAATGCCCCCGTAACATGGCTAAAACCAAAACTGGTATGCAACCTTAAATTCACTGAAATAACCGACGAAGGCCACAGGCGTCATCCGGTATTCATGGGCCTGCGTATAGACAAAGCAGCAACTGAGGTCCACGAAGAAGTAAAGGACGACGACCCAACCGATACAGAAAACATAACTGACAAACCTGCAACAATGGAAACTACAAAAGGCACAGGCGCTAAAAAAGTAGAGATCACACACCCCGACAAAATATTTTTCCCTGACGAAGGGTATACTAAAGGCGATGTAGTTGCCTACTATGAGGCGATATATCCGCACATCATCAAATACATGAAGGATCGCCCGGAATCTTTACTGCGCATGCCCAACGGCATAAAGGAGCAAGGCTTCTTTCATAAAGACGCTGGACTGAAAGGCCCATCATGGCTGAAGTCGATACCACTCTATTCCGAAAGTGCAGAAAAAGAGGTCAACTACATTATCTGCAACGACAAGCCTACCCTGCTCTACCTGGCCAATCTCGGCTGCATAGAAATGAATCCCTGGAACTCCCGCCTGAAAAACCTGGACAAGCCTGACTACATCGTGATGGACATAGATCCTTCCGATAATAACACCTTTGAGCAGGTAATAGACACAGCTAAAGTCATTAAGCAGATACTCGATAAAGCAGGAGCGCCGTCATTCCCGAAAACATCCGGGGCAACAGGCATACACATTTATGTGCCGCTTGGCGGCAAGTACACTTACGACCAGGGGAAAGAATTTGCCCACATGATAGCCATATTGGCACAGGAACAACTCCCCGATTTTACTAGCTTGGAGCGCTCATTAAAGAAAAGAGGCAAAGACCACATCTACATTGATTATCTGCAAAACCGCAAAGGCCAGACGCTATCGTGCGCCTACAGCCTGCGTCCCAAACCGGGAGCCACAGTTTCCACACCACTTGAATGGAAGGAAGTAAAGTCCGGCCTGCATCCTTCAGACTTCAATATCAAAAATATCTTTAAACGCATAGAGAAGAAAGGCGACCTATTTAGTGGGGTGTTGCTGAAAGGTATTGACATGAAGAAATGCATCAAAAAACTGGAGGAATAATTTATCAATATTCTTAAAAACAAAACAGGGGCGCATAATATGCTGCCCCTGCTTTGCACCTGGACTGTATACTATCTTTTAGTAGTATCAGTGCTTATTGTGTTGGTTGCCGTATCGGTCTGATCCGGCTTCATAACCATTGTATCGGCGCTCCGCGTTGTGTTATCCTGTTGATTTGTTTGTCCGCAGGATGCTGCACCTATAAGCAATATAGCGGCGATACATAGTTTTACATTTTTCATAGTGGGAGTTTTAATGTTTGATCGTTTCAATTAGCGATGCAGTTCTTCTACATTGTTTGTGCGCCAGTCGTTCTCAAAGTAATCCGCATCTTCTGCGTTACGCGCGTGTACACCCATTACAATGTTTCCTTCCTTTACGCCTTTTTCATATAGCACTGCGCGCTCTTCAGGTATGCCTGACCCTACAAGTGCACCTATAATGCCGCCTGTAAGGCCGCCCGCACCTGCTCCAGCTGCGGCTGCAGCCAACGGGCCAGCGATAACTATACCCAGTCCCGGTATCAGCAATGTAGTGCCTATTGCAGCTACTGCACCCGCAATAGCACCAAGTGTACCACCAATTGCAGAACCTGTACCTGCGCCTTCCATAGCCTTAGTGCCCAGTTCCGTACGCTTCACCTCGCCTGCAAAATGTTTCTTCCTGGTGTCGTCAGACATGATCAGGTGAACATCATTATTGCTGTAGCCACGTGATTGTAGTGTGCTGTATGCGCGGTCTGCGCTGTCTTTGTCTCTGAACATGCCTGTTACCAAATGTCCGTTACTGTTTTCCATTGTGATCGGTTATTTTGATTGTTAATAATGCCTGATGCCGAATAAACATCATGCCATGTTTTAGTCTTCTTCTTCCTCTTCGCTTGCCTGGTAGTTCACGCTGTTCTCTGCTACTTCAGTCAGCAGGTCGTCTGCTTCTTTTTCTTCTGCAAGTGTTTCACTAAGTATTTCAGCAACGTCATCACGGCCCAGGGTGCGTGCCAGTTGTGCAAGGCCGCCATAGGTAGCTATCTCATAGTGTTCCACTTTTTGTGCAGCCAGAATCAGCCCTACATCTCTTGTTGCGGTGCCGGTTTCTGTTTCTTCTATTATTCCTGCACCTTCTTCTGTAATACCCGCCATTGCATCACACTTTTTAGCCTGTGGTTTTTTACCCATCAGTTCAAAAACCTGCTCCAGCCTGGTCACGTGCACTTTCGTAGTTTCCAGGTGATCTGCAAATGCCTGCTTCAGTTCTGCTGAGGTAGCTGCCTTGTTCATTTTAGGCAATGTCTTCACCAGGTGTTTCTCTGCCCAGTAGATGTCCTTCAGTTCATCACAAAAGAACTCTTCAAGCATAGAATCCTTTGTTGTTGCGGCGCGTCCTGTTTTTGCAGGTGCCGTAGATTTTCCTGAGGCGCTTTTTTTAGCCGCACTCTTCTTTGTCGCTGTTTTTTTCATAATGGTTTGTTTTTTCAAACCCACAGTTCTTTAAATATCATGCCATTACCCTCATTGGCATGATTTTGAAACGGTTGGATTACGGTTCACACACCCGCAACATTATATGACACCCCTTTCACAAAGAATAATTGAGTTCAATAAAGGCCTGCTGCCTGATATGGTACAGATAAAGTATAAACTGATGACAGAAAATATGTTCCGCTTTTATCGCGGTACCTGTCATTTGTTTTACGAAGACCTCAGCAAAGTTGAAGCCATTCCATCAGCACCGCTCACATGGATATGCGGCGACCTGCACCTGGAAAACTTCGGCAGCTACAAAGGCGACAACCGCCTCGTCTATTTCGATCTGAACGATTTTGATGAAAGTGTCCTAGCGCCTGCATCATGGGAACTCGTCAGAATAGTCACCAGCATTTTCATTGCGTTTAGCTCACTGAAAATAGACAAAGAGCGTGCAAAACGTATGGCGCAATTATTCCTGAAAACATACTCAGCGACACTCAGCAAGGGAAAGCCATACTATATAGAGCGGAAAACAGCAAAGGGTATAGTGCGCACATTTCTGGATGTGGCAAGTACACGTAAAAAGAAACAGTTACTGAAAAAGCGAACCATTAAACAAAAAGACACACTCGCCATACACATAGACCACCCTAATCATTTTCAAATAGAGAAATACCTGAAGCGGGAATTGATCCACCACATCACAGACTGGGTGATATACAATACCGACAGCCCGTATAATTACGAAGTGATCGATGCCGTGTTTCGCCTGGCGGGTACCGGCAGCGTAGGGCTCAAGCGCTACGCATTCTTACTGAAGAGCACGAACCTGGAGGGCAAGTATTTGCTGGTCGATATGAAGCAGGCCCGCAACTCTTCATTAGCTCCCTTCGTAATGGTCCCTCAGCCGGAGTGGAGCAACCAGGCAGAGCGCATAGTAGCCGTGCAGCAGCGCATGCAGAATATTCCGCCCGCCCTTTTGAGCCACAGTATATTCAAAGACGAGCCCTTCCTCATACAGGAAATGCAACCCGTAAAAGACAGTATCAACTTCAAACTGATACGCGAACGGTACCGCGATATATACCAGGTAATAGACGATATGGCCATGCTCACCGCTTCTGCACAGCTACGCAGCTCAGGCAGGCAGGGTGCATCTATTGCAGATGAGCTGATCGCATTCGGACAGGACTGTGAATGGCAGAACGTGATACTGGAATATGCAGAGCAATACGCAGCGAAGGTGAAATTAGATTACAAGCAATTCATTCAAGATCATAAGAACGGAGATCTTTCCATAAAGTAAAAAGAGCAGCAATGAAAAACAAAAGCAGATTATCCGAAATGTTCGACAGGTTTTCCTGCCGTGTGTCAAAAGCCACCGGTAGCTCCACCGCATTTATATGTGCACTGGGCATTGTTATTACCTGGGGCCTTACCGGTCCCATATTTCATTTTTCCGATACCTGGCAACTGGTCATCAATACCGGCACTACCATTATTACTTTCCTCATGGTATTCGTTATACAGGAAGCAGCCAATAAAGACACTATGGCCCTGCAACTGAAACTAAATGAGCTGATCGCCGCCACAAAAGGGGCCAGCAATCGCGTGTTGAATATTGAAGATATGACCGAGGACGAGTTGAAGGTGCTTAAAAAATTCTATGGCCGTTTGAGTGATCTTTCGGAGAAAGAAGACCTTGGAGCCTCTCACTCTATTGATGAAGCACGGAAAAACGACATCTTCAAAGAACAGTCCCATAAAGACGGTACTAAGCTCCAATAGGGTATCGCTTAAATAAATAAACATGTTTTATATTCATAACTAATTGATAAAATGAATATAAAACCCAATGTTAAGAAATTATTAAGTCTGCGTTATCATTTTTTAAGCCCGATAATTGAGGATAGTTTTGCCTCCTGTTAATTTTACATTAATTAATTGTTATGGGTTTCGATTCGGTATTAAAGTTCTTCCTGCCAAAAGACAGGGTATTTTACGGTTTGTTTGAAGAAGTAGCCACTACGCTCGTACAGATGGGCGGCATTTTCAAAGCCGCTTTGCAGGAGCAGGATCTTACAAAAAGAGATGCTATGCTGCGCAGCCTGGAGAACTGGGAACACAAGAACGATGAGACCACTCACCAGATATTCGTAGAGCTGGGCCGCAACTTCATTACCCCTTTCGATCGTGAGGACATTCACTACCTCACCACATCCCTCGATGATATTGCCGACTATACATGGGGCGCTGCAAAGCGCATCGTCAACTACCAGATCAACGATCAGTACAATACATTGCCTGCTTTCGCTGAGATAATATCAAAATCAGTATCCGCTATTAACACCAGCGTCTATGCCCTTCGCGACATGAAGGACCTGCATGCTATCACCAGTGCATGTGTATTGGTGAACAGCCTTGAGAATGATGCCGACGATCTGCTGGACAGCACCATGATGAAATTATTCTCATCAAACATAAGCGCCGTGGAGCTCATCAAGCAAAAAGACATTTACCAGATGCTGGAAACAGTGACCGATAAGTGCGAAGATGCTGCGAATGTTATTGAAACAATTATCATCAAATATTCATAGACTGTATGTCTGTCCTCCTTCTTGTCATTCTTGCGCTGGCTATAATATTTGATTATATCAATGGCTTTCACGATGCTGCAAATTCCATTGCTACCATAGTATCTACCAAGGTACTTACGCCCTTGCAGGCAGTAGTATGGGCGGCTTTCTTCAATTTCGTGGCCTTTTTCATTTTCAAGGATCACGGCGTTGCTAATACCATTGCTAAAACAGTACAGGAAAGCTTCATCACATTACCGGTCATCATGTCCGGCCTTATTGCCGCCATTGCGTGGAACCTCGTTACCTGGTGGTTCGGTATCCCGTCCAGCTCATCGCATACATTGATCGGTGGCTTCGCCGGTGCAGCTATAGCCCACGCAGGCATTCATGCGGTCAATTCAGAGCCTATTATCAAAACGGTCAGCTTCATCGTCCTTGCACCGCTGGTGGGTATGATCATGGCATTCATTATCTCCCTCTGGTTCATCTATTCATTCCGTAAGGGCGCTTTGCCAAAGGTCATCTCCCTGCTCATCATATCCGGCGTAGTATTCCTCCTCTGGAAGTTCATGGAGACCGACCCCACTAAGCTGAAGAACCTGCACGAAAGTTATATAGTCAATGTGATCCTGGAAAGTAAGAATTTCAAATGGCTGCTTATGGGCCTGGTTATCGTTTCCATGAGCGTCTTCACTATGTTCCTTGGCTCGCTCAATGCTGCCCGCTCTACCCTCTACCTCAAGCGCTTCCAACTCGTTTCCTCTGCAGCCTTCAGTATTGGCCATGGCGGCAACGATGCGCAGAAGGTAATGGGTATTATGACCGTGGCTCTCATAGCAGACCACCAGATCACTAACTTCTCACAAATGCCCGTGTGGGTGCCGCTGGCATGTTACTCAGCCATATCCCTCGGCACACTCAGCGGTGGCTGGAAGATCATCAAAACAATGGGCACACGTATCACCAAGGTTACACCTTTCGAAGGTGTGGCAGCAGAGACCGCAGGCGCCATCACCCTCTTCCTTACAGAGAACCTGAAGATACCTGTGAGTACCACGCACACCATCACCGGCTCTATCATAGGCGTTGGCGCCACAAAGCGCCTGTCTGCAGTACGCTGGGGTGTCACCATCAGCCTCCTATGGGCATGGGTACTTACAATCCCGGTTAGTGGCTTATTAGCCGCATTGGTTTATTCTATTGTAAAGTTATTCCTGTAAAAAAGGAGAGATCAAAAATTAATTATAGCTCAGGAAATCAAGCAACCTGCTTCCGTTCTATTTTCCGGTAAGTGTACCTTACCCTGTTGCCTTCTGATGTGAAGTTCACTTCTACCTCTTCAGGTTCAAATAGCTGGGTTACTTTTTCTTTTAGTTGCTTCATCACACGAAATACTATACTTCCATGTGCAGATAGGGACAAAGCATTCTTTGATAGTTTCATAATAGAAGTTGTAGTGTGATAGAATTATTAATGGTTAAATGATAAAGAACACATACTAACAACTCAATATTATTACAACTTTTTCGAAATCATTGTTAATCAAATGTAAATGACATAAAAATTTCCATAAATTAATGAATCACTATAACTTTCGATTCATAACTCTTGCCGCCGGCCATAACAGAAATAAAATAGATACCTGACGCCTGGCATGGATTAAAATTGACGGGAACAACAGTATTAGTAACAATAGGCAATTCCAATATCTTCTGCCCCAGCATATTTGAGATATTCAAAAATGCCTGCTCATTGGCAGGAGACGTTAGGACTAATGTAAAGTTACCATCATTCGGATTAGGGTATAGATGCAGCACCGGCGAAGCATTGGGCGATTGGCATGGCCCAACAGTGACATATCTTGAAGCGGCTACCGTGCCGCACACATTGGTTACCGAATAGTTGATCGTATCTATACCGGTGGCCATCCCTTTTACAGCACCTGTTGCAAATACAGTCGCAAACAAATTGCTGCTGGTCCACACACCACCTGTTGTAGTATCAGACAATACAACAGCCGAATCAATACAAACATTATCCGGCCCGGTAATTACTCCCGCATCGGGCAATGGATCAATACGGAGCAGAGAAGTAGTAAAACAGCCATTCGAAGAAGTATAAGTAATGGATACCAGGCCTTGTGCCACACCTGTTACTACTCCCGAACTGTTGATATCCGCCAAAGAATGATTGGCGGACACCCAGCTGCCTCCGGGTGTTAAGTCACTGAGCACTGCTGTTGCGTTAACGCACACTCTGTCCGCTCCGGATATAGCCGACGGCAGAGCGTAAATAGTAAACGTCCCGGAACTCTGGCACCCGGCACCTACCTCGTAGGTGATAGTAAATGTTCCGGCAGTTATACCTGTAACAATACCGGTTCCGCTGCCTGTTGTTGCTACAGATGTATTACTGCTGCTCCATACGCCACCTGTAGTACTATTACTCAGTGTCATTGTATATCCTTCGCAAACGCCTGCAGGTCCGGCAATAGCGGCAAGTGGCGGTGCAATAGTAATATTTTTTGTAGCAGCCACCGTTCCGCAGCTATTGGTAAGGCTATAGCTTATTGTAGCTGTTCCGGCTGATACTCCCGACACTATACCGCCGGATACTGTAACACTACCATTACTGCTGCTCCATACACCGCCTGCAATTGAATTTGTCAGGACAATAGAGGAACCGGCGCACATACTTAACGGGCCGTTTATAACGCCCGTCACAGGCAAGGGATTGATGCTTACTGCAGCGGTTGCCGTCGCAATGCCGCATGAGGTAGTAACAACATAGCTGATAGTAGCAGTGCCACCTGATATGCCGGAAACAACGCCACCGGATGACACTGTGGCTGCTGCATTGCTGCTGCTCCATACACCTCCGGAAGGGCCATCAGTCAGGGCTATAGATGCGCCCTCACACACTACTGTTGGCCCGCTTATCAGCCCAACGGATGCCAGTGGATTTACCGTCACAGTTATGGTGGCTATCGCAGTTCCGCACATATTGGTCACGGAATAACTGATCGTATCTACCCCTGCCGACAAGCCGCTTACCACACCGCCTGATACAAATGCATTGGCGTTACTACGCCCCCAAACGCCACCTGTAGCAGTATCGGTCAGTGTTATTGAAGCGCCAACACATACTACCTGCAAACCCCTTATAGTATCCGCTGCAGGCAATGGATTGATAGTGATCGTACCGGTTGTAGTAGCAGTTCCGCAGACTGTAGTTACCGCATAGCTTATAATGGCTGTCCCTGCGGTGATACCTGTCACAACACTACCAGACAATGAAATAGAGGTACTGCTGCTGCTCCATATGCCTCCGGTTATCGCGTCAGATAGTGTAATGGAAGCGCCTATACATACGCTTGATACACTGACTATTGTACCGGCAGATGGCAATGGGGTGACCGTAATAGTTTTCGTTGTGGTTGCAGTGCCACATATAGCGGTCACGGTATAGCTTATAGTAGCCGTACCTGCCGTTACCCCCGTCACTACACTGCCCGACAATGAAACCGATGTGCCCGATGAACTCCACACGCCCCCGGTCATAGCATCAGACAATGTTATAGATGCTCCTGCACATACGCTTGAAGCTCCGGCAATAGTACCTGCCGCTGGCAACGGATTGACTGTAATAGCTTTTGTAGCTACAGCAGTACCACAAATATTTGTAACAGAATAGCTGATGATATTAGTACCGCCTGATATTCCGGTAACTATCCCACCTGATACGGAAGCTGTTGTATTACTTCGCCCCCACACCCCTCCGGGCGTCAGATCGGTAAGTGTTATGGTCGCCGTGGGGCACACCGTCGATGGGCCGCTTATGGTGTCGGCAACAGGCTGCGGATTGATAGTAACTGTTGTAATAGTAGTATTGTCTGAAAGATCATAAATGATAGTAGCAGTACCGGCGCTTATACCGGTAATGATACCCGATGATGAACCTACCGTGGCTACCGCGGTATTGGCACTTGTCCATGTACCACCAGCCGCTGCATCACTAAGTGTTGCCGGAGCGCCCACGCATAAAGGAACAGGCACTGCTATACGCGGTAATTGCATAGACTGTATTTTACGTACCCTGTAGTTATCATAGTCGCCGAGATAAATGTTACCGGTCAGATCCAATGCAATACCACCGGGTGCTGCCAGCTTTGCTGCTGTAGCCGGGCCACCATCGCCACTGAAGCCTTTTATACCTGTGCCTGCTATTGTGGTAATTATTCCCAGTGCATTTATTTTACGGCACCTTTGGGTAGCCTCTGCTAAATAAATGCTGCCACAACTGTCCATACATACATCTGCAGGCGATATTTGTGCCGATGATGCGGGACCACCATCACCACTATATCCCGGCGTCCCCGTACCTGCTATTGTATTTATGATGCCCGAAGGATTCACCATCCGTAAGGTCCCGGTCGCCACATCTGCAATGATCATGTTTCCGGCCATATCGAAAAAGATGCCTGTCGGCTTGTTCAGTTTGGCGCTTGTCGCCGGTCCGCCATCACCCGTATAGCCCGCAAACCCTGTTCCTGCAACAGTACTTATTATTCCGGTTGCACTTATTTTCCTGATACAATGATTGATCTGGTCGGTTATATATAAGTTACCCACAGCATCAGACACCACATTGCCTGGCTGGTGAAGAGTTGCATTTGTGGCCGCACCTCCGTCACCGGTATAGCCATTACTTCCGTCGCCGGCTATTGTAGTAATGATACCTGATACGGATACTTTCCGGATCGTATTGCCAAACAGGTCGGCTACATACAGGTTCCCGGCTGCATCCTTTGATACCCCCGAAGGATAGACGAAAGAGGCATTCGTTGCATTGCCTCCATCACCATCATAAATTCCTACAAGGTTACCTGCCACCGTTGTAATAATCCCTGCCGTATTGATCTTGCATATTCGCCTGTTGTCCGCATCCGCAACATACATATTTCCGGCGGCATCCACTATCAATCCTAGTGGATTTACTGAGTGGGCAGTTGCAAGGCCGCCATCGCCAAATCCTCCTGCAAACGTTGTTATAATTCCTGATGGATTAATTTTCCTGACCCTGAAACTACCACTATCTGCTATATATATACTACCTCCTGCATCCTTTACTATCGATTTGGGTGAAAATAGCTCAGCAGCTGTCGCCGGGCCGCCATCTCCGCTGAATGCAGGATTACCATTACCTGCTATTGTGGTAATGATACCCGATGAATTTATCCTGCGGACACAGTTATTACCACAATCGCTGAAATAAACGTTTCCTGCCGCATCGGCCATCACTGCATAAGGATGGTATAATTCTGCTGCGGTTGCAGCGCCGCCGTCACCACTATACCCTACAGTGCTTTTCCCTGCTATGGTACTGATGACACCTGATGTATTAACCTTACGGATACGGGAGTTTATATAATCAGCTATATACAAATTCCCGCTTGGGTCCACTGCCACTCCCGAGGGGAAAGCCAATTGTGCGGCAGTAGCTTGCCCCAGGTCTCCTGAAAAACCCGGCGAAGCACTACCTGCAAATCTGCTGATGATCCCAGAGGTATTTATTTTCCTGATCACATGGTTATTCTGGTCGGCAATGAAAATATTGCCTGCAACATCGATCGCTACCGCACTTGGTTCATTAAGTATAGCTGAGGTAGCAGGGCCATTATCACCAAAATGACTTGGAATACCAATACCCGCTATTGTGGTAATAATGCCTGCAGTCGACACCTTCCTGACCCTGTTATTATCCCCGTCTGTAATGATAATATTCCCGCCGCCGTCTACCGCCAGCCCCGTTGGAAAATTCAATCTGGATGTTGTAGCTGCTACCCCGTCTGCAGTATAACCCGGAGCATTATTACCCGCTATTGTTGTGATGATCCCACTACTGCTTATCTTTCGGATACAGTTATTCCACCTGTCTGATATATACACATTGCCGGTACCATCTAATGCCAGTCCGTCAGGGCATAATAGCTGTGCAGCAGTAGCCTGCCCGCCATTACCACTAAAACTATAGAAACCATTGCCTGCAAAAGTCGTTATGGTCTGCCCGTTGGAAGAATAATTAACTGCAAGTAAAAGTATAGAGATATAATAAAATAGCTTCATGCAAAAAAATATTAAGAAGCACGGGTTTATGTAAATTTGGTAAATTTGTCGGCTTTAGCAATATTACTCAATTCTAAATAAAGAATAGGCCCCTCCAGGAGCTTATTTTGGCAGATTTAAACGTCAAAATATACTTTTTATCCTGTTTTTTTGGAATAAATGATACTTTTTTATACCTTCGCACTCCCAAATTCGTTCGGCTATCTGGATAGTTGGCAGTTTACAGTTGGTAGTATGGCCTAAGCGCTTTTACTTTTAACTTTTGACTTTTGACTTTGAAAGGTATCCTAAGTTCCTGCCGGGCGAGAGGGATTAACTTTTTTAAAAACATTTATGGCAACAGCAAACAACCTGCAGAGTTACGAGCTCATGTTGATCTTCACGCCGGTTCTGGCAGAAGAAGATTACAAGAACGCTCAGAAGAAGTATGCGGACTTCGTAAAAGACAATGGTGGCACCATTACGCACCATGAAGTTTGGGGATTACGTTCCCTGTCTTACCCGATCCAGAAAAAGACTACCGGTCTTTACTATGTATTGGAATACACAGCGCCTAGCGAACTAAACGCTAAGCTTGAGATCCAGATGAACCGTGATGAGCATATCATCCGTCATATGGTAACCCGCCTCGACAAGTATGCACTTGCATACAATGTAAGGAAACGTAACAAAAACGCATCAGTAGAATCAGCTTCTTAAAACAACACGAAAAATGGCTAAGCAAAACGAAATAAAATTCCTTACCTCCCAGAAGGTAGAAAAACGCCAGAAAAAGTACTGTCGTTTTAAGAAAATGGGCATCCGGTACATAGATTACAAGGATGGTGAATTTCTGAAAAAGTTCCTTAACGAACAAGGCAGAATGTTACCACGTCGTATCACCGGAAACTCGCTGAAATACCAGCGTAAAGTATCCCAGGCGATAAAAAAGGCCCGCCAGATGGCTCTTTTACCTTATGTTACTGACCTTTTAAAGTAAAAACAAAATGAACGTAATTCTTATAAAAGACGTTGACAACCTGGGCGCAGCCCACGAAATGGTAGAAGTAAAGCCGGGATATGCCCGTAACTACCTGATACCACAGAAGTATGCAATAGAAGCAAGTGGCTCTAATACCAAAATAATGGAAGAGCGCCGCAAGCAGTTGCAGAAGAAAGAAAACAAGCTGATGGCTGAGATAGCTAACGTTACAGCGGTGCTTAAGGCAGCTCCTGTAAAAGTTGGTGCTAAGATCGGTGTTAGCGGCAAGATCTTCGGATCTGTTACTGCAATACAGATAGCTCGTGCTATCCGTGAGCAGAAAGGCTACGAAATTGATCGCCGTCGTATCTCTATCGTTGACGATGTCAAGGAAGCAGGTACTTACAAAGCGAGCATAGACTTCGGCAAAGAAAATGTTGTTGAGATCGAATTCGAAGTAGTTAGCGAATAAGCTTTTATTTATTCCATAAATAAGAAAGCCATCCATATCGGATGGCTTTCTTATTTATATGCTATTGTTTATTTCTTATACAATGCAAGCCAGTTACCTTCTGCTACTTCAGTGGCTGTATTCATAGGCACAAGGCCCTTATCAGAGATATTATTGACCGTATAGCCATACTTCGTCAATTCGGCATACATGGCGTTGATATCATTGTAAATCGTGAATGCCTCCAGGAAGATCGTTGGTTTATGCTTTGCAATAGTAGCTGTAGCACCCATAAGTACGTCCATTTCCGCGCCCTGTATGTCCATCTTCAGAAAATCAACTTTTCTAATGTTCTGTGCTTCTACAAAGGTATCAAGCGTTTGCTGCGGCACAGTTATCTTGCGTGTTAGCGGAGTATCCATATACTTACTGGACATGCCGGCATTACAAAAATTCTTAGGGTAGATGTGGAAACTGATATCGCCGTTCTTTTCTCCCAATGCCAGGTCGAAGACTTCTACATTGTTCAGTTCATTTATGGATACATTCGTTTTTAGCCTGTCAAATGTATAAGGGTTTGGCTCAAAACCGTATACCTTACCCTTGCCGGTCAGCCTGGAGAGCAATAGCGTTTCACTGCCCATATTGGCACCCGCTTCTATCACTACATCACCATCCTTGACATATTGCTCCAGCACACGGTTTGTATCACGCTCATACTCCCCCGTGAAAAATATCTTCCAGCCTATAAGGTCCTTTGTGTTAATGAAACAGACGAGTCCGTTATCCTGCAGTGGCACAACTATATCTATGCCATGTATACTGGCATTTTCATAATCATACAACATTTTTGCAACCCTCATCCGTGCCCGGGCAGGTATTAGCGAAATGATCTTTTTGGCCCGGCTCAGCTTGTTCAGCTCATCATAAAACGGTACAGACATGCGCCAAAAGTAGCTAACAAAATCCGAAATCAAAAGCAAAGTGGTTAATTATCACCGTATGCCTGCCTGTCTTCTCTATGTTCCGGAAATGGAATTTTCTTATGGTCGACCGGAGTAAATGCCGAACCCCATATCGCCACACCTCTTTCATTGAACATAAAAAAGGGGTCTTTCTGAAAACGGGCCCAGTCTTCATGCAGTTGTTTATCTATGGTGTCTATACGATCCTGGTAGGCCTTGCTGAAGTTGTTCCATAATGCCGGAACACGCAGCTTCATAATATAATCTATAAGGTTGTAGCAGGTTGTAAACTCACCGCAAGCAATGATACAAGCCATAGAATGCCTTACCGTTCTGCTTTCTTTATCAAACCATAATGTCGTGCCCATGATACACGCAGTTTCCGCAACTATCTGTATAGGCATTTCAGGGTTAGGTGCGTCTTTATCATGCCTGTCCCTGTTCATATTACTGGAGATGCTCAGATCATAAATGTGATTGCCTTTCCGCCTGTGCATCCATATCGGGTGGTGATAGAAACTCTCAAATAATATCTGCCTGATACGTTTCATGAACACATCGCTGGTTAATATCATCACCGAATTGAAACGGGTTTTATTCACTTCCTTCAGTAAGCCCAGCGGCGTGCGTCTCATAAACCGGATCAGCTTATTCAGTATTGCCTGCGAGAAGGTATTATGCAGGTTAAGCGCTTTGCGGTTACGTTCTACTTTCAGGTTAAAGTGTATAATATAAATAGGGATAAGCACTACTGCCGGTAATATTGCAAATATACTGCCCGTCACCTCGTACCACATATGGTTACCATACTCATACCCGTGATAAAACATCGCAATACCCGATACCATTAATGATGCAAGCAGTATAATGATCATGTTCAGCGTCAGCACATCTGCACGGCGATTCTTCATAGGTGGGACCACATACGGCGACATAAAGAAACTACCAACATCATTTACCATGATCAGGTCAAAAGGCCGGAAGTTTGTCGCATTTTCCCGGTCCTTACGGGCGCGCCTGCGTTCGTCCGCTTCCATCAGGCTTTCCAGTCCCTGGTTGTCTGTTATCCCGCCATCCATCAACCCCACATTACCGGCTTTTATGAACGCTCTTTCCTTCTTATCATCCTTTTGCGGCTCCATCTTCAATTGTGCCTTCAGCATATCAGGGGTCAGCCCTTCATAACAAAAATCGGTAGGAAATTCTATAGGTTCATATCCTGCAGGAAAGCATGACGATGCAGCCAGGACATCAGCAAGTTTCAGTTTTTTCACCTGGTCACCATCCACATAGACATTACGATTACCATAGAAAAAATGGCGGTCATCATCCCCTACCCGTTCCTGCATCTTCACCTGCTGGCGAAACGGTAACCCGGTAAAGAACTCGGTGGAGTTAAAGCATACCTCTTCCAGGTGAGTTTTGTGCTTCGGTTCGGCAATATCCTTTATAGTCGCATTATTGAACAATAATTTACTATCGTAGCTGATAGCGAATGAATTAATGAAATTCCTTGTCTTGTATGCGTTCCTCCACAACGCTTTGTGATTCAGATTGTCTATAGCCGCGCTAAGCAGGCCGTCCCCATCCATAGCTTCATACTGAGCCTTGTAGTAAGTATTAAACTCTTCACCGTTCGCTTTGTGCAGCGCATACATTGCATTGGTAATGGTACCACCGGATGCTGAAGATATGTACTTCACATGTTCCAGCAGGGTCTTTTCCTCCCCTCCATCTATATCAGGGATACCCACACTTTCATAATAAGACAATACTCCCAGGCTGAAAGACGCAGCCCGGAAACCACCTCCTGAAAAGGCAAGCGCTATATTCTCGAACGGAGTCGAGAGCGGTAATACCTCCTGCGTATAAAGGTCTTTATAAATAGGCATACTCAAATATAAAACAATATTGAGTATGTAGTACTATGCTCTTATCAGAATTACCCACAACTTCATAGTTTCTTGAAAATAAAACTGCCCACAAACTTGCGTTCATGGGCAGCATTTATCTAAGGGCCTGTCTTTAGTTCAGTTGCGTTATTTTCTCACTCCACCTGCCGCTTGGTGTGGCCACATTCAGGTAGTAAATACCTGCCGGTGTATTAAGCTGCAGATCAAGCGGTTTGTTCGTTTTCATTTTAAGTTCTTTCACCTTTTCACCCATCATATTGGTAATGGTAACAGTAGCTTCCTCATCAATAGATGATGACAATAAGATATTGAACGTACCGTAGTTAGGATTAGGATATACTTTCAGGCCTGCATCTTCTCCGGCTACATTTTTCACGCTTACACCGCAGAACATAATGGTCATTAGCTTGGTGCCTTCTGCCGTAGCTGTTTTGTAGGTTATTGTACATGTTCCTGCCGCAACACCTGTTACTACCCCGGTAGTAGAGCCCACCTTAGCAATAGCGGTATTACTGCTGCTCCATGTACCGCCTGTTGTAGCTGTACTCAATGTTGCTGTTTTCGAAGTACACAGTGGTGTGCTGGCACCCAGTACTGCTATTGTCGCTGCAGGTGTTACCTTGCGCACACGGTGGTTGTTACCATCCGTTATATACATATTGTTGGTTGCATCAAAGACAACACCCACCGGCTGGCTCATTTGTGCCGCTGTAGCAGGACCACCATCGCCAAGGAACGCATTGGTACCATTACCTGCAAAAGTGCTTACCAGCATACTTGCAGTAGTTATCTTACGTATCTTATGGTTAGCCAACTCTGCGACCAGCAGGTTTCCGGCTGTATCAAAAGCAATACCCGTTGGCTGCCCAAACTGCGCTGCAGTAGCGGGCCCGCCATCACCTGCGGTGCCTGGGCCAGAGCCGGCATAGGTGATAATATTACCGGTTGTTTTAAGCACTTGACGTATGTTGGAATTAGCAACATCAGCGAGGTACACATTATCGCTCTTATCTACAGCTATACCGCCTACTGCTTTTATTTTAGCAGCAGTTGCTGCGCCACCATCTCCTGAATAGCCCGACACGCCCGTACCAGCAAACGTAGTGATGATACCTGCCGGTGTTACCACACGCACTTTCGCTGCACCATACTCACTGATATACAGATTACCTGCAGCATCACAGGCCAGCGCCTGCGGCTGATCCAGCTTTGAGGCCGTTGCCTGAACATTATCCGGACCCGAGCCTGACACGCTCCCCATACCCGCATATGTGGTAATAATACCCGTAGATGCATCTACCTTACGCACACGATTGTCAAGGTCGGTGATAAACACATTGCCAGATGGATCTACTGCCACTGCCTGTGGTATCAATATATGTGCTGCCGTTGCCGGGCCACCATCGCCAAGGCCACTGGCCATATAATCACCGGCAAATGTGCTGATGATGCCGGCAGGTGTGATCTTGCGCACGCAATAGTTCTGACCGTCGCACACATAAAGGTTGCCTGCCGCATCTTTCGCTATGCCGCCTATTGGGGTTTTAAATGATGCCGCTGTAGCCGGGCCACCATCACCTGTGTAGCCTGTCGTGGCTATACCTGCAATAGTTGTGATCGTTTGTGCATGTGCACTGTATGCGCCAATGGTGAGCATCGCCGCAAATAATAAGTAACATTTCTTCATCTGGAGTGGTTTGTTTTTTTGAGTGTGAATTGGATAGTCACAGACAACAGACCTAAGCAAAATCTCAAAGGTTGGGTACACCTTCCAGCCCCGTTACAGGTACCGGACAACAAATTATTAACAGTCGATTAGTCACCCTGTATACATTGTCAGTAGCGGCTATTGGCTATTGGCAATTAAAAAAATAATGAAGAAATTTTAAAGAATTTCCGCCTATTAACTGAGAATACATATTCACCCATGCAGTTATAAATTTATTGCCATGTGTGAGATTTTACGTACCTTAATTCTTCAAAATCATATCCTATGCGCCGTATTCTGCTTATTGTCTTGCTTGCATTAGTATGTAAAACAACATTTGCGCAAACGCCCACTCCCGAAGAAAAGCTGTACTATACCTGCAAAGTATGGGGCTTTGTAAAGTATTACCATTCAGAGGTCTCCGTCTGCCATGTCAATTGGGACAGTGTGCTATTGCATGTGCTGCCATTGGTACGCACTGCTTCCACCAGTGCTGACTTCAACGATGCGCTGGACACAATGCTGCTTGCCGCAGGCCCTATGACATTGTCTTCCACACCCTTAACACCTATCACAGATCCGATACTGAAGTGCAACCTCGACGGCAGCTGGATCAGCAGCCCTGCACTACGCAGTGATGTGCAGGAGATACTCGACACGATTAAAAACAACTTCAGGCCACATGCCATGTGCCAGGTAGACTTTAATACTACCGGCGGTGGCAATTCATGGGGCGGGTACCTTGAGTTTCCGCCGGATACCGTAATGCTGAAAACGGATATGTATTCTTCGTTCCCAAACCAGGACGACAGGCTACTTATGCTGTTCAAACTATGGAACATGACCCGCTACTTCAATCCATATAACTACATCCTCTCTACACCTTGGGATACTGTATTGTATCATTATGCAGTGCCATTTGAGCAGGCAACAACACGTGATGAGCTCAGCCTGCTGTATTTAAAGATCACTAATGCCCTTGATGATGCGCATGTGAACGGTCTTTCTTACTTCTACTATACAGGTCAGCCACCGGGCAGTTATCCTCCCCAGTTGAAACTAAAATATGTGGAAGGACAGTACACCGTAATACGCTCAAATGTAGCAGGTATTACAGCCGGTGATGTCATCAAGGCTGTTGATGGCCTCACTGTAGCCCAGTGGGAAGACAGCCTGTTGCAATATTACTCTGCAGGCAGCATAGAAATAAAGCACAGGATAATGGCATCAAACATGCTGAAACGCGCATCTTCCGGCATGGTGGAAATAATAACCTGCACCGACAGTACAGGTACTGATCACAATATCGCTGCTACTACCGTTTATCCTTATGGGTCCACGGCAATGGAGGACTTCTTTTACGACTACTACTATCCGGCAGATACTATGAAGTATGTTGGCTGGTCCGTTTTCGGCTGCAACGTGGGCTATATGAACTTCGGCAACATTACTGATGCCGGTACAGACTCTGCTTATGACGTTATGCAGTCGCTGCCGGCTATAGTGTTAGACATCCGCAACTACCCTATCAGCGGCAACGCATGGGCGCTTTCTGATAAACTGCTCAATGCACCTACAGTGGTCACTAAACTCTCCATCCCTGATGTTACTTATCCCGGCACGTATACCTGGAAATATGTGAGCATGGGCTACTCCGGCAATCCTACACCGTATTCGGGTAAAATAGTAATAATAGTAGATGAACAAACACAGAGCGCCGCCGAATACACCACTATGATGACGAGGGCATACCCCAATACCACAGTGATAGGCGGCCATACGACCGGCGCAGATGGCAATGTTACTTACATGCAACCAACTTACGATTCCCGTTTCGGCTGGACAAGCCTTGGGGTGTACTACCCGAATGGTGACTCTACACAACGCATAGGCATAGTGCCCGATGTGCTGTCTGCCCCAACTATTGAAGGCGTGCGTCACCACAGGGATTATGTGCTGGAACAAGCACTATCCATTGCCGGTTGCGATATGCATGCTGGTGTACAACCTGTTCATAATACACATCCCTATGTAGCAGTCTTCCCTAACCCCGCTAATGATGCAGTGACCATCAGCGCATTAAATGTAGCTACCGGGGCAATTGAAGTTTCCATCTCAGATGTAAGCGGTAAAATTCTTGTTACAGACAACCTTAAGAATACCGGCAAGCAAGCCACTACCACGCTCAATATAACCAGCCTTACTCCGGGCCTCTACTTCGTGCGTGTGAAGACAGGCGAACAGAACTTTGTGACCAAGCTTGTGAAGGAGTAAATTGCGCTAATACTATTTGCCTGTGCCGCGCCAAAAGTGCGGCACAGTTTGTTTTAATACAACATACCGTGCAAGCAACCGGCAACTACCTTATACGCCCGCCCCTAAAGCTGCAGTTGTGAATATGGTCATCCGGCAGGCCCACTCGCACATAGGTCCACGTAATGATCAGGCTGTCAGCAATACTTATCTTCATGTTTTTATAATAATAATCTCCCGGGTTATAATAAGCAATGGTTGTATGGAACGGCTGCGGCACACTTGCGGTCTTGTAGGGTATATCTTCTGTCTGCAAGGGAGTGTTAGTGCTTATTATTGCCATACCCGGCCTTATGTACTGAACATAAAAGAAGATGGTATTACCCCAACCTCCGCTTATACCTTCAACATCTGAGAAAGGCCCTGTAAACGTATCTGTCTTGAAATGCGACGCTACCACCACCGAGTCTATATCATTGGCCACATTTGGCGAGTCTGCCAGCACAGTTACAGTTTGCTTCACCGGCATGGACTTCTTCTTACAGGCAGCTATGTTCAGCATGATCAGGCTGCATAACAATAGGTGGGTAACTTTCATAGTAGTGGTTTGCAGTATAACGCACAACCTGCAAAAAATATTGCATGTAAATGGCGCACGATATCATCATGCGCCATTTTTTCCACCGGTGGTCACTATTGTTAACCACCTATCGAAAGATCATCCACTGAGTAAGTCGTTCTGCCCTTGCGGGTAAGGCTTATGTTGCGGCTGAATTCATCAAATTTAATGAGGCCGGCATAGGCCAGGTTGCGCACATAGGTAAGTATAGAGCGCTCGCCCAGGTTGGCAGTAAGCATATTATTCAGTTCACGATAGCAGTCATTGCGCTCACTATCGTTGTTGATGCATTTGTTCCTGATAAAGTCGAATACGGTTTGCAAGTTGTTGTTCATAACGAGTGTTGTTTTTAGTTGCTATCTAAGTACAATCAAAATGTATGCCAACAGCCGACAACGCTTTGTTAAGTATACACTCACCCGCACATGTCTCCAATTCAGCGTTATACTTTTACCATTTATTCTACCCTTACGCCTTCGAAGTAGCAGGAATGTTCGGGATCTGTGGGATGGTTATTATTATCATATTCCCAGCTTATCTGCAGGGTGTCTCCTATATTCACGCCATATAGTGCATAGGTACGCCGACCAACTCGGTAGGGGCCCCTACCGATGAACACGACCGAATCATTAATGGCACTTGCATCTCCACCGCTGTGCCAATCGATATCATCTGTCTGCACCGGATTACTGCTGGTAAATATGGCCATTGTGGACGTAACATGCCTTATGGAAAACGACATCACACTGGAATCTACCGAGCCGTAAGCGCCGGAACTTGCATCGATAAACCGACCGGCATAAACGTCGACCTTGTAGTGCTGGGCTACGGCTGATGAATCAACAGAAGTGGCAACATTGGATATTGTATTTGTATCCAGGTGGGCAGAAGAATTTGATTTTTTATGGCATGCAGCCAGTACAAGCAATAGCATTACGGGTAACAGGACTAAGGTTTGTTTCATAGAGATGATTTATATAATAACGTGCAGGCAAAAGGAATATTGTGAGTAGCTGTGCAATCTCAGTACTAAGTGGCTCCTGCCATCACCGCTGTTCATTTCTTTTGTTTGGGCAAAAGAAACGAACCAAAGAAAAGCCCACCCCCAATAAATAGCTCCGCGGCTATTGGGGGATAGCTATACGCGTGGCCCCGTGGGAACTGCCATTAGGAGTTACCGTTTCGACGGTCGCTATGGGGCAGTGGGCTCGCTACCAGGATGTTGCCGCATTCGCTTACTTGCCTGATAGCATTCCTGTCATGGTGAGCCCCGTCGAATCCATGACATGCTGAAGCTCCTTGATGCTGCTAAATATTGATCAATCAAGAGATATTATTATCTTGTAACCAAACCACTACTACCCTCATGCTACTCTTTAACCGCTGCACACTCATTATTACCCTATCACTCCTAAGCCTGCACTCCCTTGCCCAAAACACTAAACAGGTAAAGCTGACCAAACACCTGCGCGACAGTTTAAAAACCGAAGTGGAAGCCATGCTCGTTGCCGACCAGCAGTACCGATGGATGCTGGAGCTGGGCGAAACCGACCCTGTGAAACTAGCTGCCTTGCAAAATGCCGATGAGCCAACCAAAATGCGCCGCATCAGGGATGTGATGAACAACAAGGTGGGCCTTCCGCAAGCCACTAAAGACTCTCTGGAACGGCTGCAGGATGCGAACGATGCTGCCAACTTCACAAAACTGTCCGGTATCATTGCCCGCTATGGCTACCCTCATAACTACATAGCCGGTTATAAAACAGGTACCATCTTATCTCATATGTCTGCCACCCTGTTAGATGAACAATTCTTCAGCATGCTGAAGGTGCAGGTGCAGGCAGGCAACATGGAAGCTATGGAATATGCCGGCCTGTATGACCGCATACAATTAGAGCTGCACAAACCCGAGCTATACTGTGTCATTGACCATTACGACACTGCCACTAAAAAATCAGCGCTCTCCTCCCCAACCGATATAAACGCCACTAATAAAGCAAGGGAAGAAATAGGGCTTCGGAAATACGGTAAATAGCGGTTAGGTCGTCAATCAGAGGTTGACTCCCACTTCACACAGACCGTTTTGTATGCTGGGCAAATCTTTATTTTTTTGAAGACTATGGCCAACATGATAATCCTTGCGTTTTTTTCATTTACTTGCAACAATAATATACATTCAACATTTATCAATACACACTAAACGCAGTAAATGAAGGAAATAATTGATATTGTCACTAATATATCTAAACCACTTGGAATAAGCGGACTTGCACTGCTGGCAGTATTGATCATATTTAAACAAATAATAAAAGGATCAGTAAATGGAGATAATGCTAAAATTCTCAGCTCCATAATCACTAAACTTTTTATCCTGGCAATAATATCTCTGATATTAAGCTTTGCTGGGTTTGCATTACAGCAGCTGCCTAAGCCGCTCCCTGATCGTAAACTTGTTGGTACTGTGGTTAATCTTAATAATGATGCATTGCGCGGTATTCGCGTAACTTCAAACGATATCAGATATGATGACTCTACTGATCGCTTTGGCCAATTCATTATACCCTATTTTATTAATAACGACAAGGGACAGGTGCTCATTACTTTTAAAGGGCTTAAGGTACGTGACACTTCATATGTTGTCTCCATTGATTCATTTCCGCACACATTCATTTTATCCCCTGCTCCTCCGGGTCCACCGCCACCACCACCAACACTACCGCCAACAAACACTTTTTATATAACTCCACATGCAGGGTTAGACGGTGCCATATCTGCTATAAGAAATATCTTTATTACAAAAGGCTATATAGAGAACGTAAGAGCCACGCATAAACTAACCATCACTTTTACAGATGATGACACTCCACCTAATGCCAATAACGAATACACTTATTTTGGGCATGTGATCATCTCTGTAAATGGTAAAAACTATACAGTCCCTGACGATATAGAGATCAATCATCCGGTAAAACAACATTTACTGCAGGGTGCAAAACTGGATCAGGCAAATGAGGTAATTAGCAAGCATTCCAACGATATATTCAGCAAATTAAAATGGCCCATATAACATGAAAACAATCCTTGTCTGCTTGCTGATATTTGTTTGCTGTAAGGGTTTTGCCCAAAATGACCTTCAAATACCACCTTATTCTAATCTTCTCTATTTTGTTGACATTGATGCAGATCATAAAGGTGATTACCTCACTCCATATATAGAGTGGGGATTAAGGACGTTAACTATCCCATTTTTGTCTGAGAATGGAGATCGGGATCCTAGAATATTTGATACAGTTAGGAATATGGATATTCTATTCTCAACAAAAGGCAACTCCAAACTAACCGATGCGCTTAGCCCTCGCAGCGCTCGTGATAAAAAAGCTTTTTACGACAAACTAAAGAACAATGGCTTTTCCCAATATGACAGTGCCTTGGCTAGCAGGCTGTATAATTATCAATATATTTTGTTGATAAAAATTAATACTTTCCAAACGCTATTAGAATACCAATTTACACTTTCACGTATAAACCCTGCCAATACAAGCATAACGGAAAAAGTAAAAGGACTTCCCTTCATTGATAATAATAGCTATGCTACAGCTTCTGTATTCATAGACCCTGCGTCGTCTAATTATAAAGAAAAGATCATGCAAGCATTGAAGCAGTTAGTCACTGAATCAAACATTAATCCGAGGCCGACAATTCTAGCGTCATGTAATGTAAGAGGGGATACCTTGTACACACTTGTGAATAAAGATGTAGAAATGGAAATGATGGATAACGACAAGGATTCACCTAAAGATCAAATTTCGTATAAGTGGGATATCTACTATAGTACCTCTGATCCACGAAATATTTTTCATTACAGGCAAACAGATAAAAAAATTATATATAAATTTACGAAACCAGGGAAATATGTCGTTGCCACAGCCGCGTTCGACGGGATTGGCGGGGGGCAAATTGATTACTACTTATACGCATACATTAAACCTACAGTTTTGTTATCAAGTAAAGACATTTATTACTTTGACAATTCATATAATTTTTATTCTTTCAATAAAAACTCATACAGTACAAGTGCTTTAGACGTAGTTAGAAAATTTTTTAAACACACAGCATCACATAATAATAATTACCGAAAAGTAAATATTGTCGTAAATTCAGTCAAACCTTTTATTGATGATATAAGTATTTCAGAGATAACGAATAAAGACATTTCTGATAGTAATTATTTGAATATCCCTATTCAATATAAAATCGATAGCGTTGATACACTTGAAGGGAAAGGAGAAAATAGATACCAATGTTCACTTCATTTTGAGAAAAAAATTTCGGACGAAAAATATCCTTCTCACAAATATTATAAAGTAAAGGTCGAAGCAAACGGAATAAGCAACAGTGAAATTTTACCTATAAATTATCATAAACTATCCGCGTTTGCACTAACTTTTTACGGGTCATATTTATTTAACGATCATCGTATACAATACCAGGGACTGACAAATCTAGGTGTAGGATGCAAAATAATAGCAACACAACTTATTTCATTTTCTCCAACTATTGTTTTTGGAATGCCGGCAAAAAATTCAACAACATCTTTCTTGTTGAGTGATATTATTGGGTATAAAATAGCGGGCGATCTAAACCTCTTCACAACTCCCTATACACAGTTGGCATTACAGTTTAGTTTCTTTGATCATTCTACGTTTTCTGCAGATATGAAAACACAAACACATATCAGTCAATTTGGAATAGGCTTTTCATCCATGTTAATGACATATAGTCAAAATCGCACAGTGAGTCCAGTTGAAATATTTGCCACATACTATTCCCATATTTCAGTTTTTAACAATACTGTCGCTGACTTCTATGAAATCGGCGCAAAATTTAATGTTTATTTTGAGAAGCATAAATGAACCATAAGATCCTAAGAAGAATAATACAAGAGCAGCAACCGCCATCGCAGCTTGAACTAGATACCTACAAAATATCTTTCAGAACTTATGTACTTACAATAATACTTGGGATTGCGGGTACCATTATTGCTCTATTTTATGGTAACATTTCTAAGAAATTAGGAGAAAGTCAGGAGGCTTTATCAAAACAACAAGTGTTATTGGCTACTAGGCAGGACACAGCTACCGCGATGCTAAAAAAGCAACAAGAAATAATCTATCAACTTATTGAAATAGATACTAACTTAAAACACGAAGTCGAGGTCTTAGGGAAGCAGCTTGATTTAAGTAAAGAAGAAAATAAGTCATTAATCAAACAATCCGAAATACTTACAAACACATTGGACTTAAACAGAAGTGTTCAACAGCAGGCCAATCTAAATTATGCAGCAACTGATATAGGCTACTTAAACGATTTAGTGCACAACACTAATTCTATATACAAATATGTTACACTATACTTTGCCGGTGGTTTTAGTTGCGATGCTCCACAATTAGAATACTATTCAGGAGTTTTAAAAGAATTAGCTAATCTTTTCTCTTTACAGCTAAAAAACATCTACTTAATTAAACATACTCCTCAATATAACCAATGGCTTAAAGCGCAAGATTATTTAGACGATTTTAGAAGGAGGGTGGATGATAATCTTAGTTGCGCAGACGGAATGTCATATACCGTTAATCCTAAAAGATACGCGGCAGTATTGCTAGATACTCCAGTAATGAAACAAGCATATACTGATTGTAGGTGGCATACATTCAATGCTTGTGGGTATTTATTGAGATTTATTGATACAACACGAGCGCAAAAGTACACCCCCTAGTTGGTCGTAGTGTTCCAACTCAGAGAGTGTTGGGCGGCAATCTCCGATTCCGTCCCTGGAGGAAGCAAATCTCCCAATTTGCGTATAAATCTATTTAGTAGCTGTATAGCCTTATAGATTATTTGCTTATTTTTTTTCTTCAACAACCATGTACATAGTATGTGGTCCTTTCTGGGCTAATCTTTGCATAGTAAATACATTAACTATGGAATCTGCAAGTTTGTCAATACATTTTTTGCCCATAGGATCGTAAGACTTCACCGACATGTATTTGTTTTGAATCACAAAATGAAAATAGCAGCTATGTGGATGCGACATAGTGTCAAAATAGGAAATAATTACAATAGCATCAGTAAGAGAATCCTTTTTGTAAGGAAAGCCATCCAATAAGTCTTTCGAAATCGTTGTATGTGCAGGAATTCCTTTAAAAGGCGGTGGTTCTTCAAAACTAGAGTGAAGGCAGTAACTAGAACTAAAAAATTGTCGCACATTTATGGCTTCACTTGCACCATTATTGGTAACTGTATATGTCGGATGAAACGTACTGTCTGTAATGTTATCGATAACCAGCTTAACATCAATATCCGGCACTGATTCAAGTGCCAATTTCTCCGCCTTAGCCTTTCTTTCCAATTGCTGTATAACACTGTCATCCCATATTTTATAAATGGTTGCAATTAATAAGAGGATTGACAAACCAAGCATCGCGATTGCCATTTTACTTCTCGGCTTTTCAAATAGCCCTTTAATCTGGAGAGCTGTAATAAAAAAGCTGATAATCGTTGTAATTATAAGTACAATCATAATTGTGTATTTAATGCTTAGCGATTACTTAAGGGAAATATCCCGTTTGCGTATAAAGCTACCGTAAAATTTGTGGATATCTTTTTTGTCAGGTTGCATAGTCTGGCACTCATTTTGTGGCATAATAAGCTGCAAACACTAACTCAAAAAATCTGCGGAATCTAATGATCCTTTTAATCCGCGATTCAGAAATTAGTTTTTGCACATGCGCAAAAAGTGCGCAATTTTTACCCGCAAAAACATTGATTATCAATACCAAAGTGCGCAATTTTATTTTTTTGCCTGCCCGCTGAATAGACGGGCGCACCAGCAATAACCGGAAGAAAGCGGAAGCAATCCCGCAATTTCCAGCAGTTTTCCCGCAATAAAACCGCAATTATTCCGCAGTAATCGCGATGTAGTAGTGCGCAAAAAGTGAGCAACATTTGAGCAAGAAGTGAGCAAGAATTTCCCGCAAATTGCACAGAAGATCATTGATTATCAATACCAAGGTGAGCAATTATAGTGTGCAAAAAAAATCGACGAAAATGTGCAAGTCAGGATTAAGATTAAAGCATGTAATCCTTTTTCAGGATTAACCGGAAAGCAACAACACTTAAATTATGAGATTGCTTCGTGCCTCGCAAAGACGCAATCAAAACAAAAAAAATGTAAAACCATGTAGTCATTGAGCCATTAAGCAATTCAGCCAATACGCATTATAAAATTATCACATTGCCACATTATCACATTGTCACATTGAAATCTTACCTTTGCGCCACTTAAAAATAATTTATGAAAGAAGTATATATCGTATCCGCAGTGCGCACGCCAATGGGCGCATGGGGCGGTGCTCTGAAGGATTTTTCTGCTACCAAGCTGGGCTCACTGGCAATCAAAGGCGCGCTGGAAAAAGCGGGTGTAGCTGCAAGCGAAGTAAATGAGGTACTTATGGGCAGTGTGCTGCAGGCCAACCTGGGCCAGGCCCCTGCACGCCAGGCAGCGCGCTTTGCCGGTGTGCCGGACAATGTACCATGCACTACCATCAATAAAGTATGCGCCAGCGGTATGAAGGCCGTAATGCAGGGCGCACAGGCCATAATGCTGGGCGATGCAGACGTAGTGGTAGCGGGTGGTATGGAGAGCATGAGCAATGTGCCCTTCTACAGCCCAAGCCTGCGCTGGGGCAGCAAGTATGGCGATGTGACGATGATAGACGGCCTTGCCAAGGACGGCCTTACAGATGTGTATCACAACTACGCCATGGGCAACGCAAGTGATCTATGTGCTAAGGAGTGCAACATAAGCCGCGAGGCACAGGACGAATTTGCGATAGAAAGCTACAAACGCAGCCAGGCTGCATGGGACGCAGGTAAGTTTGACAACGAAGTGATACCGGTGGAAGTACCACAGAAAAAGGGCGACCCGATAAAAATAAGCAAGGACGAAGATCCGTGGAATGTGAAGTTTGACAAGATAGCGGGCCTTCGCCCTGCATTCAGCAAGGAAGGTACGGCTACGGCAGCAAACAGCAGCACCATGAACGATGGCGCGGCGGCACTGGTGCTGATGAGCAAAGAAAAAGCGGAAGCGCTGGGCATAAAGCCAATAGCTAAACTGATAGGCTATGCTGATGCTGAGCAGGCACCGGAATGGTTTACCACAAGCCCGTCGCTGGCAGTGCCAAAGGCAGTAGCCAAGGCAGGCCTGAAGATGGAAGACATACAGTTCTTTGAGCTGAACGAGGCATTCAGCTCGGTAGGCATAGTGAACGCACAGAAAATGGGCCTGACACCTGCACAGGTGAATGTGAATGGCGGCGCGGTAGCGCTGGGCCATCCGCTGGGTGCAAGTGGCGCGCGTATCATAGCTACACTGGTGAACGTGCTGAAACAGAACGGCGCTAAGTATGGCGCAGCGGGTATATGCAATGGTGGCGGCGGCGCAAGCGCGGTAGTGGTTGAAATGATGTAATTTTCCGGATACTGGTTTCTGGATACTAGATACTGGATGTAAATGGATGATGGTTCGAGTAGTAGTTCGACAGAGCTCACTATGACAATCCTTACCATGACATTTTTAGATTTTTGATAGTGAATAATTGTTGTGGTTCGTTTGCCACTGGTTATTCACTATCTGTTTTTTACCGGGATAAGATATGTGGCAAAACATACGGGAGACGGCGCTGAAGCCGCGGACCTTACTGATAGTGTATATAATAGCGGCGATATTCGCGGCTGTGCAGCTATACTCGCTGGGGCACCATCCGTATTCGTACCCTAAGGACCCCTACCCGGATGATATCATGAATCACCTGGAGAAGATGAACCGCTTTATAGGCAAGGAGCTTACAGAGTTCAACAATTACCTCATCTTCAAGTATTCGTTTTACCACCTGATACAGGGCGCAAATCTTTACGACCTGTATCCCGACTGCCACTGGGACTACTACAAGTACAGCCCTACCTTTGCCCTGCTGATGGCGCCCATGGCAGTGCTGCCGAATATAATAGGCTTGTGCATATGGAACATACTGAACGCCCTGTGTGTACTGTTCGCTATAAGGACACTACCCTTTAAGAAAGATACGCAGAGTGTGCTGCTGTGGTTCGTGGCTTTTGAGCTGCTGACCTGCCTGCAGAACACACAAAGCAATGGCCTGATGTGCGGGCTGATGATAGCTGCCTATGGCAGCATGCACAATGGCAAGGCCATATGGGCCACGCTGTGGCTGGTGCTGGCCACCTATATAAAGGTATACGGGGCCATAGGTTTCTGCCTGTTCCTCTTCTACCCCGGCAAGCTGAAATTCATAGGCTGGGCCATACTGTGGACCATAGTGCTATTTGCACTGCCACTTATCGTGACGCCATTCCATACGTTGCTGTGGCAGTACCACAACTGGGCCGACCTGATGATAGCTGATGCCACGGCAGCCGTAGGCCTGTCGGTAGCGGGTGTGCTGAGCACCTGGTTTGGTATAGTGAATGGTAAGGCGCTGGTGACGGTGTTGGGGCTAGTGCTCTTCCTGGTACCGTTCGCCAGGGTGAAGATGTACAAAAATGAGCTGTTTCGCCTGCTGATACTGGCCTCCATGCTGATATGGGTGATCATCTTCAACCACAAGGCGGAGTCCAGCACCTTCATCATAGCGGTAGCGGGTGTGGGCATATGGTATTTTGCCATGCCCAAGACCAAATGGCGCACGGCGGTACTGTTCTTCGTGTTCCTGTTTACCAGCCTGAGCACTACGGATATCTTCCCGCCCTATGTAAAGCAGCACCTGATATACCCGTATAAATTCAAGGCATTCCCCTGCATAGTGGCATGGTGCCTCGTATTTGCCGACCTGATGCGGTTACCCCCCGCCCTAAAGGGAGCTACTAAAGCGACAGACATGGAGTGATACCGGTAATATTCCAAAGAAATTGCCGCAGATTAAGAAAAAGACAAAAAATTACCGATATTAGCTGAAATTTTAGGAACAGCACCACTCTACAGAACTTAGTATTTATGAAATATAGCATACTCAGAGTTATTGCATTACTGGTATTAATGGCATTCGTAGCCAGTTGCGGCGAGGGCCGCTGGAGGCGTTACAAGTATCGCGAACACTATGTGCATAAGAAACGGTACCGCCCATGGCATAACCACCACCACAGGGATTGGTAGACAATATTTTAAAGATCAGGCTGTAACAACTGCCTGATCTTTTTGTTTTGACACTCGGCTGACAATAGAGCGACCAAGGTCATGTTTAGTGAAAGGAGGTTGAATTACTTTTGCGGGACACACGTTCCCAACCAAAAATGATCGCAAGAATACTACCCGCAGCGCTGCTGCTGACCTGCCTTACGGCAAAGGCACAAGACACCAAGAGCCTGGCCTACCCCGACGAAAAGCACTTTAAGAATATGCGCCAGCTGACCAATGGCGGCGACAATGCAGAAGCCTACTTCGGGTTTGATAATGAGCATATCACCTTTCAGCGCACCAATAAAAAGGACGGTGCGGACTGTGACCAGATCTTTTATGGTACGGTGACAAAGAATAATGAAGAGACTTTCAAATACAACCTCGTAAGCACCGGCAAGGGCCGAACTACCTGCGCCTACCTGATGCCTGACCATAAGCACCTGCTGTATGCCAGCACCCACTTGGCAGCAGACACCTGCCCGGCTACGCCAGACAGGAGCAAGATAAAGAAGTATGTATGGCCCATCTACGACAGCTACGACATATTCGTAGCCGATCTGAAGGGGAAGATCACCAAGCAACTGACCAAGAGCAAGGGCTATGATGCCGAGGCGACCATATCGCCAAAGGGAGACAGGATCATATTCACCAGCATGCGTAATGGCGATATAGACCTGTATACCATGAACCTGGACGGCACCCACGTAAAGCAGATAACCAATACCATTGGCTATGATGGCGGCGCATGCTTCTCGCCCGATGGCAAGAAGATTGTATGGCGCGCATCGCGCCCGCAGACTCCGGAAGAGGTGGCTGAATATAAAGAGCTGCTGGCGCAGGGGCTGGTAATGCCTACTAAAATGGAGGTGTTCGTAGCCAATGCAGACGGCACCAATGTGCAACAGGTGACACACCTGGGCAAGGCCAACTGGGCTCCTGCATTCGCCCCTAACGGCAAGCAGATCGTATTCGCATCTAATCATGAGTACCCGCGCGGCTTCCCGTTCAATATGTACCTCATCAACCTGGACGGCACCGGCATGGAGCGCATCTCTCACGATGGCAGTTTTGATGCTTTCCCTATGTTCTCTCCGGATGGCAAAAAGTTCATCTTCAGCTCTAACCGCAATAATGGCGGCGGACATGATACGAATGTATTCGTGTGCGATTGGGTGGATTAATGCGCAATGGCTGAATTGCTTAATGGCTGAATTTGGTGCGGCATTAAATGAATGTGATTAGTTTGAGAATGCAGCCTAATGAAGGATTTTTGATTAATTTCGGGGGATGTTATTCAGGGGACTATTACTGGTAGGTGCAGGTGGCGCGGCGGGCAGCATGGCCCGGTATGGCGTCAGCTATATCGTCAGTAAGTATGTAGACCATCCTTTTCCATTCGCTACTTTGGCCATCAATGTGGTGGGTTCGCTTATTATTGGGCTGTTGTTCGGGGTACTGAGCAGGAACCAGATGCAGCAGGGTACGTACCTGTTGCTGGCATCGGGCTTTTGCGGGGGATTTACCACTTTCTCCACCTTTGCGCTGGAAAACGTGAACCTGATGCAAAAAGGACAGTCTTTTACGGCATTGTTATATATAGGCTTTAGTGTTATTCTTGGGCTGGCGCTCTGTAAGGCGGGCATCTGGCTGGCCAGCTGATTATTATTGCTCCCCCGTTTGATTAATAGATAGTAGTTTGGTAAATTTGCCGCGCGCACATAAAAGATAATTAGTATGATAGATATAAAGATCCCTACGGTAGGCGAATCGATAAGCGAAGTGACCCTCGTAAAGTGGATGAAGAAAGAAGGTGACTACGTGAACATGGATGAGGTATTGTGCGAACTGGAATCTGAGAAAGCGACCTTTGAACTGCCAGCCGATAAGGCAGGCGTTTTGCATATAGTAGCGCAGGAAGGCGCCACCCTGCTGATAGGTGATGTTGCCTGCAAAATAGATGAAACTGCGGCAAAGCCGGAAGGCGCCGCAGCACCAGCTCCTGCACCAAAGGCAGAAACACCTAAAAAAGAAGAAAAACCTGCAGCGAACGCTGCTCCTGCAAAAGAAACACCACAGAGTGATGTGAAAGCTACCCCGGTAGCACAGGCCATCATGAGCGATAAGCAAGTGAAACCTGCCGAAGTAAAGGGCAGCGGCTCTATGGGCAGGATCATGAAGCACGATGTGCTGGATGCGATAGCTAACCCGGGCCGTAAGAGTGGCGATGCTGCCTTTACCCGTAATGAGCGCCGCGAGAAAATGAGCAATCTGCGTAAGACAGTATCGCGCAGGCTGGTAGAAGCAAAGAACAGCACGGCCATGCTCACCACGTTCAACGAGGTGGATATGACCCGCATCATGGATATACGCAAGCAGTATAAAGATTCGTTCAAGGAATCTCACGGTGTAAATCTTGGCTTTATGTCGTTCTTTACCAAGGCAGCATGTATCGCATTGCAGGAATGGCCTGCGGTGAATGCTTACATAGATGGCGATTCTCTTGTGTACCATGACTATTGTGATATATCTATAGCTGTATCTGCGCCTAAGGGACTTGTAGTGCCTGTGATACGCAATGCTGAGAGCATGAGCATGAGCGATATAGAGAAGAAGGTAGTGGAACTGGCGAAGAAAGCACGTGATAATAAATTAAGTCCTGATGAAATGGCAGGTGGCACATTCACACTTACCAATGGTGGTGTGTTCGGTTCGCTGATGTCTACACCTATCATCAATATACCACAGTCTGCAATACTGGGTATGCACAAGATACAGGACAGGCCAATGGCTATCAACGGTAAAGTAGAGATACGCCCGATGATGTACCTGGCAGTTAGCTATGACCACCGTATCATTGACGGCCGTGAGTCTGTAGGCTTCCTGGTAAGGGTGAAGGAACTGCTGGAAAATCCTGAGCTGATATTGTTCGGACAGGACCCAGTGAAGACATTATTGGAGATCTAAAAAAAACAAATCCCAAAAGGGGCTTACTAATATTATATGACAATCGCCGCTTATGAAGCGGCGATTGTGTTTTTATTAGTTTTATTTAATGAGTTGGTGTTTGTTTATCGAAGTTGCTTCTCTTTTTGGCTTTGCGGGTATGATAAATGTGATGCCCTGTTCTGAAAAGCAGGAATACAACGACTACTAATATTGCGGTTATTGACCAGATGCCCATAAGTGTTGGTTGAGACTTGTGAATTTTCACCAATACTTATAATAACCGAGCCAAGTCATCTATTTTAAATGAGCAGCCAAATATAACCCTAACAAAAAATCCTAAATTAGTGGCTTTGTGATTTGCCAACAAAAAACCATTAATTTTATTGCTCTTAGCAGTATTTATGAAAAGAACATACGGAAGGTTTGGCTTTTCTGTTATATTAATGATGTTTGGAAGTGTGCTGTTTGCGTATATAATTCTACTGCAACGCATTTACACACATTGGCAAAGGTTATTAGACCATGGCCGTCAGATTAGTAGCCTAAATATCGCCATCGCGCTAATTGTATTTGCGGCTTTTACAATAACCCTTTTCTATTTCATTCGTAGATATATCGCACGAAAACATATTGTAACTGTAAACGGGAACGAGATAATCATTTCACCTTTGCACCCTTTTAGCAAAAAAATCAAAGTAGCAATTAAGGAAGTAACCAAAGTTGACTTTATCGCCAACAAAGCGAAACCCGAACTTACACTGATAACACAAAACGAAAAAGTGAGTATGCAAATAGCAGGCAACTATGTAGAGATTACAAACTTAAGTAAAGCACTCATGGCTCTAGGCTTGCCAACTGAAATATCAGGTCCGTCAGCCAATTACTTTACTATCAGCAGTAAAGAATTACTACAAAAAACAATAATGGGATACTCGATAATACTGACACTTTATATGATACTCTTTGTCAAGATCTATCTTTCTCTACATGCACATCGCCATTAAATCCCGCTCCATACCAGATATATTATTGTCTTCATCGACGTTCTATAAAAACCACTTTATTTACGGTGCCGTCGTTATCCACCATGTATTGCCATGCGGATCTTGTATTCCACCGGTTCTTCCATAAGGCTGGTCACACATAGGCAGGACTGATGTGGCACCTAAAGAGATAGCTTTGTCGTAAGTGGCATCTGCATTAGCTACATAGATGAACATACCTGCTGGACTGGATGGATATTCAGGTGTGGCATCTGCAAACATAATGACGCTGTCTCCAATTGCTATCTGGGCGTGCATGATGGTATTTTCATCGCGCATATGCTTCGACTGCTCTACAGCACCGAATACATCTTTTGCGAATTGCAGGAAGCCTGTCGCATTATTGATGATCAAGTATGGCATGACCTGGTTGCAGCCTTCAGGGATATTTACTTTTTCCATTGTTTTATGGTATTTGGTCTAATGAATAATATACGGGTAAGCCTTTGGCAAGCAGCACATCTCGTTCCTTACGCACTCCGTTGCTGTCGCCTATAATGAGGATCGCATCGCACTTATCTATAACAGCAAGGGATATGTTCATTACCGCATCGTAGTTATCCGGAACATTAGCCTGTCCAACAATTGGCAGCGCCATGTTCACCCCTATGAAAGGAATGTGGCCCTTCTCATAGATACGGGCAGCAGCAATATTCATAGCTTCGAAATTCTTGTTTCGCTGTTCGTCTGTAGGTGCTGAATATGGACCTGAAACTCCAATGATCATGATAACGGAAATGGCTTTAGTAAAAATAAATAATTATTTTCACTAAAGCCATTCTATATTATTGCTGCATCAGCGGGTTATAATTACTTAACCCAGCTTTGCTTTCAAACCTTCGTTCAGCGCATCGAGGAACTCCTCAGTGTAGAGGTAGTGGTCGCCGTGCTTTACTTTATTGCCGTGTACGCATACTGCAAGGTCCTTGGTCATTTTACCAGACTGCACCGTTTCCACACAAACAGCTTCCAGTGCATGCGCAAAATTGATCAGTTCCTGGTTGTTATCCAGCTTGCCGCGGAATTCAAGGCCTCTTGTCCATGCATAGATAGATGCAATAGGATTGGTTGACGTAGGATTACCTTTCTGGTGCTCGCGATAGTGACGGGTAACAGTACCATGTGCCGCTTCCGCTTCCATTGTTTTGCCATCAGGTGTTATCAGCACTGATGTCATAAGACCAAGTGAACCGAAGCCCTGTGCTACAGTATCGCTCTGTACGTCACCATCGTAGTTCTTACAAGCCCATACGAAGTTGCCATGCCATTTCAGCGCGCTCGCTACCATGTCATCAATAAGGCGGTGCTCGTATTCTATACCTGCCTTTTCAAATTCAGCTTTGAACTCATTGTTGTAGATATCTTCAAAAATATCTTTGAAGCGACCATCGTATTTTTTAAGGATCGTATTCTTAGTGCTCAGATATAAAGGCCATTTTTTAGACAAAGCCATATTGAAGCATGAACGCGCGAAGCCCATGATAGATTCATCGGTATTGTACATGGTCAATGCTACACCATCGCCTTTGAAGTTGTATACTTCATGCTCGATCACTTTACCATCTTCACCTTCAAACTTTACAGTCAGCTTGCCTTTTCCTTTTACCACGAAATCTGTAGCGCGATACTGATCGCCGAATGCGTGACGACCTATGCAGATAGGTGCAGTCCAGTTTGGCACAAGGCGGGGAATATTGTTCATTACGATCGGCTCGCGGAATACGGTACCGTCCAGTATGTTACGGATAGTGCCGTTCGGGCTCTTCCACATCTGTTTCAATTTGAATTCTTCCACACGCGCCTCATCAGGAGTGATGGTAGCACATTTGATACCAACGCCATATTGCCTGATCGCATTTGCAGAATCAATAGTTACCTGGTCGTTCGTAGCATCGCGATGCTCTACGCCAAGGTCGTAGTATTTAATATCGATATCAAGATATGGGAGTATCAGCTTTTCTTTGATATACTTCCATATAATTCGGGTCATTTCATCTCCATCCAGTTCTACTACCGGATTTGCAACTTTAATTTTTGCCATTATTTATCAGTTTTTAAGTTTTTAGTATGTGTGGGGTAATTTTAATAAACCGGTCAAATGTAATGAGTTTGGAGGATTTGCTGAAAAAATACGGCAGGATAGTTATATGTTATTTTATTTAACCACGAAGACGGTACGGCACAAGGTAGCATCTCCCGTTTTAGCCGGATAAAGTAATCCTGCTAACTTTGCGCGGTGTTCTGGCTATTTATTGTTGCTGTGGCTGCCCAATGCGGATATTCGCTGTATTTCTTTATACGCGTCCTTTCGTTGCCTGTGAAACAAACCCCGGCAAATGAGCGCCTACCAGTCAGTATTATTATCTGTGCGAAAAATGAAGCAGACAATCTCAGGAAAAACCTTCCACTGATCTTAGAACAGGATTATCATGATAAGGACGGCAAGCCGCTATTCGAGGTAATTGTAGTGAATGATGCATCTGCAGATGCGACGGCACAAGTGCTGCAGGAAATGGAACTGCGCTACGACCATCTATGGGATATTATTATTGCAACAGATGCGCAGCGGGACATGAAAGGCAAAAAATTCGCATTAAGCAAGGGTGTGGCGCTTGCCCAATATGACAAGTTAGTGTTGACCGATGCAGATTGTGCTCCGGCCAGCGAACATTGGCTGGAACAGATGGTTGCTCCATTGACTGCAGGGAAAGCGATAGTAGCAGGATATGGCGGTTATAATAAGACAGGTAGTTTACTTAATGCGTTCATTCGCTGGGAAACGATGCATTCGTTCCTGCAGTACAGTACTTATGCACTGGCTGGAAAACCATATATGGCTGTGGGGCGTAACCTTGCCTGTACTAAAGAGGCATTACTAAAAGCACAGAACAGTACCACATGGAATGCCCTACCCTCAGGCGATGACGACCTGTTGGTAAGCATATCGGGCAATGCAAAAAATGTTGCAGTGGTTTGCGACAAAGATGCTTTTACCTATTCTGACGCCAAAAGCAATGCAAAGGAATGGATAGCTCAGAAACAAAGGCACCTCTCTACGGGAAAGTATTATAGAACCGATATAAAGTTATTACTCGGCAGCTACGGAGTCAGCCATGCGATAATGTGGCTTTCCTTCTTTATGCTGCTGTTTATACCCTGTACGACTATAGTTTGGGCAATAATGGCCGGCCGTTGCGTCATCTATTGGCTACTATGGATAGTGACCGCAAATAAATTGAACGAAAAGAAGCTGTTTTATTTTTTCCCATTCTTCGATATAGGGTGGATGATCTATAACTTTGCCTTTCTGCCGTACATAACCTGGAAAAACAAGCAACATTGGACATAATATTAAAATACTTCGCTGACTTTACTGAAGATCAACTGGACAAATTCGGGAAACTGGAAGGACTATATAAAGAATGGAATGAGAAGATCAATGTCATTTCCCGGAAAGATATAGACGCACTTTATGAAAAACATGTGCTCCATTCGTTGGCCATTGCTGTGCTTTGCTCATTTGACAAAGGCGCACAGGTAATTGACATTGGCACGGGGGGCGGCTTTCCGGGTATTCCACTGGCTATATTTTTTCCTGAAGTGGAGTTTATGCTGGTAGACAGTATAGGTAAGAAGATAAAGGTAGTGCAGGAAGTAGCTGACGGTGTGGGGCTGAAAAACATAACGGCAGTGCATGGCAGAGTGGAAGAAATAAAGAACCGTAAGTTCGATTATTCAGTGTCGCGTGCTGTAGCCCCCCTTGGTGACCTTTGGAAATGGATAAACCCGGTGCTGCGGGTGGGCCAGAAAAGTGATGAACTACCAAATGGGCTTATATGTCTGAAAGGTGGTGACCTGAGAAACGAGATATTCGAATCAGGGATGAAGAGCGTGACACAGGCATGGAGCGTAAACAACATATTCCAGGAACCGGCATTTGAAGATAAGTATGTGGTATATGTACCAAAACTGATCTAACTGAAACAAGAGGGCAAAATAAACGCAGGTCTAAAAAACAATTCTTAATTTAGCGTCCTGATATTAAAAAATATAGTTAAATAAATATATGGGTAGGATATTTGAAGTACGTAAATCATCAATGTTCGCGCGGTATGACCGCATGGCCAAACAATTCAGCCGCGTAGGTAAAGAAATAGCGATAGCAGTAAAGAAGGGAGGGCCGGAACCGGATACCAACCCGATGCTGCGTCGTGTGATGCAAAATGCCAAGTCTTTCAACATGCCGAAAGACCGCATAGAAGCAGCGATAAAAAATGCGATGGGTAAGGACACCAGCAACTATGATGAAGTACTGTATGAAGGATATGCCCCCCATGGAATAGCTCTGCTGGTAGTAACTGCAACGGATAATACTACCCGTACTGTAGCTAACGTACGCGCGCACTTCAATAAAGGCGGCGGATCTGCAGGCAACAGCGGATCGGTGAGCTTTTTGTTCAACCACCTGGGTATGTTCAAACTGAAGCCAGAAGGTTTGAATATGGAAGACCTGGAGCTGGAACTAATAGACTATGGGCTGGAAGAAGTAGGCGAAGACAGCGAAGGTAATATCATCATCAGGTGTGCATTCACAGACTTCGGCAATATGCAGAAGGCACTGGAAGAAAAGAAGATCACTGTTATCTCTTCTGAAATAGAATGGATACCATCTAATACGATACAGATCAGCGACGAACAGTCAGAAGACGTATTTAAGCTGATAGAAAGGCTGGAAGGCGATGATGACGTGCAGCATGTGTTCCATAACATGGCATAACGAACTATTTATATTATATATCAAAAGAGCTAAGGAATAATTCTTAGCTCTTTTGATTTTAGAGGCCAGATACTTTCTTAATAGCTATTTTTGTAAAAATAAAACGAATGCCCCCAAAACCTACGTTACCGTTACTTGTTGGCCGAAAACCTGTGCTGGAAGCGCTGGAACTGGGTACCACCATTGAAAAAATATTTTTACTACGCACTGCCACAGGACCGGAGATAAATGAAATAAAGCAGCGTGCACGGGAATACAATATACCCATAAGCCAGGTGCCGGTAGAGAAGCTGGACTACATGACCAAGTCGCAGCACCAGGGCATAGTAGCATGGACCTCCTTACTGCAGTATATAGACCTGCAGGCAGGGATATCTTACGTAGTTGAAAAAGGGGAAACACCATTATTCTTATTACTGGACGGTATAACTGATGTTCGTAATGTGGGTGCAATAGCGCGCAGTGCATTGTGCTGCGGTGCACAGGGCATCATACTGCCTACTTCTCATGCAGCCTCACTTACTGAAGAAGCCATTAAAACATCAGCAGGGGCTTTGCGTAAAATATTGCTGTGCCGTACCCCGTCTGTGCAGCAGGCGATGGATGTACTGCGACTAAACGGCATACAGATACTGGGCACACAAATGAAAGGCAGTGTACCGGTTTATGAAAGTAACCTCGTTATCCCAACGGCAATAGTAATGGGGGCGGAAGATACCGGCATCAGCAAAGAAGTGCTGAAACGTGCCGATCAGCTGATACGTATACCAATGGTGACTAACTTTGACTCGCTGAACGTATCTGTTGCAGCAGGAATGATACTTTATGAAGCACTGAGGCAGCGGGTACTCGAAAAATAAGTTACCTTCATTTTCCATAAAAAGCCAGGATATGTTGTTCAAAGGGAAGACCGCTTTTATTACCGGAGCGAGCAGGGGTATAGGTGAAGCCATAGCACTCCGACTTGCAAAAGAAGGCGCGAATATTGTGATCGTAGCAAAGTCTGTAACAGAAAACCCACGCCTTGGGGGCACCATCTATTCCGTTGCTGATAAAGTGAATGAAGCAGGAGGCAAGGCGCTTGCAGTACAGTGCGATATACGCAATGAAGAACAGATAATAGCGGCTGTGCAGCAGGCAGTAAGCATTTTCGGCGGTATAGACATACTGGTGAACAATGCGTCAGCTATATCACTCACCAATACCGAACAAACGGAAACGAAGCGCATGGACCTGATACATGCCATCAATGTGCGGGGAACTTTCGTTGTCACCAAGCACTGCCTGCCCTTCTTGAAAAAATCAGCAAACCCGCATATACTTACTTTATCCCCTCCCCTTGATATGGACCCTAAATGGATAGCGCCCTATGTGCCCTATACCATCAGCAAGTTCAATATGAGTATGATGACCCTTGGATGGGCACAGGAATTCAAAAAGCATGGCGTAGCAGCAAATTCACTTTGGCCGGTTACAACAATAGCAACATCAGCGGTAAAGAACATACTGGGCGGCGAAATGCTGATCAATATGAGCAGGAAGCCGGAGATACTGGCAGACTGCGCTTTTTATATTTTACAAAAATCAGCCAAAGAATGCACAGGCAATCTATTCCTCGACGAAGATGTTCTGAAGAGCGAAGGCATCACTGACCTGGAACAATATGCGGTTAATCCGGGAGGACGACTGCAGAAGGATCTTTATGTAAACTGATCTGTTTATTATTAAAAAATACGCTCTTGAGCTCTATACTTTCTATACAGCATATATCCAAGTCTTATGGACCTATACAGGCACTGAAGGATGTTTCATTTGATGTGCCCGAAGGTTGTGTATTCGGAATACTGGGGCCTAATGGCAGCGGCAAGACCACGATGTTGGGCATAGTGCTTGATGTGCTGCTGGCTGATGCCGGCTCCTATAGCTGGTGTGGCGGCATGGAGCAAAGTGCTGCCCGCAAACAAATAGGCGCACTGCTGGAAACACCGAATTTTTATCATTACTTATCCGCATTTCATAACCTGGAGATCAATGCAGCCATCAAGCAAAAAGGACACGATGACCGCGACAGGGTGCTGAAACAAGTGGGACTATATGAACGTAAGGATAGCAAGTTCCAGACCTTTTCGCTGGGCATGAAGCAGCGGCTGGCAATAGGTGCAGCGTTGCTGGGCACCCCTAAGATACTGGTGCTGGACGAGCCAACCAACGGACTGGACCCCGCAGGAATAGCAGAGATTAGGGAACTGATACGCACGCTGAACAAACAAGGAATTACCATTATCGTAGCCAGCCATTTGCTGGATGAAATAGAGAAGGTATGCACCCATGTAGCCATACTAAAAAAAGGCACACTGCTGCTGCATGGACCTGTGGATGAAGTTTTGCTGAGCGAAGACCAGATAGAAGTAAGAGCAGCTGATATGGTGCAACTGGAGCAGGTGTTACAAACGATGACCGGCATCAAAAAGACAAGGCTTAATGACAATACGCTGCAACTGACCTGCGAAAGCAATGTACAGCCCGCACAGGTAAATGAGTTTTGCATCAGCAAAGGGATTACCTTGTCTCACCTGCTGCTACGCAGGAAAAGCCTGGAGACAAAATTCATGGAGCTTACTAACTAAAGAATAATGAAAGAACTACTTGCCATAGAATGGCTCAAAATAAAGCGATACCGTACCTTTTGGATACTCGCAGGGCTCTTTCTGCTGCTGCTGCCCATCTGGAACATAGAAGTAGCAAACGGCATGATGAAATTTGGCGGAAGTGGCAAAGGAGCCTTTAACCTGCTGGATACCGCTTACTCCTTTCCGCAGGTGTGGGGCAATCTTGGTTTCTGGGGCAGTATTTTCATCATGTTCATCTCTATGCTGGTGATCATTCTCACGACCAATGAATATGCCTACCGCACCAATAGGCAAAATATTATAGACGGTCTGAAAAGAATGCAGTTTTTCCATGCTAAGGTAGCGTTGGTAGTGGTATTGAGCGTGCTGGTAACAATCTACCTGTTCCTATTGGGTATTGTTTTTGGCGGTACTCATTCCGGCTCCCTGAGCGGTATGTTCTCTGAATTTCACCAGGTGTGGTATTTCTTCCTGCTTTCGCTGAACTACCTGGGCTTTGCATTGTTTCTTGCCTTGTGGATACGCCGTAGCGGCCTGGCCATAGGGTTGTTCCTGCTGTACTCCATGATCTTTGAAAATATTGCGCGGGGCCTCCTCAATACGATGTTTGACAAGCCTTACGGAAATCTAATGCCGCTGCAGGCAAGCGATGAACTACTGCCATTTCCTTTAATGCAGATGGCAAAAGCCATGATGGGAAGTGCACCATCTATCGGTATGAATACGTATGTTACGGTTACCATCTGCTGGTGCGCGCTCTATTATCTTGGAGGAAGAGTATTATTATCCCGTAATGACTGGTAACTAGCGGGACTAAGTAACAAAATAATTGTAATTTAAAACTAAATCAGGTACGGAATAAAAACAAGGTTTTAACACATATCTGACAAGCTGTGTTATTTTTATTTCTGAATGTTGCTTAAATTTGCACGATGCTTACAGGAAAAGAACTTATTCTGGCAACCAAGCCTTTCGCAAAGGAGATTCGCTGGAAAAGTTGGTATTATACACTTACTACTTTGTTTTTACTCGTCGGCACTTTGCTGGGGAGTACTTATATTGAAAATATTTTCATAAGGATACTGTGCAGTTTTTTCTCTGCCATGCTGCTATCCCGCATGTTCATTATATTTCATGATTATCAGCACCATACTATACTGCGCGGATCTTTTCCTGCCAATGTGATCTTTACGATATTTGGTATATATATGATAACGCCGCCTAACATATGGAAGCGTTCTCATGACCATCACCATAACAACAATGCAAAACTGTTCAGCGCCAGTATAGGCTCCTACCCTATAATGACGAAACAAAAATTCCTTGAGGCTAGCAAAGCAGAAAAATTTGGCTACCTGGCAGTAAGGCATCCGCTGAATATGTTCTTTGCATACTTTACTACCTTCTCTTACGGCATGTGCATACAGTCGTTCCTAAGCAGCCCTAAAAGACACTGGGATTCAGCGGCCGTACTGCTGCTTCACTGGTCATTCGGCGCTTTCATGTGGATCCATTTTGGCTTTGTTACATTCCTGCTGACGTTCCTTCTTCCGTTTTTTATGTCGCATATGTTGGGCGCTTACCTGTTCTATGCGCAACATAACTTCCCCGGCGCAAAATACAAGAACAATACCGAGTGGAATTATACACATGCAGCCCTGGAATCATCGAGCTACATGGACCTGAATCCGTTCATGCAGTGGGTGACAGCGAATATCGGATTTCACCATATCCATCACCTTAATTCCAAAATACCGTTTTACCGCCTACCGGAAGCTATGGCTGCAATACCTGAGTTGCAAGACCCTAAGGTGACATCCTTGATGCCATCTGACATCATAGCATGCCTGAAGCTAAAGGTATGGGATCCTGAAAAGAACAGCATGGTAGGCTACGAAGACATAGAAGTAAAAATGGCCCGATAGTCTTTAAAATATTTGATCAAAAGCCTTGCTGACAAAAACAGCAAGGCTTTTTTATTGGCAGTTAAATGATGTTAAAACATTTTTTAAGACAATTTCCGCTTCATACCTTGCTACCGAATTCAGCATATGCGTAGACTTTCTATCCTGGTCATTTTACATTTCCTTTTGCTCTGCAACTATAACGCAGCAGCACAATACATAATCAGTGGCAACATTAAGGACGGACATGGGAAGGGGATATCCTATGCAACGGCAATCCTCCAGCGCCTGCCTGACAGCAGCATACAGCTGACAGCCATTGCTGACACTATAGGCAATTATAAAATGGATATCGCTGAATTAGGTAGTAGCTATATAACCGTATCTGCTGCCGGGTATGCAACTACTGCAAAAACTATTACGGACCTAACCGCTACCCGCCAGAAGGTAGATTTCACACTAGCGCAAGAGAGCAAGGAACTAAAGGAGGTAGCAATAAGCACAAAGAAGCCTTTCCAGCACATTGGGATCCTAAGCTTAGAATTCCACGTGGACAAGTTGTCGCGG
>JADMIO011631495.1_pt1 | contig 107463 bp, 97 predicted proteins | sample 8958161 | NCBI WGS metagenome assembly JADMIO01 (sample SAMN16585339, study PRJNA669376) | soil metagenome | isolation source: Crop rotation soil | place: USA: Cullars Rotation, Alabama | collected 2011
CGCGACAACTTGTCCACGTGGAATTCTAAGCTTAGGATCCCAATGTGCTGGAAAGGCTCACCAATGCCGATGGTAGTGACCCCAATAAGGTCTGTACCAATACCGCGGCGCGTAAACAAAATACGGGCGCACGTAGAAACGCGGACCGTAGTACGGCCTGTAGTACGGATACGCATAGCCGGCATTGTAGGAGAGACCGACGTACACATTCGGGCCGGCTGCCGGCGCCGTTTCGTACACCGTCTGCGGAGCGGCGTCTTCAACGCAGTGATAGTGATTGTGCTCGGCGCTCCAGACCACGCTCCGACAACCCGGATCGTCATAGGCGAATGCTCGCGTGGAGAGCAACAACGCCAGCGTGGCGAGCAGGCGGAGCGAGTGCTTCACGGCGCACCTCCGTTCGGGCGCTTCCATACCAGCTTGTAGACTAGACCGGGAGGCCTGAACGGATCCTGAACGCGGGATTACCGTCAAGGCCGGGAACGAACGTCCGGGAGCAACTTCGTGGTCGACGAACAGAAAGCCCGACGGGCCGAACAGGCCGTCCACCGCTTCATCCGCACTCCGCTCACGGCGCTGCTGACACCGGAGGCCGGCGCGCGCGAACGGGCGCTCGCACTGTTTCGCGAGGTGGCGGCAACGGTTCCGGCCTACGGGGAATTCCTGCGCGGCGAGGGCCTGGATCCGGCGAGCGTGCACACGGTCGACGATTTCGCGCGGCTGCCTCTAGTAACGAAGGACAACTATCTCAGGCGCCATCCGCTGCCGAGCCTGTGCCGCGGCGGCAGGCTCGACGGCTGCGATTTCGTTGCCGTGTCTTCCGGGTCGACCGGAGAGCCGACGTTCTGGCCGCGCTTCGTGTCCGACGAGCTCGGCATCGCCGCGCGGTTCGAGCAGGTCTTCGGCGATGCTTTCGGGGCCGCGGAGCGGCGTACGCTGGCGGTGGTCTGCTTCGCGCTCGGCAGCTGGGTCGGCGGCATGTACACCAGCGCGTGCTGCCGGCACCTCGCCGCGAAGGGATACCCGATCACAGTCGTGACGCCGGGCAACAACCGCGATGAGATCTGGCGGGTCGTCCGCGCGCTCGCGCCGCACTTCGACCAGACGGTGCTGCTCGGTTATCCGCCTTTCCTCAAGGACGTGCTCGACGGCGGACGCGCAGCGGGCATCGACTGGAGCGCGCTGCACACCCGGCTCGTCATGGCCGGCGAGGTGTTCAGTGAAGACTGGCGCAGTCTGGTCGTAGAGCGCGCGGGATCGACGGATCCATGCTTCGACACGGCATCGCTCTACGGGACCGCCGACGCGGGTGTGCTCGGCAACGAGACGCCGCTCAGCATCTGCATACGTCGTTATCTCGGCGAGCATCCGCCGATCGCTCGCGAGCTGTTCGTACAGGCGCGACTGCCGACGCTGATTCAATACGATCCCTGCTCGCGTTACTTCGAGACGCTCGCGAGCGAAGACGGCACGACGCTGCTGTTCACGGGTGACAACGGCGTGCCGCTCGTGCGCTATCACATCGCCGATCAGGGCGGCATCGTTGGCTTTTCCGAGATGCTGGAGTTTCTTGCCCAACACAACTTCGATCCGTGCGCCCATCTGCGGTCCGGTACGCCCATCCGTCGGCTTCCCTTCGTGTACGTGTTCGGTCGCACGCACTTCGCCGTTTCGTTCTTCGGGGCCAACGTCTATCCGGAGAACGTGAGCGTGGGCCTCGAGCAGCCTGCCGTGCGCGACTGGGTCTCCGGCAAGTTCGTGCTCCAGGCGCGCGAAGGGATCGATAATGCGCCGCACCTGGCAATCGCCGTGGAGCTCGCTGTCGGCGTCGGAGCCGACGCTCACAAGGCGCGGCTTATCGCGGACTCGATCCTGATTCACCTGCTGCGTCTCAACAGCGAATTCGCGAACTACACGCCGCCGGAGTACCGGCGGCCGCGCGTCAAGCTGTATCCGGCCGGCGACCCGGCGTGGTTTCCCGTGGGGGTCAAGCACCGCTACACCCGCGCGTGAGACTTGGCATGGGAGAGCCGGACAGCTAAACTGTATTTCCATACAGGTCCGGTCATGCAGCCACCCGACAAACCACGGAAAGGTCGCGGCGCGATCTCCAATCCCGCGCTGCGTTACGCGTCGACGCGCGTCGAGCGGTTCGACGACGGCTGGGATACCGACCCGGAAGAGCTGCCGCCGCTGGAAACCGTCGTTCGCCCGGATCCCGCGCGCACGATCATCGCGCGCAACAACTCGCCGGACCTGCATTTCACACAGTCCATCAATCCCTATCGCGGCTGCGAGCACGGATGCGTCTACTGCCTGTCGGGTGAGACGCCGATCCTGATGGCGGACGGCCGCACGCGCGCTCTGGCCGACGTGCGCTCGGGCGATTGGATCTATGGCACGGCGCGACACGGCGGGTACCGCCGCTATGTGCGGACGCGAGTGCTGGCGCACTGGAGCGTGATCCGTCCCGCTTTCCGACTGACGCTGGATGACGGGACGACCCTCGTTGCGGGCGGCGACCATCGCTTTCTCACGGATCGTGGCTGGAAGTATGTACGCGACTCCAGGTTTCCTCGGCGCCCGCATCTCGCGACGGGCAACAAACTCATGGGCAGCGGGGCCTTCGCGGCGCCGGTTCCGAAGGCGCGCGAATACAAGCTGGGATACCTGTGCGGGATGATCCGGGGGGATGCGCTGCTGCGCTCATATCACTATGGGCGTCCGGGTCGCGCGCACGGGGATCAGCACCGGTTCCGTCACGCCCCGTGCGATAGCGAGGGCCTCCAGCGCACGCGGGAATACCTGCGGGATGCCGCGCTCGATACACAGGAGTTTCTGTTCCGGAAGGTCGCGCAAGGGCGCCCGGCGATCTATGGCATTCGCACGAGCGCGCCCGCGGGTGTCGAGCGCATCCGCACGCTGATCGAGTGGCCGGCCTCGCCGACCCCCGAGTGGCGTGCCGGTTTTCTCGCCGGCGTCTTCGATGCGGAGGGCTGCTTCAGCCAGGGGGTGCTCAGAATCTCCAATACCGATTCCGCGATCATCGAGTGGATTACTCGTTGCCTGCAGCACTTTTCCTTCGCTTTGTTGGTCGAGCACCCGAAGCGCTCGGCATCGAAGCCGAGTGCCGCGGTGCGCGTGATGGGAGGGCTGCGCGAACATCTGCGGTTCTTCCATCTCTTCGATCCGGCAATCTCGCGCAAGCAGGACATCGAAGGGCTCGCCTTGAAGAGCGCGGCGCGGCTCCGCGTCGTCGGCGTCGAACCGGAAGCGAGCGCGATGCGGCTGTACGACATCACGACGGGTACCGAGGACTTCATCGCCAACGGAGTCGTCAGTCACAACTGCTTCGCTCGGCCCACGCACGCCTATCTCGATCTCTCCCCCGGACTCGATTTCGAGACGAAGCTCTTCTACAAGGAAAACGCCGCTGAGCTGCTCACGAACGAGCTCGCGCATCCGCGCTACGAGTGCAGCCCGATCACGCTCGGTGCGAACACCGATCCGTATCAGCCGATCGAGCGCAAGCTCGGTGTGACGCGCAGCCTGATCGAGGTGCTCGCGCGAGCGCACCACCCAATGACCATCGTGACGAAGAGCGCGCTCGTGCTGCGCGATCTCGAACTGCTGGCGGAGATGGCGCAGTCGAGGCTCGTCGCCGTAATGGTCAGCATCACGTCGCTCGATGACGAGACGAAGCGCACGCTGGAGCCGCGCACCGCATCGCCGGCGCGACGGCTGCAGGTCGTGCGTACGCTGTCGGAAGCGGGCGTACCGGTCGGCGTGCTCGTCGCGCCGATCATTCCGCTCGTCACGGATCACGAGCTCGAAGAGATCCTCGAGCGCGCGGCGGCGGCAGGCGCCCGCACCGCGGGCTACGTGCTGTTGCGCATGCCGCACGAGATCAAGCACCTGTTCGAGGAGTGGCTGCGCGCGCATGCGCCGCTCAAGGCCGAGCACGTGATGAGTCTGATGCGGCAGATGCACGGTGGACGCGAGTACGATTCCACCTGGGGTCACCGGCAGCGCGGCTCCGGACCTTATGCACAATTGCTCGCGCGTCGTTTCGAGCTCGCCTGTGAGCGCGCCGGCTTCGGGAGTCGCGAAGCCTTCGAGCTCGACACGACACTGTTTCGTCCTCCGGCGCTCGGCGGACAGCTCGACCTCGGGTTCTGACCGCCGCCACGACAGTACGTTGACGCGGATGCTCCTGTTATAGTCCGGACGCTCCTTCCGCGAGCAGGCACATGGCGCGCGACTACGAGAAAATCCTGGTGCTCGCGCGTCCGTCGATCGGCGACGTGCTGCTCTCCACTGCGCTCATCCATGCGTTGCGCGCTCGCTGGCCGTCCGCGACGCTCGACGTGCTCATCTACGCGGGCCAGCGGGAGGTTCTGGAGGGCAACGCCGACGTCGACGAAGTCATCGAAGCCGGCAAGCATCCGAGCCTCGGGGAATATGCTGCGCAGCTGCGGCGCATGGGACGTCACTACGATCTCGGCGTGTCGGTCAGCACGAGCGACCGGGCGCTGTGGTACCTGCTCGCCTGCGCGCGGGATCGATACTCCGTCGTTCCCGGACCCGACACCGCGCGGTGGCAAAGCGCCTGGAAGTCGTGGATCTGTCGCGCCACGCTGGAAGCCGACACGCGCGGACGACACACGCTCGAACAGAACCATCTGCTGGGGAAGCTACTCGATCTCGCACCGGGATACGGCGTCATCACACCGATCTCGGCCGACGCGGAAGTGGTGCTGGCGAACGCGCTGCCCGAGGTGTGGGGGCGACGCCAATACGCGGTTCTGCATCTCACTCCGGGGCATGCGTTCAAACGCTGGCATCTCGAGGGCTGGAGCGCGCTCGCGCGCTGGCTGCAGGCACGCGGTCTCGAGATCGTTCTCACGGGTAGCGACAACGCAGTCGAGCGCGCGTATCTGGACGCGGCCGTGAAGACATTGCCACCGGGCCTGCATCGCGTCGCGGGCAAGCTGCGCCTCGCGCACGTCAGCCGGCTGCTCGAGCGCGCCACGCTCTATGTGGGACCCGACACGCTGACCTCGCACATGGCCGCCGCGATCGGCACGCCTTGCGTCGCCATATTCGGTCCGACGAATCCGCTGATCTGGGGGCCATGGCCACGCGGCCACGCGGGGCCGGAGCCACCCTTCGTCAGGAAGGGCACGCAGCGCACGCGCAACGTGCTGCTCGTCCAGGGTCCCGGGCACTGCGTTGCGTGTCAGCAGCTCGGCTGCGAGCGACATCCGACGAGTCGCAGCGACTGTCTGGACGAGCTGCCCGCAGCGACCGTAATCGCGGCGGCGGAGCAGATGCTCGATCGTCCGCCCGCGCGCGTCGCTCAGCCCGCGAGCTCGACGTAGACGCGCCGGTTGTGCGCGCCCTTCTTCTCTACTTTGCCGAGCCGAACGGGGCCGATCTCGCGCGTCGTCGCGACGTGCGTGCCGCCACAGGGCTGGAGGTCGACACCTTCGATCTCGAGCAGTCGGATCCGGCCCGCGCCGGTCGGCGGTCGGACGGACAACGTGCGGATCAGATCCGGACGCGCCTCCAGCTCCTGCGGCGTGATCCACAGCGTGCGGACCGCGTGATCGCCCCGCACGAGGGCGTTCAACTGCGTGTCGACCGCGTCGCGATCGACGCTGTCCTGCATGTCGAAGTCGAGACGACTGCGCTCGACGCCGACCGAGCCTCCGGTCACGCCGTAGCGGAGCACGGCGCCGAGCAGATGCAGGCAGGTGTGCATTCGCATGTGGGCGTAGCGGCGATCCCAGTCCAGCTGCAGGGCGACGCTCTCGCCGACCTCCGGTGCCGGCGTACCGGGCGCTAGCACGTGCAGGATGCGCTCGCCGTCGCCATGGCGGGTATCGACGATCGTGACGAGGCTGCCGTCGGCGCGGCGAAGGCGACCCGAATCACCAGGCTGACCGCCGCCCATCGGATAGCAGACCGTGCAATCGAGCTCGACGCCGGCGTCGCCGACGGCGACGACGCGCGCCTCGCAGCTTCGAAGATAGGCATCGTCGCGAAACAGTGCATGAGTCATCGATTCATCTCGCGAGACGGTGTGTCGGGCACGGGCGCGCGGTGCGCGCGATGGTCCGCTCAGACGGTTCTGTGACCCAATTCCGTAAAACACGGCGAGCCGCAGCAGTACACTGCAGGCCGGATTCTGCGGCAGAAAGCCACTCGCCACGCTGCCGCCAATGGCCGTTCTTGATAGGCTTGCCCGCACCGGATGTCAAATCGCGCCGACTCCTGCAGAGACCGTCCATGCTGAGCAGATTCCTGATTGCGTGGAGCGTGCTTGCGCTCGCGCCTGGGGCTGCGATGGCGGACCTCGCCAGCGCGCAGCGGCTCTACGATCAGGGGCGCGTCGACGACGCGCTCACCGAAGTCGATTCGCTCCTGGCGACCAATCCGGCCGATCCGGAGCTGCGCTTCCTCAAAGGCATCATCTGTGCCGAGCACGGCAAGGACGACGAGGCCATCGAGATCTTCGCCGCGTTGACGCGTGACTACCCGGAGTTGCCGGAGCCCTACAACAATCTGGCGGTGCTGTTCGCGGAGAAGGGTGAGTTCGAGAAGGCGCGCGAGTCGCTGCTCGCTGCGATACAGACGCATCCGACCTACTCGACTGCGCACGAGAACCTCGGTGATCTCTACGCGAAGATGGCGAGCCTGGCCTACGATCGTGCCGTCGAGGAAGACAAGGCGAACGAGTCCGCGCGCGCCAAGCTATCGGCCGTCAACGCGCTGTTCTCGACGCCTGAACGCGAGGCCGTTCCCAGCGCCGCCAACGCGAACGTCGTCAGCACACCGGCAGCGATGCACGCCGCGGCGGTCGACCCGGCGACGGATCAGACCTCCGCGGTCGAAGCCGCCGTCGAGAGCTGGCGAAGGGCCTGGGCCGCCCGCGACGTGCAGGCCTACGTGAACGCATATGCGAGCGACTACGCGCCGCGCGGCATGACACACGACGCCTGGACCGCGCAGCGGCGCGAGAGCCTGGCCGCGGCTTCGGACCGGAAAGTCTCGCTCGATGGGCTGCGCGTGGCATTCCCTTCGGCGAATACCGCCGAAGCCGAGTTCACGCAGGCGTACGGCGCGGACAACAACGAGGATCGCGTGCGAACGACGCTGACGCTTTCGCGCACGGAGTCCGGCTGGCGCATCGTGCGCGAGGATTCGCGCCCGTTGTGAGCGGCTGAGTCCGCCGCGCGGTGCGAAGCCGCCGCGATGGCGGCGGAGATCAGGTCTGGGGCGGCGTCGCGCCCTCAGTCTGTTCCTTGTGGATGAGGTATTCGACGACCTCGAACACGCGCGGGGTTCCACCCGCCATGCCCACGTCCGTCCGGTACTTTCCGTTGATGATCAGCGACGGCACGCTCGCGATCTGATAGCGGTGCAGGAGGGACTCGGTCTTGCGGACGCGCGCGTCGATCGCGAAGGAGCTCATCGCGTCCTTGATTGCTTTCTCTTCCACGCCGTGTGCGACGAAGAACTTGGTGATCGAGTCGGGATCTGCCATCGGATTCTTGCGCAGGTGGATCTCGTCGAAGAACGGCTGATGGATCTTCTCCAGCACGCCGAGCGTCTCCGCCGCGTAGTAGGCGCGCATGTGCAGCGCGGCCGTTGGATTGAAATTCACCGGCAGGCGGATGAAGGCCACATTGGCAGGCTTCTTGGCCACCCACTTCGCAAGGTCGGGCTCGAAGGCGTAGCAGTGCGGGCAGCTGTACATGAACGCTTCGGCGACCTCGACCTGGTCGGGTGGGCTGCTCGTGGGCTGCGCGGCGGGGAGACGGATGTAGTCCTTGCCCTCCTGGAACGGCTCGTTCGCGGGCGGTGCCTGCGCTACCTGCACGGGCGCCTGCCCGGCCGCCGCTTCGCCCGCCGGCTCTTCTACGTCAGCGAGCTCCTCGATCGTGGCATCCGGCTGCGAGCTCGCCTGTGGCGCCTGTTCGGGCGCGGGCGTCGGTGCAGCGGCGGGCTCGTTATTCGCAGTCGACGCAGGCGCTGAAGTGTCCGTGACCGGGGCAGGCGGCGTCTGATTCGGCGTCTTCGCATCGCACGCGGCGAGCGGCAGGCCGAGAGCCAGAATCAAGCAAGCGAATCGGGTCATTGTTCGGTCCTGTGTCCTGGTCAGAGTCTGGGAGGGTGCCGGCGTGAAAAGGTTCGCAGCGCGGATCAGTGCAGGCCCTGTATGTAGCTGGCGACCGCGGTGATCTCGTCGGGACTCATGAGCGCCGCGATGTTGCGCATGATCTGATTCGGATCGCTGCGGCGCTCGCCTGCGGCGTAGGCTTTCAGCTGTGCGGTCGTGTATTGCGCATGCTGTCCTCCGAGCGCGGGAATCGCGCCGGGCTGATTCCCGCGTCCGTCCGGCCCGTGACAGGCGATGCACGCGCTCAGTCCCTTCGCCCGGTTTCCGCCCTGATAGAGGCGCTGGCCGGCGCGGGCGACAGCCGGATCGGCGACGCCCGTGGTGATCTTGAGACTTGAAAAATACGCGCCGAGGTCGGCGGCATCCTGCGCCGTGATCGTGGCCGCGATGGGCGCCATCAGTGGATTGGTGCGAGTGCCTGTCTTGAACGCATCGATCTGCCTGCTGACGTAGCGGGCGTGCTGCCCTGCGAGACTGGGCCACTCGGGATTCACGCTGTTCCCGTCCGCGCCGTGACAGGCAGCGCACACTCCGGCCTTGGCGCGTCCGGCTTCGGCGGAGCCTTCCTCCGCGACGGCGACAGCCGAACAGGCATAAAGGGACAGGGCGAGCAGGACAATGGCTCTCATCGGGGGCTCGAGCTTTGCTATGGTTCGCGCGGCCTTGCGCGCGCGCGCCATTCTACACCAAGCGTCGGCGGGCTCGACCCGGAGGAGACCGTGTTCAGCAATGCGAAATTCATGTCGAGCGCCGCAAGACCCGGGGACTTCCCGGAAGATGCGGGCGTGGAGATCGCGTTCGCCGGTCGCTCGAACTGTGGCAAATCGAGCGCGATCAACGCGATTACCGGACGGCGGAGCCTCGCACGGACGAGCAGAACTCCGGGGCGCACGCAGCTCATCAACTTCTTCGAGCTGGGACCCGGCCGGCGGCTGGTCGACCTGCCGGGCTACGGCTACGCGAAGGTCAGCGAAGAGAAGCGGCTGTACTGGCGCGAGCTCATTGGAGCCTACTTCTCGGGGAGGAAATCGCTCGCCGCGGTCGTGCTCATCATGGACGTACGGCATCCGCTCAAAGACCTCGACTGGCAGATGCTCGAGCACGCCGACGACCTGCCCGTGCACGTGCTTCTCAGCAAGGCGGACAAGCTCAGCCGCACGGAGGGAACGCGGACGCTCGCCGCGGTGCGCAGTGAGCTGTCGCCGGACGCGTCCGTTCAGCTCTTCTCGGCCGTGAGCGGCTTCGGCGTCGAAGACGCTCGCGCCAGAGTGGCGACGCTGCTCCACCCTGCAAGCGGCTGAGTGGTGGGGCGAGTCGTTATACGCTCGGCTGAACGCGGTGCTATGCTCGCGCGCGTTTGGGGGATGCCAAAAAAAGAGCCCCGGTGCTCGTTTCGGGGAGAAGCACCGGGGCCAGTACGCACCCAGCTATTGGGGGACGCCGGGTTGCTTGCCCGCTTAGGGAGGGAAGCGGGCGAGCGCAATAGGCGCTCGGGAAATAAGATCGCTGCGGAGCCCCAATAGTTCCGTCGAGCCAGCCCACTCAGCCTAACCCGTTGACTGACGTCTGATTTTTTGAGCTGATCCTTTGGACTCAGTCTCAGTGGGCCTCATCCCAGTTCGCCCCGGCTTTCGCGTCCACCTCGAGCGGGACGTGCAGCTCGGCCGCGCGCCGCATGTGCTCGCACACTTCGGCGCGCACGCGCTCGACCTCGTCCTCCGGAACCTCGAGCACGAGCTCATCGTGCACCTGCATGATCAGCCTCGATCGGCCGCCCTCCGAGTCCAGCCAGCCGGCGATCGAGATCATCGCGCGCTTGATGATGTCGGCCGCCGTCCCCTGCATCGGTGCATTGATGGCGCTGCGCTCGGCGTACTGGCGACGCTGCGCGTTGCGCGAGTTGATCTCGGCCAGATAGAGGCGCCGCCCGAACACCGTCTCGACGTAGCCGCGATCGCGCGCTTCGCGTCTCGTCCGATCCATGAACGCCTTCACGCCGGGATAGCGCTGAAAGTAAAGATCGACATAGGCCTGCGCAGCCGCGCGCTCGAGACCGAGCTGACGTCCGAGTCCGAATGCGGACATGCCGTAGATCAAACCGAAGTTGATCACCTTTGCGGCGCGTCGCTGGTCGGCACTCACCTGATCGAGCGGTACGCCGAACACCTCCGCCGCAGTCGCGCGGTGGATGTCGCTACCCGTTCCGAACGCCTTGAGCAGGCCTTCATCGCCCGAGAGGTGAGCCATGATGCGCAGCTCGATCTGCGAGTAATCCGCGGCCACGAGCGCGTAGCCCTTCGGTGCGATGAAGGCCTGCCTGATGCGGCGGCCCTCCGACGTGCGCACGGGGATGTTCTGCAGGTTCGGATCCGCCGAAGAGAGCCGGCCTGTGGCGGCGACCGCCTGGTGATAGGACGTGTGCACGCGTCCCGTGCGCTCGTTGATCTGACGCGGGAGATTGTCCGTGTAGGTCGACTTGAGCTTGCTGAGGCTGCGGTGCTCGAGGATCAGCCGTGGCAGCGGATAGCTCTCCGCCAGCTCTTCGAGAACGTCTTCGGCGGTCGACGGCTGACCGGTCTGCGTCTTGCGCAGCACGGGCAGGCCGAGGTGCTCGAACAGTACTTCCTGGAGCTGCTTGGGCGAGCCGAGATTGAAGCGCGTGCCCGCCTCGAGCTCCACCTGCGCTTCGATCTCCTTAAGCTTCTGTGTCAGCTCCTTGCTCTGCTGCTTCAACATCGGCGCGTCGATGAGCACCCCGGTGCGCTCCATCCGCATGAGCACGAGCGCGAGCGGCGCCTCGATCTCCGTGTACAGACGCTCGAGCGCGGGAATCGCGACGAGGCGCGGCCACAGCGCCTCGTGCAACTGGAACGCGACGTCGGCGTCTTCGGACGCGTAAGGGCCCGCCTGCTCCAGCGGTACTTCGTCGAAGCCGATCTGATGCGCACCCCGACCGGTGACGTGCTCGTAGTGAATCGTCTCGCGTCCGAGGTATTTCAGCGCGATGGAATCGAGATCGTGACGCGTAGCCGTCGCGTCGAGCAGGTAGGACTCCAGCATGGAGTCGAAGCGGGCACCACGCAGAGCGATGCCGTGATTCGCAAGCACGTGTGCGTCGTACTTCAGGTGATGCCCGACTTTCTCGTGGGTCTCGCTCTCGAGCAGTGGCCGCAGCGCTTCGAGGACACGATCGCGCGGAAGCTGCTCGGGCGCCGCGGGGTAGCGATGCGCGACGGGGACGTAGGCGGCTTCGCCGCGCGTGACCGCGAACGATACACCGACGATCTCTGCGTGCATGTAGTCGAGACTCGTCGTCTCCGTGTCGAACGCGAAGCGCGGCGCGGCGCGCAGGCGCGCGATCCAGCGCTCGAGCGTCGCCTCGTCCAGGATGGTCTCATAGTGGACGTTCTCACGGGCGCGGCTTCCAGCCGCGACTTGCGCCGTATCGCGCGAGCGGCTTCCAGCCTCAACGTCCGCAGCACTGCTCTGCGGCGCCGGCGCCCGTTCCTCCGGCGGGAGTGCGCGCAGGAGCGTCCCGAACTCGAGCGTGCGGTAGAGCTCGCGCAGGGCAACATAGTCGGGCGCAGCGGCCGCGAGCTGCGTCGGTTCGAGCTCGAGTGGCACGTCGCAGCGTATCGTTGCGAGCGCGCGCGAGAGCAGTGCGGCGTCGCGCTGTGTCACGAGCGATTCCGCGAGCCGCGCGGCGCCGCGCACCGGCGCTTCGCCGAGGCGTTCCAGGTTCTCGTAGATTCCTTCCAGGGAGCCGAAACGCGCGAGCAGCGCCGCAGCGCTCTTCGGGCCGATGCCGGCGACGCCCGGGATGTTGTCCGAGGTATCGCCGACGAGTGCGAGGTAGTCGACGATCTGCTCCGGCTCGACGCCGAACTTGCGCCGCACGCCATCGCGATCGAGCGTCGTGTCGAACATCGTGTTCACGAGCGTGACGCGGTCGCCGACGATCTGAGCCATGTCCTTGTCGATCGTCGAGATGACGGTGTCCAGGCCCTGTGCCGTGGCGCGCGTCGCGAGCGTGCCGATGACGTCATCCGCTTCGACGCCTTCGATCTGCAGGAGTGGCAGGCCGAGCGCGCGCACGACGGCGTGCAGCGGTGCGATCTGGCGGCGCAGCTCGTCCGGCATGGGCGTGCGCTGTGCCTTGTAGCTTTCGAAGATCTCGTCGCGGAAGGTCTTGCCGGCCGCATCGAAGAGGACGGCCACGTACTGCGGCTTCTGCTCCTTGAGCAGCTTGAGCAGCATGTTGACGACGCCGTAGATGGCGCCGGTCGGTTCTCCGCGCGAGTTGCTGAGCGGAGGCAGCGCATGAAAGGCACGGTAAAGGTAGGAGGATCCATCCACCATGACGAAAGGTCCGGTGGCCTCTGCGCTCGTCGTGGGAGCGGTTTCCAGCCGCGACCCGGTTCTGGCCCGTGGCGTCACGGCAGCGTACGTTCGAGACCGAGCTGGTCGTCCAACCTTTCGCGACGGCGTACGACGTGCACGCGGCGTCCGTCGACCATGATCTCCGGCGGACGCTCGCGACCGTTGTAGTTCGAGCTCATGACGAAGCCATAGGCGCCGGCGTCGAGTACGGCGAGGAGATCACCGGCGGCGACGCGCAGGGCGCGGCCCCGGCCGAGGAAATCGGCCGTCTCGCACAACGGGCCCACGACGTCGCAGAGCTGCTCCTCGAGATCCGATCGAACGCGTACCGGCGCGATCGCATGCCATGCCTGATAGAGCGCGGGGCGCAGCAGCTCGCTCATGCCCGCGTCGACGATCGCGAAGCGCTTCGCACCCTGTACTTTCACGTACGTCACACGAGAGAGCAGCGCGCCCGCCGGACCGACGAGCGCCCGGCCCGGCTCGATCAGCACGCGCCACGGTCTTCCTGCGAGAGGCGCGAGCAGGGCGCGTGCGTAGTCATCCGGCGTCGGCGCGGACTCGCGACCGTAGCCGATGCCGAGGCCGCCGCCGAGATCGAGGTGCTCGACCTCGAGGCCGCGCCTGGACAGCCGGTCCGCGAGCTCGACGATGCACGCGGAGGTACGCGAGAACACGCTCGCGTCGAGGATCTGCGAGCCGATATGCGCGGCGATGCCCGTGATCCGGACGTTTGCCAGGCCGGCGGCGCGCGCATAGGCAGCTTCCGCTTCGCGGAGGGGAATCCCGAACTTGTGCTCCGCGAGACCCGTTGCGATGTAAGGATGCGTGCGCGCATCGATGTCCGGATTCACGCGCAGCGCGACGCGCGCCGTCACGCCGAGGGCGCCCGCGGTCGCGTCGAGGAGCTCGAGCTCCGCGATGGATTCCACGTTGAAGCAGGCGATGTCGGCTGCGAGCGCGGCGCGCATCTCCGCAGCCGTCTTGCCGGCGCCGGAGAAGACGATGCGGGCCGGATCACCGCCGGCGCGCACGACGCGCTCCAGCTCGCCGCCCGAAACGATGTCGAAGCCCGCGCCGAGACGGGCCAGCTCGTGGAGCACGGCCAGGTTGCCGTTGGCCTTGACCGCGAAACAGACGAGGTGCGGGTGCTGCCCCAGCGCATCGTCGAAGGCTTCGAAGCCGGCGCGCAATGCCGCGCGCGAGTACACGTAACACGGTGTCCCGTGATCCTCGGCGATACGCGTGAGCGGAACCTGTTCGGCGTGGAGCTCCGCGTCGCGGTAGGTGAAGACCTCGCTCACTGTCCGGCGTCGCCGGGCGCAGGCGCAGTGTTCGGCGGCACGGTGTCGGGAGCCGGCGGAGTGGGCTCCGGTTGCACGGGCTCTGGTTGTCCCGGCAGATAGAGCGCACCTTTCTGGCCGCACCCTGCCAGCGTGGCAACGAGCACGAGCGACAGCGCGACGAGGCAGGAACTTCTCACGACGCGCGGGCTCATCGCGGCTTGGGCACCCTGTTCAGGACGGAAAGGGTCAGGCGCGACAGGCACACGGGACGCTGCTCGCCGTCTTCGATGCGGATCTCCCAGACCTGCGTCGTTCTGCCGATGTGTACCGGACGCGCGGTACCGGTCACTTCGCCATCGCTCACGCCGCGCAGGTGATTCGCATTCACCTCGATTCCGACGACCGCGTTGCCGCCGTCGCGGATCGCGCAGTGTCCCGCGATGCTGCCGAGCGTCTCGGCGAGGACGACCGACGCGCCGCCGTGGAGCAGTCCGAAGGGCTGATGCGTACGCGCGTCGACGGGCATCGTCGCGCGCAGGAAATCGGGGCCGATTTCCGTGAAGCGAATGCCAACGTGCGCGGCAATCGTGTTGCGCGTCAGCGCATTGAGCGCGTCGAGCTCGATGGGGCGGGTCCAGATGCTCATCATCGGTTTCAAGTTGGGTGCCGGACGCCGGTACAGGGATCCGTCAAGTGACTCGGCTCCGCTTGCGTTACTTGAAAGACTCCTGTACTGGCGTCCGGCACCTTTTCAAGGATTTCAAGTATCTCTATCGAATGGCCTCTCTACAATAGAGCGCATCTTACGGTGGAGGATGCAGCGTGCTGGAATCGGTGGAGGTGATGCGGGGCAAACGCGACGAGCCGGCGCACGCGAGCGTGATCTGGTTGCACGGTCTGGGAGCCGACGGACACGACTTCGAGCCCATCGTGCCCCAGCTCCAGCTTCCGCGCGCGCAGAGCATCCGATTCGTCTTTCCGCACGCACCGATCCGTCCGGTGACGCTCAACAACGGCATGCGCATGCGCGCCTGGTACGATCTCTACAACCTCGACGAGCACGGCCGCGCGGACGAATCGGGATTGCGGGCGAGCGCGGCGGAGATCGAGACGCTGATCGCGCGCGAGGTTGCGTCCGGCATTCCGGCCGAGCGCATCGTCATCGCCGGATTCTCGCAGGGCGGCGCGCTCGCGCTGCATACCGGCCTGCGCCACGATGCGCGACTCGCGGGCGTCGTCGCACTGAGCGCGTATCTTCCTCTGCGCAGCAAGCTGGCTGCGGAGCGAAGTGCCGCGAACGCCGCGACGCCGGTGTTCATCGCGCACGGCCGCCTCGATCCCGTGCTCGCCTTCGAGGCGGGCGAGCGAGCGCGCGACGAGCTCCGGCAGCTCGGCTACACGGTGACGTGGAAGGCGTATCAGATGCCGCACTCGGTCTGTCCGGAGGAGATCGCCGACATCTCGGCATTCCTGCGCGCGGTGCTGTCTCCATAGACCGGCGCGCGAGATCCGCGCGGCACGTCGCGCCGTGACCGACGCTCAGCGGTCGATGCTGTAGATCACGTCCGCGCTGTGCTCCTGCCCGCTCTCGGCCTGCAGCAGCAGTCGCGGCGTGAGGAAGTAGCGCACGCGCCACGTGTTCACGGTCTCGAACAGACCGACGCCATAGCCGATGTAGAGCTTGGGCGAGAGGTATTTGCCAATGAAAAGCGCGGTGCGCTCTTCGCGATTCTCTTCGCCGACGCCGATCTCCTCGATACCGACTTCTGTGCCGATGCGCCGACCGACGGTTTGCGCGAGAAAGCCGGCGCCCGAAATGCCGATCTGTCGCGTGGTGTCGGCGAGCTCGGCCTGCTCGCCGCCGCTGAGGCTCCCGACGGGCCGCCCGATGAGCAGGTAGGCGAGCGCATCGCTCTGCGAGAGCGGTGGGTCCGAGTACAGTCGCAGCTCCGGTTTGCGCAGCGTGCCGCGGACGTCGACGCCGACGGACTGCGCTTCGAGATGGCGTGACGCCCGCGCATCGAGCGCGGGATTGTCGATGAGCCCGCCGTTGAACAGCAGGCGACCGTGATCGATCGTGAGCTGACGCCCGTAGGCCGTGTAGGTGCCCTGGACCACGTTGAGCTCGCCACTGCCCGTCGTCGGCAAACCCGGCTTGTCCGTCGCCACGACGCTCCCGCCGATGTCCGCATCCAGTCCGAAGCCATGGAACGTAACGTCCGCGCCGAGGACGAGCCGGAGCTGTGCGTCGAGCAGCCATGGCGACTGCTCCTGCGTTTCCGCAGTCGGCCCCACGACGACGGCGTCCGGCGAGATGCGCACGGCGCCGGCGAAGTCGCGCGGCGCTACGTTCGCACGCGGCACGCTGACGTCGCCCTCGACGCGCACGTTGCGGCCGTTCAGCGTGATGCGGACGTCAGGCGAGATGTCGCCCGTGATCTCGGGCAGCTCGACCAGGCGGAAATCCTGTCCCGAGATCGTGGCATTGCCTTGCCAGCCCTGTGCATCGGGCGCGAGCTGGCCCGTGAACACGACCTTGCCCTTGCCGGATTGCGCCTCACCGTCGAAATTGAGGGTGCGTCCGTCGCCATGCACGGCCAGCATCACGTCGTGCAGGCTGACGCCGAAGCGCGGCACGGCGGCCGCGCCATGCTGAATGCTGGCGTCGCCGTAGATTTCGGGCTGCAGCAGCGTGCCCGAGATGCGCAGGTCGAGACGTGTCTCGCCGCGCAGCTCTGCCAGGTCCGGCGACAGCGCCTTGACCAGCGGCACGTTCATGACCAGACCGGCGATGCGACCTTCGAGCGGCGCGCGTGCGACGTCCGACAGGTCCGCGGAGTGCAGAGAGGCATCGAGAGTGACCTCTCCGGCGTCGCCGCCCAGTGCCACGCTCGATTTCAGCACGAGCCGGTCGCCTGCGAGCGTCGCTTCCGCGTGCACGCGATCCCAGCCGAGCAGATGCTGCGGCGGATCGCCTTTCGTGATCGTGCCGGCATCGAGGGTGAGGTTCGCCGCCACACTCGAGAGCACGCTGCCCGTGCCCTTCACGTCGAGATCGCCGGCGACCTTTCCGCGATAGCCGAAGGCCTGGGGCAGCGCGGGCGCAATCACGGCGAGCGGCATCTGCTCGAGTGACGCCTTCGCCGCCCACGTGTGGGGCGAGCGCCATTCGCCGTTGAAACACGACTGGCTCGCTCCCGCCTGCAGGCAGGTCTGATCGAGCTGCACGCGGCTGGCGCTCACGAGAACCGGCACGGGCTCGACGAGCGACCAGCGATCCGTCGCGGGCGCGTCCAGATCGAGACGTTCCAGGCGACCGTGCCACTCGCCATTCTTCCAGTCTCCCGTGAGCCCGACGTCCGCATGCGCATCGCCGGAGCGGAGCGCGATGTCGATCGCGTGCTGGCCGATGGGGCCCTTGCCGTCGATGGTCGCCGTGTCGAGACGGCGGCCGCCGACGACGAGCGTGGTCGCTTCGACGTGCGCGCGCGACGGCGCTCGGCCGGAGACGTCGATGCTCCAGCTGCCCTCCAGCACGTCGGCGGTCATGCCGGGCAGCGACAGCTTCGCGCCGTACAGCTCGCCTTCGAACATGGGCGTCGCCGCCGAGCCCGTGACGCGTCCAGTGCCGCGCAGGCTCCCCGACCAGCCCGGGATCGCCGTGCCGAGCTGCGGCGCTTCGAGGTTCCACTGCACGGTCGCGCGCTCCGCGATCTCCCCGGTCGCCGTGAAATGGGCGTCTCCGGCCGCGAGCATCAGCGTGTCGATGCGCCACGCACCGCTCGCATAGCGCACCGATCCGTGACCGCTGACAGGTTGTCCGCGCAGCTTGCCCGAGAGCGAGTCGAGCGTGAGCGCGAAGCCCGTCCCCTTCTGCAACGCCACGCTGCCGTCTGCGTCGAGCTGCCCCGTCGCGTCACGCCAGAGCGCGCCGGGATCGGCACCGCGCAGACTCACTTGCAGGTGCAATCCCGGCACCTTGCCCCAATCGACCGTGCCGCGCGCACTGCCGCGTCCATCGCCGAGCTGCGCGGTGAGCTCGTCGATCGTGATCGTGCGCGCCTCGCCGTGCGCTGCGAGCGTCCATGTACCCGTCGCCGACAAGGGTGTCTCGATCTGACCCTGCCCGCTCAACTCGTGCCGGGAGAATGTGCCCTCGAGGTGTCCCGTGCCACGCACGTGTCCGACCTGCGGCACGTCGACGTCGAGCGCGCTGAGGTCGAGGACGATCGGAAGCTCGCTCAGCTCCGTGCCGTTCAGGAGCGCGCGCAGCGACGTGTTTCCTTCGCCCGCGAGAGTGACGCTGCCGAAGCTCAGGTTTGCCTGCTTGATCGTGAGCTGCTCCCGGTCCGCCGCGAGCGTCCCGCTCACGTCGATGGGAGCTCCGCCGGCGGGCGTGAGCGTCCCGGTGAGCACCGCGCCCATGCCATCCAGCGTTGCATCAATGTCCGCCGTGGCGTCGATCGCGAGCGGCGGCCAGTCGGATCGCAACGCGTCGAGCGACAGGCCGTCCGTGCGCAGGCGTCCCTGCAGTCTGCGGGCGTGCGCGTCGAGCGTGCCCTCGAACCGGGCGCGATAGGGCTCGGCGAGATTCTGTTCGACCGAGATCGCGTCGGCCTCACCGTTAGCGCGCAGCTCGCCGGCGAGGGGCGGGAGACCTGCGACCGTGTAGGTCCACGCGATGCGCGCGGCGAGCGGCCTCTTCGCGCCGAACGCGATCTCGCCTTCCGCGTTGGCGCCCAGCCCCTGAGCGCGCACCGAGCGCAGATCGATTCCGTCCGCGTCGAGCGTGCCGGCGAACGCGAGCCGATCGACACGAACGGGCTTGCCGTCCGGTGCGGGCACGATGTCGAAGCGCTCGACGTCGAGCGCGTCGATCTGCAGCGACACTCGCATGGGTGAAGCTGATCCCTTGTCGCTCTGGCGCGGAGCCAGTTGCAGGCGCACGTCGCTCGCCTCCACGCGACTCACGTGCACGCTCGATTGCATGAGATCCGCCGGCGCCCATTCGATGTGCGCGTGGCCGATCTCGACGACGTTGCCTGCGATCGTTACGCGTACATTCGAAATGTCGATCGGGCCAAGCAGGCGCCCGCGAATCTCGTCGAAGCGCGTGCCCGCGGGCAGTCGCGCCGCGACGCGCGCCGCGACCCAGCGCAGCCCGGGCTCGGTACCGGCGAGCGCGTACAGCAGCGCGCCGAGCACGCCGATCACGAGCACCGCGATGAACAGCCAGCGCTTCACAGCTCGGGGCCGAAGGCGAAATGGATGCGCCAGTCTTCGCCGCCATCGGTGAGCGGCCAGGCGACGTCGAGGCGCACCATGCCGAGTGGCGTGCGATAGCGCATACCGACGCCGGCGCCGTACTCGAGCGAGTCGCCGAGGTTGTCGAAAGCGTTGCCGCCATCCACGAACAGCGCCATGCCCCACGGACCGCGCACCGTGTGCTGGTACTCGAAGCTGCCGGTCAGCAGGTAGCGCCCGCCGACGACGAGTCCCTCGGCGTTCTTCGGAGCCAGAGAATCGAGATCGAAGCCGCGGATGCTCTGGTCGCCGCCCGCGAAGAAGCGCTCGGAGGCCGGCAGCGTATCGACGTCCGACACGGAAGTGGCGCCGACTGTCATACGTGTCACGACGCGGCCTTTCTCACCCAGCGGATGCACGAGTCGTCCATCGAGCCGCAGCTGCGCGAAGCTCGTGTCCGAGCTGAACCAGGAGCCTGTTCCGTGGAGGTCCGCGCTCACGAAAGTGCCGCGCATCGGGAGAATGGGATTGTCGGCGCGCGTGCGCGTCCAGAGCGTGCCGGGGATGAGCGAGGTCGTCGAGAACGCGGTATCGCCGATCTCCGTGCGCTCGTTCGGCAGGCGCAGGTAGAACTGGCGCTGCCACGAGCCGAGCTGACGCGTGTCCCGCGCGATGAGCTCGGCGATCGTACTCGTCGTGTCGCCGCGGTCGTCCTGTCCGGTATGAATGCCGTACACGCGCGAGTCCTTGGCCGGATCCTTGAGCGGGATGCGGTACTGCGCCTCGATATCCTTCTCGGGCTCGGACAGGGTCATGTCGACGCTGGCGCGATGCCCGAGGCTGTTCAGTCGTCGATTGGCCCAGCCGATGATCACGCGCGGTCCGGTGTTGGTCTCGTAGCCGCCGCCGACGCGATAGTTGTTGCGCCGGCTGCGGGGCTCAGCACGGATGACGATGGGAACCAAATCGCCTTCCGGCTCGCCCGGAAGGATTTCGACGGCGGAAAAGTATTCGCTGTCGTACAGGGCGTACTGCAGGTCGAGCAGCTTCTTCGCGTCGTAGGGCTCGCCTTCCTCGAAGTGCACGTAACGCTGCAGGAGCTCCGGGCTCAGAGTGTTCTGCTCGAAGGTCAGCTTGCCGAATCGGTAGCGCCGGCCGGTCTCGAGCAGCAGCCTGATGCGTGCGGCGCGCGCGGCGGGATCGACTTCGATGCGGCTCTCGCTGAACGCGGCGTCGCGGTAGCCGTGCTCGAGCGCCGCGCTGAGCAGCGCCGCTTTCGTGCGCTCGTACTCGTCGTGTCGCAGCACCATGCCGTCGCGCACGGTGGAGGCGTCACGCGCGGCCAGCAGCGACGGCTCCTCCTTGCCGTCTCCGGCGAGCTCGATGTCGACGCTGTCGACGATGACGGGCTCGCCCGCATCGACGATGTAACGCGCGACCCAGGTGCCGCCTTCCAGATCGAGGCTCGACTGGATCGTCGGCGAGTAGTAGCCGAAGGGCTCCAGCGCTTCGCGCAGCTCCGCCGGCGCGCGCGCGTGCAGCGCACGAATATTGCTCTCGGGGAGGTCCGAGCGCTCGGTGTCGGCGGCGAGACTGAGGTGCGCCCGCGCATTGCGCGCGAGGACGTCGTCGAGCCCCTGGATCTCCACCCGTACCGGCTCGGCGTCGGCGAGCGAGGCGAGCAGCGCCGCGCTCAGCACGACGAAGCTCGTGGCTCGGGCGCGCATGGAGCGGCGCGTGCTCAAGGCAGGGGCGGCTCGATGACGACGTGCTCGAGCAGCTCGGCCGGTGCGAGTCCCAGGACGCGCGCGTGAAAGTCGAGCTCGGCCTCGAGCGCGCGGCGCAGCGTCTCGGCGCGCCTGAAGCCATGACTCTCGCCGGCGAATTCGAGGTACGCGACCGGCACCCCGCGGGCACGCAGTGCCGCGACCATGCGCTGCGATTGCTCGGGCGGCACGACGCGATCTTCGAGCCCCTGCAGGAACAGCACGGGGCAGTCGATGCGCGCGACGTGATGGATTGGCGAGCGCTCGCGCCAGATCTCCGGATCATCGCCAATGAGACGCTGCGCATAGCGCGATTCGAACTTGTGCGTGTCGCTCACGAGCAGCGCGAGATCGCCGATGCCGTAATGACTCGCGCCGGCGCGGAAGCGCTCGTATCCGACCAGCGCGCACAGCACGGTGTAGCCGCCGGCGCTCGAGCCTGTGATGACCGCTCGATCGCCATCGGCGCACCCCTCGGCGGCAATATGCGCGACGCCGCGCACGCAGTCTTCCACGTCGACGATGCCCCATTCGCCGTAGAGACGTTCGCGGTACGCGCGTCCGTAGCCGGTGCTGCCACGATAGTTGACGTCGAGGAGCGCGAAGCCGCGGGTCGTCCAGAACTGCACCCGCGGGTCGAAGGCCGCGCTCGCGGCGCTCGTCGGGCCGCCATGGCATTTGACGATCACCGGCGGACGCTCGGTTGCAGGTGCGCTGAAGGCGCGGTTGCGCGGCGCGTAGTAGAAGGCGTGCGCCTGCTCGCCTGCGCCGGTCGCGAAGCTCAAGGCTTCCGGAGTCGCGATGTCCTCATCGTCGAGCGTCACGCTGCTCGAGGCGCGCAGCTCGCGGATGCGCAGCGTGTCGAGCTCAAGCTCGACGACGGCGCGTGCACGCCGCGGGCTCGCGCCGATGAACACGGCGCGATCGCCTCCAATGCGCAGTGATTCCATGTCGGTGAAAGGCAGCCGCAGGGATGCCAGCACGCCATCCTCCAACCGGCCCCGCGCGAGCTCCTTTCGTCCGTTGCGCGTCACCACGCAGAGCAACTCCCTTCCTGACAATGCGTAGCTCACGCTGCCGGAGACCCAGGGCGCACCCCCGAGCTCGGCGACTTCCCGTGTCACGCGCTCGGTTTGGGCCCCGTTCCATCGATAGAGGTTCCACCAGCCGTCCCGATCGGAGATGAAATAGAGCATCCCGTCGGCGTGCCAGGTCGGCTGCTGCACGGATTCGCCCGCGCCCGCGACGCGGTGTGCATCGACCAGCCCGCCGTCCTCGCCGATCCGGGCGACGATGAGCTCGGTCGAGTCCCACGGCATGTTCGGATGACGCCACTCGACCCACGCGAGGCGCGCTCCATCCGGGCTGGCGGCCGGCATCGCGTAGAAATCCGCGCCGCGCGCGAGCGTCTGCATGCGACCATCACGAAGATCGACGGCGACGAGTGTGGTCACGGGCTCACCGCCCACGCCATGATCCTCGCACACGCAGAGCATCCGCGGACGGTGGGTATCGAAGGCGATATCGGCGTAGCGACGGCCGTCAGGTTCGGTGATACGCCGCGGTCCGCCGGGATCGAGGGCGTAGAGTGACTGGTCGCGATCGTTGACGAAGCAGAGCCGCCCATCGCGCACGGCATATGGCGTGCCGCCGTATTCGTTCACGCGGCTGCGCACGCTGAAGCTCGAAGGGAGCGGCTCCGTGCAGCGACCTGCACCGTTGCGTCGCACGAGCACGCAGCGCCCGCTCTCCTCCGGACGACCCTCGATCCAGTAGATCCCCGACCGGTCGATGCGCGTCTCCGAGAGACGTACGCTGGCGGCCACCGCCTGTTCGGTCGAGAGCGGAGAGCGCCAGCTGCCGTACGGAGATCGCCTCACAGGCTCTCCCGAGCGACGGAATCGAAAGCGAAGCGCGCATCGCCGATGGCATCGCCCGCCGCGTCGAAACGGCGTTCGAGGAACTCACCACGACCGTCCGCATCGATGGTGAGTGCGGTCGAGCAGCGCGTGCCATAGGTGGGCGTCACGATGAAGGGCGCAGAGAGCGCGCGCTCCAGCCCATGCGGCAGGCCGGTCCGCGGCAGGTCGGAGTCCTCGGCGGGCGTCCGATCCGCGAGCAGCGCCACCAGCTCGCCGAGGTCGAGCTGTGCGCCCTGGATCCTTCTTTCGAAACGCTCGCGCATGCGTGTGAGTTTCGGCCACGGTGTGTCGAGGAGATGGTTGCTCAAGCCGTAGACCCCGGGCGCGAGATCGCGTGGTCCTGCGCCCCGGTTCGAGTAGTACGCAAGCGTCTCGGCGTCGCTCGCGATGAGATTGAAGCCGGCGTAGGCGCCGGCATCGCGCGACAGGTCGTCGAGGAAAGCGCGGGGTGGATTCCTGCTGCGCGCGTAGTCGACGATCAGGCCGCCGCGGGAAGGCGCATCGGGCAGACGCTCGCCGAGCTCGCGATAGTTGGTGACGACGGCGACGCGCGCATCGCGCGTGAGGCCGAGCCAGGTGCCCCCGGCCTGCAGGTCGCGACCGGCGAGCAGGTTTGGCGGATCATTCCACCAGCCCGCAGGCGCGGCGGGTCTGGCGTGGAACTCGTCGCGATTGCCGGCGAGCACCAGGGGGTAGCGGGGATGGCGGCGCCAGGCGAGCACGAGCAGACACATGCCGTCATTCTACCGACGCGCATCGCCCCGGCGGCGGAGCCCACGGCGTACGGGACTGGCGTGCGCGACGCGGATTGCGTTCAGGACGATGGCATCGGAACGAAGCGAGGCTGTGCGGCGACACGCTCGATCCAGGCGCGAACCGCGGGAAAAGGCGCGAGATCGAAGCCGCCCTCGTGGCAGTTGTGCGTATACGCGTACAGACAGATGTCCGCAATGCTGTAACGCTCAGCGACGAGGAAGCGATGCTGAGCGAGGTGATCTTCGACAATCCGCAGGAACACGTTGCCGTCGGCACGCCGCTGCGCGATTGCGGCAGCCTTCTCCTCGCCTTTACCTTGAAGTCTGCTCCACAGGCGCGGCAGCCCCAGGTTCGATTCCAGGTGGTTCTGCTCGAAGAACATCCACTCGAGCACCTGCGCCTGCGCGAAGACGCCGTCGGGCAGGAGCGGCGTTGCGCGCGCGAGGAACCACAGGATCGCGTTCGACTCGGTGAGCACCTGGCCTTCGCCTGTCACCAGCACCGGGACGCGCCGTTTCGGGTTCAGCTGCGCGAAGGTGTCGGTGCGGGCCGCGCCGGAAAGGATGTCGATCTCGATGATCTCGTGAGGCAGCTCGAGCTGCTCGAGCAGGAGCTGTACCTTGTAACTGTTACCCGAGACCGGCGCGTGATACAGCGTGTACATGTGGCGTCAGCGCTTGCGCGACGACGCGAGCAGTGCCGCGAGACGGCCGGGCTCGCCGTCGTCGTACCAGTCGGAGACGAGCCGGAACGCGATCGAGAGCTCGGCGGGCAGGCCGCGTGTGCTGGAGCGTGCGCGCTCGGCGAGCTCCTCGCGGGTGAACCAGCGCGCATCCTCGAGCTCGCTGTCGATGAGCTCGATGCCTTCCGATTCCGCCTCGGCCGTGAATCCGAGCATGATCGACGACGGAAACGGCCACGGCTGCGAAGAGTGGTAGGACACCGCTCCGACGCGCACGCCGGTCTCCTCGGCGACCTCGCGACGCACGGCATCCTCGAGGCTCTCGCCCGGCTCGACGAAGCCCGCGATGGTCGAGTACACCCCGGGCGGCCATTTCGGTTGTCTGCCGAGCAGGCAGCGCTCGCCATGCGCGACGAGCACGATAACGGCGGGATCGAGACGCGGGAACTGCTGCAGGCCGCAGTCCGGATTCGTGCACTGGCGCATGTGGCCGCCCTCGCGTGCGAGCGTCGGCGCGCCGCACTGCGAACAGTACCGGTGACTGCGCTGCCACAGCAGGAGCGCGCGAGCGTAGGCGAGGAGCGCGGCTTCGTCGCCCGGCAGCCTGGTCGCGAGCGCGCGCAGGCTCTGGAATGCGACGCGGCCGGTCAGAAGCTCGCTGACGTCCAGCTCGGCGCGGATCTCCAGTGCGAAACAGGGGGCATCGCCGAACTCCCCGAGGAACACGGCGTCTTCTTCCCGCTCGAGCACGGCGCGCGCCGTGCGCCCGGCGAGGAACACGGCCCTGGGCGCGTCATCTTCGGTCGCGAGATGCTCGTCGTGCCACAGTGGAACGAAGCGCGTCGCGGGAGCGCGCAGCGCGGCGTGCAGCCAGTCTGAGTCCTTGCGCCGCTCGGTGCGGCGGTCCAGGTAGCTTCCTGCGAATACGTTGGCTTCCCTCATGCCTCTTGCCCGGCTCGCGGTGCTGGCGTGACGCCAGCCGCAGCTGTGTCAGACGTCCGTCGTGCAGTAAGCGCAACGCGTGGCGGCGATCGGAATCTCGGACAGGCAGCGCGGACACTTCTTCGTCGTCGGCTCGACAGGGGCGGTCTCCTGCTTGCGCTTGGCGGAATTGACTGCCTTGACCAATAGGAAGATCGCGAAGGCGACGATGAGGAAATCGAGAACCGTGTTGAAGAACAGGCCATAGTTCAGAGTCGCCGCGCCGGCTTCCTTCGCGGCGGCAAGCGTGTCGTAGTGCTGACCATTCAGCGGGATGAAGAGCTGCGAGAAATCCATCTTGCCCATGAGCATGCCGAGCGGCGGCATGATGATGTCGGCGACGAAGGAGGACACGATCTTGCCGAACGCGGCGCCGATGACGATGCCGATGGCCATGTCGAGCACGTTTCCGCGCATGGCGAATTCTTTGAACTCTTTGAACATGGTCCAACCTCCCCGGTTAGCCGAACGTTGGTGTCGCAGCAGACGTGCCCGCATGGCTGCACCGTCGCTGTGGCGGCGGGATTATTCATTCCCGCGACAGGCCCCGCAAGGCGCGCAGCGCGTACACACTGCTGCGGAAGCAACGACGCGCCATGCTATCATGCGCGGCCTTCTGAGAGCTCCGCCCGCCATTTCCGCGCGCACTCAAGACGCTGATTATGAAAGCGCTTTCCATTCGACAGCTGACCAAGACCTACGCCAACGGCGTGCAGGCGCTCAGAGGTCTGGATCTCGAAGTCGAGGAAGGTGATTTCTTCGCGCTGCTCGGGCCGAACGGCGCTGGCAAGACGACGGCGATCGGCATCGTGACGTCGCTGATCAACAAGACGAGCGGCGCGGTGGCGGTGTTCGGACACGACATCGACCGCGAGCTCAACACCGCGAAATCCTGCATCGGCCTCGTGCCGCAGGAGATGAACTTCAACCAGTTCGAACGCGCGATCGGCATCGTCGTCAATCAGGCCGGCTACTACGGTATCCCGCGCCGCAAGGCCTACGAGCGCGCGGAACGCTATCTCGGTGAGCTGCAGCTCTGGGACAAACGCAACGAGCGCGCGCGGACGCTCTCAGGCGGAATGAAGCGCCGGCTGATGATCGCGCGCGCGCTGGTGCACGAGCCGCGACTGCTCATACTGGACGAGCCCACGGCGGGGGTGGACATCGAAGTCCGTCGTTCGATGTGGGCCTTCATGCGCAAGATCAACGGGGCCGGGACCACCATCATCCTGACGACGCACTATCTGGAGGAGGCGGAGAGCCTGTGTCGGCACATCGCCATCATCGATGACGGGCGCATCATCGAGAACGATCGCATGAGCAACGTCCTGCGCAAGCTGCACGTGGAGAGCTTCGTGCTCAATCTCGAGCAGCCGCTGCCGGGAGACGCCGCGCCCGCTCTGGATGGATACGAAGTGCGTCGGACGGACCCGACCACGCTCGAGGTCGATCTGCGCCAGGGCCAGGGGCTGAACGGCGTCTTCGCCGCGCTCACGACCCTCGGCATACGCGTGCTCTCCATGCGCAACAAGGTCAATCGGCTCGAGGAGCTGTTCGTACGACTCGTCGACGGCAGAAACGGCGCAGGGCGCAAGCCGTGAGAACGCGCGAGAACTTCGTCGGCTTCGCGACGATCGTCCGCAAGGAATACAACCGGATCGTCCGCATCTGGATCCAGACGCTGGTTCCGCCGGCGATCACCGCAACGCTGTACTTCATCATCTTCGGCACGCTGATCGGCAGCCGCATCGGTCCGATGGGCGGCTTCGACTACATGCAGTTCATCGCCCCGGGCCTGGTCATGATGACGGTGATCAGCAATGCCTACGGCAACGTCGTGTCGTCGTTTTTCGGCGCCAAGTTCGGCAAGCACGTCGAGGAAATGCTCGTTTCGCCCATGCCGAGCTCGCTGATCATCCTGGGCCACGTCGCGGGCGGCGTCATACGGGGGCTCCTGGTCGGCCTGTTGGTGCTCGTGATCGCGCTCTTCTTCACGGATCTGACCGTGCGGCACGTCGCGATCACGATCTCCGTCGTCGTGCTCGCGGCGTTCGTGTTCTCGCTGGCGGGATTCATCAACGCCATGTACGCGAAGGACTTCGAAGGCATCTCCGTCATCCCGACCTTCGTGCTCACACCGCTCACCTATCTTGGCGGCGTGTTCTACTCGGTGGACCTGCTGGCGGAGCCTTGGCGCAGCATCTCGCACGCCAATCCCATCCTGTACATGGTGAATGCGTTCCGCTACGGGATGCTCGGAGCGTCGGACATCGCGATTGGCAAGGCCTACGCACTGATCCTTGCGCTGAGCGCGGCGCTCTACGCCCTTGCCTGGTATCTCATGCATCGCGGCGTCGGCCTGCGCGACTGAGCATGTGCGGACGCTACGCCTTCTTTGCGCCGCGCGAAGCGATCGAGCGCGTGTTCGGCGTCGCCGATCCGCCGGCGATCGAGCCGCGCTACAACATCGCGCCGACCCAGTTCGTGCCCATCGTTCGTGTCGATCGGGACGGAAGGCGGGTCCTGCGCATGGTGCGCTGGGGACTCGTGCCGTTCTGGGCGCGCGACGAGTCGATCGGCAATCGCATGATCAACGCGCGTACCGAGACGCTGAGCACGAACGCGGCGTTTCGCGAGGCGTTCGAGCAGAGGCGCTGCCTCATTCCCGTGAACGGCTTCTACGAATGGCGCCGCGAAGGGCGGGTGAGCACGCCCTGGTACGTGGAGAGCGCGGATGGCGAGCCGTTCGCGCTCGCCGGACTCTGGGCACGCTGGCGTCCGCGCGACGCGGCGCAGGATGCCGCGGCACTCGACTCCTGCACCATCATCACGGCGCCGGCGAACGCATTGCTCGCGCCGATCCACACTCGGATGCCGGTGGTTCTTTCCTCCGCAGCCTCGGCTGCGTGGCTCGATCCGCAGCAGCGCGACGCGGTGGCGCTGGCGCGTCTGCTGGAGATGCCGGGCGGCGAGCAGCTGATCGCACGCATCGTCAGCCGCGCCGTCAACGATGCGCGCAGCGAGGGTGTCGAGCTGATCGCGCCTGCTCCGAGTGACAGTCTGATCTGACGTTCATTGCGACGCGTGCGGGCGCATGATGGCATCGCGCAGCGCTGCCGCCTGCGGGTTGTCGTCGAAATGCAGCGTGCCGTCGGCGATGCTCAATCCCAGCTCGCCGTAGGCGGCGGAGAGCGCCGGAAACTCATGTGAGTTGGCGATCTCGTCGGCGAGCTCCGGAAAGAATTTCGTCCCGGTGATCGCGTTCAGCCTGTCGAGCAGCTCGCGACCGGACCAGTAGCGATCCGCCGGCAGGCAGCAGCGCTTGAGCTCCGCGAGCGCCGTGTCGAGCGATTGCTTACCCCCGCTCTCGCGGCGCAGGCGCAGGTCGGCGAGGAGCACGAACGCGGCGCCGCTCCAGTACACGCGCATGAACGCGTGCTCATGCCGCATGTTGCGAGTGGTCTCCAGCAGGCTTTCATCTCGTGTGTCGTGGCGCCCGCGCTCGAATCCGCCTGCGAGCTCTTCCCACGCCTGCTTTGCCGTCAGCATGCCCGCACGAGCCCGCAACACGTTCTGGTAGTAGCTCGCGAAGCCCTCGGACAGCCAGGTGTCATCCTCTTCGAGGTACGGCAGCAGCATGTGGCTCAGCTCGTGCGTGGCGGTCCAGTCCGCGTCGAGAGCATCGAGCGTGCGGTACCTGTCGAAGTAAAGCTGAGCGGCCGCCCCGCCGCCGCGCACGACCATGCCCCAGGGCACGGGGTCGGAGGAGTGCCCGCGCGGAAACAGGAGGATCTGCGGCGATGCCAGCGGAAATTCGCCATACAGAGTCGCGACCGCACGTGCCGCGTGCTCGACCCAGGCTCGAGCGATCCGCGCATCCGCAGGCGGATCCGAATCGATGAGCGCCAAGCGCAGCACGGCGCCCGGTATGGTGACGTCCTCGACGTGGAAACGTCCGAAGGCGACGATGCCGGGCCAGTCCTCCGGGGTATGCCCGACGCGATAGACGGCGCTGTTTGCGTTGCGGGCGACCGGCTGCCATGGCGCGGATACGTCGATCCCTTTCGGCAGTTCGAAGGTCACCTCGATTTCGGCGTCGGAGTCGGCCGGCATCGGGCGCCAGAGCCAGAGCTGCGGCGAAGTCGTCACGTCGCGGTTCCAGCGTCCGGCAAAGCGGCCGAGCTCGGCGTTGATCGCGGCGGCGACGTCGACCGAATAGTCGACGCACTTTCCGGCTTCGATGCCTTCGAGGGCGATGCCCTCGTCGCCGACGTCGAGTGTGCGCGCCGTCGCGCCGGCAACGTGGAGATCGCGCAGGAAGCGCGCGGCCTGCGGCGCGCTCGCGAGGAGGCGTGCCGGCACGCCGTCGAAACAGGCATGAATGCTCAGCCGACTCAGGTCGCTCGCGATGCCGACGTCGTAGCGATGCACCCGCTCCGCAATGGCGATCGCCGGCGTGATTGCGAGCATCGCCGCGGCGAGCAGGCGCTGTGCTCGAGGGATCACACGTTCAGCGCGACTGCAGGAGGAAGCGCAGTCCATGCAGGCGCAACACGACCCCATCGGGCGTGATTTCCTCGACGACGGCGCCTTCGCGTGTCGTGTCGCCGTTGTGGTAACGGCGCATGTTGATGTAGACGAAGCGCGCGTCGGGGTCGTCGCCGTAGGCGTGCATGTCGAGGCTCAGGTTCGGCGGCTCGAGCTGTCCGCTCGACACCAGGTCGTCGATGGACGGGACGGCTGGAACCGCGGGCGTCGGCGCCGGCGGCGCGCTCTGCGACAGTGGATTCGGCGCCAGGCGTGCCGTCGCCCCGGCGGTCGTGGCCGGCGCAGGTCCGGAGGCGGCAGGCGGCTGCGGCGTCGGTGATTCGCTTTCGGGCGGCACAGGCGGCGCCCCCTGCTCCACGAGCAGGTCGCGAACTTCCACCGACCCCGGCTTGATCCCGGGCTGCTGTTCGCTGCCGTCTTCACTCGAGCCGCTGAGATCGCGCACTTCGATGCTGCCTTTCTGCGGCTTCACCGCCGCTGTGGCCGGCGGCGCAGGTGTGGTACGCGCTTCGAGCGACAGTGAGCGCACGTCCGGGCGCTCCGCCGGCGCATCGTCATTTGGCGCGGGTGACGCGGCGGCCGCGGGCGACGTATCGGCCGCCGTCGTGGGTGCATCCGGCGGCGCCGTCGGCGCGTCCGCTGGCGGCGGCGGAGTGCGCTGCTCGACGACTTCCGTCGGATTGGGCCTGGACTGTCGCAGCACGTAGGCGCCGACGGCGGCGCTCAACAGCAGCACGACCGCGACCGCAGGCAGCCATAGCGGAATACGCGAGCGCAACGGCACGCGCGTGAGCGGCGCACCGGTCAGGCCGACGCGGTGCGGATCACTCCGGCCCGCTTCCGCCTTGCGCAACGCGTCGAGGATGATGGACATCAGCCGCCGTTCCGCAGCACCGGCGCCGGAGGCTCACCGAGCACGCTCGCGAGCGCGATCAACGTACGAACGCCCGCCTTGCCGTCGGCCCTGAGGCCGCGCTCGCGCTGGAAGGTCCGCACGCGCTCGGCCAGTGTATCGTCGTAAGCCGACAGCTCGGCGCTCGCATCATTGCCGCCCTGCAGAGCGACGAGCGCTTCGCGCAACCAGCGCACGCCCTCACCACGCGTGCCCGGCATCATGAGCTCGGCGGCGCCCGGATACGGTCGCCAGAACAATAGGAATTCTCCGAACCAGTGGTGATCGACTTCGTTCTGCGCGTAGGTCCTGGCTTCGGTTCCGATGCGCAGGATCGCGTGCACGTCATCGAGCGCCGCGAGCACCACCTGATGCGGATTGCCTCTGGAGTCGACGAGATCGAGGATGGCCGGCCTGTTCAGCGCGCGAAGCAAACCCCATGAGCCGAGCTGGTGCTCGCAACGCAAGCCTTGCCGGGCAACGTATTGGCAGGCCTGTGCTTCGGGTCCCGGCGGGTCGACGTCCCACAGTTCGAGCAGCGTCACGAGTGCGGTGTCAGTCCCCGTGGCGCCGGAGGCGCTGCGCAGCCACTCGTCGATGCTCTGCTGGACGGGCGGTGCTGCGAGCGGCGTCGCCTCGACGATCGGCGTCTCGGTCGCCTGCGCCGGAAGCGTGGAACCGCCAGCGGCAGTCGCTGGAGGTACGACGGCATCCACCGTCGCGGACGGCAGCGTTTCCGTCGTCGTCACGTGGTTCGGATCGTCGAGTCTCCACCAGCCGATCGCGACAGCGGCCACGGCGCACGCTGCGATCGCGCCGACGAGCGCGTGACGTGGCCAGCCGCTGCGCCGTTGCGCACCTCCTACCTCGATCGCTGCCGCGCGGACGAGCTGCGGCGTCACCTGTGCCTGTTCCGCGGTGTAGGCGCCGAGCAGCGCCCGATCGCAGATCACGTTGATGAGGCGCGGCGTACCGCCGCTCAAGCGATGCACTTCGTTCAGTGCGCGCTGAGTGAACAACGCGCGCTGCGCGCCGGCGATGCTCAGTCGGTGAAGCACGTAGGCGGCCGTGTCGTCGATTCCGAGGGCGCCGAGGTGATAACGACCGGTGATGCGCTGCGCAAGTTGACGCAGGTCGCCGCGTGCGAGTGTCGCGCGCAGCTCGGGCTGTCCGATCAGGATGATCTGCAACAGCTTCGTCGTCTCCGTCTCGAGGTTGGTGAGCAGGCGTAACTGCTCCAGCACTTCGATCTCCAGATTCTGCGCCTCGTCGACGACCAGCACGGTGCGTCGCCCGCGCTCGTGACCTTCGAGGAGACGAGCGTTCAGTTTGTCGATGAGCGTCTTGTTGTCCGGCGCCTTGGCGCAATTCTTGAGACCGAGCTCTTCACAGATGGTAATCAGCAGCTCGCGCACGTTGACGCGCGGGTTCAGGACGAGCGCGAGGTCGATCTCCTCGGGTACCCGCGCGAGCAGCGTGCGGGTCAGCGTCGTCTTGCCCGTCCCGACTTCGCCCGTCAGCTGAATGAAGCCGCCACCCTCGAGAATTCCATATTGCAGGTGCGCCAGGGCCTCTGCGTGCCGCTCGCTCAGGTAGAGAAAGCGTGGGTCCGGCGTGAGGGAAAAAGGCTTCTCGGTGAGCCCGAAGTAACTCGTGTACATATCCGGTGTGCTCGAACGGCGAGCGTCGCGATTCTAGCAGGTAGGGCCGGCCATGAGCGCCCGCGCTATGAGGCAGACCTCGCATCGGGCGCTTTGTTCACGTGTGCGGGCTCGAACAGCGCAAGTTGCGTCGCGGGGCTCAATCCTGCCACGCCCGCGCCGAGCAGGCGGACCCGCACGCCCGGATTCGCGCCGAGCCAGCGCGTGAGCAGGGTCGCCGCGAGCGCCTGGAGGCTCGAAGCGTCGTCGGTCGCAGGACTGAAGCGCTGCTGGCGCGTGCAGGTGCTGAAATCCGCGCGCCGGATCTTGAGTCTCATGACGCTCGCGATCAGCTCCTTGCGCCGCATGCGCGCGGCGACCTCCTCCACGAGCGTGCACAACTCCCTTTGCAGCAGCTGCGCATCGGCGATGTCGTGGTCGAAGGTCTCTTCCGCGCTGATCGAGATATCGGGCAGCTCGACCTGAACCGGGCGCTCGTCGATCCCTGCGGCGCGCTCCTGAATCCTCGACGTATGACGACCGAACAACGGGCGCAGCGTATCGGCCGGCGCCAGCCTGAGCTCGCGCAGCGTGCGCACGCCGAGCGCGTGCAGGCGCTCGGCCGTTCGCGGCCCGATTCCGTTCAGGTTGCGCACCGGCATCGGATCGAGCAGATCGCAGGCGCGCGTCGCGTCGATGTGCAGGAAGCCGTCGGGCTTGTCGAGCTCCGAGGCGATCTTGGCCAGAAGCTTGTTCGGCCCCATCCCGACCGACGCCTTCAGTCCCGTGCCAGCGCGTATGTCGCGCTTGATCGCGCGGCCGATCGAGACGATGTTGCCATGCCCAGCGAGCGCATCCGTGACGTCGAGATAGGCCTCGTCGATCGACAGCGCCTGGACCAGCGGCGTGTAGCGATCGAAGATTTCGAACACGCTGCGCGACACTTCGCGATAGCGGCTCATGCGCGGACGCACGCAGATCAGATCGGGACAGCGTCGCAACGCCTCGCGCATCGGCATGGCGGAGCGCACGCCGTATCGCCTCACCTCGTAGCTCGCCGCGGCGACGACGCCGCGCGGACCGCTCCCGCCCACGACGAGCGGCTGGCCGCGCAACGCGGGATCGTCGCGTTGCTCCACAGACGCGTAGAACGCGTCCATGTCGACGTGCAGGATCGAGCGCGACGGGCTCACTCGACCGTGATCGTGATCTGTGCGGAGAACACCGCCGGATCGTGCGGGACGTGCAGATAGTCTCCGAGCAGGAGCTGCAGCGTGTGCTTGCCCGGTGGCAGAGCGAGATCCGTCTCGGTCTGTCCGTTGCCGAAGTGCAGATGGTGATCGTCCTTCGGGATGGGACCGGTGAGCGGCGGCAGGCTCGCGTCGACGAGCAGATGATGGTGACCGGTGTCGGCATGCTCGACGCCGGCGGGCGCGACGCCCATTCCGCTCAAGCCGAATACGATGTGCACGGGACTGTGCACGATCGCACCGTCCTGCGGCGTCACGATGTAGACGCGCGCGCCCTTCGGCGAGGGCGTGCGCGCCGAAGCTGCCGGTGCAGCGGCGGGAGCCGGGTCTGCGAACGCCGTCGTGGCGATGAGCGCAAACGCGGAAAACGTCGCGAGCAGGCCCCGGAACGAAGTCGTCATTGGAATCCCTCCATCAGACGGTGAGTGCGGTGAACAGTGCGCCTATCGCGAAGATGATGGCCGAGCCGATGATGTAGGTGACGAACAGGAAGATGTATTTGAGCAGCGTCACCAGGCGTCCTTGACCGTAGACGACGCGCAAGGCGCGAAACAGATAGTACGGGATATAGATGCTCACTGCCGCGATGGTGAGCCCTTTCAGCACGCCGAGGCCTGGATAGACGGTCTTCAGGGCCGAGACGACCAGCGTGAGCGTCAGCGCGGCGAAGATGAAGGAGTGCACGTGCACGAAGAACAGGAGGTGCTCGACGTAGTAGCGGCGTGAGCGCAGATAGAGCGGTTTCATCGCGAACGCGATGACCGGCAGGAAGAAGAACAGCATCTTGGGGATGTTCTGCACGAGCTGGCGCACGAAGTTCTTGCCCTTATCGGCAACAATGTGCTGACAGGCGGTCTGAAGCCGAGCGCGAACCGGCCCATCGAAGAAGGTGTTGCCGGTCTCGAAGTCTCCGAGGTTGCACTTTTCCGGCCCGACCATGAAGCCTTCGTGCTGCGTTTTCGCTTCCGCGTCGGCATGTGCTTCGTCGTGGGCGGTGGCGCGCGCCTCGCGCGCCACACGTCTGGCTTCCTCGATCGCTTGCGCGGCTTCCGGCGGCAAGTCGCCGGTATCTCGCGCCGTCCCCTCCGGCTCCCCTTCCGTCGCGCCCGCGATCTCGTCCGGATTCGGGATTTCGCTTTCGAGAGATGCCGGCGGCGTAGCGGGCGGTTCGCCGGACTGTGTCGCGGGCGCGTCGGTCTCACCGTCGAAGTTCAGGTCGCCTTCGACGCCGCCGAGCGTCGCGAGCAGGAAGAACAGCACGCTCGAGATGACGTACAGGCGCAGCGGTGGAGTGTAATGAACGCGTCGTCCGCGCAGATATTCGGCGGTGAGGCGTCCGGGACGGAACATGAGCGGGAACAGCGTGCGCCAGAACCGCGAGTCGAAATCGAAGAACTCGCCGGCGAAGTCCGCGACCAGCTCCCAGACCGAGATCATGCGCGAGCGATCGCGCTGCCCGCACACGGCGCAGTACTGGCCGCTGAGCGGCGCGTGGCAGTTGGAGCAGGTCCGCACCTCGCCCACGGGCGCGGCGTCGACCGGTTGCAGCACGCGGCGCGTCGCGCTCATGCGATCGCCGAAGCGCTGTACGCCCTCCTGTCGCATGCGCGGGGCGTGATCGCGCAGGTATGCGGTCAGGGCGTCGGAGTTGACGAGCTCGTAGCGAACCGTGCGGCGGACTTTGTCGTCCGGCGGCACCGGCAGCGGCGCGTCGTCATAGACCTGCGCTGACGTGAAACCCGGAAGCCGCAACATCTCCGCGACGTGCTCCGGCAGCCAGGTGTCGACGTCGCCAGCGATCGCTTCGTCGATTTCGAGCCGGACTTCATAGGTGACGGATTCGTCGCGCGCTGTCATCGCGCGGCGCATTATCGCTCAAAAGGCGTGGCAACCTGTGGCCTCGTGACGCACGGGCTGCCGCGGGCGCACGGGAAGATGCTCCCGTTGCCGATCGGCCGGCTGCTTGCTAGCAGGGATCGTCGTACATCGTGTACGCGAACATGTCCTCGAACTGGGCCCTGCGTTTCCGGCCAATCGCAGGCAGCTGTCGCGGCCGCATCAGCCAGGTTATCAAGCCCGCCGCCGACAGTCCTGCGACGACGGTCGCGACGATCATTACCACCTCATTCGTCATTGTCGGTCTCCAGTCTCGTCCCTGATCAAGAATCCTCGTTCGCAGCCGGGCTCATGCCCGCTCTGCGACTGCCCTCCGCCGCTGCGTCGACTCGAATTGCGCGTGCTCGGTGCTGTCACGCATCGCCATTGTCGAAGCCTTGCCGCTCGTGATCGCCGTCTGCACGGCGTCGAAGTAGCCGGTGCCGACGAACGCCTGGTGCTTGACCGCGCGAAAACCATCCTTCTGACTCGCGAACTCCCGCTCCTGCATCAACGAATAGGCGTACATGCCGTCGGCGCGGTAGGCCTTCGCCAGCTCGAACATGGACAAGTTCAGCGCATGCCACCCGGCGAGCGTGATGAACTGGAAGCGATATCCCATGGACGCCAGCTCTTCACGGAATCGCCGCATCGTCGCCTCGTCGAGGTGAGCCTGCCAGTTGAACGAAGGCGAGCAGTTGTAGGCCAGGATCTTGCCCGGATGACGCGCGCGTACGGCATCGGCGAAGCGCCGTGCCTGAGCGAGATCCGGCCGCGACGTCTCGCACCACACGAGGTCGGCATACGGGGCATACGACAGACCGCGGTCGATCGCCTGCTCGATGCCCGCGCGCGTCTCGAAGAATCCTTCGGCCGTCCGCTTTCCGTTGAGGAAGCTGCGGTCCCGCGGATCGACGTCCGACGTCAGCAGCCCCGCGGCATCGGCATCGGTGCGTGCGACGACGATCGTCGGAACGTCGAGCACGTCGGCGGCGAGACGCGCGGCGACCAGCTTGTCGATCGCTTCCTGCGTGGGAACCAGCACCTTGCCTCCGAGGTGGCCGCACTTCTTGGCGGAAGAGAGCTGATCCTCGAAGTGCACGCCCGCGGCGCCCGCGCGGATCATGTGCTTCATCAGCTCGAAGGCGTTGAGATTGCCCCCGAAGCCTGCCTCTGCGTCGGCGACGATCGGCACCAGCCAGTCGATGGAATCGTCGTCGCCGAGCCAGTGAATCTCGTCCGTACGCAGGAGCGCATTGTTGATGCGCTCGACCATGCGCGGCACGGAGTCGGACGGATACAGGCTCTGATCCGGATACATCTCGCCCGCGCTGTTTCCGTCTCCCGCGACCTGCCAGCCGCTGCAGTAGATCGCCTGGAGCCCGGCCTGCACTTCCTGGATCGCCTGGTTTCCGGTGAGCGCACCGAGGGCGCAGACGGGTTCGTCTTCGTGAAGGAGCCGCCACAAGCGCTCTGCGCCGCGGCGCGCCAGGGTGTGCTCGATGTGGACGGAACCGCGCAGTCGCACCACATCGGCGGCCGAATACGGTCGTTCGATGCCCCGCCAGCGTGGATTGTCCTGCCAGCCTTTCTCGAGGCGCGCGATCTGTTGAGCTCGGTCCATATCGAATCTCCGGCAAGTAGACCCTGGTTCCTCACGATGCTAATGTGCTAATCAGTGCAATTTAACATTAGAAATTTGACTTTGTAATTTTCACAAGCTCAATTTGACAGGCTGAAGACACATGAGCTCGTCACTTCACCCGGTACGCAGGGCGCCGTTTCTCGGCGCGAAGCTGCGTGCCTTGCGCAAACGCAGCGGCATGACGCTCGACGAGCTGTCGATGCGCTGCGTACAGCTCGATCGCGAGGCGGCGCCTTCCGTTTCGTACCTGAGCATGATCGAGCGCGGTCGGCGCATGCCTTCGCCGCGCGTGCTCGAGTTGCTGGCGCAGATCTTTCAGCTCGAGCCGCAGTGGTTTCTGGACGAGCAGGGCGACACACCGGACGCCGCGCCGTCGGAGCGCATGCCGCTCGAGCCGAGCGTGCTGTTCTCGCCGCAGCAACTGCAGGCGGCGATTCCCGAGCTGCTGTCGCAGACCGGAATCACCGGCCGGCAATTTGCCCAGTTGCTGATCCGCTCGTATCAGGAATCACATCGCAATCGACTGCCCGATCTCGAGCGTGCCGCGGAGGAAGTCGGCGGCAAGGAGTTTCCCGATCTCGCCGCGATGTTGAAGCTGTGTCGCCGGCACGGCTTGAAGCTCCACTGGTTCGACCGCCCCGCCGCCTCGGCACCGGGCGCTGGCGCGCATGCGCCGAAGACGCTGCTGCGCTCGTTCTTCGAGCCGCCCAATCGCATCTACGTCAATCGCGCGCTGGAGCCGCAGGCTGGCCGCGTGAAATACGACCTCGCGAGTCACATTGCGCACCGGGTGCTGCACGGTGCCGACGGCAAGCGATCGAGCCAGCTCACCGGCGGAGAGCCGAACGAAGCGCCGCAGCCGCGCGCAGGTAATCCGCTCGGGATCGACGCCGGCGATATCCTGCTCGCCTGGCGTGACTTCGAATGCAGCGTCTTCGCCGGCGCCCTCCTCTGTCCGCGTGCACCGTTTCGCCGTCTGCTGATCCGCCATGGTCACGACGTGTCCCTGCACGAATCGCTCGAGGTCACGCCGGCGCTCGTCATGCGTCGGATGACGGCAGTTTCGCCGTACAGTCATTGGCACTACTTCGACGCCTACCCGCCAGGCCGGCTGCGCGCGGTGTATCGCGGCAACGGCATCCCGCTGCCGTGGGGGAACATGCGTATGGTGAGCGATCCCTGCCGGCAGTGGGCCGTGTTCCGGATGCTGTCGGCCGCCGACGCCACGGGAGCGACTGCGCAGCTCTCGGTGCTGCGCGAAGAGGGTGGCGCCGCGCATCTCTACAGTTGCCTGTCGCTGCGGACGCGTGATGCAGCGGGCAACGCACACGTCATCTGCGCGGGTATCGATCTCGCGCCCGCGCTGAGCGCCGAAGGACTGGCCGCGGAGGAACTCGTGCAGGCGACCGATACCGCCTGTGCCGCAGCGGGCGGCGCTGCCATCGCGCCGAAGGAGGTGCGCGCGGCGCTGTCGCGAATCGGCGCAGTGCACAGCATCCGCTGGATCGAGGACAGTCTCCGGATTCCGGCGCGCATCATCTGTCCGCGCAGCGCGGCGTGTCCGAGGCCGCAGAGCTGCGAACGCGGCACCGCGAAGGAACGGCGCCCGTGGCTCGACGACATCAGGCGGGAGATCGTGCGCGAATCAAGCTGAGTGCGATCGATCGTCAGCCGCTGGCGAAGCGACGTTCCTCGCGATGCTCTTGCGGTGCGAGCCGGATGCGCGCCAGTTCCTGCGGATCGAAATCGTCGACCGCCATGATCGCCATCACTCGGTTGTCGAACTCGCGCAGCTCGTGGGCTTCGGCTTCGCTCAGCACGCCGGCGGCCTGTGCGGCGTCGATCATCGCGGGGAATTCGCGCTCGGGAATCTGACCATCCTTCGCTGCTTTCCTGACGCGCTTCTCCAGCGGATCGGCGATGTCGGCGAGACGCAGGGCTTCGTTCATGAGCCCCAGCGGATTGCGCGGCTCCAGCGCGTCGTAGAGGCCTTCGGTCAGTCGCTCGCGCGCGTCGGTACGGTTGATGAACAAGCTCGCGATCTTGTGCTCGAGTCGATCCGACGGCATGTAGTAGTCGCGACCGACCGGGAATACCAGCACACGCAGCAGCGCGGCGACGAAACGATTCGGGAAGTTGCGGATGATCCCGTGCAGGCGCTCCTGCGCACAGTAGAGCAGGTCGCGACACGCCCAGGTGACCAGCGGAAGATCGGAGTCCGGCCGGCCCTGATCCTCGAAGCGCTTCAGCACGGCAGATGCGAGATACATGTAGCTCAGGATGTCGCCGAGACGTGCCGACAGCATCTCCTTCTTCTTCAGCTTGCCGCCGAGCAGCAGCATCGCGGTGTCCGAGACGAGCGCGAAGGACGCGGCAAAACGGTTGATGTGCTGGAAGTAGCGTCGCGTCGGGCCGTTCACCGGCACATCGGACCAGCGCGCGAAGGTCGCCGCGAGGACGAGCGAGCGCGCGGCGTTCGACAATGCATAGCCGATGTGGCCCATGAGCGCGCGGTCGAATTCGCGCAGCCCGTTCGCTTCGTCCGGATCCTGCGCCGCACGCAGCTCGCGCAGCACGAAGGGATGGCAGCGGATCGCGCCCTGACCGTAGATGATCATGCCGCGGGTGAGGATGTTCGCGCCCTCCACCGTGATCATGATCGGGACGCCCTGATAGCCGCGCGCGAGATAGTTGCGCGGGCCGAGCATGATGCCCTTGCCGCCGTGGACGTCCATCGCGTCGTTCGCGACCTGACGTCCCAGCTCTGTGAGGTGATACTTGACGATCGCCGAGGGCACGGCGGGTTCTTCGCCGAGGTCGACGGCGCCCGCGGTCATGACACGCGTCGCCTCCATGATGTAGGCACGTCCCGCCAGTCGCGCGATGACCTCTTCGACGGCTTCGAATCGCCCGATCGGCATGCCGAACTGGCGCCGCAGCCGCGCGTACGCGCCCGTCACCGCAACGGCAGCTTTCGCGCCGCCCGCTGCGTTCGAGGGCAACGAGATGCAGCGTCCGACGGACAGGCGCTCGACGAGCATTTTCCACCCGTGCCCTGCCATGTCCGGCCCGCCGATGATCGCGTCGATCGGCACGAACACATCGCGGCCCTGCGTCGGTCCGTTCTGAAACGGAACGTTCAACGGGAAATGACGGCGTCCGATCTGAATGCCCGGCAAATGTGTCGGGATGAGAGCGCAGGTGATGCCGATATCCGTCTCTTCGCCGAGCAGGTGGTCGGGGTCGTACAGCTGGAACGCGAGCCCGAGCAGCGAAGCCACGGGAGCGAGCGTGATGTAACGCTTGTCCCAGTTGAGGCGGATACCGAGGGTTTCGTGGCCTTCCCAGGTGCCGCGAAACACGACCCCCGAATCCGTGATCGACGTGGCATCGGAGCCCGCGCGGGGACTCGTGAGCGCGAAGCACGGCACGTCGTCACCGCGCGCGAGCCGCGGCAGGTAATGAGTCTTCTGCGCTTCGGTGCCGTACTTGTGCAGGAGCTCGGCCGGACCGAGTGAGTTAGGTACGGCAACGATGGAAGCGGCCGTCACCGAACGACCGGCAATCTTCGCCAGCACACTCGAGTGCGCGAGCGCCGAGAATTCGAGCCCGCCGTACTTCTTCGGAATGATCATCGCGAAGAAGCCTTTCTCCTTGAGGAAGTCCCATACCTCAGGCGGCAGGTCGGCGCGCTCGTGCGTGATCTCCCAGTCGTCGAGCATGGCGCAAAGCTCGTTCACCGGACCGTCGATGAAGGCTCGTTCCTCGACGCTGAGCTTCGGCGCCGCAATGGAGAGCAGGCGCGACCAGTCTGGAGCGCCGCTGAACAGCTCGCCATCCCACCACACGGTGCCGGCATCGAGAGCCTGCCGCTCGGTCTCCGACATGGACGGAAGCAGCTTGCGATACTTGGCGAGCAAGGGGCGCGTGATGTGCTCGCGACGCAGATCCTCGACGTTCAGGATAAGCAGCCCGGTCGCGAGCAGCACCAGCACCGCGTTCCACAGCATCGATCCGTTGCCGAAGATTACGTAGGCGACGACGAGGCCACCCAGGAGCAGTGTGGCACGCCGCAGATCGGCTCGCTGGTAGGCGAGCGCCAGGATGGCGCCGACGAACAGGATCAGCCAGAACAGAAACGACACGATGAGACCCTCGCAGCGCAGGGCCAGGCCGCCGGAAGCAGCCCGGCGATGTCATTGGAGCCACTATACCGCAAGCGTGATGCGATGCGGAATCGAACGTCGCGCAGGAAATGTGTTGCGTGCTCGACATAACGTCGAGCCGCGACTCTCCAACGAATTGAGATTGAGCGGCGCGAGCTAGAGCAGATCCTTCACGCCCGCGCGCTCCTCGCGCAGCTCGGCGTCGGTCGCCTGCATTCGCGCGCGGCCGAATTCGTTGATGGCGAGTCCCGTCACGATCTCGTACCGCCCGTCGCGACACGTGACGGGATAGGAATAGATGACACCTTCCGGGATGTCGTAGCTCCCGTCCGCCGGAATCGCCATGCTGACCCAGTCGTCTGCAGGCGTTCCGTGCACCCAGTCGCGGATGTGATCGATCGCAGCGGAGGCTGCGGATGCGGCCGAGGACATGCCGCGCGCCGCGATGATCGCCGCGCCGCGCTTTTGTACGTTCGGAATGAACTCGTCGCGCATCCACGCCTGCTCGACGCGATCGAGCGCGGGCTTGCCGTCGACACGCGCATGATGAATATCGGGATACTGCGTGTTCGAGTGATTGCCCCAGATCGTGACGCGCTCGATCTGGTGTACCTGCGCACCGCTGCGGGCGGCGAGCTGTGCGACCGCACGATTGTGATCGAGGCGCGTCATCGCGGTGAAGTTGCGTCGCTCGATGCCGCGCGCGTTGCAGCTCGCGATCAGGGCGTTCGTGTTCGCCGGATTGCCGACGACGAGCACCTTCACCGAGCGCTTCGCGACCGCATCCAGCGCCTTACCCTGGGTGGAGAAGATCTTCGCGTTCTCCAGCAGCAGATCCTTGCGCTCCATGCCCGGGCCTCTCGGCTTCGCACCGACCAGCATCGCGTAGTCGATGTCGCGAAAGGCCGTCTCGGCGCGATCAGTCGCGACGACGCCGTGCAGCGTTGCGAATGCGCAGTCGCTGAGCTCCATGACGACGCCTTCGAGGGCTTTCAGCGCGGGCGTGATCTCGAGCAGTTGCAGGATGACGGGCTGATCTGCTCCCAGCATCTGACCGGAAGCGATACGGAACGCGAGTTGATAGCCGATCTGTCCTGCGGCACCCGTGATGGCAATTCTCACTGCGGCTTTCATGCGCGAGCTCCCTGTGGATAGGCGCGCAAGCTTAGCACCGCGATTGCGGGCGGGTCAGAAGGGTTCCGGTCGAAGCGAAATGTCGATACCAAAAAAAAGACCCCCGCAATTGCGGGGGTCTCGATTAGGCGAACAGGGCGCTCGAACGATCAGGAGCCGCGTTTGCGCCGTGCGCCCATCAGGGCGAACAAGCCCGACGCGAACAGCCACACGCCGGCGGGCACGGGCACCGCAGACGGAACCTGGACGGCGATGAGCCAGCCGTTGATCGTTCCCGTATCGGCATTCGCATTGTCGGAGACTGTCAACGTCCAGTCGCCGAGCGTGCTCAGGCCGCCGAACGCTCCGGCGAGGTAGTCCTCGGATCTGACCTTACGCGTGCAATCGACACCGATGATCGAGTCGGTGTCGGGACAGCCTGCGCCGAGATCCTCGGCGGGCGTCTGCCATTCCGGATCGTTGAAGATGATCGGATAGGCCGCGCTGAGATTCGAGCTGTCGCCGAAATCGACAGCCGGATCACCGGGACGATTGGCGAGCGTGACCGTCGTGCCGTCAGGACCGGTCAATGTGAAGATCAAGTCGCCCACCCACGTGTGATTCATGGACACGAGGATGGCAATCTTGGAAATCGTGAAGTCGTCCGAGATCGAGATCGTGCTCGAGACGCCCGTCGGATCGTTGTCCGGGATGGCCAGGCCAAGCCCCGATCCCGTCGTGTACGTGTAGTCGACGTTGGGATGCGAGGGTATTGCTGAAGCGATTCCGGTTGCGGAAAGACATGCGAGTGCAAGCGTCGCTGAAAGGCAGAATGTTCTCATGTTCGTTGACCCCTTGGTTCCGGCCCTGTCCCTGTTCTTCGTTGCTGTGTCCAGTTTGCTGGACCTAGTTCGCGCGAGGGCTAGAGACGAACCCCCGCTCATTCTCAATTCTCAAAGCTAGGCTACTGCCGCAGGGGCGGGAATTCAAGCCCCGAAAAGCCTGTGTTCCGAACAAGTTATTGCCGCGTTGCGGCTGCGATGAGCGCCTCGGGTGACTACCCGCAGCCTCCGGCCTCTTGCAATCCCATTTGAAGGTGTTATAGTGAACTACAACACCAGCCCACCGGAGCGTCCGGGGGGCCGTGAGATGCGGGAACAGCATGGAGCCGAACTGGAACGATACCCAGCCGATCTATCGGCAGCTGCGCGACCGGATCGTGACCATGATCCTGGAGGGCGTGGTGAATGACGGGGACGCGCTGCCATCCGTGCGCCAGGTGGCCGGCGAGTATCAGCTCAACCCGCTGACGGTGCTCAAAGGGTACCAGGCGCTCGTGGACGAGGAGCTCGTGGAGAAAAAGCGCGGTCTCGGGATGTATGTCAAAGCTGGGGCCCGCAAGGCCCTCATGGCCGATGAGCGGCGGCGCTTCCTCGAGGAGCAGTGGCCGGGCATCGCCGCTACGATCCGCCGCCTCGGGTTCGATCCGAAGGAGCTGATGGATCAGCTGAACGGTCAGGAGTCGCGGTCATGAGCCCCGTCATTCAGGCCGAGGGGCTCTCGAAGACCTATGCCGGCGTGCGTGCTCTCGACAATGTCAGCTTTGCGGTGGAGCCGGGTCGGATCGTCGGCCTGATCGGCCCGAACGGCGCCGGCAAGACCACGGCACTCAAGGCGATCCTGGGTTTGACACCTTATTCGGGCACGCTCTCGGTGCTCGGACACGATCCCTACCGCGAGCGGGATCGCCTCATGCAGGACGTCAGCTTCATCGCGGACGTCGCGACCCTGCCGCGATGGCTGCGCGTGCGCGACGCCCTCGACTTCGTCGCGCGCATCCATCCGCGGTTCCACGCCGATCGTGCGCGCGCCTTCCTGGCACGTACGGAGGTGCGTCACGACGCCCGCGTGCGTGAGCTCTCGAAAGGCATGATCGTTCAGCTCCATCTCGCCCTGGTGATGGCGATCGACGCACGCCTGCTGGTGCTCGACGAGCCCACGCTCGGCCTGGACATCCTCTATCGCAAGGCCTTCTACGAAGCCTTGCTCAACGACTACTTCGATGGCGAGCGGACGATCCTCGTGACGACGCATCAGGTCGAGGAGATCGAGTACATCCTCACGGATCTCATGTTCATCCAGCACGGACGACTCGTCCTGAACTCTTCGATGGATGCCGTGCAGGACAGCTTCGTCGAAGTATTGATCGCTCCGGAGCGCGTTGCCGAAGCGGAGCAGCTGCGGCCCCTGTATCGACGCGAGATGTTCGGCAAGAAACTGTTCCTGTTCGAAGGCGTGGCGCGGGATCGGTTGGCCGGGCTCGGTGAGCTGCACCGTCCGAGCGTTGCGGACCTGTTCGTGGCGAAGATGAAAGGGGCGCCGGCATGAGCACCTTCCTTGCGCTGTTGCGACGCGAGCTCTGGGAGCACCGTTCGCTCGTGATCGTCCCGGCCGCACTGTCGGCCGTGATCGTCACGGCCGTGATCGGCAGCGCCCTTTATGCGCTCGTGCATGGCGGCTTTGTCGGCCTGATAGTCGGGGGCCATGTCATCGAATCGGTGCCGGACGAGAAGGCGGGCCAGGTCATCCCTGCGTTCTTTCTCGGCATGCAGGTCTTCTTCGGCGCGGTCCTCGCGATCAGCGTGCTGCTCTATCTGATCGATTGCCTGTACGCCGATCGCCGGGATCGAAGCATCCTGTTCTGGAAGTCGCTGCCCATCTCCGACGCCGAGACCGTGCTGTCGAAGCTCGCGACCGGCCTGCTCGTCGCACCCGCCATCGCGATCGCCGCCGCGCTCGCAACCACGCTTCTGCTCTCGATCGGAAGCAGCATCCTGCTGTGGGCCAGCGGCGTCGAGGGCGTCTCCGGACTGTGGGAGATCAAGCCCCTGCTCACGAGCATCGTCGGCGCACCGCTCATCGCGCTGCTGATCGTGCTGTGGTACGCGCCGGTGGCCGCGTGGTTCCTGCTCGCGTCCGCGTGGGCGCCGCGTGCGCCATTGCTGTGCGCCCTCGTGCCTCCGGTCGCGCTCATCATCGCAGAGCAGGTTGCGTTTCGAAGCACTTACGTCCCGGAATTCCTCGGCGATCGCCTTGCCGGCGTGTACTGGCGGCTGTTCGACACGAGCGACTTCACGGGCTTCGGTGTGCACGGTCCAGGGCGAATCGAAGGCGGACTGCCGGCACTGCGCGACGTCACGAGCTATCTCACGAGCGTCGATCTCTGGGGCGGCATCGTTGTTGCCGGACTCTTCACCTTCGCGGCAATCGCCCTGCGTCGCTATCGCGACGAGACCTGACATCCCCAGCGCGGCGAGTGTTGCGTTCCGCAACGCTCGCCCGCGTGCCGGCACAGCACAGCACGCTTCTGCGATAATTTCACCCGCATCGTGACCGTCCCGTGCGGGCGCGGACTCGATACGCGGATTCGATCGCAAAGCGTTCGGGGGTCCTCGACGAATGAGCAAAACGACGGCGATCGTCGTCTTTACGCTGCTGCTCGCGGCCTGCGCCAAGCACCAGGAACAGAGAGCGCCTGAGCCGGCTTTTCCGTCCACTTACAAACCCATGACGGCCCAGGCCACGCTGATCGCGAACGCGACCATTCTCACCGGGACCGGCGCGCGCATCGCGCAGGGCGGCGTGTCGTTCAAAGATGGCCGCATCGTCGCCGTGGGCGAGAATGTCGCGGTGCCGGACGGTGGTCGGACGGTCGACGCTGCGGGCAAGTGGATCACACCCGGTCTCATCGACGTGCACTCGCATCTCGGGGTGTATGCCTCGCCCGGCGTTGCGGCGACGTCCGACGGCAATGAAGCGACGGCGCCGGTGACCGCCGAGGTCTGGGCCGAGCATTCCGTGTGGCCGCAGGATCCCGGCTTTGCGGCGGCGTTGGCCGGCGGCATCACGACGCTGCAGATCCTGCCCGGATCCGCCAACCTCATCGGCGGACGCAGCGTCACGCTGAAGAACGTGCCGGCGCGAACGGTGCAGGCGATGAAATTTCCCGGCGCGCCGTATGGGCTGAAGATGGCCTGCGGCGAGAATCCGAAGCGCGTGTACGGCGAGGAAAAACTGGTTGCGCCGTCGACACGCATGGGTAATGTGGCCGGCTACCGCAAGGCCTTCATCCAGGCGGCGGACTACAAGAAGAAGATGGAAAACTACGCGAAGACGGGCGAGGGCGATGAGCCGGTGCGCGATCTCGGCCTCGAGACTCTGGCCGGCGTACTGTCCGGTGACATCCTCGTGCACATGCACTGTTATCGCGCCGACGAGATGGCGCAGATGCTCGATGTGGCGGACGAGTTCAAGTTCAAGATCACCGCGTTCCATCACGCCGTCGAGGCATACAAGATCGCGGACATCCTCGCCGCACATGGGACTTGCGCGGCGATGTGGGCCGACTGGTGGGGATTCAAGCTCGAGGCTTTCGACGCCGTACGGGAGAACATCGCGCTGGTGGAGAAGGCCGGCGGGTGTGCGATCGTGCATTCGGACTCGGCGAACGGCATCCAGCGCCTGAATCAGGAAGCGGCGAAAGCAATGGCTGCCGGCAACCGCAGCGGCATTGCCATCACGCGCGAGCAGGCGATTCGCTGGTTGACGCTCAATCCGGCGCAGGCGCTCGGCATCGACAAGCAGACCGGCTCGCTCGAAGCCGGCAAGATGGCGGACATCGTCGTGTGGGATCGGGATCCTTTCAGCGTCTACGCACGGGTCGATCAGGCCTATGTCGACGGCGCGCTCGTCTATGACCGCAACGATCCGGCGCACCAGCCCCGCTCGGATTTCCTGCTCGGACTCACCGAGGAGACGCGGCGATGAAGGTCCGCGCAGCATTCTGGTTGCACGTGCTCACCGCACTCGCGCCGGCCTGCGCTGCCGCGCAGACCATCGCAATCGTCGGCGGCAACGTGCATACAGTGGCGGCGCACGGGATGATCGAGGGCGCGACCGTGCTCATTCGCGATGGGCAGATCGCGGGCGTGGGAACCGACCTGGAGATCCCGCCCGACGCAACACGCATCGACGCGCACGGTAAGATCGTCACGCCGGGAATCTTCGATACGCTGAGCTACATCGGGATCGTGGAGATCTCGCTGATCGACGAGACGGCCGACGCGTCGAGCGCAAGCGTGCGCTACAACGCGGCCTTCGATGTCGCGCAGGCGATCAATCCGCGCTCAGTGCTGATACCGATCAATCGCATCGAAGGCGTCACGCGATCGCTGGTCGCTCCGCAACCGGCACAGGGCCTGCAACCGGGCCAGACCGCGAGCCCGATCACGGGGCTCGGCGCCGTCATCGATCTCGGCGGCGGTCCCGACTATCTGACGGCGCGCGCCGTCGCGCTCTTCGCCGAGCTCGACGAGCAGGGCGCCGCCCTGGCGGGCGGCTCGCGCATCGGCGCCATGCTGTCGCTCGAGGAGGCGCTCCAGGACGCCGAGGACTATCGCGATCATCGCCCGGACTTCGAGCAGCGTGCGCGCCGCGACTATGCGCTCGGCCGGCTCGACCTCGAAGCGCTGCAGCCGGTGTTGGCGGGGAAGACGAAGATCGTCGTGCGCGCCGAGCGTGCGAGCGACATCGAGGCCGCGCTGCGCATCGCGCAAGAGCACCGCCTCCAGCTCGTCATCGCGGGTGGGACGCAGGCCTGGATGGTCGCCGATCAGCTTGCCAGGGCGCAGGTGCCGGTCATTCTCGATCCGCTGCAGGACCTGCCGGACCGTTTCGAACAGGTTGGCGCGACCCTCGAGAACGCGGCGCGGCTCAATGCAGCCGGCGTGACGATCGCCTTCTCGATCGGCGACTCCCACAACGCGCGCAACCTCAAGCAGTCGGCCGGCAACGCCGTTGCCTACGGACTGCCGTGGCCGGTGGCTCTCGCCGCGATCACGCTCAATCCGGCACGAATCTTCGGTCTCGACGGCCGACTCGGTACGCTCGAACCCGGCAAGGATGGCGACGTCGTCGTCTGGAGCGGCGATCCTCTGGAGGTGACGACCTTCGCTGATCAGGTCGTCATCCATGGACACATCGTTCCCATGGTGAGCCGCCAGACTCTGCTGCGGGATCGCTATCTCGACCTGAAGCGCCCATCACCGCCCGCCTACCACTGAGGACACGGCCATGCCTGGATTCTTCGTCAGACTCCTCATCACGGCGCTCGGCCTGTGGCTCGCCGACACACTGCTCGACGGCGTGCAGATCAACGGAACGATGACGCTGCTCGTCGCCGCACTCCTGCTCGGCTTCGCGAACGCCTTCGTGCGCCCGTTGTTCCTCATCCTGACGCTCCCGATCACGCTCCTCACGCTCGGGCTGTTCCTGCTCGTCATCAACGCCGCGATGCTCGGTCTAGTCGCGGCGCTGCTGCCCGGCTTTCAGATCGCGGGCCTCCTGTCAGGGATCGCAGCGTGGCTGATCGTGAGCGTCACGAGCTGGCTCGGCGCACAGTTCATCGGCCCGCGCGGGCGCTACGAAGTGCTGGTGGTGCACCGACAGGATCGCGGCTGAAGCGCCGATGTCCGCGGGAGCACTGCGTGTCCACTGGCTGCAGCACGTGCCTTTCGAAGGCCTCGGCAGCATCGAGCCATGGCTCGCAGCGCGCGACGCGAGGATGTCCTCGACCCGTATGTACGAATCGCCGGTATTCCCGTCGCTCGAAGACTTCGATCTGTTGATCGTGATGGGCGGCCCGATGAGCGTCAACGACGAGGCGACGCTCACGTGGCTCGCGCCGGAAAAGCGTTTCATCGGTCGCGCCATCGACGCCGGCAAGCGCGTGCTCGGAATCTGTCTCGGTGCACAGCTCATCGCGGCGAGCCGTGGCGCTCGAGTGAGCCCGAACAGCGAGCGCGAGATCGGCTGGTATCCCGTCGAGGCGGAAGGTCACACGGCGTTCGCCGAGCTCGCGGCGCCGGCCTGTCCGGTGTTTCACTGGCACGGCGAAACGTTCGACCTGCCACCTGCGACAGTACGCCTCGCCCGCAGCATCGGCTGCGCGGAGCAGGCGTTCGCGCTCGGCGACCGTGTGCTCGCGCTCCAGTTCCACCTGGAGATGACCCCTGCGGGCGCGCGTGCACTGATCGAGCACTGTCCCGCCGATCTCGCCCCGGGACGCTTCGTGCAGACGGCAGGCGACATGCTCCTCGATCCCCGGAGATTCGAGCGCAGCAACGCGGCCATGGACGCGCTCTTGCGGCGCTTCGTCGGAGGCCGGGGTCAGAGCATGCTCTGACCCCGGATCGAAGCCTATTGATCGTCCTGCGCGTACCAGTAGGTCCGCACGGGAGCCGTGCAGATGCCGGGATTGGTCACTTGCGTGCCGATCACCATGCTCACCTTGGCGATACCGTCGCATTCCTTGGACGGATCCTGGCTGCCGGAGCCCTGATATTCCTTCGGGTCCTCGAACACCAGCACCGGTTCCGGCGGGATCGGACCGGCGGTCTCGCGACAGCGATACCCGCAACTCGGATCGCCGATCGGCGCCTCGTCGTCACCAGGCTCCGCGTAAGGATCGTCGACCAGCGTCGGGCGGCCGCTCAGGATGTCGATCTCGTACTCGAGCGCCTTGCCGATCGCGCCCGAGGCGTTGCAGGTGCTCGCGACGCTGTCGCCGTCGGGCGTGTAGGTCGTGAAGAAGATGCGGTTGTCCGCGCTCAGCGCGCCGGACAGCGATTTCTCCTTGGCGGCCAGCTTGATCATCCAGCCCTGAGCGCCGGCGAGATCGTCGGTCGAGGGCTCGAGGTCCTCGGTGACGTCGAGCAGCTCGGCCTCCGTGACCGCCGTGTATAGGGGCTTGCCGTCTTTGTCGAGCGCGGGGCCGAGCACGTTCGTATCGCGGACCATGTAGAAACGGTCTTCGTTGTCCTTGCCGCTCGTACCGAGCGGATTCGCGCGATGGCCCGAGCCGATGGCGATCGTGAGGAAGGCGCCCAGGTGCTCATCCGTCATCTGCGAGACGCTCGGCGGGTAGTAGAAGCGACGATTGCCCGCTGCGTCGGCGCCCGCGAAGTTGGCGATCACGCCGCCGCTCGCGAAGTCCGCAGCGCCGGAGTTGTCGTTGGCGATGTCGAAGCGCCACACGCGCGAGCCCATGTCGCCGACATAGATGCGATCGACGTAGCCATCTCCGTTGACGTCGATGACACGCAGGTCCGAGGGAATGCTGTGCGTCATGTCCGCGAGCGGCAGGCTGGCGCCGGGCCAGGACGTCGCATTGGCGGCCCACCACAGCCGCGCGCCGGTCACGGCGTCGACCATGTAGATCGCGCGACCCATGCCGTCGGTGACCGACGGGCCGGGCACATCCTGGCCGGTGTCGTAGCCGCCGGCGAAGAACAGCACGTGACGAGCGGTGCCGTTGAACTTCACTACCGCGGGGCTCATCGATGACCAGCTCTGTCCGAGCTCGGCGAAGTCGCCGCTTCCACCCCTGATCATCCACGCCAGCCGCGGCGCGCCGCGGTCGCTCGCTTCGACGGCGTAGTAGTCGCGTCCGCCGCCGCGCTCGCCGAAGTAGAGATACAGCTTCTCGCCGGAGTCCACGGTGCCGTTGCCGTTGTCGCCGGAGATGAAGTAGGTCATCGGGCCGTCGAGGCCGTACTCCTTGCTCTCGACGACGTCGTTCTTGAGCAGCGATTTCAGCCGCGGGAGCATCTCCGGCGGAATGAAGGAGAACTGCTCGAGGCTCGCATCGTCCGCGGCCATCGGATTGACGGCATGGAGGTAGCCGTCGTTGGTCGTGTAGAAGAGCGTGACGTCGGGATCGTCCTCGGTGCCGCCGTAGGGAACGACGACCGGCTTCGAGTGCAGCGCATCGCCGAGAATGCTGACCGGGTTGCCCGCGGCGTCGACACCGCGCGCCCACTGCAGGATCGCGCTGCGATCGGCGGCGTCGCTCGCGCCGAGCATCGCCGTCGTGATCGCGACGTTGTCTTCGCTCACCAGGTTCGCGTCCGTCGCGAGCGGCACGTCCGTGCGACTGGCACCGGTGACGGTGTAGACCTTGCGATCCGTCTGGAGCCGGCTCGCGAACCCGCCCTTGGTGGTATCGCCGCCGTCGGGATCGCCCAGCGTCCAGAAGCTCTTGGCGCCATCGACGAACGTATCGGTGAGACTGTCGACCGCCGGCTGATTGAGCGCGTCGAGAATCGTCGACGTGCCGTCCATCGATCCCAGTCGATAGCGCTTCAGGTTTCCGGGCCAGTGCATGGTGCTCGCCGGCTGGAACATGGCGAAGTAGAGCTCGCTGCGATGGGTCAGGCGGTTGAAGGTGTTCACCGACACGGACGGACCGCTGAAGGTGACGTTGCGTTTCACGACGTCGTCGATGATCTGCACGAAGGCGTCGGCCAGCTGGTCCGCATTGTCTGCCGTGTAGTAGCGACCATTACCGCGATCCGCGGTCGTCTGCAGCAGGTTCTGGTCCGACGTGAATCCGATCGTGTAGGTGTTGATCACCTGCTCCTCGTCGAGGTCGGGATCCATGTCGTGATGCTGCATGTAGGCCGCCATCTCGTCGAGACAGTCGCCGGAGCAGCTCACCTGGCCGGTCGCGGACTGGAAGCCGGGCAGCGCCGGAATCTTCGCATCGGCGCCGGTGTCCTCGACGGGATCGCCGTCGGTGAGCACGACGACGAACTGGTTCTGGCATTGCGCGCCGATCGGGCTGACATAGGTGTCGCCGTCGCGCGAGGCGGGGACGCTGGTGGCGGGTACATCATCATTGCCGGTCGGGTCCAGGCCGAAGTCGACGGCGCGACCGGCGTAGTACTGGCCCGCCTCGTAGAGCGTCTCGGCGAGCGGCGTATTGCCGTCGGCTTCCTGCGCGTCCATTACGGCGAGCAGGGCGTCGCGATCCGTGTCGATCGGCGACATGGGGTAGAGCATGTAGCCGCCATCGCCGTCGCTCGAGAATCGCATGAGACCGATGTTGATGCCGGAAGTGAGGCCGAGCACTTCGTGCATGACCTCCTTCACCACCTGGATGCGCGTGCGCTCGCGCAGCTTCTCGGCGGCCGCGTAGTTGAGGTAGTTCGCCGTGAACAGGGTTTCCCGGCTGAAGTTGGTCCAGGTGACCTTGTTGGAGCCGCCCGAGGTCGTCCACGGTCCGCTCGACTTGTCGGCCGGATAGGTCTTGGTGGGGCTCGACCCGTCGCCGTGTACGCCGTTGTCGGTCCGGCACTCGACCTTCTCCGTGTGCACGCTGTTCGAGAGATTGTTCCACTTGTCGTTGGTCGTGCCGCTCACGTCGTGCCAGGTGGCGTAGCGATCTCGGAAAGAGCCCACCGTCGCGAGCGGTGTGGCCGCCGCATTGCAGACGAGCGCCGTCGCCTTGACGTAGTTCGACGTCGTCGCGCAGTCGGGCTCGCTGCCGTCCGTGCTCCAGTAGACGCGACTCGCATCGCACGAGCCCGCGTAGGTCGTGGCAGGTTCGTAGGCCAGGAAGTTGGTGACCGTGTCCATGCTGCCCGAGGTATCGATGACGAACAGCACGTTCGGATCGCTGTAGTTGTCCGAGCGACCGACGAAGATCTCGGTGTCGTCCGCGTGCGCGGGCATCGCCGAGGCGCACACGAGCAGCAGTCCGAGGCCACAATTGCGCAGACTACGAAGGTATTCCATAAAACACACGTCCTGTGGCTGGCGCTCAGTGCCAGAGCTGGATGCGGGTCACGCGCCCGCTCTCGGGTAGATAGAACAGGGTCGCGCCGCGCGCCGTCGCCTGATTGAGCGTGTCCAGCGCGAGCGCTTGGCCGTGATGGCTCAGCTTGGTGTCGGCATCAATCTCCAGCGTGACGACGGCGCAGTGATCACAGGGCCTGGCGGTGACCTGCGCCCGGTTGGCGCCGTCCAGGCGCACCGCGAACGCCGGCATCTCGACGGCCTGCTCGATCGTCTTCAGCTTGTGCACCGGCGCCGCGTGGGCGGCCAGCGGCAATACGGCGACCGCGAAGAGTGTCGGGAACGTCTTGCGAGTAAACATCGTGTCTTCCTCAGGAACCCGGGCCGACGACGTAGTAGCCCTGTACGTGTTGATCGGCGGCGCCCCGCGGAGCGGTGCTGGAGCCGATGCTGTCGAAGTGGTAAGCGCTGAATTTCGTGCCGCCGCCCATCTCCCAGCCCGAGGCCGGGCTCGTCCGCCGGTACCAGGTCTGACCGCTCGAGGTGGCCTGCACGACGCCCGCCGTGCCGACGAAATCCCGGCCCGTGTTGCCGGGCAGATCCGGCAGCGACCCGGGCGCGGCGAGCGGCGTGATGTCGTCGCGACGCATTTCGACCTCGACCGCCGCTTCGGCGGCTTCGAACGCGTTCTCCTGATACTGCGCATTGCCGGCCATCGTGAGCTCGAGCGTCGAGCTGCCCATGCCGACGACGGCGAGCAGCGTCAGCACGACGAGCAATACGAGCGAGATGACGAGCGCGACACCGCGCTGGCTGTGCATGCCCGGCTTCATCAGGTCGTGCTCCTGTTGCGCAGCTGGATCGTCGTAGCGACGACGAGGCGACGCAGGTTGTCCGCCGGCTCGACTTGGCGTCCCGCGTATTCGTAGGTCGCATCGTCTGTGAAGCCGAGCTCGCCGTTCTCGGCGCGCAGGCGCAGCCACAGACGTACCGCGACGATGCGCGCGCCGGCGAGTGCCGCGCTGCCTGGAGTGAGATAGCTGTTCACCGACCCGTCCCCGTCGGTATCGATTCCGAGCTGGATCTGCAGATCTTCGACGCCCGCGACCAGCTCCTCGTCGATGAGCGTGGGGCCGTTGCCGAGCGTCATCCGCCGCAGCGACGGAACGTCCGAACCCGCAGTGGAGCTCGGTCCCACGTAGTAGGCGTTGGTCACGAGCTCGTGCACCGGATCGTCGGCGGCGTACCCCGCCGGCAGCGCCTGACCGCCGACGAACAGCGAGCCGGTGATCGGGTTCGAGATCAGGTAGACGGTGTTGTTGACGATCGTGGCGCGCGGCGTCTCCGTCGCGGCGACGTGCCGCACGACGAGGATGTCGGTGTCCGGTGCCCGCGCATCGTCCGCGACGCAGGCGCTGAACGGATTGCCCGCGCCGACCTGATCGTCGTTCGCGCCGTCAACCGGCACCTCGACGTTCAGGTAGTAGCCGGCGTAGCAATCGTTCGCCGGCTCGAACGCGCCGGGCATTGGATTTGCAGCGTCGCCCGTGCGACGCGCGATGGCCGCCGGATCGTCGGTGCGCGCCCAGTAGTCGCTGAGCAGCACGTCGCGCGACATCAGGTCGAGCGCGAGACGCGCGTTGTCCTGCAGCTCGGCGACCTTCGAGTTCACCTCGTGGGTGGCGCGGCCGTTGACGTAGATCGTCAAGGCGCCGCCGACGAGAAACAGTCCCATCGCCATGGACACCATTAGCTCGACGAGGCTGAAGCCGTGTGATCGACTGACACGCATCGCTCGCACCTCAGGGCTGGACCTGGAGCTGAACGGCCTGCGCGGCATCGTTCTCTTCCCAGGCGAGCGTGATGGTGAAGGTGGGATCGGCTGCGCCGTCGCTCGTGATCTCACCCGTGGCGCCTTCGGGCAGTCCGGACTGGGGATTGCCGAGACGCTGCTTCCAGAGCCACACGTCGTGGTCGGCCATGTCCTCGGCGCTGCAGGCAACCGTGGCGCCGCCGTCGTTGTCGTCGGCGCAGTCGTGGTTCGAGCCCATGTCGCCGCCGCCGATGATGTAGTCGCCGTTCAGCGCGCCGCTGAGGTTGGCACGCATCTTCTCGGCCATGTCGGTGGCGAGTGCGACGGCCTTCGTGCGCAGCGTCGCGGAGCGCGCCGACTTCACGCTCTCCACGTGCAGCGCGGCGATGCCGAGCAGGCCGACCGACATGATGACGAGGGCGACGAGCGTTTCGATCATGGTGAGGCCGCGCGCGCCCCTACCCGTTACATAAGCGCGTGTCAGCGAGGCATTCGTTCTTTGCATGGGCCGCATGCTAGGAAAAGGACGGAAGGTCGACGTTGATTGCGGTCACAGGAGTGCGACACACATCACACGAGCGGTAGCACGGTCCCGACGGATGGACGTTGAGACGACTTATGCGTTTCTCACATAAACGCCGCTTCAGCCCGATTTCCTGGAGTTATGTCGCAGCCCGCGCAGCGATCTGCCGTGATCCGCGCGACGTTTCTTTGACATGTGACAAGAGTGCCGGCGGGGTTCGCACGCGTGCGCCGCGCGGAGCCAGGCTGCCTTCCGGCGCTCGACGAGGCGGCCCTACAATGCCGGCTCCGTCACGCGGCCCGCTGGAACGCTGATGTCCTCCCAACCGCTCAGGGATGCGAACGTGCCGCCGCGGCCCGCCCCGGACGAAACGCGGCCGAGCCTTGCAGCTCGCCTGCTCGCCCCCATTCTCCGGCGCTTCATGAAGCAGCGCCTGCAGCGACTCACGGCCAGCGGACACGTAGAGGTCGCCGTCGTCCAGAGCTCGCGTACGCGGCTCGAGCGACTCGCGCGCCTCGGCGGCAGCAGATCCGCCGGCGTGCGGCTCGCGAAAGACGAGATTGCGGGCGTATCGGTCGAGGTGCTGACGCCGCCCACGCCGCGCGCCGGCCTGCATCTGCTGTACGTGCATGGCGGCGCGTTTGCCATGGGCTCTCCACGCACGCACCGCGGCCTGACGCGACGGCTGGCGATCGCGTGCAGCGCCTGTGCCGTGGTGCCGGACTACTCTCTCGCGCCGGAGCATCCCTGGCCCGAAGGTCTCATGGACGTGCTCGCCGTCTATCGCGGCCTGCTCGAGCGTGGTGTCGAGCCGTCGCGTATCGTCGTCGCGGGCGAATCGGCGGGCGGTAACCTCGCGCTTGCCCTCGGACACGCGCTCAGGGAGCGAGGCGAGCCCCAGCCCGCGGGCATCGCATGCACTTCGCCGTGGGCAGACCTCGCGGGCACAGGCGCATCGCTCGAAGCGCATCGCGATCTCGACATGATGGTGCCCGTCGACGCCATGCCCGTCGCTGTGCGCATGTATGCAGGTGATCACGACCTGCGCACGCCGACGATCTCGCCCATGTACGGCGATTTTCATGGATTCCCCCCGCTGCTCATCCATGTCAGCGGCAGCGAAGTGCTCTACGACGACGCCTGTCGCGTCGTGCAGGCGGCGCAGGCCGCCGGCGTGAGCGCCGAGCTGCGCGTGTGGCCGCTCGTGCCGCACGCCTTCCCCGCGTTCGCGGACATCCTGCCCGAAGCGCGCGCAGCCGTTGCGGAAATCGCGGCCTTCGTCGCCCGCGTCGTGCCTTGAGCGCACCGCATCCACTGCCCGCCGACGAGGACGTCTCCGTACGGCAATCGATCGGCGTGTTCCGCTACGGGCTGCGCGCGCTTCAGCTCGTGTGGGCGACGAGCCGGCGACTCACGCTGCTGATCGCCGTGCTCACACTGGTCGCAGGCGTCCTGCCGGCGGCGATCGCGTGGGTCGGTCAGCTGATCGTCGACAGCGTCGTCAGCGCGGCCGCGCAGCATCGGGCGGAAGGTCAGGCCGAGCTCGGCACGGTGCTTTCCTACGTGGGTCTCGAGGGTCTCATCGTCGCGCTGCTCGCGGGCGTGCAACGCAGTCTCTCGGCGTGCGAGTCGCTGCTGCGCGTGCAGCTCGGACAGCGCGTGAACGTGATGATCCTCGAGAAGGCGCTGACGCTGCAGCTCAGGCACTTCGAGGATTCCGAGTTCTACGACAAGCTCACCCGCGCGCGCCGGGAGGCGTCGGTACGACCGCTCAGCCTCGTCACCGGAACCTTCGGACTCGTGCAGAACTCGGTCTCGCTCGTCTCCTACGGTGTGCTGCTCGCGCATTTCTCGCCATGGGCGGTGCTGCTCCTCGTCGTCGGCGGTCTGCCCGTGTTCGTCGCCGAAGCGAAGTTCTCGGGCGACGCATTCCGGCTGTTCCGGTGGCGTGCGCCGGAGACGCGCATGCAGACCTATCTCGAGACCGTGCTCGCCCGCGAGGACAGTGCGAAAGAAGTGAAGCTGTTCCAGCTCGGGCCCAAGCTCCTCGCGCGCTATCGCGAGATCTTCGCGCGCCTATACGACGAAGATCGCCGGCTGACGCTGCGTCGTGATGCATGGGGCTTCGGGCTCGGCATCGCGGGCACGATCGCGTTCTACGCGGCGTACGGATGGGTGGCGCTCTCAGCGGTGAACGGGACGATCACCCTCGGCCAGATGACGATGTACCTGCTGCTGTTCAAGCAGGGACAGGCGGCCGTGTCAGCCATCCTGTCGGCAGTAGGCGGCATGTACGAAGACAATCTTTATCTGTCGAACCTGTTCGAGTATCTCGAGCAGGAAGTCGAGCCGGAGACCGGCGTCGCGGTGAGCGGTCCGGATCCCGCAGACGGGCTGCGCTTCGAATGCGTGAGCTTCCGCTATCCCGGTGCCGACGAGCCGGCCCTCAGCGACATCGATCTGCACATTCGCCCCGGTGAGAGCCTGGCGCTCGTCGGCGAGAACGGCGCGGGCAAGACGACCCTGATCAAGCTGCTGACTCGACTGTACGAGCCGGATCGCGGCCGCATTCTGCTCGACGGGCTGCCGCTGCCCGAGTGGGACGCTCAGGTGCTGCGCCGGCGCATCGGCGTGATCTTCCAGGACTTCAACCGGTATCAGCTCATCGTCGGCGAGAACATCGGGGCGGGCGACGTCGAGCGATTCGACGACGAGGCCGGCTGGCGCGAGGCAGCGGACAAAGGCATGGCCGAGGAGGTCGTCGGGCTGCTGCCAGAGGGCTACCGGACGCAGCTCGGCCGCTGGTTCAAGGGCGGGCGCGAGCTGTCGGGCGGGCAGTGGCAGAAGATCGCGCTCGCGCGCGCGTTCATGCGCACCAAGGCGGACATTCTCGTGCTCGACGAGCCGACCGCAACGATGGACGCGCGCGCGGAAGCGACGATCTTCGAACACTTCCGGACGCTGAGCGCGGGCCGCATGGTAATCCTCATCTCGCATCGATTCTCGACGGTGCGGATGGCCGATCACATTGTCGTCATCGAGCGCGGTCGCATCGTCGAGCGCGGTAATCACGCGCAGCTGGTGGCGTCGGGCGGCGCCTACGCGCAGCTCTTCGCGCTGCAGGCCGCCGGGTACCGGTGAGTGCGCGGGTCGAGGCCGGCTCTGACCGACCTCCGAGCGCAGCCTGACCCCGTTCCGGGCGCGTGCTACATTGCGCGCCCCATGCACACTCTGATCCGCCGCTCGACCTTGCTGATCGTGCTCGCCGCCTCGCTCTGCGCCTGCGCGCCGCAGCCCGATCCGCTTCCGGGTCACTGGCGCGCCGTCGCGCAACTGCCGGGCGGAGAGCTCCCGTTCTTCATCGACATCAGCGCTGGAGCCAACGGCGGCTACGGCGCGGAGATCGACAACGGCGACGGACGCACGCCCGTCGAGCGCGTGGTCCGCAAAGGCGACAAGCTGCTGCTCGATTTCCCGTCGTTCGACAATCGCATCGAAGTGGCGCTCGAGAACGGCGAGCTCGTCGGGACGCTCACGCTCGTGAAGCGCAACGGCAAGGAGCAGGTGATGCCCCTGCGCGCGCGCCTCGGCGAGAGCCACCGCTTCTTTCCCGAAGGTGGCGCGGCACGGATCGATGTCACCGGACGCTGGTCCGTGACCTTCCGCGACGATGACGGTATCGAGACGCCGGCCGTTGGCGAATTCCGCCAGGGTGGCAACGAGCTCACCGGCACCTTCCTCACGCCGACCGGAGATCACCGCTATCTGGCGGGGCAGGTGAAGGATCGCGAGCTGCGCCTGTCGACCTTCGACGGCTCGCACGCTTTTCTATACGGGGCCGAGCTCGGGCCCGACGACACTCTCACGGGAGATTACTGGTCGGGCACGGCCTGGCACGAGTCGTGGACCGCACGGCGCGATCCCAACGCACACCTCGCCAACCTCGATACGCTCACGCACCTGAAGGAAGGATACGATCGCTTCACCTTCGCGTTCCCGGACCTCGAGGGCAAGGTCGTCTCACTCGAAGACGAACGTTTTCGCGGCAAGGTGGTGCTGGTCGTGCTCGCCGGCAGCTGGTGCCCGAACTGTCACGACGAGGCCGCGTACCTTGCGCCGCTCTATCGCGCGCAGGCGTCTCGCGGCCTGGAGATCGTGGAGCTCATGTACGAGCACTTCGGCGACTTCGCGACGGCGGCGCGCCAGACGCAGCGTATGCGCGACAAATTCGGCATCGAGTACACGACGCTGGTCGCGGGCGTGTCGGACAAGGACGAAGCGTCGAAGACGTTGCCGATGCTGAACGCAGTGCTGGCGTTTCCCACGACGATCTTCGTCGACCGGCAGGGACGCGTGCGCCTGATCCACACGGGCTTCGCCGGGCCGGGCACCGGCGAGCACTACGCCGAGCTGAAACGCAGCTTCGAGGCGATGCTCGAGACCCTGCTCAAGGAGAGTGCCTGAGTTGCGGGAGGCTTTCCGGCCCGCCGGTTCATGCATCGCGGCCGGAAGCCGCTTCCACCTCGGATCGGGCGCTCAGCGCCGGCGCCGACTCCACGCGATGAGGCCGAACAGCCCGAAGCTCAGGAGCAGCAGCGTCGATGGCTCCGCGACGCGCGTGTCGCCCGTGCGCCGGACCCCGACGCGCAGCGGCGCGGCGTCGAGCGGAAACAGAGCGACGAGCCGATCGTGCACCGCGCGCTGGTCGCCGAGCTCGTACCCCGCGGCAAACGGCGTCATGCGCGACTCATATGTGATTGCCAGCGGCGCCGGCGACTCGAGCACTCGCGAAGGAGTGCTGAAGGCGCATTGTGCGATGACGCACAATGCAATGGTTCCGTAGCGCAAAGGACGCATCCTGCCCGTCATTGTTCTTATCCCCTGGATACGGGTGTGCTGGAAACTACCAGAAGGCTACCCGGGCTGATCGGTGCAACCTGCATGCCACGAATTTGCAACGCGAAGGGATTCAACGCGCTGGCGACCTCGCGGGCGCGTGCGGGCCAATCGGGCTGAGCGATATGTAAAATCCTTCGACACCCGCTTCAGGCTGTGCTCGAAGCGGCGAGGCACAGGCGCGGCCTGCCTGCATTGCGACGCAGTCTTTCAACGGAGCAGTTTCATGCGAGCGATCTTCGTCGACTACGCGACGGTCAGTGCAGGAGATCTCGACACCGCGTCGCTCGATCGCGTCCTGCCGGGCATGCAGTACTACGACGATACGCCCGCGACCGAGCTCATCGGGCGCGTGAGCCATGCCGAGGTGGTCCTCGCCAACAAGGCCCGTCTCGATGCGGACGTGATCTCAGCAGCCCCGTCGCTGCGGCTCGTCTGCCTTGCGGCGACGGGCACGGACAACGTCGACCTGGGTGAGGCGGCGAGGCGGGGCATCGCCGTCTGCAACATCCGCAGCTACTGCACGCCGGCGGTCGTGCAGCACGTCTATGCACTCACTCTCGCGCTCACACAGCACCTGAACGCCTATCGCTCCGCTCTGCTCGCAGGCGCGTGGAGCGCGAGCGCACGATTCTGCCTGCTCGATTTTCCGGTTCGCGAGCTCGCGGGCAAGACGCTGGGCATCGTCGGTTATGGCGAGCTCGGCCAGGCGGTCGCGCGCGTCGGAACGGCCTTCGGCATGCAGCCAATGATCGCCGCGCGCCGCGGCATCTCGCCCGCAGGAGATCGCGTGTCTTTCGAGCAGGTGCTCGAGCAAGCGGACGTGTTGAGCCTGCACTGTCCGCTGACGCCCGAGACGCGCAATCTCATCGGCGCTGCCGAGCTTGCACGCATGCGTCCGAACGCGCTGCTCATCAATACGGCGCGCGGTGCGCTCGTCGATGCACAGGCACTCGCCGCGGCGCTGCGCGCCGGGAGACTCGGTGGCGCAGGCATTGACGTGCTCGAGCGGGAGCCGCCGCCGTCGGATCACGTGCTTCTCGCCGGCGACATCCCCAATCTCATCGTTACGCCACACATCGCGTGGGCGGCGCGTGAAGCGCGCCAGCGTGCGCTCGACGAGATCGCGCAGAACGTGACGTCGTTTCTGAACGGCGGGCAGCGCAATCGCGTCGTGTAATACGCCGAGAGGGCGACCTGAGCTGCTCCGGACCGCCGTGCAGCCATCCAGGGCGGCTGCGGCGACAGCGTCCCTGTTTTCGACGCTCCGCATCAGCTCAGGTCGCTCTCTCCGCCCGGCGCGGCGCTCCACCTTCGATCACCGACGCCGCCCACACGATCACTTCTCGGACCCGGGGGGATGCGAGCGCGAGCCCCCCTGCGCGATCGACCCAGCGGAACTCGGTGTGCTCCGGACGACCGAGCGCGGGATTCACGCGCAACTCGACGGCTGTGCTCGCGGTGCGTGCAAGGTAGTAGCGCGCGATCTTGCCGCGCGCGTACGGTCCCGTGTCGACGTGCATCTCGCCCCAGTCGAACGCGAGGTCGTCCAGGCCGGTCTCTTCGATCACTTCGCGTCGCGCGGCGTCGATCGGCGACTCGTCCTGTTCGACCATGCCCTTCGGAAAATCCCAGTGCCGATAGGCGCGCAGCAGCAGGAAACGCCAGCCTTGCGGCGTTCGATGGACGACGGCAACACCGGCGGACAGAGCCATGACCCAGTATGACAGCAACGGCTCGGCGATTTTCCTGCGATGACGCCCGCTGCGCCGATGACGACTTCACGGACCGCGAAGCGTCTGCAACGGCGGCCGATCGAGCACAGCGCGGGTTGCGGCGATCCCGGCAACGCCCATGAGCAGGGCGCCTGCGATGGGCCCGATCAGCCACAGAACCGGCTGCGGCGCGAAGGGCAGCTCGAGCACGCCCTGTGCGATCAGGTGAGCGATGATGACGGATGCGATCGTCGCGAGCACACCGGCGATCAGTCCCAGCATGCCGAACTCGAGCGCCAGCGCTCTGATGATGGTCGCGCGCTGCGCTCCGAACACCCGCAGCAACGCGCTCTCGCGGCGACGCTCCTCGCGGGTCATCTGCGCCGCCGCGAACACCACGGTCAGCCCCGCAGCGAGCGCGAACAGGAACACGCACTGCACGGCGAGGACTGCCCGGTCCATGACGCCGCGCACCTGGGCGAAGATCGCGTTCATGTCGATCGGCGTCACGCTCGGAAAACGACGCACGAGATCGAGCAGGACGCCGGCGCGCTCGGACGGCAGATAGAGACTGCTGATGTACGTCGCGGGGTACTGCTCGATGAGCCCCGGGCTCAACACCATGAAGAAGTTCGGCTGGAATGATTCCCAGTCGACGCTGCGCAAGCTCGTCACCTCTGCTTCGAATGTCTCCCCCGCGACGTCGAAACGGAGCCGGTCGCCGAGCACGATGCCGACGCTGCGCGCGAAATCCTCCTCGACTGACACCTCTGCCCGACTTCCCGTCGCCTTCCACCAGGTGCCCGCGACGATCTTGTTCGATGACGACAGGGTCGCGGTCCAGGTGAGATTGCTCTCGCGCTGGATGAAGCGCTGGGCGCGCTCATCAGTGACGCGCTGGCCGACGGGAACGTCGTCGATGGCCGTCAGGCGCGCCCGCACCAACGGGACCAGCTCGGGCGCGATGCCGGTGTGCTGGCGCAGGAAATCGCCGAGATCGGCGCGCTCGTCCGGCTGGATGTTGATGAGGAAGTAGTTCGGCGCGTCGGGCGGGAGCCGCGCACGCCAGCTGTCGAGCAGCTGCCCCCGCACGAGCGCGATGAGGAGCATCAGCATGAGGCCGAGACCGAAAGCGGCGAGCTGGAGAATGCTGTCGCCGCGGTGGCGGGCCAGGCTCGCGAGCCCGTAGCGCCACGCAGCGCCGCCGGCGTCGCGCAGCCCTTGCAGCGCGCGCACGAGCAGCCAGCCGCTTGCAGCGAGCAGGCCACAGGTTGCGGCCGCACCAGCCAGCGCGTATCCGGCAATACGCGGGTCGCGCGCGATCCAGAGCAGCAACACGACGACGGTGAGCAGTGCGCTCGTCTGCCACAGCCATCGCACCGGCCGTGACGGTGCGAGCTCGCGGCGCAGGACGCGTGCAGGCGGCACGCGCGCCAGCTCACTCAACGGCGGCAGCGCAAAGCCGACGAGGAGGGCGCCCGCAATGAGCAGCCCCGTCGCCGTTCCGAGCCAGGGCGCCGCCACAGGCAGTGCCGTGTCGAAGGCATCCGCAAGCAGACGCGCGATGCCGGACTGCATGGCGTATCCGATCGCGGCACCCGCCACACCGCCGATAACGATGAGCGCTACGAGCTGCAGCGCGAGCAGGGTATGGATCTGTGCGCGCCGCACGCCGAGGCACTTGAGGAGCGCAACGGTATCGATGTGGCGGGCCGCATAGCGGCGCGCCGCCAGCGCGATCGCCGTTGCGGCGACGAGGCTCGAGCACAATGCCGCGAGCCCGAGGAACTGCCGTGCTCGCGTGAACGCGGCGCGCAGCTCGGGCCGCGCGCTCTCGAGATCACGCAGCTCGTCGGCGCTCGGGATCTGCGCGGCGAGCCTGCTCTTGAATGCGGAGACCGCGGCCGGCATGCCGGCGAAGAGCGCGTAGTAGCTCACGCGACTGCCGGGCTGCACGAGCCCCGTCGCCGGGACGTCCGCGATATTCATGACCAGCGGAGGCGCCAGATCCGCGAAGCCCCAGCCTCGATCGGGCAGCGATACGAGCACACGCGTCGCGCGCAGCGAGCTTTCGCCGACGCGGATCGTCGTACCGACCTCCGCCCCGAGGCGCGCGTACAGTCCCGCGTCCAGCCACGCTTCGCCCGGCCCAGGGATGTCTTGCGCCTCTGTCGGAGCCTGGAGCGGAGCGCTCGCGACGCGCGCCTTGCCGCGCAGCGGATAGCCCGTGCCGACGGCTTCGATGTCGGCGAGCGCGCTCGAGTCGTTCGCGAGGACGACGCTCGCAAACGATTCCTTGTGCGTGACGCGGAGACCGGCTGCGCGCGCGTCCGCATCGACGTCCTCCGCAATGGGCCGACCGGAGCGCAGCACGAGATCGGCCGCCAGCAGCTCGGCACCCTTGGCGTCGACCGCGCGGCTCACACGCTCCGTGAAGAAGCTCACGGCACTCATGGCGGCGACCGCGACGACGATGGCCGCGATCAGCACGCCGAGCTCACCCGCGCGCCACTCGCGCGCGAGGCCGCGCAGCGCGAAGCCCAGCATGCGCATACGGCGCGCCGGCGTCACTGCTTCCGCTTCAACTGCCATCGCCGTTCATGAGGCGGCCGGCGTCCAGACGCAGAATGCGCGCGCAACGCTTCGCGATGCGCTCGTCGTGCGTGACCAGCACCAGCGTGACACCGCGCGCGACGTTCAGCTCGAACAACAGGTCGATGATCTGCGCACCGGTGCGCGTATCCAGATTGCCCGTGGGCTCGTCCGCGAACAGCAGTGCAGGCGCCGCGACGAGCGCGCGAGCCAGCGCGACACGCTGCTGCTCGCCACCGGAGAGCTGTCGGGGATAATGGCGCGCCCGCTCCGTCAGTCCCACGCGCGCCAGCTCCTCGTGCGCCCGATCGGCCGCCTTCGGCGCGCCTGTCAGCTCGAGCGGGAGCATGACGTTCTCCAGTGCAGTGAGCGCCGAGATCAGCTCGAAGGACTGAAACAGGAAGCCGATGCGTCCGGCGCGCGCGGATGCGCGCCCGTCTTCGTCGAGGGCCGTCAGCTCCGCACCGTCGAGCCACACCTGCCCCGTCGTCGGCAGATCGAGGCCCGCGAGCAGCCCGATGAGCGTGGACTTGCCCGATCCGGACGGTCCGACGACGGCAACCGATTCGCCCGCATCGATCGTGAGATTCACGTCATCGACGATGGTCAGCGTGCCCTGCGGACTGCTAACCTCTTTCCGGAGCGCGGTGGCGCGCAATATGCAAGCCCTGGCCATCTCGATGTTCGACGTTCGGTCCATGATGTGCGGATTGCTGCTCGCGCTCGGCGCGCTGATCGCACGCGCCGACGGCCCGGCGCCGATCCTCGTCGTCGGTGACAGCCTGAGCGCCGCCTACAACATCGCCGTGGACGAGGGATGGGTCGCGCTGCTCGAGCGACGCCTGCGCGCGACAGGTTACGGGCAGCCGGTGATCAACGCCAGCGTGAGCGGCGAGACGAGCCGCGGCGCGCTCGCACGACTTCCGGATCTGCTCACTCGTCATCATCCCGGCATCGTCATCATCGAGATCGGCGGCAACGACGGCCTGCGCGGGCTGTCGATTGAAGTGTTCAGGAAGAACCTCTCCACGATGATCGAAGCGGCGCAGGCCGCGAACGCCCGCGTGCTTCTGCTCGGCATGCGCATTCCGCCGAATTACGGCCCGAGCTATGCGGAAGGATTTCACGCCGTGTACGGCGAGCTCGCAAAGCGCTACGACGTTGCGCTGGTACCGTTCCTGCTCGAAGGCGTCGCACTCGACCCGCAGCTCATGCAGGACGACGGGATTCATCCGCGCCCGGCCGCCGAACCGCAGATCCTGGACCTCGTCTGGAGGAGCCTCGAGCCGATCGTGAAGGTGTCCGGCGCGGCCATGCCCGCGGACGCCGTGCCCGCGAGCTGACATGGAGAAGATCTGGCTCAAGGAATATCCGCCCGGCGTGCCGGCGGAGATCGATCTTGGCACCTACGCCTCGCTGAAAGACGTCATCGAGCAGAGCTTCGCGCGCTTCGCGCAACTGCCCGCCTACGAGAATCTCGGACGTACGCTCAGCTATGCCGACATCGAGCAGGCGAGCGCGCACTTCGGTGCGTATCTCCAGAAGGTGGCGGGGCTGCAGAAGGGCGAGCGCGTGGCGGTCATGCTGCCCAATCTGCTGCAGTACCCGATCGTCGTGTTCGGCATCCTCCGCGCCGGTCTCACGGTCGTGAACGTGAACCCGATGTACACGCCGCGCGAGCTCGAACATCAGCTGCGCGACTCCGGCGCGCGTGCCATCGTGATACTCGAGAACTTCGCCCACACGCTGCAGGCGGTCATCGAGCGCACGCAGCTCGAGACCGTGGTCACGACGCAGATCGGCGACCTGCTCGGCGCTCTGCGCCGGCCGCTGGTCAACTTCGTCGTGAAGCGGATCAAGCGGCTGGTGCCGGCATGGCGACTGAGCGGAGCCATTCCGTTGCCGCGCACGCTTGACGAGGGCAAGTGGCTTGCGCTCGATGATCCAGGCCTGGGACACGACGATCTCGCTTTCCTGCAGTACACCGGCGGCACGACCGGCGTGGCGAAAGGCGCGATGCTCACACACGGCAACCTCATCGCGAACCTGTTGCAGGCCGCGGCGTGGCTGAGCGCCGGCATGCGCGACGGCGGGCAGATCGTGATCACGGCGCTGCCGCTGTATCACATCTTCTCCCTGACGGCGAATTGCCTCGTGTTCCTGAGTATCGGCGGCAGGAACGTACTGATCACGGATCCGCGCGACATGAAGACTTTCGTGCGCACGCTTTCCAGCATCCCGTTCACGGTGATCACGGGCGTCAACACGCTGTTCAACGCGCTGCTGCACGCGCGCGGCTTCGAGCGCGTCGATTTCTCCACGTTGCGCATCTCACTCGGGGGCGGCATGGCCGTACAGCGCAGCGTCGCCGAGCGCTGGAAACAGGTGACTGGCAAGCCGCTCATCGAAGCCTACGGACTCACGGAGACGTCGCCTGCGGTGTGCATCAACCGTCTCGATCTCGCCGACTACAACGGCTCGATCGGCCTGCCCGTGCCGTCGACCGTCGTCACCATCCGCGATGACGCCGGCAACGAGCTGCCGCTCGGCAGCGTCGGTGAGATCTGCGTGAGCGGTCCGCAGGTGATGCCCGGCTACTGGCAGCGCCCCGACGAGACCGCGACGGTGATGACCGCGGACGGGGCGCTGCGCACCGGCGACGTCGGGCGCATGGATGAGCGCGGGTACGTGTTCGTCACGGATCGCAAGAAGGACATGATCCTCGTCTCGGGGTTCAACGTGTATCCGAATGAGGTCGAGGACGTCGTCATGCACCATCCCGGCGTCAGGGAGGCCGCTGCGATCGGCGTGCCCGACGAGAGATCCGGTGAGGCCGTCAAGCTCTTCGTCGTGCGCAAGGATCCGCAGCTCGACGAGCGCGCGGTCATCGAATACTGCCGCCAGAATCTCACCGGCTACAAGGTCCCGAAGCGGGTCGAGTTCCGTGACTCGCTGCCGAAGACCAACGTCGGCAAGATCCTGCGCCGCGCACTCCGGGACGACAGGGCGCGTGACGGCGCATGAAGGCTCCCGGCGCCCAGCACCGCTCGACGCGTGCGCGCTTGTTCGAGCTCATGGAGCGCAGCCGCTCCCTGCGCCGGCACGTCGTCGCGCGCTCGGGCCTGAGCCCGGTCCGGCGCGCGCTCGCCGACTGGCAATCGAAGAGACTCGCGGCAACCTACGACGACTTTCATCGCCAGCCGCGCTACCGTCTCGCCGTCGAGTTCTTTCTGAACGACTTGTACGGTCCGCGCGACTTCAGCCAGCGTGACGCCGACATCGAGCGCGTCTATCCGGTCATGGCCCGCGTGCTGAGCGGACATGCGCTCGACTCGATCGCGCAGGCGCTGGAGCTGCAGGCGCTCAGCCAGGAGCTCGACGCCAAGATGGTGGAGGTCCTCGCCAACGACCTCGGCGTCACCGATCGCATCGACGAACGGACCTACGCCGAAGCGTTTCGTCGCTGCGGCGAGCGTGACAGCAGACTACGGCAGATCGAGCTCATCGAGCAGGTGGGCCGCACGCTGGACGAGGTCGTCCACAACCCGCTCATCTACGGGACCGTGCTCGCGGCGCGGTTGCCGGCGAAGCTCGCGGGATTCGGGGAGCTGCAGGACTTCATCGAGCGCGGCGTGCACGCCTTTCGCGCCATGCACGGCGCCGACGAATTCATCGCGGCGATCGGCGAGCGCGAGCGACGCATGCTCGGGAAAATGCTGGGAAACGGGGACGGCCCCGATCTTCGGAAATGAGGAATGTCCCCGCTACGCGAGCAGCTGCACGGCCGCATGGATCAGGATTCCCGCCAGGCCGCCCACGATCGTGCCGTTGATGCGGATGAACTGGAGGTCGCGCCCGACCTGCAGCTCGATGCGGCGGGCGGCATCGTAGGCATCCCACGCGCGGACCGTGTCCTCGATGACGCTCGCCATCTCGTCGCGATAGTTGCGGACGACGTGCAGGATCGCGTCGCCGAGCCAGCGATTGATCTGCGCGCGCATCGACTCGTTCGCGAGCAGCGCCTCGGCGAAACCCATCAGGCCGTCCTCGAGACGACGCTTCAGCTCCGAATCCTCCTTGTTCGTCTCCTCGCGCAGGAAGTTGCTGATGCGCTCCCACAGCTTGCCGAGGTAGGTCTGCACCGCGGGATGCGACAGCACCTCCTCCTTCAACGCCTCGCCGCGCGCGATGAGCTCCGGATCCTCCTTGAGCCGATCGATGAACGCACGCGCTTCCGCGTTGAACTTCTGGCGCGCCGGATGACCGGCATCCGTTCCCACGCTGTCCAGGAAGCGCTCGATCTCGGTGACGATGCGCTCGTACAGCTCCTCGTCGACGAACTTCGGAATCCAGCGGGGGCTCTGCTCGGCGATGCGCATGCGGATCGCGAACTTGTTTTCCTCGAGCTGCTCGCGCGCGATCCGCACGGCCTGGTCCATGAGCGCCTGGTGCCGGTCGGCGCTCGCGAGCAGGTCCAGCAGCTTGCCGAGCATCGGCGCGACGCGGACCTCACGCAGGCCGAGATGCAGGTTGTCGGTCAGCAGCGAGCGCAGGGCGCGATCGCCCGCGGCGCTCAGCAGCCACGCACAGAAGGCGGCGGCGTCGCCGCTCAGTCGGCGCGCGTTTTCGCGACGCGCGAGCCAGCGCCCCATGGCTTCGGCGAAGTCGACGCGCTCCAGTCGCGGCGACAGCGCATCGCGATTGAGAAAATGATCGCGCACGAAACGGGCCAGGCTCGCGCCGATCTGATCCTTGCGGCGTGGAACGATGGCCGTGTGCGGAATGGGCAGCCCGAGGGGGCGACGGAAGAGGGCGGTGACGGCAAACCAGTCGGCGATCGCGCCGACCATCGCCGCTTCCGAGAAGGCGCGCACGTACCCGAGGAGCGTGCTCGGGGGGAACATGAAGGTCGCCGCGCACACGAGGGTCATCAGGATGAGCAGGCCCGTCGCGATCCGCTGCATCGACCGCAGTCGCCGTCGCCGGATTTCGTCCGGTGCCGGAGTTAAACCTTCTGGTCCACTGCTGGACATCTCTCTTTCCAGGAATCGGTCACTTGGAAGTGCCCAACGCGAGACAGGCCGGAAGGTTTAACTCCGGCACCTCAGTGATACGGCGCGCTCAGGGTGTGCACCGCATCGACGAGGACGGCGACCTGCGCCGGATCGACGTCGGGGTGAATGCCGTGGCCAAGGTTGAAGACATGTCCGCTGCCGCGTCCGTAGCTCGCGAGCAGCGCCGCGACCTGGGCACGCAGGTGATCGGGTGGCGCATGCAGCGCGCAGGGGTCCAGATTGCCCTGGATTGCCACGCGCGCGCCGACGCGGCGGCGTGCATCGCCGATGTCGATAGTCCAGTCGACGCCGAGCGCGTCGCAGCCGGTCGCCGCCATGGATTCGAGCCAGGGCGCGCCGCCCTTCGTGAACAGGATGCAGGGCACCCGTCGACCCTCGGACTCGCGCGTGAGGCCGTGCACGATCTGCTCCATATAGCGCAGCGAGAACTCCCGATACGCCGCCGTCGTGAGCACGCCGCCCCAGGTGTCGAAGATCATGACGGTCTGTGCGCCGGCCGCGATCTGCGCGTTGAGATAGGCGGTGACGGCGCGCGCGAGCAGATCGAGCAGCTCGTGTGCGAGCGCCGGATCCGAATACAGCATGCCGCGCGCGCGTGTGTGATCCTTGCTGCCACCGCCTTCGATCATGTAGGTCGCGATCGTCCATGGACTGCCGGCGAAGCCGATGAGCGGCACACGCCCGTCGAGCTCGCGACGGATCAGGCGGACGGCGTTCATGACGTAGCGAAGCTCGGTCTCCGGATCGGGCACGCCGAGCGCGTGCACGTCGGCGGCGCTGCGCACGGGTTTGCGGAACGCAGGGCCCTCGCCGCTCTCGAAGTGCAGACCGAGGCCCATCGCGTCCGGAATCGTGAGGATGTCGGAAAACAGGATCGCGGCATCGAGCGAAAAACGCTCGATCGGCTGCAACGTGACCTCGCACGCGAGCTCCGGCGTCGTGCACAGAGTCATGAAGTCGCCGGCGCGTGCACGCGTCGCGCGATACTCCGGAAGATATCGACCCGCCTGGCGCATGATCCACACCGGTGTGCGATCGACGGGCTGGCGCAGCAGCGCACGAAGGAACCGGTCGTTGGCGAGCGGAGGGGTCACTTAGGGAAACGCGCCGGCGATCGTCGCCTGAATCTGCTCCGCGGCGTGCCGCGGATCGGCCGCATCGCGGATTGGACGTCCGACGACGATGTAGTCGGCGCCGTTACGGAAGGCCTGCGCGACGTCCACGACGCGCTTCTGATCGTCGCTCGGCCGATTGTCGACCGGACGGATGCCGGGCGTGATGACGAGCAGCCGGTGATCGATCTCCGCGCGCAGCCGCGCGGCTTCGAGCCCCGAGGAGATGACGCCGTCGCAGCCTGCCTCGAGCGCACGACGCGCGCGAGACAGCACGAGCGCTTCGACGTCGCACTGGAAGCCGAGATCATCGAGGTCGCCGCGATCGAGGCTCGTGAGTGCGGTGACAGCGAGGATCTTGAGCGCGCCCTTGTTCGCGGCCGCGGCTTCCATGATCGCCTGGTTGCCGTGCACGGTGAGGAACGTCGCGCCGAGGCGTGCGACGCCGGCGACGGCCGCACCGACGGTTGCCGGCACGTCGAAGAGCTTGAGGTCGCAGAACACCTGGTGACCGCGCCCGCGCAGCCAGTCGAGGAGCTCGAAGTACTCGCCGGAGGCGAGCAGCTCCAGCCCGATCTTGTACACGCGCACGCTGTCGCCGAGACGCTCGACGAGCGCTTGCGCCTGGGCAATGGTCGGGACGTCGAGCGCGAAGATCAGGCGCTCTTCGCGCGGAATGGCTTTCATCGCGGGCAAATCGGCGCTCCTCACTGCCGATCGACGATGTCATTCTAGCAGCTCGGTGCGGCTCTTCGGGTGGTGGCTCGCACGCGCGCCGCAGGGCCCCGCATCCCCGATCGCAGTCGTGCGCGGCCATGTCGAAAAAACGAAAGCCGCGCCCGACTGCAGGCGCGGCTGTTCCGTGTGAGCGAGCTCTGCTTCAGCCGGTCTTGCGCTTCGCCTGCGCTTTCGGCGTGGACTGCGCGCTGGTACGCGCCCCGCTCTTCTCCGAATGTATGTCACGCGCCTCGCGCGGCAGTGGCTGAAGCATGCTCACGCGATTGCCTTCCGTATCCGTGAAGGCAACGTACTGTCCGACGCCGGGGATCTCCATCGGCTCACCGAGCACTTCGCCGCCCGCCTTGTTGACGTTCCTGATCGCCTCGCCGATGTTGTCCACTGCGATGACCACGCTCGGGTACTGCGCCGGGTAATCCGACTTCTTCGGGTAGAAACCGCCGTTGATCCTGCCCGTTTCCACCGGACTGCCTTGCTCGTCGGACTCCGCGGTCGTCGCGAGAACGTAGTGACCCATCTCCTCGCCGAGCTCCTGCGTCTTCCAGCCGAACGCCGATTGATAGAATTTCGCCATCCTGTTGGCGTCGTCGTATGGCATCTCGAAGTGAACGACAGAGTTCATTGTCATCTTCTCTCCTTGCGATTCATTCAGCCAGATTCCTGTTTCTCGTTGGACCCCGCGCGGTCCGTCGAGTTCAGGTGAATTCGCCGCGACACCTCGGTCGATTGACTCGATTGTAGTGAGAGCCGAAGTCGCGGACCTTCGCATCGAGCAACTACCGACGCTTCATCGCGCCGGCGCGATCGGTGGGATCAGTCGTGCCTGAGCTCGACGAGAATGAGGTGAATGGGCGTCGTGCCCACGTTCTCGCCCCAGTGTCGCTCGACCGGCTCGCGATACATCACCTCGCCGGTGTTGACCGTGAGATCGGTGGTCTTTCCGTCGGATGAGTGCAGGCGCAGCGTGCCGCCCGATATCACATACACGACGTAGGCAGGATGCGAATGCTCGTGCTCCTTCTGCCCCGGCTCGAGGCGCGCCTCGAGCACCCGCACGTTCTCGTTCTCGAGCTTGAGGCCGATGCTCTGCGGATTCGCCGTCAGCGCATCCGGCGCGCGCGCGTCTTGCGCGGCGACGGATATCGCCAGGCCGACGGCCGCCGCACATAGCAATATGGGTAGGCTCTTGTTCATCGCCAGGGACCTCGCATCGTCAGCCAGTCGGGCAGCCATCGAAGAAATCGACGACGCCCGTCTCCAGAGAATACTCTGCGCCGACGACGACGAGTCCCTCTTTCTCGATCAATCGCCGCAGCAGCTTCGAGCGGCTCCTCAGATGGTTTGCAGATACGCGCACGTTCGCCCTGACGGCCTCGCGTGCGAACGCTTCTTCCGACGTCGATTCGCGCATGGTCGCGATCACCGTCTCCAGCGACGGTCGCACGCGATTGACGATGAAACGCAGGCTCCCCGTTTGAGTTCGCGCACGCCCCTGCAATGCCTCCAAGGTCGCGCCGATGGCGCCGCATTGCGAGTGACCCATCACGACAACGAGCCGTGTACCGAAGCGCGACGCGGCGAACTCCACGCTCCCGACCTGCGAGGGCGCGACGATGTTGCCGGCGACGCGGATGACGAAGAGGTCGCCGAAGCCCTGATCGAAGACGAGCTCAGCGGGGACGCGTGAGTCCGAGCAGCCGAGGATGACGGCGAACGGCTCCTGGCCGTTGCGGAGGTCGGCGCGCACGCCTGGATTCGCGTGCAGGGACTGGAACGCCTCATTCGACACGAAACGCAGATTTCCTTCACGCAGGCGTTGAAACGCCTCGCGGGCCGTCAGCATCGTCACGACTCGATCCTTGGTCGGGGTCTGGCGTCACTCTACACGGGCCAAAGCGGTCTTGTCTCGGAGGCCCCAACAAAAAGAAATATGTTGAAGGCGCCGACACGATGGCTGCGAAAACGGTTTCGGCTTCGCACGGAACGCGCGGCGATCTTGCCGGAGGGGGTTGGGCATCCTGTCGACCGTTACGGGAAGCACGATGGACTTCACCCGATTCTTTGCAGAACTCGAGCGGCGTAACGTCTATAGAATCGCAGTCGCGTATGCCGTGGTTGCGTGGCGCGTGATCCAGGTCGCGACTCCGACTTTCACCCGTCTTCGAGACTCCGAATTGCGCTCCGATCCTCGCTTTTCTCGCGCTGGCGAACCGGGCGCGGTGAAGGTCAGCAGCTTCTTTCCCGGGCGCGGGCGCGGTCGCGACGCTCCGTGCCATCGTGCAGCGGGTTGTCCTCGAGCACGGTCAAGCGGCCCACATCTGATAAGCGGCACCTGCGGCGATGCCGACCAGCCCGCCCGCAACGACCTCTGCTGCGCTGTGCCGACCGAGGGCCAGACGCGACCACACCACTGCCGCGGTAGCCAGTACGCCCCCGACAACAGCGAGCTTGATAGGCCAAAGCAGCGCCGTCGCGAAGGCCGCAAAGGCTGCGTGCAGAGATAACTTCAACCATCTGGCGAGCAGCAACGCCGCCAGCACGATCGCGCCGGAAAGTGCCAACGCGACGGACATGGACAGCCGGTGCGTGACAAACCAGAGCAGCGCCGCGCTGAACAGACACAGTGCAACCAGGAACACATTGAGCGAGATACGTTCATTCGGAACGCTCGCGTCAACGTGTGCCCAACGTCCCGCACGCACCTGAATATAGCTGAATCCAAGCACGAGGACGCCCAGCGTCACCAATGTGCCACCGATAATCCGAAGTTGTTGCGGCGATGCTCCCCGGCCTGATGCCGCGATCAAGGCCGCAACGAAGACGAGGACGACGGGATGTCCCACAATCGAGACTGCACGAGCGAGGTCAACACGCGTCATCGTTGTCGCGGAACTCGTCTCGTGCGGGATCCGCGGTGCAAAACGGGCAAGGGCAGGCGCGCAGAGGTCACGCGTCCGCGCGTCTGCGAACACTGCGCCATCGCCAGAGCAGCGCCGCAAAGCAAATATTCAGCCCGAGCCCGAGGAGTCCGACTTCAGGCCCGTAGATCGCCGTGTTCGTGACGCCGAGTGCGCCGATCTTGGTGCCATAGCCGAAGAGCACGTACGCGCCTCCGTTCCAGAGGCCATGGCTCACCGAGGAAACGATCACCGAACCGGATATCGATCGCAGCAGTCCCCATATCGCACCCATGACCGCAGAGTTGACGATAAAGACAGGAATCTGCGCCACGGGCAAGTCGAATCCCGTATGAAGCGATACGGCCGACAGGTGCCAAAGTGCGAACGCGACGCTGCTCCATATTAGAATCCCGCTCGGTGTTTGTCCTGCGCGCTCCAGCGAGGCGAAGAGCCAGCCGCGGAAGAAGCCCTCCTCCGTGAGGATTGCGACAAGGATCGTCGACAGAGCGATGAGAACAACGTCGCGTGACGCTTTCTCCCAGTTCGCCTGCGAGAAGTCGGTCGCGCCGGCGGCTGTGGACACCAAGCAGGCCGCTCCGAGCACGGCGATTGGATACACAATGGCCAACCCGTAGCACCGCAACCGCGCCGACACGAAGCCCATGCTTCGCCGCGACAGGCGGCTCAGATACCAGAAGAGTAACAGCAGGGGACACAGCGGAAGTGCGCTGAAGTCCGACAGTCCGGTGGCATCCATGGCTGTCGTGACGATGATCGCCAGGAGGACGCCAAGGATGGATCGTTTCAGATCGATCGCGATTGCGTTGCTCCGGCCGTGATTCCGCCTGAACGGCCAACAATTTTCCGCCCATCTTCAGGCAGATGGAACGTCACGAGATTTCATGGCCCGCGCGACTCGCCCCAAAGACGTCGCAGGCCTAGCTGTAGGCGCGCTCCCCGTGCTGCGGCGTGTCGAGTCCCTCGTGCTCCATCTCCTGCGACACACGCAACCCGAAGAGTCGATCCACGATCCCGTATGCTACGAGTGCCACTGCCGCCGACCACGCGAGCGTGACGATGACCGCGGTCGCCTGGCTGCATAGCTGCGACAAGGTCGAATAGTCTCCGACTGCATTCGCGACGTAGTCGTACACGCCCGCGCCGCCGAGACTGGGCGAGCAGAACACACCCGTGAGCAGCGCGCCCAGCACGCCGCCGAGACAGTGCACGCCGAAGACATCGAGGGAATCGTCGTATCCCATCACACGCTTGAGCCAGGTGACTGCCCACAGGCACACGACGCCAGCTGCGATGCCATCCGAGATCGCGCCCATCGGCCCGACAAAGCCGCAGGCCGGAGTGACTGCGACGAGTCCCGCGATCGCCCCCGACGCCGCCCCGAGCATCGTCGGTGACCGGCGAACCGCCCACTCGCTGAAGGTCCACGCCACCGTTGCCGCAGCTGTCGCGAGCAACGTGTTCGCGAACACCTGTCCGGCAAAGCCATTCGCCTCGAGATTGGACCCCACGTTGAACCCGAACCAGCCGACCCACAGCAGCGAGGCACCGATCATTACCATCGGCAGGTTGTGCGGCATGATCGCGAGCTGTCCATACCCTGAACGCTTGCCAGTCATGATCGCGCCGACGAGACCGGCGATCCCGGCGTTGACATGCACGACCATGCCGCCCGCGAAATCGAGCGCGCCGCGCCTGAACAGAAAGCCAGCGCGCGCCTGCGCCTCGGCGCCGGCAACCGCGTCGGTGTAGGCATCGGGCCCGGCCCAGAACCACACCATGTGCGCGATCGGCAGATACGCGAATGTAAACCAGATCACCATGAACGCGAGCACGGCGCTGAACCGGATGCGCTCGGCGAACGCGCCGACGATCAGGCACGGCGTGATGCATGCGAAGGTGAGCTGGAAGCAGAAGTAGCAGTACTCCGGGATGTACACACCCTTGCTGAAGGTGGGCACGACCGACGTCGCATCGAGCCCCCGCAGGAACAACCGGTCGAAGCCGCCGATGAACGCGTTGCCCGGCGTGAAAGCGAGACTGTAGCCGTAGATCGCCCACAGCACCGCGAGCAGCGAGAAGGTCAGGAACACCTGCATGAGCACGGACAGCACGTTCTTCGCGCGCACCATGCCGCCGTAGAACAACGCCAGCCCAGGGATCGTCATGAGGATGACCAGGACGGTCGCAGTAAGCATCCACGCCGTGTCACCCTTGTCGGGCGTGGGCGCGACGTCCGCCAGGGCGGCCAGCGGCACGAGGAATGTGGCCACCGACGCGATGGCACTTTCGGGGGAGGGAAACTTCCGCGTCATGACGCCGAAGCAACGTAGCAGAATCCGTGCCATGCCCTGCTTCTCGGCAAACCAGGCGTTTCCATGGCTTGCGCGACGCGACGCCGCGAGCGCGCGCACGCTTCTGGCGCATCGCGGGTCCGGCGCTGCATCAACACGGAGCAGCGACGCGCCTGCTCAAGACCGCGATCTCGTGCTAACGTTTCGCGTCCCACGCGGAGGGGAACTGCAATGACGGCCACACGCCGCGACTTCCTGAAGGCTTCTGCTTCTACATTCGGTAGCACCTGGTTCGCTGCGCAATGGCCGGCGATCCTGGCGGCAGGGAGCGTGGCACGCGCAGCGCACGCAGCCGGTGCGGCCTTCACGCATCTCAGTCCCGAGGACGCACGCGACCTCGAGGCGATTGCGGCACAGATCATTCCCACGGACGACACGCCCGGTGCGCGCGAAGCCGGTGTCATCTACTTCATCGATGCGGCGCTCGGCTCCTTCGCCGCGCCTCAGGCGGAGTCGCTGCGCAACGGTCTCGCTGCGCTCAATGCCAGGGTGCACGCCGAGCATCCAGCCGCTGCGCGCTTCGCGGCGCTCGATGATGCGGCGCAAATTGCCACGCTGAAGACAGAAGACAAGGGCGCGTTCTTCGGCGAGCTTCGCTTCCTGACGCTGGCCGGGATGTTCTCGCTACCGAGCTACGGCGGCAATCGCAACGACATCGGCTGGAAGCTGCTCGGTTTCGATCATCGGCACGTCTGGGCGCCGCCTTTCGGTTATTACGATGCGAACGCCGGAGGGGCCGATGGCCAATCCTGAGCTGCCGCGCTTTCCCCTGCGCGATCCCGTGGATTTCATCGTTATCGGTTCGGGTGCCGCGGGCGGCGTGATCGCGAAAGAGCTGTCGACGGCGGGCTTCGACGTCGTCGTCCTCGAGCAGGGCCCGTATCGCAAGGCTGCGGACTTCACACACGACGAGCTCGGCGTGTTCTTCAATCAGGAGTTGATGGGCGGCCACGAAGGCAAGCATCCACAGACTTTCCGCCGCAGCGAAAAGGAACAAGCAAAGGTGCAGGACTTCCCGCCGCCGCTCATCTATTCGCGCGGTGTCGGCGGCAGCAGCGTGCACTTCTCGGCGAATTTCTGGCGTTTCCGTCCGAGCGATTTCAAGGAGCGCAGCCTCTACGGCGACGTGGCGGGCGCCGTGCTTGCCGACTGGCCCGTCACCTATGAGGAGCTGGAGCCCTACTACGCGCGCGTCGACTGGGAGATCGGCGTCTCCGGTACGCCGGGGCCGTTCGATCCGCCGCGCTCGAAGCCCTATCCATTGCCCCCGATGCCGGTGAAGTCCTCGGGCGTGCTGCTCGAGCGCGGCGCGCGGAAGCTCGGCCTGCACGCACAGCCGGCGCCTGTGGCGGTCCTGTCACAGGCGCTCAACGGACGCGGCGCCTGCGTGCACTGCGGCTTCTGCATGGCATTCGGCTGCGAAGCCGGTGCGAAGTCCTCGACACTGGCCGCGATGATTCCGCTTGCCGAGGCGAGCGGCCACTGCGAGCTGCGCCCGGAGTGCACGGCGTTTCGCATCCAGACCGACGAGCGCGGTCGCGTGAGCGAGGTGCTGTACTACGACCCGCAAGGCACGGAGCAGGGGCAGCGCGCCAAGGCGGTCATCGTGAGCGGGAACGGCGGCGAGACGCCGCGCCTGCTGCTCATGTCGGAGTCGTCGCGCTCCCCGCACGGACTCGCCAACTCGAGCGGCAAGGTCGGCCGGTACCTCATGTTCAACGGCCACTCGGCAACACATGCGTTTTTCGATGAGCCGCTGAACGACTACAAGAGCATCCAGGTCACGCGCATCATCCACGACTTCTACGAAGCCGATCACGCGCGCGGGTTCTACGGTGGCGGCGGCATCGACGCGCGGCCGTTCCTGAACGCGACGCCGATCTACTTCGCGCTGAGCGGCCTGCCGCCCGACGCACCGGCGTGGGGACGCGAGTACAAACGCATGCTCTCGCAGTACTTCACCCGCAACGTCTCGGTGCTGGGGAGCACGACGTCGCTCGCGCGTGAGACGAACAGCATCAGCCTCGATCCGAAGGTGAAGGATGTCCACGGCCTGCCGGCGATCCGGGTGACCTACGAGGATCACCCCGACGATCTGGCGATGGCGCGGTTCCTCCAGGACAAGGCGCAGGCGCTGATGCACGCGGCCGGCGCCGAGAAGGTATGGACCGAGCCGGTCGAGGCGCAGAACGTCGCCGCGCACCTGCTCGGCACCTGTCGCATGGGCGACGATCCGCAGACCTCGGTCGTCGATCGATTCAATCGCAGTCACGACGTGCCGAACCTGTTCATCTGCGACGGCAGCAGCCTCGTGACCTCGGGCCGCGGCCAGCCGACGATGACGATCCAGGCGCTGGCATTCCGCGCAGCCGAGCACATCGGCAAGTTCGCGCGCAACGGAGAGATATGAAGATGAGGAACATTGCCATGTTCGTCGCCGCGTTGTGCGTCTGCGCACCGGCGTTCGCCGCCAAATCGGACAAGCTCGAATACTTCCCGGCTTCACCCGATACGCCGCTGCCGTTCTCGGACGCGGTGCGTTACGGCGACCTGCTGTTCCTGTCGGGTAAGATCGGTAATGTGCCCGGCGACTTGAAGCTGGCCCCCGGCGGCATCAAGGGCGAGACGCGACAGGCCCTCGAGAACATCAAGGAGACCGTGGAGCGCCTCGGCTCGTCGATGGATCGCGTCGTCAAGTGCACGGTATTCCTCGCCGACATGAGCGAGTGGGCCGCGATGAACGAGGTCTACGTCGCCTTCTTCCCGAACAACAAGCCGGCGCGCAGCGCACTCGGCGCGAGCGGGCTCGCGCTGAATGCGCGCGTGGAGATCGAGTGCATCGCGGCGGTCAAGTGAGACAGGGTCAGCGCAAACTCTGACCCTGCGTCGCCGACTCTCAGAACGGATTGCAGCTGCTCATCCGGACCTCGCCGCTGCGGCAGCGATCGTCACCCGCGTCGCCACGGATGCTGTCGTTGCCGGGACCGCCGTCGAGGATGTCATTGCCATCGCCACCGCTCAGATCGTCGTTGCCGTCGTTGCCGCAGATCACGTCGTTGCCGCCGCCGCCATCGATGGTATCGCTGCCGCCGAGGCCGACGATGATGTCGCGACCGCTCGTGCCCGTGATGTTGTCAGGATTGCCCGTTCCGACGATCGTCGGCACGAGACCAAGGCACTTCGGAATGATGACGCGATAGGGACATTTCTTCGTCGCGGAGTTTCCGGCCATGTCCTCACCGGTCACCGCTGCTCTGAACGTGCCGGGAGTGCTCGTATTGGCCGGTGCTCGCGCAGGCGAGACGAGCGGACCCGAGGTCGTGTCGGCGACCGTGGCCGTGACCTCCGCGCCGAAGGTGCCGAGCTGGAACACGGGCACCGGTGTCGTGCAGGTGAGCGTCGGACGCGTCGCGTCGCGCTTGACGAAGGCGGGCGCGCTGGCCGTACCGCCTTCCGAGGTTGCAGTGCAGGTGAACACCTGCTCGAAGGTGTCAGTCGTGACCGTGACCGGGTCGCACCCGTCCGTGGAAATGATCTCCGAATCGGGATCCTCGACTGCGAAGGACACGGCGACGTCGGACACGTACCAGCCGTTGTCGCCCGCGGTGCCGCTGAGGCTCGGCGTGATGATGGGCGGCGAGTAGTCGGGACCGATCGGGCGCCACAGCCAGATGCCGACGGTGGCGTCGGCACGCGCGACGTCGCTGAGTGACGCCACGCCGAGCCCGCCACTGATCGGATAGTAGCCGTAACCGGCATTGCCCATGATCGCGAAGCCGTTCGGATCGAGCGTCGCGGTGAGACCGGCCGTCGACTCGTGATAGTCGACCTCTGTCGCGAAGTAGAACGTGTAGCGCATCACACCCAGAAACGCGATGCCGGAGAAAAAGTAGTCGGGACCGAACAGCGAAGGCGGGTCCGCGGTGAGGATTCCCGCTTCGGTATAGCTCATGAAGGTGATCACCTGTTCGTCGGTCGCCCAGACCCAGGTGCTCAGATCGCGCCCTCCGACGACGCCCGAGCAGGGCGTGACGCCATCGCGCGGACAGGCCGCCGCCACGTCGTTCCAGCTCAGCCCGGTGGTTTCGTAGAGCTGCCGCCACTCCCGGCCATGGCCGTCGTCCACGGCCAGTGCGGCGTCGGTCGTTCCGCAAAGCAGTGCAAGGAGAAGAATCTCTTTCGTTTTCACGGTCGCACCTCGTAGTTGGTGTTGCGAATCCGCTCGATCGCGATCCTGCTCTGCCGGACGGCGTGGCCCGCAGCCTCAGGCGCGACCCTCCCGGTCTGATGAGACCGGCTACATCGCCTCACTGGAACACGGGACGGAAAATGATCGAAGCGGCGTCTGCCCGCGACCGTGCCGGGATCAGTGGAAGCGGCTTCCGGCCGCGAGTCGCCGCTTCGAGGTCTCGCCCGGCTTCAATCCGCGGACTTGCCGAACAGGCGTTGATATTCTCCGAGCGCGTAGCGATCCGTCATCCCCGCGATGTAATCCGCGACGCCGCGCGCACGACCGCGCGCACCATCCTCCCGCTCCATGCGGCGGACGCGCTCCGCGTGCTCGGAGGGCAGCCGCTCGGTGTCCGCGAAAAACGTCTCGAACAGCTCGCGCACGACGCGCTGTGAGCGTTGCGTCATCGTCTGTACGCGGGGATGACGATACAGCCGATCACGAAGGAAGCGCTTGAGCGCCAGGTGTCGTGCGGCAACGGAGTCGCTCATGCCGATGAGCGGCGCTCGCGCGGCGCGCACGGCCTCGATATTCGCAGGCTCGGCCGCGGCGATTTTTGCCGCGCTGGTCTCGATGAGGTCGGTCACGACGAGGTTGACCATGCGCCGGACGATCTCGTTGACGAGGCGCTTGCCAGCCAGCGTCGGATAACGCGAGCGCACGAGCTCGTGCGCGGAGCGGAAGATCTCCACTTCGTCGAGCTGCTCGATCGTGAGCAACCCCGCGCGCAACCCGTCGTCCACGTCGTGGTTGTTGTATGCAACCTCGTCGGAAACGTTGGCGAGCTGCGCTTCGAGCCCCGGCTGTCGGCGCTCGATGAAGCGTTCGCCGACGTCGCCGAGCAATCGCGCGTCCTGCACCGAGCAGTGCTTCAGGATGCCCTCACGTGTCTCGAAGCAGAGATTCAGTCCCGGGAATTCGGCGTAGCGTTCCTCCAGCTCGTCGACGACGCGCAGCGACTGGAGGTTGTGCTCGAAGCCGCCGTAATCGGTCATGCATTCGTTGAGTGCGTCCTGTCCGGCGTGACCGAAGGGCGTGTGGCCGAGGTCGTGCGCGAGGCAGATTGCTTCAGTGAGCGTCTCGTTCAGGTCGAGCGCCCAGGCGACACTGCGGCCGATCTGCGCGACTTCGAGCGAGTGCGTGAGCCGGGTGCGATAGTGATCGCCCTCGTGATTGACGAACACCTGAGTCTTGTAGACGAGACGCCTGAACGCCGTCGAATGGACGATGCGGTCGCGGTCACGCTGGAATTCCGTGCGATGCCTGGGCGGGGGCTCCGGATGCCGGCGGCCCCGGCCGTGTGTTTCTGTAGCGGCGTAGCTGGCGAGCGTCGACTTGGTCATGTGCAATCCGGCCTCGGGAGGTCAGGTTAACACAGCGAGCAAGTCCTCCCGCGCGAAGTCGCTGCGCGTCGTCGCTGCACCGATGCGTTCGAGCAGCACGAGATTCAGCTTGCCGGCGCGCACCTTCTTGTCCAGCTTCATCAGCGCGGCGAAGCGCTCGGGCCCGATCGGCGGCGGCGCGATCGGCAACCCGGCCTTCGAGAGCAGCGCAACGATACGATCGTGGCTCGCGGCATCGAGCATGCGCAGGCGCCGCGAGAAGCGCGCGGCGAGCACTATGCCGGCCGCGACGGCCTCGCCGTGCAGCCATTCCGCATAGCCGGTCCCGGTCTCGATGGCGTGCCCGAAGGTGTGTCCGAGATTGAGCAGCGCGCGCTGTCCGCTCTCCTCGCGCTCGTCCGCGGCGACGACGCGCGCCTTGATCGCGCAGGAGCGCTCGATGGCCTCCGCGATGGGTCCCGGCTCACGCCGCAGGAGCGCGGGCAGGTTTGCGTCGAGCCAGTCGAAGAAGTGGGCATCGGCGATCAGCGCGTGCTTGATCACTTCGGCCAGGCCCGCGCGAAACTGCCGCGCGTCGAGCGTGTGCAGCGTCTTCGTATCGCAGAGCACGGCGCGCGGCTGGTGGAATGCGCCGATGAGATTCTTGCCGGCACGGTGATTGACGGCCGTCTTGCCGCCGACCGACGCGTCGACCTGGGCGAGCAGCGTCGTGGGGACCTGGATCCATGACACGCCGCGCTGATAGCAGGCAGCCGCGAAGCCCGCGAGATCGCCGACCACGCCCCCGCCGAGCGCGAACACGGTCGAGTCGCGTCCGCAACCCTCCGCGATGAGCCGGTCCAGAATCGACGACGCGTTCGCGAGCGTCTTGTGTTGCTCGCCGTCCGGCACGATCGCGGTAGCGCTGTCGCCGAGTGTGGCGCGCAACGCAGCGAGGTAGAGCGGCGCGACGGTCTCGTTCGTGACGATGAACGGGCGGCCGGTGCCGAGGTGTGGTTGCAGCAAGTCGCGTCGGTCGAGCAGCCCTTCGCCGATATGGATCGGATAGCTGCGCTCGCCCAGCCGGACCTGCAGCGTGCGCAATCCGGGCTCGCCGCCGCGCGCCTCAGCCATCGTTGCGCGGCGAATGCCGCTGCCAGTGCTGCTCGATCTCGGATGCGACGGCGTCCACGCGCCGGCCGTCGGTGTGTACGCAGTAGTCGGCAATGGCGCGATACAGCGGCTCGCGAATGCTCATGAGCTCCGCGAGCTTTGCGCGTCGATCGTCGCCCGCGAGCAGTGGTCGCGACTTGCCGCTGCGCGTGCGGCCGAACTGCTGCTCGACGGACGCCTCGAGATAGACCACGTAGCCTCGCTCCGCCAGGTGCTGTCGATTCATCGGGTCCAACACCGCGCCGCCGCCGGTGGCGAGCACGATGTCTTCCATCCGGGTCAGCTCGTCGATCACATCGCTCTCGCGACGCCGGAAGCCCGCCTCGCCCTCCTTGTCGAAGATGTAGGACACATCCACGCCGGTGCGCCGCTCGATCTCGGCGTCCGTATCCCAGAAGGTTCGCTGCAATCTCGCCGCCAGTCGCTTTCCGACTGCGGATTTGCCCGAGCCCATCGGCCCGATGAGAAAGATGCTCGAAGCGGGCGCCATGGTACCCCTAGCATAGGCTCGCGAGCACGTTCGCGAAACGGAGGCGCTGGTGCGCTCCGTAAAAAGAAAAGGCCCCGCGGCTAGCGCGCGCGGGGCCCGTTCACGAACCGGAGCGCTGCTAGTGCAGCGGGAGCGGCGCGACAGCCACTGCGCAGTCGTCGTTGTAGCCGAAGGGGCTCGTGTAGCCGCCGAGGAAGCCCATCAGGTCATCGGGCGCCACCAGCAGGCCGGGCGGCGCTTCATCGACCGGGCTCACGTCGTCGGCCAGGACGGGGAGCACGAAGGTGAGCGATTCGGCGAATTCCGTACCCTGCACCGTCGTCTTGCCCTCGAGTTGCACGTCGAGCCAGGCGCCGTACATCTTCGGATAGATGACGTCGAACAGCACGGTGCCGGTCTCATCGGTCGTCGCCGCCGAGTTGATCGAGGCGATGTTGCCGGCCTCGACGTGGTTGTTTGCGTTCATGTCTTCGCCCACGTCGAGCACCCCGTTCGTGTTGACGTCCTCATCGGCACAGGTCTTCAACACGGTCGCCACCCACACGTCATTTGCCTCGTCGGGCACCCACACACCCTTGAGATAGTGCGTAGAGAGAATCGAGAGCTGCACCTTCGCGCCGACCACGGCGTTGCCGTCCGCATCGGTGACGACGAGCACGAATGGCATGCTGTACTGCGCATCGTTGGGTGCGGAGATCGTGTTGCCCGTGCCGAAGGAGAGGAATACCTCGCGCCGCGCCACGGTGAGCGCAGTCTCGTCCGTCACGCCCGGCGTGTCCTGAACGAAAGCCGTGATGACGACGCCGCCGCTTGCGCTCGTCGTGCTGCTCGCCGTGTAGACCGTCTGCGCGCGCCCCTGGCTGTCCGTGTCCGCCGCGCCGACCGACAGGCTGCCCCCAGTCACGTCGTCGAGCTGGAACACGATCTGCTTGTTCTTGACCAGGTTGTTGTTCGGATCGCGCAGGATCGCCGTGATGGTCGCCTGCTCGTTGGGCGCAATCGTGAACGGATCCGCCTGCACTTCGAGCGTGTCCGCCACCGTCGCGACGAATTCAACCGCCCGCTGCGTAGACGGGCCATCGGTGGTCTGCGCCGTGATGCTCGCGCCGCCCGCATTCGCGGATTTGATCTGAACCACGACCTCGCCGTCCGCGTCGGTCACGCCCGAGCTCGGCGTGAGCACGCCGCGCGTGGTCACGAAGCTCACGGGCTGACCCGCGACAGGAACACCGCCCTGCGTCCATCGAACCGTCACTGAGCGATTGACATTGAGCGGAATCTCCGCGCTCACATCGGGCGTAAGGAAGGAGAAGCTGTCCTGCGACACATCGATCGCGCGCTGTGCCGAGATTCCGAGCGACGTCACCGTCAGCGTGTCGCTGCCCTGTGAGGCCGTCAGCGTAAACTGACCCGCGCCGGCGGAATCGGTAACGAGGCTCGTTGTCGACAGTACGTTTCCGGCCGTCGAGGTGATGTCCACCGTCTTGTTCGGGATGCCGGCGCCCGCGGCATCCACGAGCTTCACGTCGAAGTCACCAACGTCGCCGAGGGAAAGACTCGTCGGGCCGGTGATGCTGAGCTGTGTGCCGATCACACTGACCGTAATGGTATCGGTCAGCGTGTTGCTGCCATCGCTGACGCTGGCCGTGACGCTGATCGTGCGGTTGGTCGGATCGCCGATCGTGCTCAGCGTCGCGAGAGCCTGGCCGCTCGTATCGGTGATGGGCTGGCTCACCGACAGGCTGCCGGAGTCCGCGCTGAAGCTCACCGTCAGGTCGGGCACGAGATTGTTGTTCGAGTCCTTCACCTGCGCAGTGAGATTCACCGGCAGCGCGCCGTCCGAGGGCAGCTGCGGCGAGCTCGTCAACAGCGTGAGCGTCTGCAGGTCGGCCTGCGTGCCCTGCTGCGGGGGCGCGGTAAACGCATCGTCAGTGCCTCCGCAGGACGCGAGCAGGGCTGCGACCATGCTGAGCAGCACGGCGGGAAAGAGCTTGTACATGCGATCGTTCCTCATGACTTCATTCTCACGCGCGCTCGCGCAGGCGCATCTGGCTGGTCCCGCGAGCAGCGTCTCAATAGACGTTCGAACCTTCCTTCAGGATGCGGGGCGTGACGAAGATCAGGAGCTCCGCCTTGTTGTTCGTCCTCTGCGTCGAAGAGAACAGCTTGCCGAGGCCTGGAATGTCGCCCAGGAAAGGCACCTTGGTATAGGTCTCGCGCGTTTCGGTCTCGTGGATGCCGCCGAGGACGACGGTCTCGCCGTTGTTGACGAGCACCTGGGTGATGACGTTGCGGGTGTCGATACTCGGAACGAAGCCGCCGGTTGCGCTTGGCACCTGTTCGCCGACCGTGTCCTGGCTGACGTCGAGATCCATGATGATGCGGTCATCAGGCGTGATCTGTGGAACAACCTTGAGACTGAGCACGGCTTCCTTGAACTGCGTCGTCGTCGCGCCGCTCGAGGCTGCCTGCTGGTATGGGATCTCCACGCCCTGCTTGATCGTGGCTTCTTTCTGGTTGGCCGTGATCACGCGCGGAGTGGACTTGATCTCGCCCCGACCTTCTTTCTCGAGCGCACTGAGCTCGAGATCGACGAGATAGTCGGAATCGAGAATGGCAAGCGCGAAGCGCCCGGCGGGTGAGGCAATGGGCACGTTCACGTTCAGACGGTCGTCGAGCGTCGGCAGCGTCACCGGGAACTTGTTGCCGTTGCTCTGCAGGTTATCGAGCGCCGAGCCGACGATCGTGTCGTTGCCATCGGCGCTGCCGCTCACGGAGATGAGCCCGTCATTTCCGTTCTCGTCGACCGCCGTGAGGCCCATGCGCACGCCGAGCTCGCGGCTGAAGTCGTCGTTGACGACCACGATGCGCGCCTCGATGAGCACCTGCCGCACGGGGATGTCGAGGGTGCGGACGAGACGACGGATCTCCGTCAGCTTCTCGGCCGTGTCCTGGATGAGCAGCGTGTTGGTGCGCTCGTCGATGCTGACGCTGCCGCGCTCGGAGAGCAGCGAGTTCTTGCCCTGGCCCGACTGGATCAGCTTGGCCAGCTCGGTCGCCTTCGCGTAGTTGACCTGCACGAACTCGGAGCGCAGGGGCGCCAGCTCCTGGATCTGCTTGTGTGCTTCCAGCTCGCGCTTCTCGCGATTGGCGATCTCCTCGGCCGGCGCGACGATGACCACGTTGCCTTCCTGGCGCATGTCGAGACCCTTGGTTCGCAGGACGATGTCGAGCGCCTGGTCCCAGGGCACGTTCTGCAGGCGCAGGGTGACGTTACCGGCGACGGTGTCGCTGACCACGATGTTGAGTCCGCTCACCTCGGCCAGCAGCTGCAGCACGGCGCGGGTCTCGATGTCCTGGAAGTTGAGCGTGAGCGCCTCGCCCTTGTACTCCTTCTTCTTCTCGGCTTCGGCGAGGGCCGCTTCTTCCTTCGAGCGCGGTTTCAGCTCGACGGTGAACAAGTCGTCCGACTGATAGGCGACCTGTTCGAAGTCGCCGGTGCCGGTGATGACGATGCGAGCGTTGTCGTTCGATTGCAGCGCGTCGACCGTCTTCACCGGCGTCGCGAAGTCGAGCACGTCGAGTCGGCGGACCAGCTCGGGTGGGAGCGTCGTATCGCGCACGACGGCGATGACCTGATCGCCTTCCTGCTGCAGATCGACGACGGTCTTCGGATCCGACAACCGGATCAGGATGCGACCGGCGCCGTCCTCGCCGCGCCGGAAGTCGATGCTTTCGACGCTCTTCACGCCGGACGATACAACGGGCGCCGCACCCTGCGCGGGTCCGAAGCCGCTGGGCGGAGCCGTCGCCGCCGCCGCCGCTGCGCTCGCGGTCTCGCCGAGCGTGACCAGCACCGCGTTTCCTTCCACGTGCGTCTCGTACGGGACCAGGGAGTCGAGGTTGAGCACGACGCGAGTACGGCCGCTGGCCTCGGCCGCCAGGACTGTCTGCACGCCGCCGACGCCGATGTCGCGCTTGCGGGTGTTCATGGCGAGGCCGGTGTCGGGCAGATCGATGGCGATACGCGCGGGACTGCTGATCGTGAAGGACAGAGGCGTGGGCGCCGGCGAGCGCATCTTGAGCTTGAGCTGCACCTGCTGGCCCGGGAGCGCGACGACCTCGATGTCATCGAGATAGTTGCTCGGTGCCTCCGCAGCGACGAGGCTCGCGGGACCGAGCAGGCCGAGCGCGGCGAACGTGGCGGCCAGGTACAACGCTGCCTGCGCGAGCACCGACCGCTGGCGGACGGCGTGCTTGGCAGCGAGGCTCTCGGATCTAGGGGACATGTGTGAAGTCTCCAGGTGCACTACTTGCTATCCAGCGCGACGGCCGCCGGGCGCTCGAAGTAACCGCCCAGTCCATCCGGGACGATCTCGACCAGCTCGATTGCACCCGAGGTGACCCTCAGGATCTTGCCGTCGTTCTGTCCCAGGTGATTGCCGGGCAATACGCGGTGCACGAGTCCATCCTTGTCCTGCACCAGGCCAAAGAAACTGCCGCCGGCTTCCAGAGTGCCGACCATTCTCAGAGTGTCGAGCGGGAACTGTTCCAGGAATTCGCGATTGCGGTTCGTATCGGGGCGCACGCCGCCACCGCCGCTGCCTTCCGCGACGACCGGTGTGTCGGGCATGAATGGAGAGCGCATGTTCGCAGCTTCGTACGTGAAGCTCTCGTAGGGCTTGATGTCCGGCAGCGGCTCGATGTTTCCACCCGGCCGTGCCTTCACCTGCTTCACGTAGTCCTGGAGGTCGCTCATGTTGCCCGTGCATCCGGCGAGCGAGAACAATGCGAGGGTCGCCAGGATGGCTTTGCAATGGCTCGTCATTGCCCCGTCTCCTCATCCAGGTACCGGTACGTCTTGGCGGTGACGTCGAGCACGAGCTGACCCGTCGTCGACTTCGAATCCGGCGATATCGACAGGTCGTGGAGCGTCACGATGCGCGGCAGCGCCGCGATACCGCTGACGAAGTTGCCGAGCTCATGATAGGAGCCGAGCAGGCGGATTCGGATCGGCAGCTCAGCATAGAAATCACGGCGCACTTCCGGGCTCGGCTGGAACAGCTGCTCTTCGAGACCTGCCGCAAGGCCCGTCTGCGAGATGTCGACCAGCAGATTCGGAACCTCGGTCTTGCCCGGCAGCTGGCGCAGCATCGCGCCGAAGGAGCGCTGCATGTCGTCGAGCTGTGCCTTGTAGGCTTCGAAGTTCGCGGCCTTGCGCTGCTTCGCCTCGAACTCGGTCTTCAGCGTGAGCTCCTTCTTCTCGGCGCGATCGAGCTCCGGGAGTTGCGTGCGCCAGACGAACATGTAAGTGCCGCCGGCGACGACGGCGACGAACAAGATCCCGATCAGCAGGGCGCGGAACAGCAGCGGCCAGCGGCCGATGTCGTTGGCGTCCAGCTTGCGAAGCTGGTCGAAGAATTTCACGACTTGCCCTCCGTCGCCGGCGCCTTCGCAGGCTGTTTCGGAGCCGGCTTCGCAGGCGCTTTCCCCGCAGGCGCTTTCTTGGCGTCCGTGGCGGGAGCCTTCTTGGGCGGTGTCGCGGTGTCCGCATCCAGATCGCCGGCCTGCGTCACCTGTGAGGCGAAGATCGTGAACTCGCTGCTGCGCGTGCGACCCTGGTCCACGGTCTCGACGACGTCGAGGCCGGGATCGGTCAGCCATTCGGAGGAGTCGATGTTGCGCATCAGCGCGGAGACGCGCGTGCTCGACTGCGCCACACCCTTGATCGAGAGACGGTTGCCGGTCTGCTTCACCGACTTGAGATAGACGCCATCGGGGAGGCGCCGCACCAGCTCATCGAACAGGTGGACGACCTCGGGGCGACTGCGCTGCAACTGCTCGATGATCTGCATGCGGGCGAGCAGACGGTCCTTCGTCGCTTCCAGTTCCTTGATCTCTGCGATCTGCTGATCGAGCGTCGCGATCTCGGTTTCGAGGTACTTGTTGCGCTGACCCTGGAAGTCGATGAAGCGGTTCACCGTGACGTGAGCGTACAGAACGGTCGCAATACCGAGCCCAACTGCGCTCAGCGCTGCGACGCCGAAATTCTTGAGGCGCTGTTTGCGTTGCTCCTCGCGCCAGGGGAGCAGGTTTATACGCGGCATATCAGTCGAAGCTCCTCAGCGCCAGGCCGAAGGCCGTGAGCAGCGCCGTCGCGTCCTTGACGACACCCTGCGCTTTCGCCTTGGACGACACCTTCATCTGCCCGAGCGGATCGCCGCGCACCGTGTTGATGCCGACGCGGCTCGCGATGAGATCGTCCACACCCGTGATGTTGGCGCAGCCGCCGCACACGATGATCTGATCGGGCTGCTGCCGGCCGCCGCCTGAAGCGAGGAAGAACTGCAGCGACCGGCTGACCTGCTGCGTCATGTCGTCGATGAAGGCATCCAGCACTTCGGGCTGATAGTTGCTCGGCAGACCGCCTTCCTTCTTCATGCGCCCGGCTTCCTGCAGGGAAAGGCCGTAGGTGCGCATGATCTCTTCGGTGAGCTGCTGCCCGCCGAAGGCGAAGTCGCGTGTGTAGACGACCTTGAGATCCTGCAGCACGCTGAAGGTCGTGCTGCTCGCGCCGAAGTCCACGATCGCGACGGCGTGATTGCGGCCGCCTTCCGGCATCTGATGCGTCAGCAGGCGGCAGGCGTTCTCGAGTGCGAACGCCTCGACATCTACGACCTGCGCTGCGAGGCCCGCCGCATGCACGGCTGCCTGGCGCTGCTCGACGTTCTCGCTCCGCGTGGCAACGAGCAGCACGTCGAGCATGTCCGGATCGCGCTCGGAGCGACCCTGCACCTCGAAGTCGTAGCTGACTTCTTCCATCGGGAACGGGATGTACTGATCGGCCTGCAGCTCGACCTGGCCCTCGAGCTCGGCATCGCTGAGCGTCGCGGGCATCTGAATGATCTTGGTGATGGCGGCATCGCCGCTGATCGCGACGGCTGCATCTTTTGCACGGGCGCCCGAGCGCTTGTAGGCGCGGCGCACCGCCTCGCCGACGGCTTCCACGTCGACGATCGCCTTTTCATTGACTGAGTTGACCGGCGTCGGCTCGGCCGCATAGGCCTCGAGACGATAGCGATCGCCACTCATGCCGAGCTCGACGAGCTTGACGGAAGAGGTCGTGATGTCGAGCCCGAGCATCGGTCGCTTCTGGTTGCCGAATATCACCTGATTTTCCTTCCGCGGCTAGGAGTTGCGGCGTAAAGATGGTGCAGCATGTTAAATGAGAAGCAGAACTATATAACAATAACGGTGGCGATCAAGGCCGTGACGTGCGTCACAAGGTTGCGACAGGTGCGCCGTACCGGCTCTCGCCGATCGCAGCTACCCGATCGCTAGGAATGACATAAACGTCTGGCCCGCGCGGAGTTATAGCAGCCTCTGCGCGTCCGCTAGCGTGATTCCGGTCACAACATCGCGCGACGCGTCGCTGCAAAGTCGGGTGGCGCGTTCTGTAACGGGATGCGGCCGTCGCATATCTCGGATGGGAGCGGATTGTGTCTGATCGGACCTGCAACGCTTTCGGCCTTTCTGTGCTCGAAACAGAGGAAGGAATGCTGGAAATTCTGTCGCGCCGGCCGGGCGCGTCAGTTTTGTCCGGACGCAAGGTCTTGAAGGACGACTTATAATGATGCGCCCCTCCATGGCCGCGCCGGCCGGATTCGCATGAGACGTCTCCATCCCATACCGCTGATTCTTGCCGCGGCCACACTGCTGGGCGTAGCGGCGGTCCTGTTCACGATCCTGGCCGCTTATGTCTACGTGGCCCCCGGTCTGCCCGACGTCGCGACCCTCAAGGACGTCCGGCTCGAGGCCCCCATGCGGGTCTATACCCGCGACGGGCGGCTGATCGCCGAGTTCGGCGAGAAGCGGCGCGTACCGGTCACCTATGAGGAGATCCCGCCCCAGCTCGTGCATGCATTCGTCGCCGCGGAGGACGACCGGTTCTTCCAGCATCCGGGGGTGGACTATCAGGGTCTCGTTCGCGCGGCTCTCGCCTACGCGACCACCGGCGAGCGGCGCCAGGGCGGCAGCACGATCACGATGCAGGTCGCGCGCAACTTCCTGCTGACTTCCGAGAAGACCTTCATCCGCAAGCTGCGCGAGATCTTTCTCGCGATACGCATCGAAGGCGCGCTCACCAAGGAAGAGATCCTGACGCTGTATCTCAACAAGATCTTTCTCGGCCAGCGCGCGTTCGGAGTCGGCGCTGCGGCCGAGGTGTACTACGGCAAGACGCTGGCACAGCTCCAGCTCGATGAGATCGCGACGCTCGCCGGTCTGCCCAAGGCGCCCTCGACGGACAATCCCGTGACGAGCCCGGAGCGGGCGCTGCATCGGCGCGCCTACGTGCTGCGTCGCATGCAGGAGCTGGGCTTCATCGACGACGCGGCCTACCGGACCGCGAACGCCGCGCCCATCATCGCCAGCGTACATGGCCCGAAAGTCGAAGAAGAAGCATCGTACGTCGCCGAAATGGTCCGCGCCGACATGCTCCGGCGTTACGGCGAGGAGGCCTACACCGCCGGGTACAAGGTCAAGACGACGATCGACAGCACGCTGCAGCGTGATGCGGTCACCGGACTGCGGCAGGCGCTGCGCGAGTATGACCGGCGACATGGATGGCGCGGCCCGGTGGATCGCAGGCAGGACTGGCCGGCGGACGATGCCGCCGCCTGGGATGCGCTGCTCGATGAGTATCCGCACGTGGCCGACCTCGACACGGCGCTCGTGCTTTCGGCGAGCGGGCCGAAGGCCGATGTGTACGTGCGCCAGCGCGGCCGCGCAGCGCTCGCGATCGAGGATTCGAAATGGGCCCGACGCTACGTCGACGAGAACCATGCCGGGGCCCGGCCGACGAACATGGACGAGATCGTGCAGCCGGGCGACGTCATCTACGTGAGCCCGGGCAAGGAGCGCTGGCAGCTCGCCCAGGCACCTCTCGCGCAAGGCGCTTTCGTCTCGATGGATCCGCAGGACGGCGCCGTGCTGGCGCTGGTGGGTGGCTACGACTTTCAGCTGAGCAAGTTCAACCGCGCCGTGCAGGCGCGACGCCAGCCCGGCTCGTCGTTCAAGCCGTTCGTCTATTCCGCAGCACTGGAGCACGGCTTCACGCCGGCGACGCTGGTGCCGGATGCGCCGGTCGTGTTCGACGATCCGGGACTCGAGAAAGTATGGAGGCCGGAGAACTACACGCGTGAGTTCGGCGGCCTGCTGCGCCTGCGCGAAGCGCTCGTCAAATCGCGCAATCTCGTTTCCATCCGCGTGCTGAAGACGGTCGGCGTCGGCGATACGATCGATCATCTCCAGCACTTCGGCTTCAAGCCCGATGATCTGCCGCACAACCTTTCGCTCGCGCTCGGCACGGCGACGCTGTCGCCGCTGCAGATGGCATCCGCGTACACGGTGCTCGCGAATGGCGGCTATCTCACCGACAGTTATTACATCGAGCGCGTCGAGACGGCGGCAGGCGAAGTCGTCTTCGAAGCCGACCCGCTGGTCGCGTGCGCGGACTGCATTCCGCCTCCGGTCGAAACCGCAACGACGCCGCTGCTCGCGGCGACTCAGGTGCCCGAGCTGCCGCCTCCTGTGCCCGACTGCGAGCCGGCGCCGGGCTCGCAATGGGCGCAGCACACCGATCGTCTCGCGCCCTCTACGGTCTCGCCACAGAATGTCTATCTCATCTCGGACATGATGCGCGACGTGATCAAGCGTGGCACCGGCGTCGGAGCGCGCGACCTCGGCCGGACGGATCTTTCCGGAAAGACCGGCACGACGAACGATCAGCGCGATGCGTGGTTCAGCGGTTTCAACGCCGACCTCGTTGCGACGGCCTGGATCGGATTCGACGACCTGGCGCCGCTCGGCAACGGCGAGGTGGGAGGGCGTGTGGCGCTGCCGGCGTGGAAATATTTCATGGGCAATGCGCTCGCCGGCAAGCCCGAACATCAGCTACCGCAACCCTGGGGTCTCGTGCGAGTGAAAATCGAGCCCGACTCCGGGTTGCTCGCGAGCGCCGTCGATACCAATTGGGTCTATGAGCTCTTTCCCGTCGATCGCGTGCCCGCCGAGGCGACGAGCCATCCGGTCACGCTGGAGGGTATGCAACATGAAGAACAGGACGAAGAGGAAGAGTCCATCTTTTGAGCGGCGTTCGAGTGTGCCGCGAGTGATGGCTAACCAGCGGACGCTCGTTGCGCAGCACGCGGCGCGCATCATGCACGAGCACGGGGTGCAGGATTACCTGATGGCGAAGCGCAAAGCCGCGGAGCGCCTGGGGATCGTCGATCGTGCCGCCCTGCCCAGCAACAGCGAGATCGAGGAAGCGCTGGCGGAGCATCAACGGCTGTTCGCGGGACCCGAGCACGGCGAGCTGCTGAAACACCTGCGCCGCACGTCACTGCGCGCGATGGATCTGTTCGAGGAGTTCGAGCCGCGCCTGGTGGGATCCGTGCTGAGCGGAACCGCATCGGAACATTCCGACGTCAACCTGCATCTGTTCGCCGACTCGCCGGAGCAGGTCGCGTTCCGGCTCATGCGCGACGAGATTCCCTATCGACTATCCGAGCGGCGCGTCAAGATCGCCGCGGATCGTTACCAGCTCTATCCCGTGTACAAGTTTCTCGGCGGCGAAGTGCCGATCGATGCGACGGTGTTTCCGCGCGACGGCCTGCGTCAGGCGCCGCTCGGACCGGTGGACGGCAAGCCGATCCACCGCGCACGGCGCGACGAGCTTGTGACGTTGCTCGAGGAAGACGAAGAGTCTTAGGACTTCTTCGCGGTGCTCAGTCCGTACTTGCGACGGAACCTGTCGACGCGGCCAGCCGTGTCCATCATCTTCTGTTGTCCGGTGAAGAACGGATGACAGTGCGAGCACACTTCGACGTGCAGCTCGTCGGTGAGAGTGGAGCGCGTCTCGAAGCTGTTGCCGCAGCTACACGTGACCTTGATGGTGGTGTACTTCGGATGAATGTCAGCTTTCATGGTCGTCGCTCCAGACTCGAAATCGCACGTACGTCGCGAGGGACCGCGCATCATATGGACCGAACAGGGCCACTGCAAGGGCAGTGCCGATTTCGACGAGCGCGTTCTGGCCGCCGGCGCGTGTTTCGGTAACGTTACACGTTAAGTTCGAGGTCATACGATCCAGAATTGACGGGGTTTTTCCTTTGGGCGTCCGGCTGTGGATAACTCTGTGGATGACCGGGCCGCCGCCCCTGGCTGCGCGCGGGCTGGGACGAGCCGCGCAGCCAATGTTACGGTATTATTACGGAAGAAAAATCAAAGATTTACATCGTGCCGAATGTGCACGGCATAGAGGTCGTCGCCGTTTCGGCCGTCAAATCCAGAGCCGACGGCCGCTGTGAATAATTAAGTGCTTGATCCGGCGAGCGCGCCGGAAGCGGGCTGATCCGGCAGAAACAGGGCCTGCAGATCATTGAGGAATCGCAGCCCCAGCGCACTCGGACGCCAGCCCCCCGCGGCCGGCTGCAGAAGCCCACGAGCCGACGCGTCCTCCAGGATGGGTGCAATGGTCGAGATTCCGGCGTGGGTGCGGGCCTCGAAGTCGGCGATCCCGAAGCCCCGCGGCAGTCGCAGGGCGTTCAGCATGAACTCGAACGCAGCCTCGCGTGGAGCCACGTCCCATTGGCCCGCGATACGCCCCGGTCCGGCGGCGCTCGCCATATAGGCGCGCGGCTGACGCTGCTTGCGAGTTCGGCGAATCGTCGCGCCGAGCGTGACCTTGGCGTGAGCGCCGGCGCCGATTCCCAGATAGTCGCCGAAGGTCCAGTAGTTGAGGTTGTGGGCACACTCGCGCCCGCTGCGTGCGTGCGCGGAGATCTCGTATTGCGCGTAGCCGCCGTCGGCCAGCATCTCGAGTGTCGCAGTCTGCATTGCGTAGCTCGCGTCGTCATCGGGCAGGGACGGCGGGCTGCGGTGGAACGGCGTGCCTGGCTCGAGCGTGAGCTGATAGTGCGAGATATGCGCCGGTGCATGCGCGCACGCCGCGCGCACATCCGCAAGCGCCTCGGCCAACGTCTGATCGGGCAGGCCGTACATGAGATCGATGTTGAAGTTCTCGAATCCCGCGTTCTGCGCCTGCTCGATGGCGGCATGCGCGGCACGCTCGTCGTGAATCCGGCCCAGCGCCAGGAGGTGACGGCGCTCGAAGCTCTGGACGCCGAGCGAGAGCCTGTTGATGCCGGCTTCGCGATAGTCGCGAAAACTGCCGTGCTCGACGGTGCCAGGATTGGCTTCGAGCGTCACCTCGAGCTCGTCGGCGCAGTCGACCCGCGCACGCACCGACTCGAGGAGCGTTGCGATCGCACCGGGAGAGAACAGGCTGGGCGTGCCGCCGCCGAAGAATATCGTCCGGATCGCTCGGCCGGTGACGAGCGCCGCGTCCTGCTCGAGATCCGCGACGAGCGCGGTCACGTACGCCGCTTCGGGTACTTCGCCGCGCAGCGGATGTGAGTTGAAGTCGCAGTAAGGACACTTGCGCACGCACCACGGCAGGTGCACATACAACGACAGCGGCGGCAGTGCAGGGCCGTTCATCGTCCGCCCGGTGGCAGATCAGCACCGCCGTCGGGCAGCAGTCGGCTGAGCGCTGGCAGAAGCTGCCGCAGCGCCTGGCCACGATGGCTGAGCCGGTCCTTCTCCTCGGGTGCGAGCTCGGCCGAGGTGATCTCGCCGTTCGCCGGCAGGAACACCGGATCGTAGCCGAAGCCGTTGGAGCCACGCGGCCGGTCGGCGATCGTTCCTTCCCACACGCCCTCGCAGACGATCGGACTCGGATCCTGCGCGCCGCGTACGAGCGCGATGACGCAGCGAAAACGCGCACCGCGCCTGGCACGGGGCACATCACGCAGTGCATGGAGCAGCTTGGCGACATTGTCCGCATCGGTGGCATGCTCGCCCGCATAGCGCGCCGAGCGCACGCCAGGTGCGCCGTCGAGCGCGTCGACTTCCAGTCCGGAGTCATCGGCCAGGGTGACGGGACCGCTGCTCCCGGCTGCATGACGCGCCTTGAGCAGTGCGTTCTCGAGGAACGTCGCGCCAGTCTCTTCGACGGGCGTCACGCCCCGCGCACGCTGTGCAACGAGCCGCCACGGCGTGCCCGCGAGCAGGCGGGTCAGCTCCGCGAGCTTCCCTGCGTTGTCGGTAGCGACGACGAGATCGGGCACGGATTGCGCGTCGGTCAGTTGTGATCGGCGAGCGCCGCGCGCTGATGGGCAAGCAGCTGCGCACAGCCTCGACTCGCGAGCTCGAGCATCGCATCCAGCTCTTCGCGGCGAAAGGCATGACCCTCGGCCGTGCCCTGGATCTCGATGAAGGCCCCGGCGTCGTTCATGACGACGTTCATGTCCGTTTCGGCTTCGGCGTCTTCGGCATAGTCGAGGTCGAGCACTGGCGTACCGCGGTAGATGCCTACGGATACCGCAACGACCTGTCCGTGCAGCGGGCTCGCGCCGAGGTGCTGCGTGCGCCGCAACCGGGCGATCGCGTCAGCGAGGGCGACGTAGGCACCGCAGATGGCAGCGGTGCGAGTGCCGCCGTCGGCTTGGAGCACGTCGCAGTCGAGAATGACGGTGCGCTCGCCCAGCGCTTTCAAATCGACGGCTCCGCGCAGTGCCCGGCCGATGAGCCGCTGGATCTCCATGCTGCGACCCTGCTGACGGCCACGCACTGCCTCGCGATCGGAGCGGGTCGTCGTCGCGCGGGGAAGCATTCCGTATTCGGCAGTGAGCCAGCCTTCGCCGCTGCCGCGCCGCCATGGCGGCAGGCGATCTTCTACGGTGGCGGTGCATAGCACTCGCGTGTCGCCGAACTCGACGAGCACGGAGCCTTCCGCGTGCCGCGTGAAGCCGCGCGTGAAGCGGACGCGACGCAGCTCATCGGTGGCACGACCGCTCGGACGCATGGAGGCCGCGCGTCGCCGCTCAGGCGCCGAGCCAGCGTATCGCTGCCACGCTGGTGTTGTCGCTGTGTGGAGAGGACGCTTTCACCGCGTCGCTGGCGAGGCGTTGCAGCTCCGCTTCGAGCGCCTGCTCTCCGGGTGCGCCGATCTTGCCGATGGCGTCTTCGCTGAGGCCCGCCCAGAAGCCGTCCGAGCAGACCACCATGGTGTCGCCGCCCTCCAGCGGCCGCGGCGGGCTCACGCTGACGCTCGGCTCCTCGGGCTCGCCACCGAGGCACAGCTCGACGTAGTTGCGCATCGGATGGCGCGACAGGTCTTTCTCCGAGATGAGCCCTTCCCGGCGCAGCAGCTCGACGTGGCTGTGATCGCGCGTACGCATCAGTACTTTGCCCGCGCGGAGGAAATAGACCCGGGCGTCGCCGACGTGAGCCCAGCACGCATGTCCGTCGCGGACGAGACAGACGGCGCAGGTTGCGCGAGGCTTCAGCTGGATCGGCAGCGCGGCACCGAGTCGCACGATTGCCTTGTGCGCATCGGACAGAGCGCGGCGCAGGAACAGAGGAGCTTCGGAAACGGGGTCCTCACTGAACTCGCGGAAGCGCTCCATCAGCGCCTCGATCGCGACCTCCGCCGCCCGCTCGCCCTCCGCGTGACCGCCCATGCCGTCGACGACGGCGGCGAGCGCCGTGTTGTTCAGCATCAGGGCCGCCACACGATCCTGATTGGCTTCACGTTCTCCGATGAGACTGACGTGTGCGAGATCGTTCGGCAAGGCTAGGGATCGCCCATGTGTCTGATAGAATGCGCCCGAATCGCGGCTCGACCTATTGTATATGCGATGCTAACGGCCGTCGCGGATCGCCGCTCACATACTCATCTCGCCACCGTGCCACCGCCGGACGAGCAGCGTTCATGACACGCAGCATGACGGGTTTCGCCCGCTGTGAGCATCGCCACGCGACGGGCGTGCTCACCTGGGAGCTGCGGGCCGTCAATCACCGCTATTCCGAGATCGTATTGCGATTGCCCGAAGAGCTGCGTGCGATCGAGCCGGGCGCGCGCGAGGTGATCGGGTCGCAGGTCGTGCGCGGCAAGGTCGAAGCGGGCCTGCGCTTTCGTCCGACCGACAGCGTCGCAACGCTGCACATCAATCGCTCGCTCCTCGCGGCGGTGCTGGCACAGGCGCGCGAGCTGGGCACGGCCATCGCGAGTCCGGCGCCGCTCGATCCGGTCAGGCTGCTGGCCTGGCCCGGGGTCGTTTCCGAACCGGAGAGGGACCTCGCCCCGGTCCAGGAAGCCGCGCTCGCCCTCCTCGACGAGGCCGTGCGCACGCTCGGTGCTTCGCGCGAGCGGGAAGGTGAACGGATTCGAGCTCTGCTGCTCGAGCGTTGCGCGACTCTGCAGACCTGGGTGGCCAAGGTCCGTGTGCGTTTGCCGGAAGTGCAGACCGCACTACGTGAGCGGTTGCTCAAGCGCGTCGCGCAGCTCGTGGCGACGCCCGACGTCGCGCGCCTCGAGCAGGAGCTGGTGATGCTGGCGCAGCGACTCGACGTCGACGAGGAGCTCGATCGCCTCGGCGCACACGTCGCCGAAGTGCAGCACGTGCTTCAGCGCGACGAGCCCGTCGGCCGCCGGCTGGACTTCCTCATGCAGGAGCTCAATCGCGAGGCGAACACGCTGGCCTCCAAGGCACAGGACGCGGAAACGACGCGCGCCGCCGTGGAGGTCAAGGTGCTGATCGAACAGATGCGCGAGCAGGTGCAGAATCTTGAGTAAGGCGCGGCCGAAGGCGGCGCTCTACGTCATTTCCGCGCCATCGGGCGCCGGGAAGACGACTCTGGTCAAGGCCGCGCTCGAACGGGATCCGGCGCTGCGGCTGTCGATCTCGTACACGACGCGCAGACCGAGGCCGACCGAGCAGGACGGCCGGGAATACTTCTTCATCGATCGCGAGGGGTTCGGCGCAATGGTGGCCGCCGGAGATTTCCTCGAGCACGCGAGCGTCTTCGACAATCTCTACGGCACGAGTCGAAAGCAGATCCAGAACCTGATCGACGAAGGTCATCCGGTTGTACTCGAGATCGACTGGCAGGGCGCGCGCCAGGTGCGCACCGCGATGCCGGATGCCGTCAGCGTGTTCGTCCTCCCGCCCTCCCGCACGGAGCTCGAACGACGGCTGCGTGCCCGGGGCAGCGATTCTCAGGCGGTCGTCGAACGGCGTCTTCGCGATGCGGTTGCGGACATGAGGCACTGGAACGAGTTCGACTACGTGATCGTGAACGAGCACTTCGACGAGGCTCTTCGCGACCTCCAGGCCATCCTGTCCGCCCGCGGCCGCCACCTGAAGGCTTCCAGGGCCGGCCTGAAACCGCTCCTCGACCGCCTCCTGGCAGCCTGAACGCGCTCCGGCCACAAAACGTGGCCCATTCGCTGCCTTTTCCCCCTCCCATGCGCTAAGATTTTCCTGCCGCGTGGTTCGCGGCACCTTCCCAGGTGGAGTTATGGCGCGGATTACGGTCGAAGACTGTCTGGCAAACGTGGACAACCTGTTCGAGCTCGTGCTCGTGGCCGCCAAGCGGGCGCGACGCCTGGCAAACGGGGCAGAAGCCATGGTGGATTGGGAAAACGACAAGCCGACGGTCGTTGCGCTTCGCGAAATCGCGGACGGCCTCGTCAAGCGCGACATCCTGGACGAGGTCGAGCAGACCGAGCCCGAGGTGCCCGAAATGCACCCCGAGATTCCCGAGCTGACTGCGCAGGATCTCCTGGCCGACTGAGCGCGAAGGGCGCGACCGCGCCAGCCATGATCAGGACAAGGACCAGCCTACCTCGCCATCGGCGCCACTGCGGCGCACCGATGCCGGCTGGCTGAGCCGGGCGAAGGCAGCGATGTACTCCACAGCGTCGCTGTTCGGCCGCCGAGTGAGCAATGGTTATCGCGACCTGATCGCGAAGCTGCGCGAGTACCTTGCCGAAGAGCAGCTAAGCGGCGTGGAAGCCGCCTACCAGTTCGCCGACACCGCCCATCGCGGACAGCTGCGCGCATCCGGCGATCCGTACATCACGCATCCGGTTGCAGTCGCAGGAATCCTGGCCGACCTGCGCCTCGACTATCCGAGCATCGTCGCGGCGCTGCTGCACGACGTGATCGAGGACACGCCGACCGCGAAGCCCGAGATCGCACAGCGTTTCGGCAAGCAGGTCGCCGAGCTCGTGGACGGTCTCAGCAAGCTCGATCAGATCCGCTTCCAGAACAAGGCCGAAGCCCAGGCCGAAAGCCTGCGCAAGATGTTCCTCGCCGTCGCCGAGGACATCCGCGTCATCGTCGTGAAGCTCGCGGATCGGCTGCACAACATGCGCACGCTCGATTACCTCACGCCGAGCAAGCAGCGCAACATCGCGCGCGACACGCTCGAGATCTACGCGCCCATCGCGCACCGCCTCGGCATGAACACCCTGGGTGTGGAGCTCGAAGATCTCGGCTTCCGGTTCCTCTATCCGCAGCGCTACAAGGTGATCCAGAAGGCGCTGAAGCGCATCGTCGGCAGCCAGGGCCATCTGCTGAAAAAAGCGGGCGCCGACCTGGAGAATGCGCTCGCGAAGCACGGATTGCGCGCCGAAGTGCATGGCCGCAGCAAGGACGTCTACAGCATCTACCAGAAGATGCGGAAGAAAGGCCGTCCGCTGTCGGAGATCGCAGACGTATTCGGTTATCGCGTGGTGGTCTACTCGGTTGACGACTGCTATCGGGCGCTCGGCGTCATACACAAGACCTTCAAGCCGATGCTGGGGCGATTCAAGGACTACATCGCGATCCCGAAGGTCAACGGCTACCAGTCACTGCACACGACGCTGTTCGGACCGAAGGGCGTGCCCATCGAAGTACAGATCCGCAGCGACGACATGGACAAGGTTGCCGAGTCCGGCATCGCCTCGCACTGGCAGTACAAGACCGGCGGACACTCGGAGATGGGCTCGGAAGCGCGTGCGCGCGAGTGGCTGAAGAATCTGGTCGAGCTACAGGAAGGCAGCGACTCGCAGGAATTCGTCGAGAGCCTCAAGCTCGACCTGTTCCCGGACAAGGTGTACGTGTTTACGCCGCGCGGCGACGTGATGCGTCTGCCACGGGGATCCACGGCGGTCGACTTCGCTTACGCCGTGCACACTGACGTCGGCAATCGCTGCCAGGCGGTGAAGGTCGACCGCAAGCACGTACCGTTGCGCACCGTGCTGCGCAATGGCCAGACCGTCGAGGTGATCACTCAGCGCGGCGTGACGCCGAACGCCGCCTGGCTCAACTTCGTCGTTACCGCGAAGGCACGCAGCGGCATCCGGCAGTACCTGAAGAACCTCCGACGCAGCGAGGCGGTGGCGCTCGGCAAGCGGCTGCTGAGCAACGCGCTCGCCGATATCGGTCTCACGCTGAAACGCATTCCCGAAGAGCGCACCGAAGCTCTGCTGAAAGAAGGCGGACTGCCGAACGTGGACGAGCTGTACGCGCAGGTCGGGCTCGGCAAGCAGCTCGCACCGATTCTCGCGCGCCGCCTCGCGCACGATGCGCCCGAAGATGCGAAGGCGCCGACGGGCGCCACGCACGGGACCGCGCCGCTCGCGATTCTCGGCACCGAGGGCATGGTCGTGAGCTATGCGCGCTGCTGCTATCCGCTGCCGGGCGATGCCGTGATGGGCTACCTCACCGCTGGGCGCGGCATCGTGATCCATCGCGATCGCTGCAAGAACCTCGAGGAATTCCGGCGCCAGCCCGAGAAATGGATCTCGGTCGAGTGGAAGCCGGAGCTCAATCGTGACTTCGCGGCGGAGATCCGCGTGGAGGTGAGCAATCGCCTCGGCGTGCTCGCGGCCGTCGCGGCGAAGATCGCGGACTCGGAGACGAACATCGAGCACGTATCGGTCGTCGAGCGCGACGGCGACGTGTCGACGCTCGTCTTTCTGCTGCAGCTCAAGGATCGCGCGCAGCTCGCGCGCGTCATGCGCAGCGTCAAGTCGATGCCGGAAGTATTCCGCGTCACTCGCACCTGCACGTGACGGTGCCGGGCTTTGCCTTTGTCATTTGACGTTCATGCGACGCGCCGATTCAATAGCATCGATTGACTGATCGAGCAGATGACAAAGGCAGAGCCTGGCACCATGTCTACTCCGATTTCCACCGATCAGGCCCCGGCTGCGATCGGCACGTACTCGCAGGCGGTCCGCGCCGGCAACACGATCTATCTGTCCGGACAGATCCCGCTCGATCCGAAGGCGATGATCATCGTGGAAGGCGGCATCGAAGCGCAGGTCCGGCGCGTGTTCGAAAACCTGCGTGCGGTTGCGCGCGCGAGCGGCGCCGATCTCGATCGGGTGGTCAAGCTCAACGTCTATCTCACCGACATGAGCGCCTTCCCGATCGTCAATGCGGTGATGGCCGAGTACTTCCGCGAGCCCTATCCGGCGCGCGCGGCCGTCGGCGTGGCCGCGCTCCCGCGCGGCGCTGCCGTCGAGATGGACGCCGTCATGGTGCTGTGACGACGCAGAGCCCCGTGCTCGAGCAGCAACCGGCCACGGTCGTGTCGGGCGTCGGTCCGGCCGTCGCTTTCCGCCTTCAGCGTCTCGAGATCCATACGGTGCAGGACCTGCTCTTTCACCTTCCCGCGCGCTACGAGGATCGGACGCGCATCGCGCCCGTCGGCAGTCTGCGCGCGGGCGTGCGTGCGGCGGTCGAGGGCGAGCTGCAGCACGTCGAGGTCGCCTATCGCCGCCGCCGCTCGCTGCTCGCATATCTGCGGGACGGCTCCGGCGGAATCACGCTGCGCTTCTTCCATTTTTCCAAGAGTCAGCAGGCGGCACTCGAGCGCGGTGCGCGCCTGCGCGCATTCGGGGAAGTACGTCCCGGTCCGAACGGACTCGAGATGGTGCATCCGGAATACGAAATCCTGCGCGCGGGCGATGCGCCGCCGCCCGCGCATCTAACGCCGATCTATCCGACCACCGACGGGCTGCCGCAGTCGCGGTTGCGTGCGCTCACGACGCGCGCGCTCGCGCTCGTGGACCGTCATGGGATCGCGGATCTGCTCGAGCGCACGGAGACCGGTCCGCTGCCGCCGCTCGTCCAGGCGCTGCACGTCGTACACCAGCCGCCGCCGGATGCAGTGCTCGAGCTGTTCGATGCGCGTCGTCACCCGGCGCAACGGCGTCTCGCGTTCGAAGAGCTGCTGGCCCATCACCTGAGCCTGCGCCGTTTGCGGCTGTCGATTCGCGCCGAAACAGCACCCGCACTGCACGGCGACCACCGGTTGCGTACCGGCCTGCTCGCGCGGCTGCCGTTCGACCTGACGACCGCGCAGCGCCGTGTGATCGATGAAATAGAGCGTGACCTGGCGCGCGCAACGCCGATGCTGCGGCTCGTGCAGGGCGACGTGGGCTCCGGCAAGACCGTCCTCGCAGCGCTTGCTGCGCTGCTCGCGATCGAGTCGGGCTATCAGTGCGCATTCATGGCGCCCACCGAGCTGCTCGCGGAGCAACACCTCGCGAGCTTCCACGCCTGGCTCGATCCGCTGGGCCTGCGTGTCGCTGCGCTGAGCGGACGCCAGGGCGCGCGCGAGCGTCGCACGGCGCTCGCCGATATCGAGCTCGGCGACGCTGCCATCGCCATCGGCACGCATGCGCTCTTTCAGGAAGGCGTGAGCTTCCAGCGTCTCGGCCTCGTCATCGTCGACGAGCAGCATCGCTTCGGCGTTCATCAGCGCCTCGCGCTGCGCGAGAAGGGCGCCGCCGGAGGCACCGCTCCGCATCAGCTCATCATGACCGCCACACCCATCCCGCGAACGCTTGCGATGACAGCCTACGCGGATCTCGACCTCTCGGTGCTGGACGAGCTTCCGCCCGGGCGCCTGCCCGTAAAGACCGTGGCACTGCCCGCCGAACGGCGTCCCGACGTGATCGAGCGCGTGCGTTCGGCCTGCGCACGCGGCCGCCAGGCCTACTGGGTGTGTCCGCTCATCGAGGAGTCGGAGGCGCTCGACGCCGCGGCTGCCGAGGACACCGCTGCGGTGCTGAGCGAGGTGCTGCCCGAGCTGCGCATCGTGCTGCTGCACGGTCGGATGAACGCACGCGAGCGCGAGCGCGTGATGGGCAGTTTCAAACGCGGCGAAGTGCAGCTTCTCGTCGCGACGACCGTCATCGAGGTCGGCGTCGATGTGCCGAATGCGAGCCTCATGATCATCGAAAACGCGGAGCGCATGGGACTCGCGCAGCTGCACCAGCTTCGCGGGCGCGTCGGTCGCGGCGACGTCGAGAGCGCTTGCGTGCTCATGTACCGCGGCCCGCTCAGCGAGCACGCGCGCGCCCGCCTCGCCGTGCTGCGCGACACGAACGACGGATTCGTCGTGGCGCGCAAGGATCTGGAGCTGCGCGGACCGGGCGAAGTGCTCGGGACGCGCCAGACCGGGCTGGTGCAGCTTCGTGTTGCCGATCTGATGCGCGATGCGGATCTGCTGCCCGGCGTCCAGCAGCTCGCGGAGAAGCTCCTGCGCGAAGGCACCGAGCGCGTCGATGCGCTCATCCGACGCTGGGTCGGCGAAGCGAGCCGCTACGGTCAGGTGTGAGCGCGCGACAAGAGAGCGAGGCGCTCCGTACTCGAAACGGTAGAATGAGCGCCCGATGACTGCCGGGCGCGAAGCACTCAGAAAAGCGGGCAAGCGCACGCGACCGCGCCACGGCCACGAGGACGACAGCGGCGGTCTGCGCAGGAGGCTGCAGTCGCTCGCCGGTCAGCTCTGGCAGTACGCTCGTCTCATGCGCCTCGATCGTCCCATCGGCACGCTGCTGCTCCTGTGGCCGGCGCTCTGGGCACTGTGGATCGCCTCCGACGGGCGTCCCGATCCGCACGTTTTCATCGTGTTCGTCGCAGGCGTCGTGCTCATGCGCTCCGCCGGCTGCGCGATGAACGATTTCGCCGACCGCAACATCGATCCGCACGTGCAGCGCACACGCGATCGTCCGCTCGCGACCGGCCGCGTCACGCCGGCGGAGGCACTGTTGCTCGCGGCCGGGCTCGCGCTGATCGCCCTCGGGCTCGTGCTCACGCTGAATCGACTGACCGTGCTCCTCGCCGTCGCGGGTGCGGCGCTGACGGTGACCTATCCCTTCACGAAGCGAATCACCTCGCTGCCGCAGTTCTACCTGGGCGCTGCGTTCGGATGGTCGGTGCCGATGGCATTCGCCGCGCAGACGGATGCAGTGCCGACGCTCGCGTGGGTCCTGTTCTGCGCGGTCGTGCTGTGGGCGGCCGCCTACGACACGATGTACGCGATGGTGGATCGCGAGGACGATCGCAAGCTCGGCGTGCGCTCGACCGCGATCCTGTTCGGCGACGCGGATTGCCTGCTGATCGGCCTCATCCAGGCGCTGATGCTGTTGAGCCTCTATCTCGCGGGCCGCGATGCGTCGCTCGGCGGCTGGTATGTCACGGGTCTCGTTGCGGCGGGAGGCTTCATGATCTATCAGCAGGTGCTGCTGCAGAGTCGGGAGCCGGAGCGCTGCTTCCGCGCATTTCTGAGCAATAACGGGCTCGGCGCGATGATCTTTGCCGGAATCCTCCTGAGCTACACGTTCAGCGCGCGCTGATCGTCGCCGCGAGGCTGCGTCAGCGCACCGCACGAGCCGCGCACCAGACCTCGACGCGATGCACGCCGGCGCGTCGCAGAGCCATGGCCAGCGCGCTCGCGGTCGCGCCGGTCGTGACGACGTCGTCCACGATCGCGACGTGATCGGCCCCGGGCGGGTGGCGCACGACGAAGGCCTGGCGCAGGTTGCGCCGGCGTGCCCGCCGATCGAGTCCGCTCTGCGCCGGTGTGTCGCGCACGCGTCGACAGATGTCCCGCGCCAGGGTCACGCCGAGACCCGCGGCGACACGACGCGCCAGCTCGGCGGCCTGGTTGAAGCCGCGCTCGCATTCGCGCGCTGCATGCAGGGGAACGGCCACGATGAGCCCGGGAAGCGGCGCCGGCGGCCGGCGGCCGCTCCCAGACACCCGGTCCGCCAGGCGTTCGGCCATCAGGTCGCCGAGCATGCGGCCGACGGCGAGTCGGTGACCGTACTTGAGCGCCTTGACGAGTGCGTCGGCGGGATAGCGGTAGCGCAGCAGACCGAACGCGCCGTCCCAGCGCGGCGGCTGCGTCAGGCACGCACCGCATGACGTGCCGTCCGCCACCGGCAGCGCGCAACGCGGACAGGCGGGCTCATTCCACGGCAGATCCCGCTCGCAGCCGTCGCAGAGATCACGTCCATGCCCCGTCCCGCCGCACAGGATGCAGCAGGGAGGGTAGAACACACGATCGAGCGATCGGCCGTCAACCAAAGACGATGCCTCGCGGTTGACAGGCATCGGGTGCCTGCAAATACTCGCGTCCCAGGATGCCCGTGACGCTGCCCGGGAAGGGTCGAATAAGCCGCGCGCGGAGCCGGAAACACACTAGGTCGAGGCACTGATATGAACGACGCCGCCGTGGATGGGCTCTCTGCGCGAATCGGCGCGGTGCGCAGCGATTGGACGCTCGCGCAGGTGGCTTTCCAGCACAGTGGGATCCGAAGCTTGGAATTCACGTGACTTGAAGTCGCGGC